>Ga0187853_10000378_pt1 | contig 48044 bp, 44 predicted proteins | sample June2016WEW_6_10_2_FD_132417 | JGI IMG/M metagenome (GOLD analysis project Ga0187853, IMG submission 132417) | Peatland microbial communities from SPRUCE experiment site at the Marcell Experimental Forest, Minnesota, USA - June2016WEW_6_100 | ecosystem: Environmental > Terrestrial > Soil >... | reverse complement strand
AGGTGACGGATGCGCTGGTGACGGATATCAACGCCAAGACCTCCTATATAAACGCCCTGAGTGACTTCCACCTTGCCGTCGCAAGCCTGGAAAAGGCCATGGGAGTAAAGCAATGAGAAGGATTCTCATACTTGGACTGCTCGTGATCATCGTCGCCGCCGGCGCATGGTATATGATGAAGAAAGGGGACAAGGCTCCGCAGTATAAGACAACTGCGGTTCACCGAACGGACCTGGAGGCGTCTGTGACGGCCACGGGCACGGTCAATGCGGTAACGACCGTACTCGTGGGGACCCAGGTATCAGGGACGATCAGTGCCCTGTATGTGGACTACAATTCACCCGTAAGGAAGGGCCAGCTCCTGGCCCAGATCGACCCGGCCACATTCCAGGCCCAGGTAGACCAGGCACAGGCGAACCTCCTCAATGCCGAGGCCAATCTCGGGAAAAGTGAAGCCTCTCTTGTGGATGCACGGCGGACATATGAGCGTAACAAGCAGCTCATAGCAAAAAATTTCATAGCCCAGAGCGATCTGGACACCTCGGAAACCAATGTACAGACTTCCAAGGCACAGGTTGATGCTGCAAGGGCTTCGGTTCTCCAGAACAGGGCGGCCCTGAATCAGGCGGAAACAAACTTTCGCTACACGAAGATCCTTTCGCCGGTAAACGGCACGGTCATCTCGCGGAACATCGATGTCGGTCAGACCGTGGCGGCAAGCTTCCAGACACCCACACTTTTCACCATTGCCAATGACCTTACCAAGATGCAGATCGATACGAGCGTGGATGAGGCCGATGTGGGCAACGTTAAAGTCGAGCAAGAGGCCCGGTTCACCGTGGATGCCTACCCCGACACGAATTTTACCGGGAAGGTTGCACAGGTCCGGAATGCGGCAGTGATGGTACAGAATGTCGTCACCTATGACGTGGTCGTGCAGGTAAACAATAGTGATCTGAAACTCAAGCCCGGCATGACCGCCAATGTCTCGATCATCACGGCCCGCAGGAGCGGTGTGCTCGTGGTGCCCAACAGCGCCCTGCGATTCCATCCGGAGAAACAGGGAAACGGATCGGTAACCCCCCAGAAGAAGCCTGCCGCAGGGAATAAAGGGCCTGCGGTCTGGGTCCTTGAGAATGACACACCGAAACGTGTCAAAGTGGTTGTGGGTATCAGCGACGGTTCTTCCACCGAGATCGTCTCCGGGCCTTTGAAGGAAGGCCAGGAGGTCATTGTCGCAGCCCTCGGGCAGAACGAAAAGCCGCAACAGGCAAGCGCGACACCGAGGTTCTTCCGCTGATGGCGCTGATTGAAACGGATAACCTCTATAAGATTTATGATGTGGGTGAGAGCCCTGTCCATGCCTTGGATGGAGTTACCTTAAGCATTGAGCAGGGAGAGTTCGTCGCCATCATGGGCCCGTCGGGCTCCGGAAAATCCACCTTCATGAACGTTGTCGGCTGCCTGGATAAGCCGACCAGCGGGATGTACCGACTAGATGGAATGGATATCGGGCACTTAAGCCCCGATGCACTGGCAGACATCAGGAGCCGGAAGATCGGCTTCGTCTTTCAGGGGTTCAACCTCCTTCCCAGGGCGAATGCCCTGGAGAACGTGGAACTCCCCATGCTTTATAATGGTATTCATGCTGCGCAAAGAAGGAAGCGAGCCCTTGCGGCCATGAAGTCCATGGGGCTAGATGGCAGGGAGCACCACCACCCGAACCAGCTCTCAGGTGGGCAGCAGCAGCGGGTGGCCATTGCCCGGGCCCTTGTCAATGAGGCCCCCCTTATCTTTGCCGACGAGCCCACCGGCAATCTCGACACCAAGACCTCCATGGAGATCATGAACCTCTTTGTCAAGCTCAACCGTGAATCGGGCATCACCATCATACTGGTCACACATGAAGCGGATATCGCGGCATACAGCAAGCGGCGTATCCATTTTTTGGACGGGAAGGTGATAAGCGATGAGGTGAAAAGCGTATGATCAGTATACCTGCTACGGTCAAGATATCGCTTCGTGCGCTCTGGGTGAACAAGATGCGTTCGTCGCTTACCATGCTGGGTATCATCATCGGCGTGGCGGCCGTCATCGCCATGCTTGCCGTGGGCACCGGCGCGAGCAGGAAGATCGCACAACAGGTTGCCAGCGTGGGGAGCAACCTCATCATCGTCGTCCCCGGCAGCACCACCCAGGGCGGATTGCGCATGGGGTCAGGCTCGCAGTCGACGCTCACTATGTCGGATGCTGAGGCGATTGAGGCGGAATGCTCAGCAGTTCAGACCGTGGCACCGATCCTGAACGGCTCCGGCCAGGTGATCTTCGGGAACCAGAACTGGGCTACATCCATCACCGGGACCACATCGAGCATTCTTACCGTCCGTGACTGTGCCATCGTTGAGGGAAGAAACTTCTCGGATCAGGACATACGCAATGCCACCAAGGTCTGCCTTATCGGCCAGACCATCATAGAAAATCTATTTGAGAACGAGGACCCGGTGGGCAAGATCATCCGGGTCAAGAATGTCCCCTTCACCGTTATCGGGGTCCTGGAAGAGAAGGGTCAGTCGCTCGGGGGGCAGGACCAGGACGATGTCGTATACATCCCCATCACCACCGCCCAGAAGAAGATCATCGGCACCGCCTTCCCCGGGATGGTCCGTACCATTATGGTGAAGGCGAAGAGCACCGATGAGCTGCCGGTCGCCGAGACGGAAGTGAATGATCTCCTGATGCAGCGTCATCACATCGGGCCGAGCAGGGATGTGGATTTCACGGTACGGAACCTCACCCAGATGCTCCAGATGGCACAGCAGTTCACCACCGTCATGACCTTGCTCCTGGGTGCCATCGCCTCTGTCTCGCTCGTGGTCGGCGGTATCGGCATCATGAACATCATGCTCGTCTCCGTGACGGAACGCACCAGAGAGATCGGCATACGCATGGCCGTGGGGGCCAAGGCAAAAGACATCCGCTTCCAGTTCATCATCGAGGCCGTGACCCTTTCCCTCATCGGCGGCATTGTCGGGATAATCGTGGGCACCATCGTTGCAGCCACCATCTCGAAATTTGCAGATTGGCCTACGGTCGTCTCTCCCCTGGCGGTGCTCCTGGCCTTCGGATTTTCCGGGTTTATCGGGATATTTTTCGGATTCTACCCGGCCTACAAGGCATCGCTTTTAAACCCCATCGATGCCCTGCGATACGAGTAAATTCAGTTCGAAATTACGCAATCTGATTCTCATGTCGCGGCTAAGGCCGCTCCTATGCACATTCACTGTAGGAGCGCCTTCAGGCGCGACATGAGAAAATATTGTGTAGCGGGGGCTTTATACCCAACCTGGGTTGTCGCGGCTAAATCCGCTCCTACAAAGAACTAGAACCTAATGGCGAGCAACTTTTGCCTGCTTTTTTTAAAACCTTCCGAACAGCTTCTTCTTCGGATCTTTCACATCATCATTGGTGATCTCGGCGAACTTGCGCAGGAGATCTTCCTGTGCCTTGGAGAGCTTCTTGGGGATCTCCACCTTGATGCCGATGTGGAGCGAGCCATAGCCGCTGTGTCTGAGGTGCTTTATCCCCTTGTCCTTGATGGTATAGATCTCGTCCGGCTGTGTGCCGGGTTTGATCGTGAGATCCGTCTCGCCGTCCAGTGTAGGTACCTTGGCAGTAGTGCCCAGCGTTGCCTGCACAAAGCTGATGGGCATCTCGATGTACAGGTCGTCGCCTTGCCTGACAAAGGTATCGTGCTGTTTGAGGTTGATGAAGACATACAGATCGCCCGGCGGCCCTCCGAGGTCGCCTGCCTCTCCTTCACTGGGGACCCGCATGGTGGCCCCGGTGTCGACACCGGCAGGGATCTTGACCTTGAGGTGCTTCCTCCTGCTTATATGACCTGAGCCCTTGCAGACCTTGCAGGGCTTCTTGATTACCTGGCCTGCCCCTCTGCAGCTTGGGCAGGTGGTGCTGATGGTGAAGAAGCCCTGGGTCCTATAGACCTGGCCCTTGCCGCCGCAGGTCGAACATCTTTCGGGCGATGTCCCTGCTTCGGCGCCTGTTCCCTTGCATTCTTTGCAGGTCTCCGTCTTGGGGATATCCAGCTCGATCTCAGTGCCTTTTGCCGCCTGCTCCAGGGTGATGGTGGTGTCATACCTGAGATCGGCACCCTTGGTGGGACGCCTGCGGCCTCCCCTCCTACTGCCCGGGAAGCCGAACATATCGCCGAAGATGTCGGAGAAACTGCTGAAGATGTCGTCGAAGTTGGTAAACTCGTGGAAATTGGTGCGCGAGAGTCCTTCATGACCGTATTGGTCGTAAAGATGCCTCTTCTCCGGTTCGTGGAGCACCTCATAGGCCTCGGCCGCCTCCTTGAAGCGCGATTCGGCTTGATGGTCTCCGGGGTTGCGGTCCGGATGGAATTTCAGTGCAAGCTGGCGGTAGGCCTTTTTAATCTCGTCCGGGGACGCTAACTTCGGTACTCCAAGGATCTCGTAGTAATCCCTTTTTGTCATGAACGTTCGTGCAGCGTGATCTTCCCTTCGGCCAGCTCGCGCAGCGCAGTGACCACAAATTTGTTGTCCTTGCGCCTGCTCAAGGGGACAGAGCCCTTCATGAGCTGCTTTGTGCGCTTCGATGCGGCAACAGCCAGGGAAAAGCGATCCGCTACTTTTTCAAGACAATCTTCTACGGTGACTCGTGCCATTATTACCTTCCTGGATTTTCGAATGAGAGCAGTGCCCTCATGCCATACAATTTCCTGCCAGTCAAGGGCCATAATGCCCTATCAGTCGTCGTAATTTCCGGTCCCTGCCCCTTTCTTGTGCAGTGCCTGCCCGCGGGCCATGATCTTTTCTTTTGTCCACTCCTTGGGATCTTCGATGTGGTTCCCCTTGGGCCCGAGATCGTAGGAGCCCTTCTCGATGATTGCCTCTATCGCAAGCGGTGCCGTGCCTTCGGCATTGAACCACTTTACGAGCAGGTCATAGACAAAGTCCTCCACGCCCTTGGCCATGCGCTCACGGACCATTTTGGGCTGGGCCAGAAGCTTGTTCTCGAATGGCAGGTTCAGGTTCTTGTAGTCGCCGGCCTTAAGCGATTTACCCTGGGCATAGGCCACCATCTCGGCCCACAGATCATCGGTTACCCCCTCATCTTTAAGCTTGATGAAGTTTTTCTGATCATCCAGGAAGGCGTTTCCGAACTCATTGACCTTGACGCCCCAGGAAATCATCTGCAGGGCAGTGGCCACATTGGCCTTGGTGGTACGCGTCTCTGTGGCGATCCTTTTCAACCGCTCATAGCTGTTGCCGGATGTGCCGTGCTGGGCGCCTGAGATGCCGTATTTTGCAAGCTCCGCATGGATGCGTTTGGTTAGTTCCACATCGATCCCCGAGTCCGTGGCTTCGATGCCGTGGGTGGTGCCGTTGTTGAGCGCGATCCAGTCCGGGAAGATACCATTGGCGTTCAGGCCCTGGATAAGGAAGAGGGCTTCCTCAGGGGTGGAAAGGCCTTCCTTGCCCTTGATCTCGCCAACCTCGGTCTCATAGCCGGCCCACGATGGGATAAACGAGTTCAGTTCGAGGTTGGTGAGCAGGTTCTCATCGTCCACCATGTGGGATGCGTCGATGGCAATGGAGGTGATGCCTGCGTCGAACATGGACGGGATATCCGCCTTGGCCTTGCCCACCTCGGGCTGCTTCTTCAAGCCGAAATGGTCTGCATGGATGGCAACGGGAACGGTGATGCCGAGCTCATTGCAGATGGTATCCGCAAATCGTGCAAGATTCCACATGCTGATGGGGCAGTAGTTGGCCTCGGACTTGGCGATCTCGAGGATGACGGCTGCATCGGCGCGCTGGGCCGCCTGCAACACACCCCGGATAATAATGCTGTTGCGGCCGTTGGCTGCGATGGTCATGGCCTTGCCCTTCTTGATCATGGCCCGGTCGATAACCTTGCCGCTTACAATGAGCGCTTTTGAGTTGGGGAAAAGCTTAACGATGTTGGGTGGACGGCCTATCTCAAGGGCCTTGTTGAAGTCCTTCTTGCTCGCCATGGTTTGCCTCCTCATTTTGTTTTATTGCCTGCACTTAATTCTTCTTTGCAAACTGCTCGTACTCCAAAACATCGTCCTTGGAGCCGATGATGAGCGGCACTCTCTGGTGCAAGCCCGTAGGCTTGATCCCGAGAATCGGCTCATATCCTGTTGATGCATACCCGCCCGCCTGTTCGGCGATGAAGGCCAGAGGGTTGGCTTCGTAAAGGAGCCTGAGCTTGCCCGTGGGTTTCTTGGGGTCTTTGATGTCTTCCGGGTAGAGGAAGATGCCGCCTTTTAAAAGGTTTCTGTGGAAGTCGGCCACGAGTGAGCCGATATAACGAGACGAATAAGGCTTCTTCAAGGTGTTGTTCTCGGATTTCAGGTAATCGATGTATTCCTTGGTCCCCTGCTTCCAATAGGGACAGTTACCCTCATTGGTGCTGTAGATCTTGCCGCGCTTCGGCATCTTTATGTCGGGGTGCGACAGGATGAACTCGCCCACACTCGGATCAAGGCTGAAACCGTTCACCCCGTTGCCTGTGGAATAAACCAGTATGGTGCTGGAGCTGTAGATGATGTAGCCTGCCCCGTAGAGCTTGTGACCCGGCTGGAGGCAGTCGTCCAAGGTTCCATCGCCGTGGTCGGTGACCCGCCTATAAATACCGAAAATGGTGCCGATGGATACATTTACATCGATGTTGGTGGATCCGTCCAGGGGGTCGAACATCACCACATACCCGCCCTTGGGGTAATCATCGGGTATTTTGATCATGCCCTGCTCTTCCTCGGAGGCCATGACGCAGACCTTGCCGATGTAGTTCAGGGCGTTGATAAAGACCTTATTGGCATAGACATCGAGTTTCTGCACCTCTTCTCCCTGGATGTTCGTCTTGCCGGTCCTCCCGAGGATGTCCTCCACGAGCCCCGCATGGGCAACCTGTGCCGCCACGACCTTGGCGGCAAAGATGATCTGGCTCAGGATGGAGCTGAAATCGCCCTTGCCGCCGAACTTACGCTGCTCCTCCATGATGTGACGGTCTAAGGAGATGATATTGTCGTTCATAGTGCCCCCTTGTGCGTGAAGGTGATGGTGGTAAAGGTTGTTGCAAACACTGATTATGATATCGTTCAGTGGAGAAAAAATCAAGTCGATACACATGGGTGTACCTTTATTTTTTTGTATTAAAGAAAAAGGGTTGACAGCCGAAATGTTTCTATGTATAGAAACACCATGAAGAGAATAATGCCTGTGCAAAAAACAATCAGGTGGTGGTGGCGCGCCATGGTTAATGGTGTGCGGGGAGGTTTGCCTTAGGGCTAAAGGTTTAAGCCACATGTAAAAGCGGCAAGCTTCCCATGAAAGCTTGCCGCTTTTTTTGTGTGTTGGAGAAAAATATGCCGGATCAATTGAAGATTATCAGAGACGTTACTGACCAGGGGGTCGTGGTGATTCAGAGCATGGCCTGCGACACAGTTACCCCGGTGGGTGCCTACAAGGCCCTGGTGGGAGATGACCAGGGCTTTCTGCTGGAATCGGTTCCTGTAGCCTACAGCTTTGCCGGCCGTTTCGATGAAGACGGGGTTGTGGTGGTCCAGGAGGGAGAGAAAGACCCCTGGTCCAAGGTTCCCAGGATTTCTCACCCGCTTTCCTTTGAACATAACGGCCTTCCACCCTTCATCGGCGGGTATGTGGGCTATATCGGCTATGACATGGTAAGAGGGGTGGAGGTGCTCCCTCGACCACATCAGCCGTCGGGTTTCCCTGACGCACTGTTGGGCAGCGTAAGGACACTCCTGGTTTTTGACCACCTGAAACAGGATCTCAAGCTCCTCCATGCCATCCCTCAGCCGGGGATCACCGACGAGGAGGCCGTTTCGCTTGCCCGTCAAGGTTTCTCCGAGATTGAGGACAAGCTCTATTCCGGCAGTATCAATGAAAGGCCTGAGATGCCGCGCATCCGCGGCGTTCAGGAGGTCTCCCTCAAGGATAGCGAGTTTATTGATGCCGTACTTAAGGCTAAAGATTACCTGCACAAGGGCGATATCATGCAGGTGGTCCTTTCCCGGAGGTTGAGGCTCGATCTCGATGGCGATTCGTTCGACATCTATCGCAGGCTCAGGCGCATCAATCCCTCTCCCTATCTCTTCTATATCAGGATCGCAGATGTGACCCTCATCGGTTCGTCTCCTGAAGAAATGGTGAGGCTCCAAGGCGAGACTATCACCACGGTCCCCATAGCCGGTACCAGGCCAAGGGGCAAAAGCGAAGCGGAAGACGACTATCTCATGCAGGACCTGTTAAACGACGAGAAGGAGCGCGCCGAACACCTCATGCTTCTGGATCTGGCCCGTAACGACATAGGCAGGGTCTGCACCCCCGGCACGGTCAAGGTAATGCAGCGGGAAAAGGTGCGCCTCTATTCCCATGTAATGCATATCGTCTCGTGTGTTGAGGGCACAAGGCTCAAACATGTGGATGCCGTAGATGTGCTCAAGGCATGCTTCCCCGCAGGAACCGTCTCGGGCGCCCCCAAGGTGAGGGCCATGGAGATCATCGACGAGCTGGAAGGCAGGTGCCGGGGCCCCTATGCCGGTGCTGTGGGGTACATTTCATATAACGGCAACATGGATACCGGCATCGCAATACGAACCATCTTCATCCGGGGAGACAAGACATACGTGCAGGCAGGCGCAGGCATAGTGTGGGATTCCGTCCCGGAGCGGGAGCTCAAAGAAATCGACAACAAGTTGAAGGCCCTGCAGAAGGCCTTGGGGGGTATAGCATGATACTCATGATCGATAACTTTGATTCGTTCACCTACAACCTTGTTCAGGCTGTTGCCGCAAGAGGCTGCGAGGTGGTGGTCAGGCGGAACAATGCCATCGACGTTGATGGCGTAAGAAGGCTTAATCCTTCCTCGATCATTATCTCGCCGGGGCCCGGCACCCCTGACGATGCGGGGATATCTCTGGACCTGATCAAGAACCTTGCCGGGACTATTCCCATCCTTGGTGTCTGCCTCGGCCATCAGTGCATTGCACAGGCCTTCGGAGGCAGGATCGTCAATGCCAAGAAGGTTATGCATGGAAAGCTCTCTCAAATCTCCCATGACGGCTCGGGGTTGTTTGAGGGGATCCCGGATAATTTTTCGGCTGTCAGGTATCACTCGCTGGCAGTGGACGAGTCAAGCCTGCCTCAGGGGTTTCGGATAAGCGCCAGGGCCTATGACGACGGCGAGATCATGGCCATCTGTCATGAAAAGATGCCCATCTTTGGTGTTCAGTTCCACCCCGAATCCATTGCGACCGACTTTGGAACGCAGATTCTTGACCATTTCATTTCCCGGACAAGGAGACAGTCATGAAGGGTATAATTGAAAAATTGATTGCCGGACAACACTTGAGCGCCGCAGAGATGGAGCAGGCCTTCGACCGGATCATGTCCGGTCAGATCAATGACGTGCAGATAGGAGGGTTCCTGACCGCCCTGAGGATCAAAGGGGAGACCCCCGAAGAGATAGAGACGGCGGCGCGAGTCATGCGGAAAAGGGCGCTGGAGGTGAAAACCGGGTATGACACGGTTGTAGATACGTGCGGAACAGGCGGAGACGGGGCCTCTACATTCAATATCTCTACGGCGGTAGCCTTCATCATCGCCGGGGCCGGTTACAAGGTGGCCAAGCATGGCAACCGGTCCGTGAGCTCGTCCTCGGGGAGTGCCGACTGCCTGGAGGCCTTGGGCGTACCAATTAATCTGGGCCCGGAAGAGGCCTTAAAGGCCCTTGATGCCAATGGGTTCTGCTTTTTGTTCGCCCCGGCATACCACCCCTCCATGAAGCATGCCATGCCTGCCAGGAAGCAGCTCGGCATCCGCACTATCTTCAATACGCTGGGGCCGCTGGCAAACCCTGCCGGTGCGACCAATCAGGTTATCGGGGTATATGCATCGTCGCTTATTGACCCCATAATCGAGGCCCTCAGGAATATGGGACTCAAGGGCGCCATGGTAGTGCACAGCGGGCTCGATGAAGTATCCATATCCGGGCCTACACGGTATGCCAGGCTGGCCGATGGACGGATCGTCAAGGGTGAGATCACACCCGAGGCTGCAGGGCTTGCCCCCATGTCTACTGAAGAATTAAAGGTATCGTCTCCCCAGGAATCCGCCCGGAAGATCCGGGATCTCTTTGAAGGCAGGCTTGAGGGCGCCTGTCTGAACAGCCTGCTCATGAACGCGGCCGCGGCCTTTATGGCGCTGAATGGCGCCGTCGGCATCAAGGACGGTATGGCCCTTGCGAGAAAGGTGATCAGCAGCGGGCAGGCACTTTCCGCCCTTGAGAGGGCCAGGGCATAGATATGGATTTTCTGGAAAAGATGTACAGGCTCTCGCACAGGCGTGCAAAAGGGCTTGCACCACCTGCAGGATATCCCTTCCCCGTGAGGCCTTTTAAGACCGCACTTAAAGATATGGCCGTCATAGCCGAGGTAAAGTATGCCACCCCCAAGGATGGTATGCTCGGGGTTAGCGATGATCCGGCAACCATTGCAAAAGAGTATGAGAGGCTCGGTGCACGGGCCATTTCATGTCTGACCGAGCCCGAATATTTTGCAGGCTCACTCGAGTACATCAGCGCCATCCGCTCAGGCTGCTCTCTGCCCATTATGATGAAGGACTTCATCGTGGATGAGCGCCAGATAATGGCTGGTCGGGCCTTGGGTGCGGATGCCTTCCTGCTCATCACCGAGATGTTGAGTATAGAAGAGCTTAAGGTATTGTATGCCTGCGGCAAAGACTTTAGTATGGACTGTCTCGTGGAAGTCCATGGTCTCTCCGGTCTGGAAAAGGCCTTAAATCTGGGTGCAGATATCATCGGGGTTAATTCCCGGGATTTGAAAACCCTGCAGGTAGATCCTATGAGGCATGAGGAACTGGCGGTGCATATACCCGACGGTGTCATTAAGGTGGCTGAGAGCGGGATCACGTCGGGCAGAAGGCTGATGGAATTGAAGAGGGTGGGTTACGATGCAGCCCTCATCGGCAGGGCATTAGCCAATGAGGCATTACGGGAGGAGATCTTCCATGTGGGTCAAGATCTGCGGCATAACCAGGCGTGAGGATGCCATGATGGCGGCACGGCTGGGTGCGGATGCCCTGGGGTTCATATTCACGAAGAGTCCACGCAACGTTAGGCGTGATACCCTATCGCAGTGGATTCGAGAAATAACTGTTGTGGAAAAGGTGGCGGTATTCATGGATGAAAGTGTGGATGAGATCCTTGAGAGCTGTGAAGACCTCGGGATCGACACGATTCAGCTTCATGCCGCGCCATCGAGGGATCACGAACGCCTGGTCCCGGTCTATGACATCATCTATGCCATGGATGATTACAGGCCCGGCACGCTGCCGGTATTTCCCTGTCGTATCCTCATCGATGCAAGCAGGGGCCGGGGCTCCCGGGGGGTGTGGGAGGAGCGGGATTTCCCTTACATTCTTGCAGGCGGGCTCAATCCGGACAATGTCCGCGAGGCGGTCAAGCTCGCACGGCCTGCAGGTGTGGATGTTTCATCCGGGGTGGAACTTCAGCCCGGCATCAAGGACCCGTTCAAAACGGCACAATTCATCAGGGAGGCCAAGTCATGAAAGGATACTTCGGAGAATTCGGAGGTCAGTATGTCCCGGAGACGTTGCTGAGCGCACTTGAGGAACTCGATGCCGCCATGGGAAAGGCCTTTGATGAGACAGCCTTCTGGGATGAGTTCAACTCCTACATGGTGCACTATGTAGGCAGGCCCACCCCGCTCACCCATGCGAAAAGGCTCTCGGAGCATCTCGGGCTCGATGTATGGCTCAAACGGGAAGACCTGAACCATACGGGTTCCCACAAGATCAACAATGCCATCGGCCAGATACTGCTCGCCAGGCGGATGGGAAAGAACCGCATCATCGCCGAGACCGGGGCGGGCCAGCATGGCGTGGCAACAGCCACGGTGTGTGCGCTCTTCGGTATGGAATGCCACGTATATATGGGCATCACCGACATGGCCAGGCAGCAGGTGAATGTGGAGCGCATGAGGCTTTTAGGGGCCGAGGTGGTCCCGGTGGAAGGCGGCAGCGCCACCTTGAAGGATGCCACCAGCGAGGCCATCAGGGACTGGATTACAAATGTCGATACTACCTACTACCTCATCGGGTCCGTGATCGGGCCGCACCCCTACCCGAGTCTGGTGCGGGCATTCCAGGAAATCATCGGCCGTGAGGCAAGGCAGCAGATCATTTCACTAAGCGGATCACTGCCTGATGCCGTAGTGGCGTGCGTGGGCGGCGGCAGCAATGCGATCGGGATATTCAGTGCCTTTCTCGATGAGGGCAAGGTGGAATTGATCGGGGTGGAGGCCTACGGACAGGGCAACGGGCACCACGGCGCCAGCATCAACTTCGGGACACCCGGCGTGCTCCACGGCACGCGGTCTTTCCTGCTTCAGGACAAGGACGGCCAGGTCATGGAAACCCATTCCATCGCAGCCGGGCTTGATTACCCGGGCGTAGGGCCTGAGCACAGCTTTCTTGCAGCCACGAAAAAGGCTCGCTATGCCCTGGTCAATGATGAGCAGACTCTTGAAGCCTTCAAGCTGTTGAACAGGCTGGAGGGGATCGCCCCTGCTTTGGAGAGCGCCCATGCCATCGGGTATCTCGCCGAGTACGCTAAGGACCATGAAGGCAGGAAGGTCCTGGTGAACCTCTCAGGCAGGGGAGACAAGGACATCCACACGGTGATAGGGAGTTGACCATGATAGCCCAATCGATAAGAGATCATAAAAAGGCGATTATTCCTTATATCACGGCAGGCCTGCCGAACCTGGATACTACGGGCAAGATCCTCCTGGCCCTTCAGGATGCAGGTGCTGCCGCCATAGAAATCGGCATACCCTTCTCCGACCCGATGGCGGACGGGCCTGTGCTGCAGAAGGCCTCTTTCATGGCTTTGCAGGCGGGCTTTAAAATGGGCGAGCTTCAGGATTGCCTCAAGGGGTGGAGCACTATGCTGGACATACCGCTCATCGTCATGTCCTACATCAATCCTTTGATGCGCAATGGGCTCAGGCAGACACTTATAAGTCTTAAGGACAACGGCGTGAAGGGTACCATCATCCCGGACCTGCCCCGTGATGCGGATACGATCTACGCCGACTGCAGAGAGATCGGGATCGACCTCATCCGCATGGTAGCGCCTACCACTGTCCCTGAAAGGATGAAGGAGGTTATTTCACAGTGCAGCGGTTTTGTGTATGCAGTATCCATCAAGGGGGTAACGGGCATGAGGAATGACATGCCTTCAGATGTGTGCTCCCAGGTACTGGCCATCAAGGAGATGACCGATCTGCCGGTCTGTGTCGGGTTCGGGGTGTCGAGTGCAGCCCAGGTAAATGAACTGCTTACCTTTGCCGATGGGGTTATTGTAGGCAGTTATCTGATGGGCAAGATCATGAATGCTCAAGACCCGGCAATGACTGCTCATGATACGATACAGGGGCTCCTGAACGGGAAGTAGCCGTTAAGCCTCCAGACGCGCAAGATGCGTTCAAGGAAAGATATTATATAAAAGTGGTTCTTCTCTGTGAAGCATACTTTTATGGTTTGCATCTTCTCCCAGCCCATTGTTCTCACCACGAAGGACACGAAGAGCACGAAGTAGATCATAGGACAAAACGCTTAACGCCCGTCCGAAGCACCTTCACATTGAAGTTGATCAGCAGGCCTGTCTTAACACCTGCCAACTTCATATACGTAAGCAACTGGGCTTCGTGGATGCCCTTGACCTCCTCGACACTCTTCAGTTCTAAGATCAGCTCGTCATTTACCAGCACATCAACTCTTTTAGCCGCAGTCCAGTCTTGTTCCCTTGTACTCCACAGGCAATGGATGTTGCAGTTTGAAAGCTATCCCAGCCCGATGGAGCTCATGTGCCAGGCATTGCTCGTATGTCGATTCCAACAACGAGAGGGCCAAGAATACGATTTACCTCAATGGCACAGCCAATGACCCGGGTCGAGAGTTCAAAAAAATTTCATCCTTCGTGTCCTTCGTACTCTTCGTGGTGAGATATCCCTCTGTGTGCTCCTCAATGATCCGAGTATGCTTTACTGTGATGAACCATAAAAGGATTGTTGGAGCGGCTTTTTTTAGTTAAGTGATTTTCACTGACCCAAATCTGCCGGCTCGAACTTCATGACACCACTGTCCTTATGAAGCATGATGAAGAGATTGCCGTCTTTAACCATGCATGATTCAGCAGACTCAAGGGCCTTGGTGTATTGGTCGAACAAAGAGTTCTCCAGGCAGATCATATGGGTATAAGCAAGTTTGCGCATAGCAAGCGATGCGCCGGCCAAGAGATATCTCCCCATACCCCGGTTGCAGTCCGCATGCACCGTCACCGTACCGTCCTGAGACAGGATGAGGACGTATTTCAATGGGTCTTCAGGGACCACAGCCGTGTTGTTTGCATACTGGATCTGCACAAGCCGCCAGACTGTACCGGCGGCAGCCGGATTCCGGGCCAGGTGCGGAACCTCATCTCCCCAGATACCGCGGTCGTACGTAACGGCAGTGAGGATATCCGCATCAAAAGTAAAGATGAAGACGTGAGGCTTCTCATAGGCAAGGTCCTTCCTCCCGGTAAGTGTAACCGTCACCTTTAAGCCATCCTTGCATTCCCATTGTCCGGTTTCGATAATGGCCGGTTTCTCATCCAGGTTATCGGTGAGTAATTCCGAGCGAAAGTCGGGGGAGAGCTTCAAGCGGATCATTCTATCCGGGGTGTCTGATGCGGAGAGCTTGGCACCATACAGACCCGCAATGCCTTCCGGCGCAACCTTACAGGGGATCTCCTTTTCCGCTTTACCCTGCCATGAAGCGCATCCGGATGCGAGAATGATATAGAGTACGAGTGCGGATAAGAGGCCCATAGAAAAGAAGTCATCTTTCCGTCTCGATAAGATCCGTTCTTCAGTTTTATGATTCATAGTTTTCCGTTCTAAGTTACAAAAATCGGGATTGCAAGAAGCAAAGCAATCGAGCTGTCAAGCTTTTAGGTGATAAACAAAGATTATCAAGAAACAGCCCATTTGCTTGACAACCCGGCCGCTTAATTGCTTTATCCCACACCACTCTATTATCGAAGTATTAATAATCAAACCATCACAGGACTTGACTCTTACCTGCCAAGTGTTGTTAGAATGTTGCGACCGCGGTGTGAACGAAGGTGGTTTATTGAAGGATGCACCGTACAGTGGAGAGATGGCCGAGTGGACGAAGGCGTTCGCCTGCTAAGCGAATGTAGGGTCAAAAGCTCTACCGAGGGTTCGAATCCCTCTCTCTCCGCCACATTCCTCGATCTACAGGTAATATCCCAGCCTTCATAATACCGATATATTCGTCTTTTTGACTCATAATTTGTACTGCTGGGGCCACTTATTTCAGGAATCGACTTCTTGACGTGCTGGTATGTTTATAAAAAAAGAAATTGTTGACGACAAACACGAACCGGAGATCCCCGAAACCCCTATCACCGTGAAGGGCATGGTGTGGCTCCTGGGCAAGCATAGACTTATGTGCGGTGATAGTACCAAGATGGACGACATGGCGGTTCTCATGGCTGGTAATAAGGCCGATTGCATCTGGACAGACCCGCCTTACGGCGTGAGTTATACCGAGAAGAACGATTACCTGAATAAAGAAAGGGCCGGTATCGAGCATCGGGCCATTGAGGGTAATGATCTGCGGGGCCAGGATCTTGAGGACTTTCTCGTTAAGGCCTTCCAGGTTATGGCTACGAACATAAAGGACTGCGGCTGCATCTATGTGGCGCATGCTGACTCCAATACGAAAGAGTTCCGGCTGGGCATGGAGCTGGCTAAGTTCTATGTCAGCCAGACGCTTATATGGGTGAAGAATTGCCCGGTGCTATCTCGCAATGATTATAACTGGAAGCATGAGCCGATTCTCTATGGCTGGAAAAAGGGCGAGGCGCATTACTATGGGCTGGACTTTACGCAGACAACTGTCATCGACCATGAAGTTGACATCAATACGCTGAGCAAAGAAAAACTCATTGAGATGGTTGAGGCTCTTAAAGATTTGTTACAACTAAGAGATAAGCTTACAACACTTATTTAAGCATTGCATCTTACCTTACATAATAGATTTTTTAAGAGATCAACAGTTGAGTGCCTACAATGTTAACCACTGATTTATCGAAGGAATATACACTATAAGCAATGCGATGGTTATGAGTTATAATCAACGGCTTCTAGAACTGCCTTACAAATCTATAGCGTCATAGCTCGCAACTCTCCTAAAAATCAGATGTCCTTTTTTATACAGTATTATTTTATAGCTTGTTGTCTGAAATCAAGCCTAAGTTTTGTAAATTCATATACCCTCTGGGGTAATTGGTCAGATATGATTCTAGCTATATAGAACCCTTCAGTGTATTCTCCATCAGGCCATTTGATATTAACTAAACAAACCGCATCATCTGTATAACCTGTTTTAACTCCAATAAGATTACAATACTCCAAGAATGGTTTGCGACTGACACCCTTAACACCTCCACCGATTTTTCCTGTATGGCCTAGATATTGATGTCCATCATTGTCTTGCAGGAAGACCCCACCTAGTCTACGGTCATACCCAGAGGCAGCAAAGACAAACTGGGAATGAATATAAAGTTGTGATTCATCAATAGATATTCCAGCAAGAATGCAATGTTGTTGTGGTTTATTCTGTTCACGAAAATTTTGTTCCCAATAAGTCCATATTTTTTCTTGGGGACGATAATAGATCATCTTTTGAACTTTGAATTCTGGGGATTCCTGTATTCCTTTAAATCCAATATACTTTTTGTAACTGATCGCTGTCTTTTTCCAGTTATCCAAGATAGTCTCAAATGCAAAAGTAATTTCTTTTTGATTTGTAACTGGTACAAAAGTCATATATCCCTCCACACCCCAATGTTCTGGAAAGCTTGTTATAGATCGAGCTACTATAAATTAAGCCTAACGAAGGATGCTTACAACAGAACCGTCAACCTCAAGATAAATTCGCTGGTTCTTTGCAAAACCGTTATCATTAATCACACGAGCAATGCTTATCTTAATACCATGATCGTCTCTAAGATCTGGTGAAATCCAAACAAAAGGCAGTTTTGGAGTACTCCTGAGGCCTGCTTTATACTGCTTGTTGCCGATCTTTAATATGATGGGTATACGAGTATTGTCTCGATATGGAAGTGGGGCGGCATTGCGTTTGTTTATCCAAATTTCCATGCGTTCAAGACCGTCAGCGTAAAATTGTGAAAGGCCCCTTATGTTTCCGTGTGGCATACTCGAACCCCTTATTTGCACAGCTAATTAATAATATACTGACTTTTTTTCTATATAACAATAAATACACCAACTGAGTTATAATTTAAACATGCTTAGTTTTTGTTCGACGGTTTTCGAGTTAGCTTTGATTTCTTAAATAAACAAGCCCTTCTATATCGGGTCGTCAACCATAGATTACGCAAAAGAATCATCGGTTTTATAAGCTTAGAGAAACTGTATATACTGTGCCATGACCCGGGTCTTCAGAAAAAAGAGGTCATTTGCATAGATCTGTTTTCAAAATCATCTTTTTTTGAGTTATAAGTCCCAATCATATCGACTCAACCATTGGTATGCGATTAAACCTTGTCTTTTACACAGGAGTGTATTTTAAACAGCCAGAATCAGTCACGCCGCATGAGGTTAGCTGAATTACCTTGCTATCTGCGCTAGTCAAGTGTTGAGGGATTTGAGTTCAGACAGTGCTAATCTACTTCCAAGCTATCACCCTCGCCAGTCTCTGCATCACCGTTCAGTACAATTGGGGGAAGCAAGGCGGCAGCCTCATCTACTGGAAGCTCTTGTACATCCTTGAGTTTTCTCCCCACGACTCTTGATCTCTGCTTGGCTTTTTCGATTGTGTCTGATGCCTGATGCAGCTTCTTCTGAACTGCGTCCAGAACATCACCATACTTCGTCCATTCGGTCTTCACAGCCGCAAGGAGATTCCAGACCTCGCTGGAACGCTTCTGGATGGCCAGCGTACGGAAGCCCATTTGGAGACTGTTCAAAATCGACCACAGTGTTGTAGGGCCAGCAATAACCACACGGCACTCCCGTTGGATGACTTCGGTCAAACCCGTTCTGCGGATGACTTCGGCAAAGAGACCTTCTATGGGCAAGAATAAGATGCCGAAGTCTGTAGTCTTTGGGGGATTTAAATATTTTTCGCAGATCTCTCCAGCACAGGCCTTGACACGATTCTCTAGCTGTTTTCCTGCCACCTCCGCCCCTTCGGCATCGGCTTTCTCTTGGGCCTCGATCAAACGCTGATAGTCTTCAACTGGGAACTTAGCATCAATTGGGAGCCAGATGGTCTCATCTTTAGCTGCACCTTGTCCCGGCAATTTGATTGCAAATTCGACTCGCTCCCCACCATCCTTCGTAGCAACGTTGATAGCGAACTGATCTGGATTGAGCACCTGCTCCAACAGCGCCCCAAGCTGTACTTCACCCCACGTCCCACGTGTCTTTACATTCGTGAGTACCTTCTTAAGGTCACCAACGCCTGTGGCAAGAGTTTGCATCTCCCCAAGCCCCTTGTGCACCTGCTCCAGACGTTCGCTGACTTGTTTGAAGGACTCGCCTAGGCGCTTTTCCAGCGTCCCCTGGAGTTTCTCATCTACGGTCTGTCGCATTTGTTCAAGCTGTTTGGCATTATCGATCTGCATGCTTTGGAGCTTGGCTTCAACTGTGAGTCTGACATCCTCCAGTTTCTTTTCATTTGAGCCTGAGAGCTTTTCAATTGCAGATGACATGGCTTCAAGCTGGGCCTTTTGAACATTGGCCAACTCACCCATTGTCTTGGTAGTGGCCACTGTGATCCCCTTAAGTGCTGCTATGACCTCTTCCCTTAATTGTTTGGCTCCAGTTGCTGATTCTGTTCGGATGCCATCAAGTTTTTCACTGCTAGTCTTTGTCAATGAGGCGATCTGGCTTGAGAACGCTTCAAGCTGAACTTTCTCGGCAGCGGCCAAATCTTTCATCGTCTCGGCCATCGTCTCCGAAATGCTCTTGAGCATCGTCACAACTTCTTCCCGAAGTTGCTTCCCTCCTGTTGCGGATTCGGCACGAACACCATCAAGCCTCTCACCACTGGCTTTAGCGAAGGAGCCAAGCTGACCGGAGAAAGCATCGAGTTGCCCCTTCTGCACGCTGGCAACGTCCATCATTCTTTGTACAACGGAATCTCCGAAGGTCTTGAAGGCCTCTGTGAGTTCCTGCCGCTGCTCTCTTGCTGCTTTGCCTAGTTCATCTCTGCTCTGGGCCACTTCCTCTCTGACTGCCCGCTCAGTACGCTCCTGTGCCTTTTCAAAGGCATCAAGGCGAGATGCAAGACCGGAGACATTGGATTGCGACGCTTTCCTTAAAAGCATGGCCAGGAGAGCCACAACAGCGACCAGCAAGACGACAGTCAAAATTAGCAGGATAATAGTCACAGGCTACCTCCTCCGAAGGATTCTAAGTCACCCTATCGCTGATATCATTACTATACCGACTCAGGGCAGTATATAAGGATTAAATATCTCCCCATTATCAGGTAGTATCAGATCTTATTCGATTTCATGAACTGAAGCTGCATGATCAAGTCTTGATTAGTATTCCTAGGTATTCTGATTCAGCACCAAACCCTTCTCATCCAGGATTGTGGCAATCATGCTGTGCTGTGCTCTCAGCGATTTCAGATATAGCTCTGTGGTGGTCTTCCGTCTGTGTCGCAGGAAGGCCTGTATGTCTCCCAGGTTCACCCTATTATCTTCCAGGAGCAGTGCGGCAACATAGTGCCTTATGGCAATAAAAAATCTCCACTCCAGAAAGGCTCAAGATCTGCCGATATATATCTATAACCCATCATGGATGATGAGAAGGAGATCAGGGATGACAAAGAGAGAGATCATAAAAAGCCTCATCTTGAGCCCATGCTATCTCAAAATAAAGCTCAAGGACAGGGCGAAGCTAGTCAGAAAGCTCTCCTACAGGAAACCTTAAAGACTTAGGGCCCTACATCATCGAATAAGGATCAACGTCGATCTTGAGGTCTGTTTCTTGCGGTTGGTGCATCCGCTCTATAATATCAATGGCCTTATGAAGAGCACCTCTATTCTTTGACCGAAGGATGAAATGCCACCGGAAATGGTCTCGCAGGAGCGCAATGGGCGCCGGTGCAGGACCGAGGGCCTCTACCCCGGGGATATTAACCGATAATGCAAGCTGAAAGGAAAATTCCCGTGCGGTCTTGTCTTTTTTTGAACTGACCACGCACCGGGCCATATGCGAGTAGGGTGGGAAGGAGGTAGCCTTTCTTATGCCTCTTTCAATTTCCATCATTGCTTGATAGTCATACCCACAAATCGACTGTATAAGAGGATGATCCGGGACATATGTCTGGATGATCACCTTGGTGTCTGACTTGCGCCTTCCCGCGCGTCCGGCCACCTGGACGATCTGCTGGAAGGTCCGCTCGCCGCTCCTGAAGTCGGGCATATACAGAAGCTGCTCGGCGTACACCACCCCCACAAGGGTGAGAAGGGGAAAGTCATGACCCTTGGCGATCATCTGGGTGCCTACGATGATGTCAACGCTTCCAGCCCTGATGGCATCCAGTGCTGCTGTCAATTTCTTTACCGTTGTCATTTCATCGGAATCTATCTGAAGGACACGCTTGCCCGGGGAGACCTTCTGAACTGCCTGGATGACCTGTTCCGTTCCCATGCCGATGGGTTTCATGTCAAGGCAACCGCAGGAGGGACAGATCTCGGGCAGATTCATGGTAAAGCCGCACCAGTGGCATAAGGCCTTTCCCTTAGCCTTATGGTAGGTGAGGCTCCTGTCGCAGCGGCTGCACTTAAGGACCTTGCCGCACCCCGGGCACACAAGGGCGGCCGAGAAACCCCGCCGGTTGATGAAGAGAAGCACTTGCTCGCCCTTGGAAATGGTATCGATCATCTCCCTGATGAGTCTGTCCGACAGCGGCCCTTGTATCCCCCTCATGTCCACGATCTCAACTTCCGGCAACTTTGCAGGGCCGATCCGGCTTGTCATGGTGATGAGACTCGAATGGGGCAACCTTGTCCTATCATAGGTCTCCATACTCGGGGTGGCGGAGCCCAGGATCACCACTGCAGAGTTATTCTTTGCCCGCAAGAGGCTCAGGTCCCGGGCGTTGTAGGGAACGCCGTCTTCCTGCTTGTAGCTACTGTCATGTTCCTCGTCCACCACGATAAGGCCGATCTCCCTTAATGGTGAAAAGATAGCGGAGCGGGTGCCCAGGACGAATTTCACGCCTTCACGTGCCACCTTCATGAATTCCCTGGCACGATCCTTTGGAGAGAGGCCCGAATGGAACACGGCCACCTTAAGGGGTATCCTGCTTTTAACCATGTCAATGGTCTGCGGGGTCAGGGCTATTTCAGGGACGAGGTAGAGCACGGACTTCCCAAGCTTGATGGCTTCCATTGCAGTCGCAAGGTACACCTCTGTCTTGCCTGATCCCGTAATCCCATGGAGGACATAGGCGTGAAATCTCCCGGCCTTGATGGCTTGCGTGATCTCACTGATTGCCTTGTGCTGGTCCGGGGTATATTCCGGTGTCGCAGAACAGGAAGGGGCGGAGCTGCATGGTACTTCTTTGAGCTCTATAAAACCGCGCTTGGCCAAAGCCTTTATCTTCTGGGTGATCCCCGGTAAGAGGTCTTTGAGGGTGCTCATCCGGATGCCCGTATTGGGAATGGCATCGAGTATTGATTTCTGATGAGGGCCGAGTCGGTCATTTTCCCTGTCGGTCCTGAATATGACCGGATCTTCATCAAGTATAATCGTGCGACACTGCCTGAGGTATGGGGGAAAGGCAAGGGCCATGCAGGGGCCGATGCCTGCATGGTAGTACTTTGATGTCCAAGAGATGAGCTCGATCAGCTCGGGTGCTATAAAGGGGATCTCATCAAGGGCGCATGCGAGATCCTTAAGCCCCTCATCAGACTCCGAGCTTTCCCTGATGCCGATAATGACGCCGACCCTTGTCGATTTCCTGACAGGCGCTGCGACCCTCAATCCCACCTTTGGAGACACATCGTTAGGTATTGAATAAGAGAGCACCTTTGGGATGTTTGAAAGAATGACCACATCGGCTATAAGAGCTCCCATGGAGGATAAGCTATCATGGAGGCACAAGGAGTTAAAATCCTTTTCTTTGATAAGCTTGACTGATTGTGCCCTTCCCATTTATATTCATACGTAGGGAGAGGAGGTTTCGTTGAAGGGCGTTGTATTGAACCAGATTCTGCGAGACCTGCATGATGCAGAACCTGAAATCAAGAAGATGGCTGCAAAGGCTATCCTCAAAGAAACCCCTGACCCTGCTCAGGTCTTTTCATCTGTTCTGAAAGATGCGGACAAACCGACAGCCGGTGTCGTGTATGACATCCTCTTTGACGCCGACGCCGATTTCTCGGATATCTTCAGGGCAGCTACCCGGGATGAAGATCCACGGGTGAGGGCCAGGGCCATACGCTATCTGTTCCGTAAGGGAGCATTTCGACCCGAAGATGGTATCAAGTGGCTTGAAGACTCCGACGCTTATGTTCGCAGGAGGGTTATCAGCTATCTCTTCTGGTTGAATGACAAAAGCTCCCTTGGCTCGGTGGCAAGGCTCTGTACCCAAGACCCTGATGAATCAGTGAGGAAAGACTGTCTGAGGCTCATGGCTATTTGGGGATCGCCGGATGATGTGGAACAGGTAATCAAGGCCCTGGAAGATCCATCTCATGAAGTGAGAATGCAGGCTGTGCAGACCCTTAAAAGGATCACAGGTGAGGATTTTGGAGAGCCTCTTAGTGCTTCACCCGAGGAATTCGAATGGATTATCGCCAAATGGCAGGGGTGGTGGGAGATTATGATGGAGCGGTCATAAATGGAACAACCCGTATACACAGCCAAAGAATTTGCAACATTGCTTGGGATTACAAAATCAACCCTGCTGAAGATGGAGACGGATGGAAAGCTTCCCAAACCCCAGATCATAGACGGGGTGCGCACCTATTATCCCCACGACATTCCCATGTATCTCAAGATCCTTGGCAAGCCCCCACTGGTTACATCAAAGAGGAGGCAGATCTTCCTCAACTTCAAGGGCGGAACCGGGAAGACGAGTGTATCGTCATTCTATGCCTTCAGGCTGGCCCAGCTCGGCATGCAGGTGCTTCTCATGGACCTCGATCCCCAAGGTCATCTCACCCAGTGCCTCGGGATAGATCACGATTCATTTGAGAATACCCTCTATAATGTTCTCATCGAAAAGACTCATATCCAAGACATCATTCTGGATACGAATATGAAAAACCTGAAGCTCATTCCTGCAAACCTTGATCTCTCTCCCGTAGAATTGGCGCTTACCTCCATGAATGCCCGTGAGCAGCGCCTGAAAAAGAGCATTATTGCAATCCAGGATGACTATGACGTGATCGTCATGGATGCCTCTCCCTCCATCGGCCTGCTGAACCTCAACGGCATCCTTGCCTGCAACGATCTTTTTGTCCCGGTATTAGCGGACTTTCTGTCCTACCATGGGCTTAAGATCCTCTTCGAGACGCTCTCGACCATTGAGGAAGATTTTGAGTTTATCTTTGATAATATCTACATCTTTCTGAACAACTATAATGCATCACACAATATCTGTCAGCGGGCAAAGGAGGCTCTGGAGACGCATTACAACGGCTATCTTATGAAGACTCTTATCCGCCAGGATATAAAAATCGCCGAAGCGGCGAGCGTAGGGGTGCCAATTACACAGTATGCGCCCAAAAACCGGGGCTCAACAGATCTTAATGATTTTATTCGGGAGGTTTTTCCTAATCTCCCGATTGTCTTTTAGTCGGTTTTGTGGTTAACGTAGTGCTCGGATTCAACCTAAAAGGTATTGGATCTTTCATGATGCCTATCTGTTGAAATGAGGAGTTGTTATCTATGAAAGACGGTTTTGATAAAAGTGTTGCTGAGCGGATGCCCAAGATGCAGAAGCGCAGGCCCAACAGGCCCTGGAATGTCGACCCCGTACTTATAAAACCGCAGGAAGAGATTAAAGAGCAGGCCACACCGGCTCCGGCGGCGGTTAGAGAATCGGTCATATCCCCCATCATAGCAAAGGATGGTGCCCATGCCGCCATTGCCAAGGCTGTGGAGACCATCGAGGACCTGAATACTGAGGTTTCCCAGATCCTTTTTGAGAAGAAGGACGTAGCCCGGAAGCTCAAGGAGCACGACCGGGTCATCGAAGAGATTGGGCGGGAGAACTCGAATCTCAAGGTGAATCTTGCCGAGCTTGAAAAGGCGGCAAGGGAGCACAAGCTCCTGGAGCGCGAAATCCTGTTCCTGAACGAGCAGCTCGAAGATGCAGACCACTATATCCAACATGTAGTGGGCATGCTCGATGAGAAGGCAATCGGTTTCGATACGGAAATTATAAGAAGCAAGACCCTTGAGGAGAAGCTCGTACGCTTCTCTAAGGACATCCAGAATAAGGCAAAGCTTGATGTCAAGGTTTCCATCCTCGAGAAGGACCTGAGTATCAGCACGGCAAGGATTCATGAGCTGGAAACCAAGCTCGATGAAGAATACCAAAAGAGAAAACCGCTGGAAGATGAGATCGCCGAACTCAAGACTGCACTCGACAGGGTGTATTCATCCCTGTCGCATATCCATCTCAAGGCCAAGCGTGAGGTGTATGGATCCTGATACATCCAAGAAGGTCAAAGACCTGCTGGGGCTGATGGAAGGCATCTCTTCCGATATTGATATTGTAGCGGAACTCGAAAAAATTATCTCCCGATTACATACGCTCGATGAGAAGGTGGAGGAGCTTGTCCAGAGAATCGAGAAGATCGAGAAGAGTAACCGGGAGAAGCAGGATGTCTTAAAGACGATTCGTAAGGAGCTTAAGAATCTCTTCCCTGCCGGATAGTAAGAATTGAGAAGGAAATTCTCTCTTCATTACCATACCATAAAAATTTTAGAAGATCCGTCAGCTACAAAGCTGACGGATCTTCTATGATGTCCCAGGGTAAAATGAGAATCAGGCGATGTCTTTGTGAATCGACTCTGCCCTTATGTATGCCGTTCCTTGGAAGAGTGCAATAACCTCACCCGAACCATCTGTCACCTTCACCGTATAGGTGGCGAGCCTCCTGTTTCTGGATACCTCCCGGGCCTCTGCATAGAGTGCAGAGGTCTTGCCGGCCTTTATAAAGGAGATGGTGGTGTTTATTGCCACTGCAGACATGCCTCTCGTGTGTGCCGCGGCTGCAAATGCCATATCGGCCAGGGTGAACACGATACCTCCATGGGCCACATTGATGCCGTTGAGATGTCTCTTGTCTACCAAAAGCCTGGTCTTCGCATATCCAGGCCCTGCATCACAGATCTCGATACCGCAGAGCTCTGCAAAGGCGTCTTTTGAAAAGTATTTCTTCAGCTGTTCAAGGTTTATGGAGGTATCTGACATGAATGTTTTCCCCTTAACGATCGTTATCTCTTTTAACCCTTGCCACCAGCTCATATAGCGCAATGGTCGCAGCCTGGGAGACGTTCAAAGAGTTGAATCCGCCTCTCATGGGGATGCGCACAGTAAGGTCCAGTTCTGAGGTCATGACCGGTCTGATACCGCTGTCCTCACCTCCGAGCACAAGGGCGAGCTTATCAAACGTGGGAGTTCTGCTGATATCCTCCTGTGCATGGGCCTCCAGTCCGACGATCCAGAATCCGTTCTTCTTCAGTTCCTGTGCTGCGGCCCTGAGGTTCTTCACATGGGTAATTCTTACATGCTCTGTTGCACCCGATGACGCCTTCACCACGGCAGGAGTCACCGGGGCTGACCTGTGTTCCGGTATGACGATGCCGGCACCTGCCAATGCATGAGAGCTCCGTATGATGGAACCCAGGTTTTGAGGGTCCTCCACATTATCCAGGAGGACTACGCATGGAAGAGGAAATAGATCCTTTAGTTCGGCATATCGGTAAGTCGAGACCTTAGCGGCAATACCCTGGTGATGATTTGTGGCAGTAATCTTGTCCAGGTCGGGCTTCTGGAGGACCCGTATGGGAACATTTGCCGATGACTCTACGATCTCATCATAATGCTGAGGAAGCACAAGGATTTCATAGAACTTCCTCGTGCCTGCATTTATAGACTCCAGAACGGCATTCTTGCCGTAGATAATTTCCGAATTTCCTGAGCCCTTCGGAGGGATATATCTCTTATCATGGCGCTTGGAGAAATGAGAGATGTCCTTCATGCAACCCAGCTTACCACATATTCAGTCATAGACGGTAAGGGAGAGAGGCCGGGGTCCTGAATATGCCATGAGCCTTGAAGGCCCAGGTCAATGGCGGTGCGCTCAAAATGGAACATGGCGATGCCCATATCGATACGTTGGAGGTCCACACTCCCAAACAATACCCTATATCCGAATGTCCTTGTAAGGTAGAAATGGAACCCTTGTTCATTCATGACAATCCGCCACGGTTGCCGGTTGGAGGAGGATGGGCCAAGCCGGACCATCTCCAATGGCAACGCAAAAGGTCCGGCAGTATCTTCACCAAGGGGAGAATTGAATGCATCTTTAAAGAAGAGAGAAGACCAGGCCTTGCGCGCGCGCGATCCGGCGGTGAGAACGAACATGGTATCGATAAGATTACGTCTCTGGGCGATGATACCCACAGGGCTGATCGTAGGGATGATCTCATCTTCGTTAAGTTGCGCCATATCCGAGAAAATTGTTCGGTTAAAGGTCCCGCCCATCCAGCAGGTGCCGAGACCCAGGGAGGTGATGGAGAGGATGAGTGCCTCGAAGAGGTAGCCATAGTCCTCGAAGGCTTTACCCGAGTGTTTGAGGGCACCTACAAGAAAGCTGGATGCACCGGTAACAACCCCATAGGTGCCTCTTACCCTGCCAAGACCCTGCCCCCTCGCATCGGTAAAGACAAACCTTACCGGTGATCCGAAGGGTGGGTTGTCGAGTCCGGAAATGAATGTGCGAATCTTCTCCTTATTATCCTTATTGACAGGCTCTTCCCGGTAGCTCCTCCATGACCGTCTGATCCTGATGAGGTCTGTTATGGGTTTCTCGTATGAGATCATAAGCCCTTCTTGGTCATGCGCCACATAATACTATTGAAAGAATATGTATCTCTTTTGTTTCCATAATTCACAAACCAGGAGACTTTAGTATTTTTTGCCATGAATTCATTCCTTACACAAGCGTGACGATCACATCCCTGCTCTGCCGCGGCCCGTCAAACTCACAGAAGAATATATTCTGCCAGGTGCTCAGCAGGAGTTTGCCGTCTTCGACGGGGATGACCTCGGATGGTCCGATGATGCCTGCCTTTATGTGGGCGTCACCGTTGCCGTCTTCCAGGTCATGCAACCAGTTCCCCCGGGGGACAAGGGTCTTCAGACAGGTCACTACGTCTATCCTTATATTTGGGTCCCAGTTCTCCTGGATCATAATGGCAGCCGTTGCCCCGCGTGCATACAGCGCGCACAGCTCATGTCCCTTGCCATGCGCACCGACAATGGTACGGACCCTCTCGGTAATGTCTACAAGCTCTTCCCGTCCATGGGTGGCAAAGCTGATGGTGAATCGCATAAAAAAGGCTATACCACCTTGGCCAAGACACTTCAAGAAAGGCGAACACAGGGAAAAGGAGGTTCATTTTCTTGATTATTGCCATGATTCCACCCTCACATGATATATTAAATATGGTTCTTCGCTATGAAGCATACTTTTATGGTTTGCATTCTTTTTCTAGTCCATTGTTCTCACCACGAAGGACACGAAGAGCACGAAAAAAATATAAGAAATGCAGAACGAACATTCTTGGATTCCTTTCCCCCGGTCAGAGATTTCAAGAGAATTCTTTTCTTCGTGTCCTTCGTGCTCTTCGTGGTTAGATATCCCTCTGTGTGCTCCTCAAAAATCCAAGTATGCTTTACGGTGATGAACCTTAAATATGCGACGAAACTCAAAAGACCTCTTCTCAGCTTAGGACAAGGGTCGGATAGTCGGTATAACCCTTTGGCCCGGGGGTATAGTATGTATGCAGGTCAGGCTCTGCCAGAAGGGCGCCCAGGCGGATACGCTCCACCAGGTCAGGGTTCGATATAAAGTACTTACCAAAAGATACGGCATCCGCCAAACCCTCTTCAATAACATGGTTGCCGCTCTCAGGGTTGAAGCCGCAGTTGATGATGAGTATCCCCTTGTAGCGCGGCCGGAAATGTTTTGCGATTTCCTTAACGGCAAATGGGACGTCATCCACCGGGAGCATGGGTTCGACGAGATGGGCATAGGCGAGTCTCTTGTAATCATTCAACCGCTCAACAATGTATTCAAAGGTGGGGATGGTATCTTTGTCAATGGTGATGCCGAAAAAGCCATGTGCCGAGGGATTCAGCCGTATCCCTACCTTTTCCGGGCCTATTGCCTTGACCACGGCATCCAGTGTTTCGAAGAAAAATCGTGCCTTGTTTTCATGGCTGCCGCCGTATTGGTCGGTGCGTGTATTGGAGCAGTTGGTGAAGAACTGATGGAACAAATACCCATTGGCTGAATGGATCTCGATGCCGTCGAAGCCGGCTGTGATGGCATTTTCTGCGGCTTTCTTGAAATCCTGGGTAATGCCGTGTATCTCGTCTATGGTGAGTGCGCGGGGTGTTACCGTTTCCTTAAACCCCTGGGGTGTGTAAGAGCGGTCGTGGGGGTTTATGGCGGATGGCGCTACCGGAAGCTCACCGTCATGAAAATCAGGATGCGATATGCGGCCGACATGCCAGATCTGGATAAATATGTGCCCGCCTTTGTCATGTACCGCCTTTGTAACGAGCTTCCAACCCTCGATCTGGGCAGGGCTGTAAATGCCCGGCGTGTTGATGTAACCGGCACCCTGTCTGGAGACTTGTGACCCTTCGGTAATGATGAGGCCTGCTGAGGCGCGCTGGGAATAGTACTGAGCATGGAGCGATGTCGGCGCGTTCTCGATGTTGTCTGCACGGCTGCGTGTCATGGGGGCCATGAATACACGGTTCGGAAAATCGTAGTGCCCGATCTTTACAGGCTTCAAGAGAGCATTTCCAGTCATTTCAACCCTCCATTATATTTGATGGATAATAAAATACAAATAGGATCCGGAGTTAAATATTCAAGGGACTATTATCGTTGGAATGTGATTCAGGTAATGTTTGCTCAACCATTTACTTCGATTTACAGACATAATTCCTGTTTCATGCCCTCATTCATGTCTCACTTGAGGAAGGCATATCCTGCTCTTGATTCTTAAGGCCCCCGGACTAACTATGAGGAGGGGGCTGCAAAGGCCGTAAAGATCATTTCGCTTGCATGTGTGGACATCAGTCACATACAAGTGCCGGATGGGGAAAAATATGCACATTCACAATTATTCCAGCAACGGTTTAACCCGGGGAGGCATTGATAACCGCCGGATGTCGTGCCGCAGACGGCATTGGTCCGGATACTTCTTACGGGTTGTTGATGCATTCGGGTTTCTAACACTCCTGGCATTGTTGGTTTTAGTACCGCTTGTTCGGGCTGATGATAGTTCAATCGGGCCGGAAGAAGGGGTGATGCGCGCCACCCTGGATAATGGGCTACGCGTGGTCGTTGTGCATAACCCGTTAGCCCCGGTGGTGACGATAGTCCTCAACTATATGGTCGGCTCAGATGAGTCTCCCGAAGGTTTCCCGGGTATGGCGCATGCCCAGGAACATATGATGTTCCGCGGCAGCAAGGGGCTATCCGCAGGTCAACTGGCAAACATAACGTCTGCCATGGGCGGCATGTTCAACGCAAATACCCGGCAGAATGTAACCCAATACTTTTTCACCGTTCCCGCAGAAGACTTGGGTCTGGCCCTGCACATCGAGGCCATACGCATGCGTAGTGTCCTTGACAGCGAAGAACTGTGGGGTCAGGAGAGGGGAGCCATAGAACAGGAGGTGGCCCAGGACCTGTCCGTTCCCGAATATATTTTCTACTCCCGGCTCCTTGAGGCCATGTTCAAAGGCACACCCTATGAGCACGATGCGCTGGGCACCCGCTCATCCTTTGACAAGACTACGGGCGCCATGCTCAAGAAGTTCCATGATACCTGGTATGCACCCAATAACGCCCTCCTGGTCATTGTCGGCAATGTGCAGCCTGCAGACGCCCTGGCTGAGGTCAAGCGTCACTTCGGCGATATCCCTTTCAGAAAACTTCCTGCAAGGCCTGAAATTCATCTGGAACCCGTGACACCAAAGACCATCAATCTCTATACCGACAGACCCTACGGGATGGTCGTAACCGCATTCCGCATGCCGGGCTACGACAGCCCGGATTATGCTGCAGCCCTGGTGCTGGCCGATGTGCTGGACAGTCAGCGTAGCCTCCTGTATGCGCTGGTGCCCGAAGGGAAGGCGCTGGATATGGATTTTCAGATGGAGGCCTTACCCAAGGCCGGTCTCAGCTATGCGATAGCTACATTTCCCCAGGGGAAAGACTCAAAGGCGCTGATGGACGATCTGCAAAAGGTCTTGTCCTCAGTGAAGAGCCACGGGGTACCCGCCGACATGGTGGAGGCTGCCAAAAGGCATAAAGAGGCGGATGCGGAGCTGGAAAAGAATTCGGTCTCCGGGCTGGCTTTTGCCTGGTCGAGGGCACTGGCCGTTGAGGGCAGGGGGTCTCCTGAGGATGATGTGAACGCCATCAGGAAAGTATCCGTGGAAGATGTCAATCGCCTCGCGCGCACATACATCGACCTGGATCATTCCATAACGGCAATCCTCACACCTACACCTTCCGGCCAGCCAGTCCTTTCCAAGGGCTTTGGCGGACCGGAGTCTTTCACGCCCAGGCAGGCCACACCCGTCAAGCTTCCCGATTGGGCTAAAGAATCGTTGAAGAGGCTCTCTATTCCCACCTCCACCCTGAATCCCGTGGTGAGTGTTCTGCCCAATGGAATCAAGCTCATCGTGCAGGGCGAATCCGTAAGCAATACTATCAGCATATACGGCCATGTCAGGAACAATCCCGATCTTGAAGTTCCTGCAGGCAAAGAGGGTGTAGATGATATGCTCGACAAGCTCTTCTCGTTCGGTACGACATCGCTTGACCGTGTGGCATTCCTGAAGGCAATCGATGACATAGGCGCTTATGAGTCCGCAGGGACGGATTTCAGCCTTCAGGTCCTGGCCGAAAAGGTCGACCGCGGTGTGCAGCTCCTGGCCGAAAATGAGCTTCATCCGGCCCTGCCCGAGAATGACTTTGAGACAGTCCGCCGGCAGGAGGCCGATAGGGTGGCCGGACTCCTGAAGAGTCCCGGCTATTTTGCAGGGCATGCCATCAACAAGGCCCTTTTCCCCGAAAACGACCCGACGCTGCGCCAGGCCACACCGTCTACGATCTCATCGGTCAGCATCCAGGACGTGAAGGGGTATTACCGAAAGGTCTTCCGCCCCGACCTTGCCACCATGGTGGTCATCGGTAAGATTACGCCCGAGAGGGCCAAGATGGTTATCGAGAAGTACTTCGGTCAATGGAAGGCCCCGGAGGAACCAAGGCCTGAAACACTCCTTAATCCCGTACCGGCCAACGGACCATCCAACACGTATGTGCCGAATGCAAGCCGCGTACAGGACATGGTGACCCTGGCAGAAACCCTTGGGCTTACCAGGGCAAACCCGGATTATTATGCCTTGCAGCTGGGCAACCATGTCCTGGGCGGCGGCTTCTATGCCACACGGCTGTTCAGAGACCTGAGGGAAAATGCCGGACTCGTGTACCACGTATCTTCATCATTCGATGTGAATCAGACCCGGGCGCTTTACAGCGTTGAATATGCGTGCGACCCGCAGAATGTGAAGAAAGCGCGCGCCATGGTGGAGCACAATCTAAAAGAAATGCGCAGTACCCCGGTGAGTCCGGAAGAGCTGCAACAGGCCAAGGCATTACTCATACGGGAGATACCGTTGTCCGAATCAAGTGTGGACAGCATTGCCTCAGGGTTTATTCACCGAACCGAACTGGACCTGCCTCTTGATGAGCCGACCCTGGCAGCCCGGCACTATGTAAAACTTACCAGCGGAGAGGTCAGAGAGGCCTTTGCCAGATGGCTCCGTCTCGATGACCTGATCCAGGTAACCGAAGGCCCAAATCCTTAGGTAGGGTAGCGTATCATGGTTTAGGACACCATAGTGTCTCTATAAAGTCCGTTTTCCTCTTCGGCTGACCTGCTGACTTGTGGGCTCGGTGGGGGTGACGATTAACCAGGTTTTTACACTCGAGGGGTATCGGAACTTGTAGGAGCGGCTTTAGCCGCGACATCCAAAAATGGGTCGCGCCTGAAGGCGCTCCTACATATCTACTCTATAATAATGATATCCTGCATGCAAGATTTCATTAAACGTTTCTTTAAAGTCATGCTGAACATTCTATTTCATTGAACATGCCTTTTAAAGGTCTGTTTCGTATCACACCCATGATGCATATCTATTAAGCATCCTGTTATTAATACCTTATAAATAATTTACCCTGATCTTAACAGTTGGCACGGTGGTTGCCTTATAGATATGTAGAAAGAAAACAAACAGGAGGGGCTGACAATGAAAAGGACAATACAGACAATAATCGTAGCGATGTTCGTGGTGATGATCACTGGTACGTTTGCATTTGCAGCTGCTGCAACGTCAGGCGGCAACAGCTTCCCCTACTTCCACCTCGGCTGCCTGATCATGGGTGGGTTGACCATTATTTCTCTGAAGCACCGTTATCCGAGGATGTACCTGAGCGAGGCAGTGGGATCTTTTGCGCTGTATGCAGTGCTTGTGGTCCTGTTCACCGCCCCGGTTATTGAAGCAGTGAAGACCCTCGTGAGCTGAGGATATTATAAAGAAGCCTCAGATCCTCCCGGAGGGAACAGGAAACCGGGAGGACAAAAGAAGGAGGTAACGGCCATGAAAAAGCATGAACAGATGGGAAACATCAAGAGACGCCACGCTTAACCATATTAACAACAAGGGTGCAGGCTCATACCAAGTAAGACGTGAATCTGCACCCTTGTTGTTTCTTCGTTTTAAGAGCTGAAAGCTTATCGCTTCTTGAAAACCAGACCCATTAGTGTAATACTTTAATTCTTGATGCTCTGATAATGAGAGGACATTCCATGCGAAGCGACCAGACAAAGAAATCTATTGAAAAGGCACCCCACAGATCACTGCTCAAGGCATGCGGCCTGACCGACGAGGAGATAGCACGTCCCTTTGTGGGCATAGTAAACTCCGCAAACGAGATCATCCCCGGACACATACACCTGCGCCAGATCGCCGATGCAGTGAAGGCAGGTGTGCGCATGGCAGGCGGAACACCCATGGAGTTTTCGGTCATCGGCATCTGTGACGGCATCGCCATGAACCATGCAGGCATGAAGTATTCGCTGCCTTCCCGGGAGATCATCGCCGACTCCATAGAGCTCGTGGCGTTTGCCCATGCCTTTGATGCCCTGGTGTTCATCCCAAACTGCGACAAGGTCGTGCCGGGCATGCTCATGGCGGCATTGCGGCTCAATATCCCTGCTATCGTGGTCTCCGGCGGCCCCATGCTGGCCGGGACGCTCCACGGCAAACCTGTTGACCTTATCAGCGTATTCGAAGGAGTCGGCAGGGTCAAGGCAGGCACCATGACCGTATCAGAGCTTGCAGAGCTCGAAGGGTGCGCCTGCCCCGGTGCCGGGTCATGCTCGGGCATGTACACGGCCAACTCCATGAACTGCCTGACAGAGGCATTGGGCCTAGGACTGCCCGGCAACGGCACCATCCCTGCGGTGTTCTCCGAACGCATCAGGCTTGCAAAGCATGCGGGCATGAAGGTCATGGAGCTGCTGGGAAAAGGGATAAAGCCCCGTGCAATCGCAACCCCTGCCGCCTTCAAGAACGCCATTGCCGTGGACATGGCACTGGGCTGCTCCACCAACACCGTTCTCCATGTGCCTGCCGTCGCGTATGAAGCGGGCATCAAGCTGAACCTGGACGATTTCAATGCCATGAGCGCAAAGGTGCCCCACCTGTGCTCCCTCTCACCCGCAGGGCCCCATCACATCGAGGACCTGTACCGCGCAGGAGGCATCCAGGCGGTCATGAAGCGCATTGCCGAGTTAAAGGTGTTGAATACCAAGGTGATGACGGCAACGGGCAAGACCCTGGGCAATAATCTGAAGGCAGCGCGCATACTGGATGACGATGTCATCCGGCCTATTGCCAAGGCCTACCACAAAGAAGGCGGGATCGCCATCCTCAAGGGCACGCTGGCGCCGGATGGTGCGGTCGTGAAGCAGTCGGGCGTTTCACCAGAGATGATGAAGCGAAAGGGCAAGGCCCGGGTGTTTGACTCGGAAGAAAAGGCAGCCAAGGTGATCCTTGCAGGCGGCATCAAGAAAGGCGATATCGTGGTCATCAGATACGAAGGCCCCAAGGGAGGTCCCGGCATGCGCGAGATGCTCACCCCCACATCCGCCATCGCGGGCATGGGACTCGATAAGGATGTGGCGCTCATCACCGACGGAAGGTTCTCCGGCGGCACCCGTGGAGCGGCCATCGGCCATTGCTCCCCTGAGGCGGCCCAGGGCGGACCCATTGCATTGGTAAAAGAAGGTGATATTATCAATATAGATATCCCGGGGCGCAGGCTCGACCTTCTGGTGGATGCAGCCGAGCTTGCGAAGAGGAAAAAGGCATGGGCTCCGCCCAGGAAGGAGCTCACAGGCGTGCTCAAGCGCTACGCACGGATGAGCCTGTCAGCGGACAAGGGCGCGAGGTACGAGGACTGATGAAGCAGGCCCGTTTCTGGGTTAAGGCGGATGAGAACAAGGTGCGGTGCTTTCTGTGCGCCCACCGGTGTCTCATCGCCGATTCAAAGACGGGTGTCTGCGGGGTCAGGAAGAACGAGGGCGGGGTGCTCTACAGCCTCGTATGGGGAAGGAGCATCTCGGCCAACGTAGACCCCATAGAAAAAAAACCCCTGTTCCATTTTCTGCCGGGCTCTTCTTCTTTTTCCATTGCCACGGTGGGGTGCAACTTCAAGTGCGCCTTCTGTCAGAACAGCGATATCTCGCAGTATCCCCAGGATTCAGGCCGCATCACAGGAGATGAGCTCTTGCCTGAAGCTGTTGTCTCGGCTGCCTTGCGAAGCGGATGTAAGAGCATATCGTATACCTACACCGAGCCCACGATCTACCTTGAGTATGCACTCGATACGGCGGTTCTGGCAAAGGACCGGGGGCTCTTCAACAATATGATCACCAACGGCTATACAACCCCCGAGGTAATAGCGAGCGATCTCAAGGGTACCATCCATGCCGCCAACATCGACCTCAAGGCCTTCACCGAGAACTTCTACAGGAAGCTGTGTTCGGCCAGGCTCGCCCCGGTTCTGGATGCCATCCAGACCTACCATGACAACGGTATATGGATAGAGATCACCACGCTTCTCATCCCGGGCGAAAACGACTCGGATGAAGAGATGCGCGACATCGCCTCTTTCATCAGCTCCATAAACCCTGACATCCCCTGGCACATCAGCAGGTACTATCCACGTTACAAATACGACTCCGCACCACCCACACCAATAAAGACCATCGAGCGGGCGCGGGAAATCGGATTGAGTGAGGGGCTTAATTTCGTGTATAGTGGGAATGTCATGGGACACGTTGGAGAGAATACCTACTGTCCCAACTGCAAGAAGTTGATCATTGCACGCAAGGGGTACTTTATTGAACGAATCGCCATGAAGGGCCAAGCGTGCGAATATTGCAGCCATATCATACCGGGGAGATTCCAATAAGGCCCCTAAAAAAATTCATGCAGCAGGCAAGGTAGAAGATGCCCAGGAAAAAGCAGACACAGAAGAATGTACTGGCCAACAAACCTAAGTCAGGATGGGAGATCCTCCAGGGGAAAGAGGGGAGGGTCGAGACGTACTGCCGTGAATATATCCGGTTCCTCTCCGAGGTGAAGACCGAGCGCGAGGCTGTCGGCTATATCAAGGACAAGGCATCCCGCGACAAGGGCCTTACCGTCATGGACAATCGCGGCAAGGCCATGGCCCTGTGCCGCACCGGCATGCGGCCGCTGTCCGATGGCATCAGGATCGTGGTGGCGCACCTCGACAGCTCCAGGATCGACCTGAAAGCCAACCCGCTCTACGAGGATACCGAGCTCGCCATGCTCAAGACCCACTACTACGGCGGGATCAAGAAATACCAGTGGCTTGCCCGTCCGCTCTCCCTCCACGGCGTAGTGGCAAAGGAGGATGGGAAGCTGGTGAAGATCGTCATCGGCGAGGATGAGAAAGAGCCGTGCCTCACCATCGAGGACCTGCTGCCCCACCTGGCCGGCAAGGCCCAGTACGGCAAGAAGCTGGAGGACGCCTTTGTGGGCGAAAAGCTCAACATCATCTGCGGCTCCCGGCCTGATCTGAGGGCCAAGGAAGATAAGGTCAAGCGGCAGATCCTGACGCTGCTGCATAAGAAGTACGGCATTGTGGAACAGGACTTTGTCTCGGCCGACCTTGAGGTGGTCCCTGCAGGGCCAGCCCGCGAGGTGGGTTTTGATGCCTCGATGATCGGTGCCTACGGCCAGGATGACCGTGTCTGCTCATGGGCAGCCTTTGCAGCTGTGTTTGATGCCCGGAAGGTGGCCTTTACCACCATTGTGCTGCTGGTCGACAAGGAAGAGATCGGCAGTGACGGCAACACGGGCGCCAAGAGCATGTTTCTCGAAGAGGTCCTCTGGGCGCTCGGTGATAAGCTCAAACAGGACATCAACCCGTCACGTGTCCTGTTCAGGAGCAGGGCCCTCTCCGGCGATGCCAACGGTGCGCTGGACCCGGACTATCCTGAGGTGCACGAGAAGACAAATGCAGCACGCATGGGCTACGGCGTCTGCATCACCAAGTTCACCGGGGCACGGGGAAAGGTGGGCTCCAGCGAGGCCCATGCGGAGTATATCGGCTGGCTCAGGTCTGTCCTGAACCGGAAACATGTCCCCTGGCAGACCGGCGAGCTCGGCAAGGTGGATGAGGGCGGCGGCGGGACAGTGGCGAAATTTCTCGCCGAGTACGGTATGGATATCGTCGATGCAGGTCCGCCGCTACTTTCCATGCATGCACCCTTCGAGCTTGCTTCCAAAGTGGATTGCTACTCCACCTACTTGGCCTACCGGGCTTTCATGGAGGAGTCATGAAGGATAAAGTTCTTGCCCACATGGGATCGCTGCTGGGAGGGGTTGTCCATAACCTCAATACACCTTTGATGTGGGTCATGGGCAGGGCTCAGCTCCTCCAGTCGAGAAACGAGCGATTTGAGACACTGAAGGACTTCTCTACCGATGAGTTTGTCAGGATCAAGGAGAAGAATGACAAGGATATTTCGTCGATCCTCGAAGGGGCTGAAAAGATCGACGCCATTCTCAAGGGTATCGGTTACAAGATCCAGATGGTCAATGAGGGATACACCTCCGTGGAGCTCCGTGAATACCTGGAGATGGAGACGAACTTCCTCATGGCCGATATGCGGTTCAAGCATGAAACCAAGCGGGAGATCCAGCTTGGTCCGCGCTCCTATTATGCCAAGGTGGATTACAATGCACTCTCCGGAGCAGTATCCGGCACCATCAATGCGATTATGGCCTACACGCAGAAGGGCCGCACCTTAAAGATCTCTCTCGACAACGGCATCATACATATTTCCTGCCCCGAGCTGAATCTCGACGATGCAGTGCGCCGGGAGATCGAATCGGCTTGCCGGGACCTCATGCCTGCTGCCGATGTCCTCATAGATGATACGAACGGCCTGACCCTGACCATTGCCCTGAAGGATCTTTAGATGGGAGCCTTTCAGGGTGTCCTCTGCCCGAACTGCGGACATGCCATAAAGACCCACCACAATCCGGTGCCTACAGTGGATGTGATCATCGAGCTTGAGGAAGGGATCGTGCTTATTCTCAGGAAAAACCCTCCGCCGGGATGGGCCTTGCCCGGTGGGTTTGTCGACTATGGCGAGACCGTTGAAGCGGCGGCCTACAGGGAGGCCAAGGAGGAGACGAACCTTGAGCTGACCGGTCTCAAGATGTTTTCCGTATACTCCGACCCTGCACGAGACCCGCGGCAGCACACCATCACTACGGTATTTGTCGCCCAGGGGCATGGTCGGATGAAAGGGGGCGATGATGCATCGAGCGCCCGGGTCTTTGACCTTGAACACCTTCCTGAGCTCGCCTTCGACCATGCAAAGATCATTATGGATTATCATGCCTGGAAGGGTGGCCAGGACAGGGGGCTTGTATTTAAGAAATGACCCCTCACCCTGACCCACAATTCGGCTATCCTGCCGAATTGTGGGTCAGGGTGAGGGGTAAACTGGCGGGAATTCAGATGACGGATAAACAAGAAAAGATAGACAGGAAAGAGGTCTTCCTCATTGACGGCAGCTCGTACATCTACCGGGCATTCTATGCCATGCGGAACCTCTCCACCTCCAAGGGCATGCCTACGAACGCCATCTACATACTTGCCAGGATGCTCATGAAGCTCATCAAGGATAAAAAACCCGAATACCTGTGCTTTGTGCTCGACTCCAGGGGCCCCACGGAGCGGCACCGCAAGTATGACGCATACAAGGCCACGCGGCAGGTCATGCCCGAGGCCCTCCAGGTCCAGATACCGTATATCTTAAAGATCGTCGAGGCCTTCGGCATCCCGATGTTGAGAAAAGAGGGGCAGGAGGCGGACGATATCATTGCAGAGGCTGCACGGAGGTTCAAGAAGGACTCACAGGTCATTATCATTTCCGGTGACAAGGATCTCATGCAGCTCGTGGATGATGATGTATCGGTATGGGACACCCTCAAGGAGAAGCTCTATGACCGTCAGGCCGTGAAAGAAAAGTACGGGGTTTACCCGGAATATATGGCCGACCTTCTGGCCATCATGGGTGACAGCTCGGACAATATCCCCGGCGTGCCCGGCATAGGTGAGAAGGGTGCGTTGGAGCTCATCTCTAAGATGGGGCATGTCCAGGAGATAATCGAGCATGCTGCAACGATCGAGAGCAAGAAGGCCAGGGAGGCCATACTGAACCATACGGACAAGGCCCTCTTAAGCCTCGATCTCGCACGGCTCGACCGGGATGCAGGCATTGACATCGACTATAGCAACATCCGCATGAAGGGCATCGATGCAGAGAACCTCTCCCGCCTCTTCAAGGAGCTCGAATTCAGGGCCCTTAAGGCCGAGCTTGAGGGAGACACACCAAAGCCAAGACCGGCCTTTGAGGGCAGGATCGAACATATCTGCAATCCTGCTCTATCAGGTGAAGCAGGGATGTACGTGATGGAAGGGGCCTGTTCGGCACTGGCCCAGGGCGATACCGCCTATGTCTGCATGGAGAGGGATGCCTGTCTCGATCCGTTGAAGAATCGCCATGTGAGACTTGCCATGCACAATGCCAAGGAGGCCCTTGTTGAGGCCAGACTCAGGGGCCTTGACGTTGGAACTGAGATTTTCGATACCATGCTTTCAGCCTACTGCTGTGACGCCGCCACAGGCGAAACCACCCTGGAAGACCTTGCCGGGTCCTACCTTGATAGAGACATTCACCGCACCAAAGATCTTATGGGTTCCGGCAGGAATGCCAGGAAACTCTATGATCTCGAACCCGACGAGATAGCGCAGCATCTTGCAAGCCACGCTCAATGCCTCGTGTCGCTCAAGGATGTCCTCTCAGGACGCATGACCGACCTCGGCGTGGACAGGCTTTTCTATGAGATCGAAACTCCGCTGCTGGACGTGCTGGCCGCCATGGAGGCCATAGGTGTTCTTGTTGATCCGGACCTGCTCCGCGAGATCTCCAAGGAGATCGAGGTACAGATGAAGGGTATGGAGGAGCGTATCTACACCTTTGCAGGCAGGACCTTCAATATCAATTCGCCCAAGCAGCTCGGCGAGATACTCTTTGTAGATCTCAAGTTCCCCATGGTGAAGAAGACCAAGACAGGCTTTTCAACGGACAGCGCCGTACTCGAAGAGCTTGCAGTCAGGCACGAGCTGCCGGCCATAATCCTGAACTGGCGCATGTTTACCAAGCTCAAGAACACCTATGTGGACAGCCTGCCCGCCATGATCGACTCCAAGACCGGGCGAGTCCATACGCGGTTCAACCAGGCCGTTACGGCAACGGGCAGGATCTCGTCTTCCGAGCCCAATCTCCAGAATATCCCCATACGCTCCGATATGGGCAGGCGCATACGCTCCGCCTTCATAGCGCCCAAAGGGTTTACGATCTTGAGTGCCGACTATTCTCAGATCGAGCTGAGAATCCTCGCACATATTACCAAGGACAAGACCCTCATCGAGTCCTTTGAACAGGGTTTTGACATACACACCCGCACTGCCGCCGAGGTCTTCGGCCTCCCCTTTGATGAGGTCACCGAGAACCATCGCAGGCAGGCAAAGACCATCAACTTCGGCATCATCTACGGCATGGGCCCCCACAAGCTCTCAGGGCAACTCGGTATCAAGCGCGATGTGGCGAAACGCTACATCGAAAACTACCTCGCCAAGTACCCGGGCGTGAAGGAGTACATGGAGGGCATTGCCCGCTCTGCCGAGAAGGACGGCTTCGTAACGACCATCATGGGCAGGCGCAGGAGCATCCCCGAGATCAAATCGGATAACTTCAACGTGCGGGAGGGTGCGAGGAGGATCGCCATCAACACCCCCATCCAGGGCAGTGCGGCGGATTTCATCAAGCTCGCCATGGTGAAGATCCATGAGCATATGAAGGATATGAAGAGCAGGATGATACTCCAGGTGCACGACGAGCTGGTATTCGAGGCGGCGGATGATGAATTGGAAGCACTTAAGGCCATGGTCAGGCACGAGATGCAACATGCCTACCCCCTGCTGGTACCGGTGCATGTTGACATCGGCGTCGGCAAAAGCTGGGAGGAGGCGCACTAGGAATGATCAGTGACCAGTGAACAGTGATCTGAAACAGGTATCCCGGCGGACAGGGATCGGTGAACAGAGAAATAGAAAAGGTTTGTAGGGGCGGGCCTTGTGCCCGCCCTTCATTCTGTAGGAGCGGCTTTAGCCGCGACATCCAAAATGGGTCGCGCCTGAAGGCGCTCCTACATCTCGATAATATTTTGCATGTTGTAGGAGCGGCTTTAGCCGCGATGGAGATCAGCAGAAGGGGGGCATGACGTGCATGCCCCCCTTTGTTATTTCTACCTCTTGCCTAGGATGTTCCTGGCGACAACCACCCGCATGATCTCATTGGTGCCTTCGTAGATCTGGGTGATCTTGGCATCGCGCATGAGGCGCTCCATGGGGTACTCGGACACATAGCCGTATCCGCCGAGGATCTGTACCCCCTCGACCGTCGCCCACATGGCAACGTCGGAGGCGTACATCTTGGCCATGGCCGCCTCCTTCTCGAAGTGCATATGGTTGCTCTCGAGGTATGCAGCCCGCAGGATCAGCAGCTCGGCGGCATCAATGCGGGTCGCCATGTCGGCCATCTTGAACTGGATGGCCTGGAACTCGGAGATGGGCTTGCCGAACTGCACGCGCTCCTTGGAGTATTTGATTGATTCTTCAAGGCAGCACTTGGCGATGCCCAAGGCCTGGGATGCAATGCCGATACGGCCCGAATCGAGCGTGGTGAGCATCTGCCGGAAACCTGACCCCGGATCGCCCAGTATGGCATCCTTGGGGATGCGGGCGTCCTGGAATACGAGCTCTGAAGTGCCGGAGCCTCTGATGCCCAGCTTATCCTCCACCTTGCCTACGGAGAAACCCTCGGTCGCCTCGAGGTCGATGACGAACTGGGTGATGCCCTTATATCCCTTGGTCTTGTCCGTAACTGCAGCGATGACGGCATACTTGGCGATGTTGCCGTTGGTGATGAATTTCTTCTCGCCGTTGATGATCCAATGGTTGCCGTCCGGCACGGCGCTCGTCTTCATACCCGCCGGGTCGCTCCCGGCGTTGGCCTCGGTGAGCCCGTAACACCCGTGTGCCGCCCCTGAGGCGACAGGGGTGTTGAACTTCTTGCGCTGCTCCTCGGTACCGAAGGTGTAAACAGGGAAGCCGTAGAGGGAATTATTCACCGACATGATAACGCCGGTGCTGGCACATCCCCTGGATATCTCGGTGAGGATGAGTGCGTAGGCCATGTAGTCCATGCCTGCTCCGCCGTACTCACTCGGGATGGCCACGCCCATAAACCCGTTCTCCGCCATCTTCTTAAGCACTGCGTCATTGTGTTTGTGGGTTTGGTCGATCTGGGCTGCTATGGGCTTCAGCTCCTGATCGGAGAATCTCCTTGCCATGTCCTGTACCATCTTGTGTTCTTCACTCAGTGAAAATTCCATATGGCTCCTCCTCATGTGTGTATCTCGCTTTTAAGGCTTCCTTCCATTCTCGTCAGTACTCGTGACGGCAGTTTTCTTCAAGATGAATGGGCATTCATTTATATACCTTGGATCAGAATAGCTGTCAATGAGCGCCCAGGGGAATCCTTCTTAATTTGTATATGGTTCATGGGTATCCTCTCTAAAGTTTCCTCTTATATCTATACGGACGGTCAAGTTATGAAAAAAATCGGCACAGGGCCGAATGTCATGTGCGCAAAAGGCTCTAAGGTACGTAGGTAAAACGCCTAAAGGGCCTCCTCAGCATAGAACAAATGCCTTTACGAAGAGTGCCACTCGCTGGTATATACAATGTTCTATTAATCACGGTAAGGAGGATTTTCCGGTATGAGGAATGTATTCATATTCAACCCAGGGCCTTCGGTTCTGCCGGAACCCGTACTCGAAAGCACGAGCAAGGCGGTCTTGAATTTTGCCGGAACAGGCATGTCCATTATGGAAGTATCTCACCGATCGAAACAGTTCGATGCACTGCTCATCGAGACGGTGGATCTTCTCAAGAAGGCCATGCAGATCCCGGACAACTACAAGATCCTCTTCCTGCAAGGAGGCGCGAGCCTGCAGTTTGCCATGATCCCCATCAACCTGCTTTCTGCCGGCAAGGTTGCCGATTACATAGACACGGGGTATTTCGCCACCCGGGCCATCAAGGAGGCCAAGCTCCTCGGCAAGGTGAACATCGCCGCATCCACCAAGGACATAAGCTACACAAGGCTGCCCAACGCAGACGAGATCAAGCTCACCAAGGATGCGGCCTACTGCCACGTCACCTCCAACAACACCATCTACGGCACCCAGTGGCAGACATTCCCCAATACGGGTGATGTGCCGCTCGTGGCCGATATGTCTTCCGACATCCTCTCCAGGAAGGTCGATGTGTCGAAATTCGGGCTCATCTATGCAGGCGCTCAGAAGAATATGGGCCCTGCAGGCGTCACCTGCGTCATCATCCGGGAAGACCTCGTCGGCAAGGCGCCCGAGAACACGCCTTCCATGCTGAACTACAAGCCGCATGTGGAAAACAACTCCTGCTACAACACCTGCCCCGTCACCGCCATCTTCGTGGTGCATGAAGTCTTGAAGTGGCTTGAGGGCATGGGCGGAGTAACGGAGATCGAAAAGATCAATAATAAAAAGGCTGGGCTGATCTACGACGTCATCGACAAGGGCACCTTCTATAAAGGCAATGTGGAGAAGGGGTCGCGTTCCAAGATGAATATCCCGTTCAGGCTTCCCAACGAGGAGCTTGAGACCGAGTTCCTTGCACAGGCTTCGAAGAAGGGGTTCATCGGCCTGAAGGGCCACAGGGCCGTAGGCGGCATAAGGGTATCCATGTACAATGCCCTGCCCCTTGAAGGTGCGCAGAAACTCGCGGACTTCATGAAGGAATTTGAGAAGAGCAAGGCGTAAAAGAACTCTTTTGGTGCAGGTCCTGCTAAGGCCTGCACCTTGTTTCATTTGATACTCATTCAATGCTTAAACATATGAATGTTTGTTTCATGAGGGGAGGGTTCATGGCTTCAAGGATAATGTCCGGATCAAGAATGGTAGTTATACTTGCACTGTTTCTTACCGGCTGCAGCATGAAGGTCTTAACGGTAAGATCTATGGATCCCATCTTGGACGATATGAGGACCGCGGTAAACCGGAATACGGATGTGGATTTGTTGCGGGATGCTATGCCCGCAAGTCTCGTCCAGCTGGACGGTTTCATTGTGGCAGCCCCGGATGATAAGCTTATCTTAAGGGGGGCTGAGGCCTACTTCGGATATGCAAATGCCTTTGTGGAAGATACGGACAAGAAGCGGGCCGGCCTCCTCTACCTGAAGGCAAGGGATTATGGCCTTCGGGTACTGAAAGGATATTCTCAATTCTCAAAGACCCTTGATGGGCCCGAGCCCGCCTTCAAACAGATGCTCTATAGTTTCGGCGCCGGTGATGTGCCCGCACTATTCTGGACCGCCAACAGCTGGCTTGCCTGGATCGGGCTGAATCCCGATGATCCGCAGGCTATGATGGATCTGCCCAAGGTTATAGACATGCTGGATCGGGTAGTCGAGATCGACGAAACATTCTACTATGGGAGCACCCATGCCGCGCTCGGGGCGTACTATGCCTCACTGCCGAGGATGCTTGGCGACAACACGTTAAAGGCCAAACAGCACTTTGATAAGGCATTTGAAATCTCGCAGGGGAAGATGCTGCTCATGTATTACTTGTATGCAAAGTTCTATGCCTATCAGGTCCAGGACCGCGACCTGTTCGTCAAGACCCTTGAAAAGATCATCCAGACGCCTGCTGATAAATATCCGGACATGGCCTTTGCCAATGAGCTGGCCAAGAGGAAGGCAAAGGTCCTCCTGGATAATGTTGATATGTATTTCTAGCAATAAGTATGGGCAAAGGGGGCATTAAAGATGAAACAGTTTGGAGTAGTTCTTGCCTGGGTCATGGTCTTCTTGATATCGACGGCAGGCTGTCTCGCTGCAGCCGATGAACCCAAGGTCGTCATCAAGATAGCGTCGATTGCGCCCAAAGGCAGCAATATTGCCAATGTCTTTGATGAGATCGGAAAACAGATCAAGGAAAAGACTAATAATGAAGTGGCCTTCAAGACCTATTGGGGCGGTGTTCAGGGGGATGAAAAAGACATGCTCAGGAAGATCAGGCTCGGACAGCTCCATGGCGGAGGCTTCATGGGGCCCGGTCTGGGGCTTATCGTACCCGAGGTAAGGATTACGGAGGTCCCCTATATTTTCAGGAACTATGAAGAGATAGGCTATGTCAGAACAAAGCTGCAGCCCACTATGGAAAAGCTTTTTGAAGAGAAGGGTTTCAAGGTTCTCGGGTGGATGGACCTGGGGTTTTACTACACCTTCTCGAAAGAGCCACTCCTCTCGATAGAAATAGCGCGAAAGCAGAAGTGGTGGACCATGGAGGGAGAACCCATCGGACAGGCCATGTTTGCCGCGCTGGGCATATCGCCCGTGTCCCTGTCTATAGCGGATGTTGCTACATCGCTCTCCACGAACATGATCGACTGCGCGACCTCGACCCCCTATGGTGCCGTGGCCTTCCAGTGGTATTCGCGGTTCAAGTACATGTCGGGTTACCCCACGGGCAACCTTCTGGGTGCTACGATTATCAGCAAGAGCGTGTGGGACAAGATATCGCCTGCAAGCCAGAAGATCATGATGGATATTGCCAAGAAGGAACATGACAAGCTCATCAGGGTCACGAGGGAAGAAGATGCCAAATGCTTAGAGCTCCTGAAGAAGTCAGGGATCATCATTGTTCCCAATGATCCCAAGAATAAACATATGCAGTATGTCTTCGAGATCTCAAAGAAGGTACGGGAAGGACTTGTGGGCAAGCTCTATTCCAAGGAACTGTTGGACCGGACCCTGGGGCTTGTGGCCGAGTACCGCCGCGTACACCCCAATGACACCGTAGTCATGCAGGTCGAGTAGGGGGCACCATGCGCTGCCCCTTCTGCGGATGTGACCTGGCCGGTAATGCGTACTCGACATGCCCCGAATGCGGGGGGGCCATAGGCGTCCCCAACCACCTGTTCAGGGCGATTGCACTGGTGGAAGACACCGTCATTTCCTTCATGCTCCTGAGCATGATACTGCTCGTACTCGTCCAGATCGGCCTGCGGAACTTCTATTCTTCAGGTATCTCCGGCGGTGCGGAGATCGTCAGGCATCTGCTGCTCTGGGTTGCCTTCCTCGGGGCCGCCATAGCAGCGCGCGAGAGAAAGCATATCAAGATAGACATCGTCCAGCGGATACTACCGCCGGGTCCGAAAAACTTTGTAGAGATGCTCACAGGACTGTTCACCACCATTGTCTGCGGTCTCCTCCTGTATGCATCCATCCAGTTCATCCGGGCCGACTATGGTTTGGGTACGACGATCCCCTTTTTCAACATGCCGGTATGGATACTCGAGCTGGTCATCCCTTTCGGATATGGTGCCGTCACGCTGCGTTATGGAATACGCTGCACACAGGCCTTTGTGAAGCTCGTGAAAGGGGTATAGGGAAATGGTCGCCACACTCATAATCTTTTTCCTCATCATGACCTTCCTCGGCGCCCCCATGTTTGCCGTCCTTGCATCCTTCGGGCTGCTGGGTTTTTACCTCTCGGGTATCCAGTCGGCCGCGCTGATCGTGGATATCTACAGCCATTTCTCAAACAACCCCGTCCTCTACACCATACCCATCTTCACCTTTGCCGGGTTCATCCTGGCCGAAAGCAAGGCGTCGGTGCGCATCGTGAACTTCTCACAGGCCATCCTCGGGTGGCTCCCCGGAGGGCTCGCCATCGTATCGCTGGCGGCATGCGCCTTCTTCACCACGTTTACCGGCGCATCAGGGGTCACCATCATTGCGCTCGGCGGTCTGCTCTATCCGGCCCTCATGAAGGGGAAGTATTCCGACAACTTCAGTCTCGGACTGCTCACCACCTCGGGGAGCCTTGGGCTCCTCTTTTTTCCGAGCCTGCCCATCATCATCTATGGGGTCGTGGCAGGAACCAGCATCACCCAGCTCTTTGCGGCAGGCATCATCCCGGGGATCTTTCTGATCATTGTCCTCTCGCTCTACAGCATCTTTTCCGCCATGAGGTCGAAGACCGAAAGGCACAAGACGTCGCTCAAAGAGATCATAGAGACTACCAGGGTTGCCAAGTGGGAGCTCTTCATCCCCATTATCCTCATGGTGGGAATATTCGGCGGGTATGTGACTTTAGGTGAGATTGCATCCATCATGGTGGCATATGTGATAATCGTGGAGGTATTCATCCACAAGGACATCCGCATCAGAACGTTTCCCTCGATCATCAGGGAGAGCATGGTCCTGGTGGGGGCCATATTCATCATCTTAGGCTCAGCGCTGGCGCTGACCACCTATATGGTCGATGCAGAGATCCCCATGAAAATCTTGGAAGTGATCCAGGCGCATATCACCTCCAAGGTGGCCTTCCTGATCGCCTTGAACCTATTCCTGCTCATTGCCGGCAGCCTCATGGAGATCTATGGTGCACTTGTAGTAGTGGTGCCGCTCATCGTGCCCATTGCCAAGGAGTACGGCATCAACCCTGTGCACCTGGGGATCATCTTTCTGACCAACCTGGAGATCGGGTACTCCATGCCGCCTGTGGGACTGAACCTGATCATCTCATGCATCAGGTTCGATAAGCCCGTGACAAAGCTCTACCGGTCGTGCCTGCCGTTCATCATTATTATGATCATTGCGCTACTTGTGATAACCTACTGTCCCTGGATGAGCCTTGCGCTCATCGAGCACTTCGGCATCCGCT
>Ga0187853_10000339_pt1 | contig 51410 bp, 49 predicted proteins | sample June2016WEW_6_10_2_FD_132417 | JGI IMG/M metagenome (GOLD analysis project Ga0187853, IMG submission 132417) | Peatland microbial communities from SPRUCE experiment site at the Marcell Experimental Forest, Minnesota, USA - June2016WEW_6_100 | ecosystem: Environmental > Terrestrial > Soil >... | reverse complement strand
GCCTCACCCTCCCCGACCGCCTCGGGGTGGACATCGAATGTAGTGGAGACTCGGCAATCGCCCCCCTGGAGACTCAAGCACTTGCCGAAGTCTCCTGAGCTGTATGCGTAAGTTGGGCTAGCCGTCACTCTTCCTCATTGTCCAGTTCTGGCCGATACGCCTCCCGCTGCCCCTCCAGCCACGCATGGGCGATCCTGCGCATGAGCAACTCTCGCACGATCGTAGGCTGGGCCTCTAGGGTTTCCAGACCTCGCTCGGTCTGCTCACATACTCGGCGAGGCGCTCCAGTTTTGTCCCGGCCACGGGTGCCTCCCTCTTCCGGCTGCTTACCCGTGCTGAGGCGCGATTCCCGTCTCACCCTCGTGGGCGATCTGGCTCAGCATCCAGAAGCTCCCTATCAGGATGCCCAGGAATCCAAGGCTAAAACCGTAATACCCGAACTGCAGGATCGAAGGAACCATCGGGACGAAGAACACGGCTAAGGTGCTGATCACCGCCGGGGCGGCCAGGAAAATCTGCCAGCCGGCTGCCACGCAACGGGTTGCATACGCGGCCTTCCGGAACGAGAAAGCCAGGACGGCCGCCGCCACCGCAGCCGCCGGGAAGAGCAGGAACCACGCGCCAAGGAACTGGAACAATCTTGCGCCACTGAAACTGCTCTGGAGGATCTCGGCCCGCGCCCCTGACATCCCGGCGGACAGGGCCACGTCCGACGGCACGGCAGCCCAGGGCAAGAAGAAGCAGAGGACCGCGATCGCGGCCCCAGCCAAAATGAGTCGCTCGGCGCGATTTAGCTGCTGCAGGTGCCTCGAGGCTGTGTTGACGATCGCTGCCTGAACCGTAGCCCGGAGGTCTGGATCTGGTTCAAGCAAGGCGCCGCAGTTCGTGCAGGCGCGGTTTGTGGCTGTGTTTGGGGTTCCGCACTCCGTGCAAAATGGCATGGTGGGTCTCCTTTTTTCCGTCGGATCGAACCCTACTTGATAAAGATCTTGTGTTGTTCCAGGATCTTTTGAAACTCCGGGTTCGAACGCAAGCTGGCCAGGTCGGGATCGGACCGCAGGGCGTCGATTTGGTTGAACCCAAGATCGAGGGCCTGATTGAGCGCCTGCAAGGCCCGATCGACCTGCCCCTCAACGGCGTACAGGGAGGCTAGGTTGTACCGTACCATCGCGTCCTTCGGGGCCAGCTCTGCAGCCTTCTTCAGATCGTCCAGGGCCAGGTTCAACTTCTTCTGCTGCATGTAGGCTATGCCGCGGTTGGCATAAGCAACGGCGTAGCTGGGGCTGGTCTCGATGGCGTGGGTGAACTCCTGGACCGCGTTATCCCACTGCTTGAGGGAGGCGTAGGCCATCCCTTGACCAACGTACTGCTCGGCCCTGGCCGAGGGCGTCTTGGACGTGAGCCCGCTGATGGAGGGGACCCCCGGCACGGAGCCCTTGATGGTTTCCCACCAAGTTGGCTTCAGGTAATACATACCTGCACCCGCTACCAGGAGGACGGCCGCAGCCAAGGCAAGGGAGGCCCAGACCCGCCGGCTACGTGAAACCTGGGCGAGTCGCCCCAATCGGGTGCTCGGGCTGGGAGGCGGCGCGACCGGTTGGCGCGGTGCATCGCTGACCGATGCCGCCGGAGCCGGACGCGGGGGCTGGGGTGCTCGCGGGGCTTCAGTCACGGGGGGCCGGGTCTCGGTTGCCTCCGAGGCGGCCGGGGCCACGACGGGATGATCGAGGGCTGGCGTTGCGGCCACTGGTGGGGGAACCCGGTGTGCTGGTTCGGCAGGCGCAGCTGGAGCGGGGTGGGTTGGCCCACTCGGTACCGCCGTGGCGATGGCTGTCCCAACCACGTTGCGTTCGATGGGCGCCCCGCACTGGCGGCAAAACTTGAAGTGTGCTTTGATCTCCGCGTGACACTTAGGACAAAGTGGCATCGGTCGATCCTCCTTCGCGGGGCTAGCGCCCGGCGCCGGCCAGCGACATGTTCCAGTCGCGCCGGTTCGTCGTTAGCTGCGGCGTCTGGGTGATGTCTGCACCCTTTTCCGCCTTCACGCGGGCGGGGACCTGAGTCTTCGTGTACTCGAACGCCTCCTGGACGGCCCCGCCGTTCTGCTCCAACCCATTTAGGAAGTAGCGGGTGAAGATGCTGTTGCGCAGCGTGTCCGATTCCCAGGACCGCTCGCCAGAATCGCTGGCGCTGATCAGGACCTTCCCCCACCCGGTGGGACGCGCGCCCGGGCGCTGCGCGGTGGACGGCTCGTCCACCACAAGGTCCTTCGCACCAAGGAGCCGCCGCGCCATGTCCTGCCCGGAGCGGCCGTAGCCCTCGTTCAGGTCCGAATCCAACGACTTGCCCCCCGGCGGCAGGAACCCGGCCACTTGGCTATACGCCCCGTTGCTGTAGCAGGCGTCCATGACCACCACGAGTCGCTTGGCCCGGATTTGCTGGATGAAGTCTCGGAGCATGGGCTCGGTCACGGAGGTCTCCCAAATCTTCTCGCGGGGGGTGGGCTGGGAATCGTAGGTGACTAGGTGCACCCCACCGTATTTGTCGGGAGGCGTCCCGTGGCTGCTGAAGTACAGGAGGACGAAGTCGTCCTCCGTCGCCTTGGCCTTGATCGCCTCAAAGCCGCGCCGGATCGTATCGCGGGTCGCATACTCGTCCCGGACCAGAATCACATTCTCGCGGGGGAAGCCGCCGCCCTGCGGGTCGACCAAGTAGCTGTAGAAGTCGTACGCGTCCTTGTTGGCGTACTGCAGCGGATTGATTCCATTGGCGAATCGGCCGACACCCACCACCAAGGCGTATCGGTTCTTGATCGGTCCAGGGGGTGTCTCCGCAACCGGAGCAGCCGTGGCCCGTCCGGCCCCCGGCGGTCCGGTCGCCGTGGGCGGCGAGGGTGCGCCCTCACAGGTCTCCCCCGCCATAATGCGGGACAGACAGGTTTCCCAATCCTTGACCCGGATGTTTTGCGGTGTGACCGGCGAGACCCAGCGGGGACCCACGACGGTCTGGGCCAAGGAGAATGCCCGGTCCACCTCCCGGTTGTCCTCGTAGGTTCCGTTGAGCTCCACCCGGCCCTGACGGTCCAGGGTAACCATGCCGCCCCGAATCCCGTTTTGCTGGAAAAGCCCGGTAATGTAGTTGAGGTGGGTCTGGGTAACGGGGGAGGGGACGCTCGCCGCCTGAATCGCCGGCGCAAAGGCGCCGACAGCCAGGATACCCAGCGCGAGCACGAACATGCGGCTAGTAAACCCTTTCGCTGTGCGTGTCATTCGGGCTCCGTCTCCGTCCCGAGGGTGCTGCTTACCCAGCCGATTTGGCCGTTATCCAATCGGATCTTGTGCCAGCTGGCCTTGCTCCCCTTGGGCGTCGTGGTGTCGAGAAGGAGGTAGCGATCGTTCTTCGACACCTGGCCGATGACCTTAAAGGACGTCCCGGGGCCTTCCCGGACGCTCCCGGTGGTGGCCACCTTCGTCACGATGAAGTACTTGTGTTTTTCGGCCGTAGTAGCGGGTGCAACGGCGGTTGGTGGCGCAGGTTGCGCCTCCCCAATCGAGGCGAGCGGCTTCCCAGTCTCCGGCGTGCTTGTCGGAGGCGCCTCGCCGGTGGCTGTCGGCGGCGTGGGGGCTGCCGGCGCCACCGCGGGGGCGGAGGACGTGCTGGCAGATTTCATGCCGATGGGCTCGCTCACCACCTGGGCCACCGTCGCGGTTTTCAGCTGATTGGGGTCTTGGGTGACAAGGAAGGGGACCTCTTTCTCGTCGGTTTGACCCGCCGCCTGGATTTTGAAGGCGTAGGCGTAGCCCCCAGGGGGGAGGTTGGAGCCGACCGAGAATTTGCCGCTGGCGTTCTGCGTGCCGGGTTTCATAGTCACCTGGTAGTCGGAGCGCCCCATCTCTTCGTACTGCGTCGTGGTCGGGTTGTACTTCTTCAGGGTCCGGGTCTCAACCACCTGGACATCCTCGTCGCCCTTCGGGGTCATGACGTAGTAGGTGGCATCGATCGCGAGGGAGTTCCCGGGCGCGACGGGGGACGGGTTCACCGACAGGGTCGTAATCTGGCCGACGTTCCCTTGGTCTGGTTTGTAGTTCACGGCCTGCTGGGTGTCCTGGTAGCCCTTCACCTGCTGGCTCTTATACTCCGCGATCGCGAAGCACGCCGTGGCGGCGAGAAGGCCGCCGATGGCCGCGCCGATGAGCGCACCTGCAAGCCGGTTGCTCTTCGCCGAGGCCGCACCGACCGCCGCACCGGCCAAGGCGCCGCCCGCGCCGCAGAACATGGCGGCCTGGCCGGGGCTGCCCATTGTGGCACACGCCTGACCGAGAACGGTGAGGCAGAGAATCAGGGCCAGCACGCGAAGTGGCAGGTTGAATCTGTGCATGCGTCCCTCCGTACCTCCGTCGCCGGAATCCCGGCCGGGCTTAGTTGTGCTTCAAGATGAAGCGCGCGGTGAGCAATTCCCCGCGGTTCAGGGCAGCTGCCGGAGCCACCATGTAGCTTGCGGGCTGCGCCCCGGTGCTCTCGGTTTCCAGCACAAGGTCCTTCGCCCCTTGGGAGTTGGCCACCTGGATTGCCTTCTGGGTGGCATCGGCCGTCTGCGCGCCGCCACGCGGATCGATGCCAGGTAGGAGATTGTTCATGGGCTTCGTGGACAGCATGAGGAGGACTGTCTCCTCGCCGGGATTGTTGTCGAACCGGATCACCGTCTCGGCGGGAATTGTGTAGGTCTTACCCGCACTGATGAAATTGTCACCGGCGTTCATGGCTGACGTCGGGAACAGCAGGTTCGACCGCCCAGTGCTCCCCAGGTTCAGCACGTACAGATACCCGTCCTTGTTCGACTGGAGGGAGATCTTGATCCGGTCGCCGCTCTTGAAGGCATGCGTCGTAGCGACCCGCTTCGCTTCCCCGCCTCTCTGCGTTAGGTCGATCCAATATGAGATCCCCACATAAGGCGACTTCTTGGCTTTGGCCTGCTGCGAAGCGTTATTGCTGGGCCTGGGAGCCGGGGCGGGGGCGGCCGAGGGGGCTGACGGGGTTGCCGATACCGCAGGGGTATTTGGCATCACGGTCGGGCCTTCCCCGCTGTAGAAGATGGCCTTCGCGCCCGAGGGCTGCTGCGCTACAGCAGGGCCAATCAGAAATGCGGCGAGCAGGACAGCAATGAGAAGGGGTGCGCAATGTCTTGACATGACAAACCTCCTTTGAGCGCATGCCGCCGTTGTCGGTGTTGGATAGGCGTGTTGAGGTACCCTCCGTAAGCTCCTCAGTTCACTGTGCCTCCACAGTAGGGGCATAGCTGGGATCCCCCAGCGATCGGTTGTCCACACTCGGGACAGAAGGCGCTGGAGACCGCACTGGGAGACCCGACCTCAAGTTCTCGGCCGGGGAACCCGGATACCGGCTCACCCGAGGTGACTGGGTTGGGACGGCGCAGACCCCGCCAGCCGACGAGACCGAGAGAGACCGCTACCGCCAATATGAGGAGAAGCCCCCAAGACGAAGGTGACTCCGAGGGTTCAGAAGAGGGTGCCGGTGCGGTCGGCACGGCAGCGGTGCCGGCCGGAGGCTGCGCCTGACGCGGTTGGACCGACAGGGGCACGCCGAGGGTCTTTTCCAGCTCCCGGATCGCGATGGAGAAATTGATGTTTTGGACCCTGACCTGCGGATTTCCGGCCAGCTTGTTCACGCCAATTACCTCCCCCCGCTCGTTGAAGAGGGGCCCCCCGCTGTTGCCCGGCGAGAGGGGTGCCGTGGTCTGGAGCAAGGTCACATCCTCAAGATGGCGCACCTGGCTGATGATCCCCGTCGTGACGGTCTCGCTCAAACCAAAGGGACTGCCGATGGCCACCACGTGCTCTCCCACGCGCACCGCATCGGAGTCCCCAAGGACCACCATGGGCAGCCTGGCGGCGTCTACGGCGAGGACGGCCAGATCACGGTACGGGTCCTGGGCCACCAGCCGCGAGACCTCGTGACGCGTGCCGTCCTGGAACTGAATGCTGAGGGAGGGTTGATTCTGGATGACGTGGTAGTTGGTGACGATGTACCCCGTCGGCGGGATCATGAACCCGCTGCCCAACTGATCCTGGCCGATGACCGTCACCACGGCCGCACCCCAGCGCTCGTAGATTTCGGCGGGCTCGAGACTCAGGGCCGGACGGCAGACGCCGACGAAAATGGTCAGGAGAAGGAGAATCATGGTGGATAGGAGGGATCGGCGTGTCGGCATGAGCTTCCGCCTCATTCCTTGCGAGCCTAGCATAGCCAGGCCACCGAGGGCTGCCGGGACAGTCGGGGAGTGAGAGACGTGCCTCGGGACGGACCGACCAAACATCTGCAGGGCCCCCTGTCTTGAACTCGGGAACCCAGGTTGATTGATGTTCGTGTCGCCTACGGTCGTGCATTGCTCCTTGAGAACGAAAGGTGGGTCGTACCAGCGCTGGTCAGTCAGGCAATCACTTGTACCCCCTATATACTGAGGGTAAGGGGTAAGATACGCGTGGAGTGGAAGTAGAGAGCCCAGGGCCAGCACGGCCCATCATCTACGGGAGGAAGTGGTGTGGGCGAGCACTCCCACAAGACGGGGATGAGACCGGGAGGCTCGGACGGGAGCGTATCGCTTCCCCTATAGCCTGTCAACAGGAATCCAGGTCTCAGGCGGGCTGTCGTGGGCAAGTTGTTGTGCCGCTCGGGAACCCTTACCCCGCAAGCTGAAAGCCCCCCCAACGGCCACGGCTGACTCCGTTTTGACTTGCCACCGGCCATTTGCGACACGCTACACTAGACGGCACAAAACGCAGGGGTTCCGTTTGCACTCGGAGTTGTGCTACACTCCGCCCGCTGGAGCATCCTCGGCCAGATGGGCTGGCCTGTTCGGTTTCGCCGGCCGCACCTGTGCGTCGAGGGCGGGAAGCGGGCGTTTGCCCCCCCGGTGAGGTCCCAGCGTGACTCCGGGAGGTGAGGAATGCACGAGGCGTTATCCCGGCCGTGGCCATGGTACGTCGCCGGCCCCCTGATCGGTTCCTTCCCCGCACTCTTGCTCCTGCTGGGCAATAAGGTCTTCGGCGTGTCCAGCAACCTGCGGCACGCCTGCGCAGCCGTGTTCCCGCACGGGCTCGCCCATTTCCGCTATGACTGGCGGCGCGAGGGGGCCTGGAACCTAGCCTTCGCCCTGGGGATCTGCATGGGCGGCGTGATCGCCGGGGTCTGGTTCCGCAATCCGGCGCCGGTCGCCATCGCCGCGCGGACGAAGGCAGATCTGGCCGCACTCGGGATTCGAGATTTCTCCGGTCTCGTCCCCGGCGACCTGTTCGGGTGGGTCAGCCTCCGGAGTCTGCGCGGGTGGGCACTGCTTGGGGGCGGCGGTTTCCTGGTCGGCTTCGGTACGGCGTACGCTGGCGGCTGCACGTCCGGCCATGGGCTGTCCGGCGTGGCCGATCTGCAAGGGCCGTCCATCCTCGCCCTCCTCAGCTTCTTTGCGGGGGGCGTGGCCGGCACGTTCCTCCTCCTGCCGTTCTTGCTGGGGCTCTAGGTATGGCTACAGCCGACAGAGCAGGACCGCGGATCGGCAGCCCGCACGGAGTGGTTCCCCCGTCAGCCCTACCCGGCCCTCGGCCGCTGGGGCTGTGGGTGTATGCCCTCGCTGGCCTCCTCTTCGGTGTCGTGCTCACGAAGGCGGAAGTGATCTCCTGGTTCCGCATCCAGGAAATGTTTCGGTTCCAGGGGTTCCACATGTTCGGGATCTTCGCGACCGCGCTGCCCGTGGGCATCCTGACCGTCCAGGCGATCAAACGTGGGGGGGTGCGCACCGTGCGGGATGAAGCGATCGTCCTCCCGCCGAAACAGTGGGGGCGCGGAATCCGCTACATCGTAGGAGGGACGATCTTCGGCCTCGGGTGGGCGCTGACGGGGGCGTGTCCCGGCCCGCTGTTCGCCTTGCTCGGCACTGGCGTGGGAGTCATGTCCGTGGCAATCGTGAGCGCCCTCGTCGGGACCTGGACCTATGGCTGGTTGCGGCCCCGACTTCCCCACTGACCGCGGGGCCCCAACTCCCGACTCGCCCCTCGCGATCCGGCCGGCGCACTGTCACCCACACCCCGGGGTTGGAGTCCGTATGAGCGCCCCCACAGACCAGTCCTCTCCCTCGCCGCCAGCGTCCAGCTCGCGCCGTGTGCTCATAGTCGGGGGCGTGGCCGGCGGCGCCTCGTGCGCGGCGCGCCTGCGACGGCTGGACGAGGCCGCCGAGATCGTCGTGTTCGAGCGCGGACCGTATGTGTCATTCGCCAACTGCGGCCTGCCCTACTACGTCGGCAATATCATCACGGACGAGCGCACGTTGCTGGTGGCCTCCCGCGAGCTGTTCCGGCAGCGCTTCAACGTTGAGGTGCAGACCGAGACCGAGGTCATGGCCATCGACCGCCCGGCGCGGACGATCAGGGTGCGGGATGTCCGCACCGGGACCAGCCGCGACGAGCGGTACGACGTGCTGGTGCTGTCCCCGGGCGCCGCGCCGATTCGGTCGCCGCGGCCGGGCGTGGACCGGCCCGGCGTCTTCGCCGTGCGAACCATCCCCGACACGCGTCAGATCCGGGCGTGGATCGCCGAGCGACAGGCCCGGACCGCGGTGGTCGTCGGGGGCGGCTTCATCGGGCTGGAGATGGTCGAGAACCTGGTCCAGCGCGGGTTGGCGGTGACCGTCCTGGAGAAACTGCCGCAGGTGATGCCCCCGGTCGATCCCGAGATGGCCGTCCCGGTGGCGGAACATCTCGCCGCAAAAGGGGTACAGCTTCGGCTGGGTGACGGCCTCGTCGGGATCGAGGCCTCGGCCAACGGCGGGTTGAGCGTGGTGGCAGAGAGCGGGAGCCGTCTGCCCGCGGATCTCGTCATCCTCGCCATCGGGGTGCGGCCCGAGACCACGCTCGCCAAAGACGCCGACCTTTCCCTCGGCCCGCGCGGGGGAATTGTCGTCGATGCCCAGATGCGGACGACCGATCCGCACATCTGGGCCGTGGGCGATGCCGTCGAAGTGCGCGACGTGGTCACCGGGCAAGAGACGGTCTTGCCGCTGGCGGGACCGGCCAATCGCCAAGGGCGGGTGGCCGCCGAGTCGATCGCCGGGCGGGCGACGCATTTCCGGGGGGTGCAAGCCACCGCGGTGGTCGGGGTCTTGGGCCTGACCATCGCCACGACCGGCGCGAGCGAGAAGGGGCTCCAGCGCGCCGGCGTCACGCGCTACGAGAAGGTGTATCTACACCCCGGACACCACGCGGGCTACTACCCGGGGGCGCGCCCGATCCACCTCAAGCTCCTGTTCGCGGTGCCCGACGGCCGCCTCCTCGGTGCGCAAGCAGTCGGATTCGAGGGCGTGGAGAAGCGCATCGACGTCATCGCAACCGCCATTCAGTTCAACGGGACCGTGCATGATCTCGCAGAGGCCGAGCTCTGCTACGCGCCGCAGTTTGGCGCCGCCAAAGACCCGGTCAACCTCGCTGGCATGCTCGCCGAGAACGTGCTGAGCGGCGACATGCCGCTGGCGGATTGGGCCGCGCTCGACCGCACCCCGGCGCTCGTGCTCGATGTGCGGGAGCCCCACGAGTTCGCCGCCGGCCACATCCAGCAGGCGGTCAACCTTCCGATGTCCGAGCTACGCACCCGGTACCGCGAGTTGCCGCGGGATCGAGACCTCTGGATCTGCTGCGGCGTGGGGCAGCGCGCGTACTATGCCATCCGGTTCCTCACCCAGCACGGGTACCACGCTCGTAACTTGTCGGGCGGCTATACGACGTACAAGGACCTGTGGGCGGCCGGCCTGATCCCCTGACTTCTTGAGCGGGACATTTAGCCCGACCTGACCTTGGCCGCCGGCGGTCGCGAGGAGAGGGCACTCGGGGCGAGAACCGGCATCGAACACACCCAGTCCGATGCTTGGTCAAGCTGTACGGCGAGGCCCCGCAGACTGAGGCCCGATACAGCCCGCCAAGCTGCCTTGGGGCACGGAAGGAAGTCATCAATGGATGTCCGGAGAGGAAGTATATCTCCACGTCGTTCGTGGAGCGGCAAAACCTCACGATGCGGATGAGCATGCGGCGCTTTACCCGCCTGACAAATGCCTTCTCGAAAAAGGTGGAGAACCTGGAAGCGGCCGTGGCCCTCCACTTCATGTACTACAATTTCGCTAGGATTCACCAGACGCTGCGCGTCACCCCGGCGATAGAAGCAGGCGTATCCGATCATGTCTGGTCCTTGGAGGAAATTGTAGGCTTGCTATCGGATTGACCTACCAACTCGCGCAATTCTGATATAGCCTTTCTTGTACCGATACTTTTCCCGTGCACTCTTCCAATGAAGTAGGTGACGAGCGGGGCAGAAAGAATGCACAAGCCCACAAGGAGGTCAGTCCATGTCATTACTGTCTAACCTCCCATCCGGATGGCTTCTCACTATCGAGAGCGTATTACGCGCTGGCAGCTTCGTCTGTGCGATCCTCGCCCCGATCCTCGGGCTAGGATATTGGTATGTCTCGACGTATCGGAGTTCGCAGGAAATTACTTCCGTACGGCAGGACTTGACCAAGGCTAGAAAAGACGCTGAAGAGGCCCGGAAGGAAACCGCAGAAATACGTGCCCAGCAGGAACCCCGAAAACTCTCCCCAACCCAGCGGGAAAGGCTAGTAGGCCTGCTTTCAGAAGCCAAAGGCACCGAGATTTTCGTTACGGGGACCGTCGGGAGTTTGGAATCAATGCAGTATGCCACCCAACTGGCCGAAGCTCTCAGGCAGGCCGGATGGAACGTGAAGGACGTTTTACAATGGGACGTGTACTTCTCTGGCGTCGCTGTATTGGAAGCACCTGCTTCAGAAAGGTCTGGAGTCGCAGGACTTCTGCGAAATGGGCTGAAAAGTGTAGGCGTGGTCCTCAATCCAATGGCATATGCGGAAGCGCAGGAACCCCCTGGACCGATACACCTTGCGGTAGGGGTGAAGCCATGATTCCAAACTGACCCACTACCGGAATCCAGGTCTCAGGCGGACCCTCGGAGGCAACTCGGTGTGCCGGCCTTGGAAGTCCTCACCCCCGGCTGACGCTGTTTTACCTTGTCACCAATCCGTGAATACAAACGCCCCCCGGTGCAGTAACACGGGAACACGGAGGGCTCAGAATACAAACCGATGGCTTTGGAAGATCCTTAGGAGGGTCAGTTCGAGCCCTGCGTGGCTCCCCGGGGAGGGCTCGAACCCGCGGTCTCGAGACAAGGTTGCCCGGAACTGACGAACTACCTCCAGTGACCTGTTGATCTGTCACCGTCCCACAATCATGTCTTTTCAGAACGCCCGCAAGGGTCGGAAGTGGGGTTGCTAACCCCGCGAAAAAATGGGAGCAGGGTTGGCGAGAGTAAGCCGAGATTTTGGAACGCTCCTGAACACGCTATGTCCCTAATGATGCTTCACCCCGTGCCCTCAATCTCCGGTTTCAGTCGTGTCACCTTCCGGCATCGGCTGTGGGCGGCGGATTAGCTGTTACCAAGATGTCGCCTCGTACCATATAGAAGACGCGCAGGAGCCAAAGAAGTCGGTTGACGCTTGACCTCTCGCGTTTCGTCGCGTCATGCATTCGCATCCGTTGTTACTGGCAGGCCGGCCAAAGGTGTCCCGAATTCGATCTTGTCGTGAGCTCGCGCTTCTCGCGGAATCGCTTAGCGGAATCCCAGGTTACCGCAGAGGAGGTGTTGAAGTCGGCGCCTGTCGTCACCCTACTCGAAGCACAGAGATGCTCTCCCGGTTGGGGGGTCCTTGCTTGAAGCGATATCACAATGCGTCCGGGGACGCGTCAGTAGAGGCTCCGGTTGGACGTCGTCGGGGGTAATTGCGCGAGACATGCGCACGCGGGGGTGGCCGGGAAATTCTTGCTTTCCCTGTGCGGGTCCCATCGACGGGCGGCCCTCCTTGGTCGGGGCAGGACAGCTTGTCCCTTCGTGAGTCAACGCCTTCCGGGTGGCTCTTCCCGCACGCCAGCCGGTCAGATATGGCCTTGCCAGAGAGCCTCCCGCAAACCCGACGAGCGTCTCAAGCGGCGGGCCACGGCGGCTTCGAACACGGGGCGGGCCCCCCAGATCTCCACCCGCGCCCGCGCCCGCGTGATGCCGGTGTAGATCAGCTCCCGGGTCAGCACCGGGCTCGCCTCGCTCGGCAGAATCAGGATCACCCGCTCAGCCTCGGTCCCCTGGCTCTTGTGCACGGTGGTGGCGTAGGCGGTTTCGTGCGCGGGGAGCCGGGCGGGAGGGATCCGGCGGAGGGACCCGCCGGCGGCTGGGAAGAAGACCCGTAGCGCTCCGTCCGCCTCCGCATCAGGCAACGCCACGCCGACGTCGCCATTGAACAGCTGGAGATGATAGTCGTTGCATGTGACGAGAACCGGGCGGCCCCGGTACCACGGCCTCTCTCCCCCGATGAGGCCCTCGGCCCGGAGCCAATGCTCGACGAGGCGGTTCACCGCGTCGACGCCGAAGGGCCCGCTCCGGTGGGCGCACAGCAGCCGGACCGAGTCCAGGGAGCCGAGCGCGGCCTCCGGCCCCCCCGCTGCTCCGGCTGGGAACGTCTGCGTGGCGATCGGGGCCAGCGCCTCGGCCAAGCTTCGGGGGGTCTCCACCGTCCGCCACGTGACGTCGGGGAAGTCCCCGCTGGCGAGGAGGTCGAACGCCGCGGCCGCATCGCCACGGTTCACCAGCCACGCCAGCCGGCCGATGCCGCTCTGCTCGCCGAATCGGTAGCTCTTTCGCAGGAGCACGATCGCGTCGTTGATGGGCGGGCCGCCCCCCTCGCCGCCCGGATCGTGGCCGGTCGCTTCGAAGAGCCGCTGCCCGAAGGCGGCCGAGCCACGCGAGGCCTCGCCGCAGATGTCGCCCAGGACGGCACCTGCCTCCACGGAGGCAAGCTGGTCGCGGTCGCCGAGCAGGATGAGACGGGCGGCCCCGGGAACCGCCCGGAGCAGCTTGGCCATCATGGCCAGGTCCACCATGGAGGCTTCGTCTACGACGAGCACGTCAGCGTCGAGGGGGTTCTCGCGGCCGTGCGTGAACCCGCCGCCCCCCGGCCGCCACCCGAGCAGCCGATGGAGCGTGGCCGCCTCCTCGGGGATCGCCTCGCGGACGGCGGCGTCAACCGGGAGCTCGCGCTTCGCGGTCCGAATCGCGTCCTGGATCCGCGCCGCGGCCTTGCCAGTCGGCGCGGCGAGCGCGATCCGGAAGGGATGCCCGGCCGCCTGCTCAAGGAGCAATGCCAGGAGCCGGACGACCGTCGTGGTCTTCCCGGTCCCCGGGCCACCCGCGATGACCGTGAACTGCCGGAGGACGCCCGCGGCCGCCGCGATTCGCTGCCAGTCCGGCGACTCCTGCCCCGGGAACAGGCGGTCCAGCCCCGCCCGGAGGCGTGGGACGTCCACGGCCGCCGCGTCGTCCAGCAGCCGAGCGGAAAGACTCTCGGCGACCTCGCGCTCGTAGGCCCAATAGCGGTAGAGGTAGAGGCGGCCCGCCTCGTCCAGAACGAGCGGCGCGAAGTCCCCGGGGCGCCCGACCGCCGGGGAGCTCCGGAGTGCCGCGATCCAGTCCTCCAGGGCCGGCGTGGCGATGCCGAGGCCCTCCGCGTCGCCCAGACGCGTCCCCGCCACCCTGGCAAGGTCCAGGCAGGTGTGGCCCATCGAGGTCCACTGGCTGGTCAGGGCGGCCCCCAGCAGAAGCGGACCGTCTCCGTTGCCAATCCGGCCGAGTAGCTGCGTGAAGCGCAGGTCGAGGTCTCCGAGGACGCCGGCGTCCCGCATTGCTTCCAAACGGTCGAGCATGGCTCCCTCAGGCCTCCTCGCCCGTCGCCAGGTACTGGTCCAGGTGCTGGAGCAGCGTGACGTCGGGCTGGTCCCGGTACACGCCCGATTCCGGCCCGCGCTGCGGATCCATGCCGCGGAGGAACAGGTAGTAGATGCCGCCCAGGTGCCGCTCGGGGTCGTATCCCGGCACCCGGTGGCGCAGGTACCGGTGGAGCGCCACCACGTAGATGAGGGACTGCAGGTAATACCCCTCGGCCGCCATGACCGCGGGCAGCCGGTCCGCCGCGTAGGCGTCGGGCTCCTCGCCGAGCCAGTTCGACTTGTAGTCCACCACGAAGTAGCGGCCGGCGCGCTGGACGACCAGGTCGATGAACCCGCGCATGAACCCGGCTACCGGCGCGAACGCCAGCCGCTCCACCTCATCGCGGATCCGCGTGCCCGCCCCGTAGCCATGGCCCGCGAGGAGCCGGCGGAGGCCGGCGTCCATAATCCCCGCGACCGGGTAGTGGAACTCGAGCTCGTCGAGCCGATCCGCGCGCCCGATGTCCCGGAGCCGGAGCGGCGCGGCGTCCGGGTCGAGCGGGCAGGCGAGCGCGGCGGCGAGCATCCCGGCCACGGCGGGCGTCCACGCCGGGTCGAACCCGTGCGCCGCCAGCGCGTCCCCGATGAGCGGCTCCGCCAGCGCGTCCGGCGCCGCGAAGTCGATTCGCTGCAATAGGGCGTGCAGGCAGCTACCGGCTCGCGCCCCGCGAGGAAAGCCGGCCGCGGTCGGCGTCGCGGGTACGGAGGCGCGGAGGGCTCCGGGGCCCCGGTCGTCGTCCAGCCGGTGGGCGACATCCCCGGCCTCGCGGATGAGGCCGGAGAAGCTCGTGATCCGCCAGGGCACGGCGAGACTGCCGGTGAAGGACCGTGCCTGGAGCGCGTCGGGGGCGATCGCAGGCACCTGGAGGACCGGCGCCGGTTCGCCCGGGATCGGCTCCACGGCGATCGTCCCGTCCGACCCCTGGGCCAGCGCCGCCAGATCGGCCTGGATTCCCGTGGCTCCGAGGCTGCCGACATGGGCCGCCAGGGCGTCCAGCGGCGCCTCGCCGAGGTCGGGAGGTTGGTGCAGGAGATACGCGAGCGCGGAGGTCCCGCCGTCCCTGACGTTTCCCCACACCGCATAGCAGCGATGCTTCGCACGGGTGAGGGCGACGTAGGCCAGCCGGAGGCCCTCGGCCAGCTCCTCCCGGCGGGCCTGCCGGCGGGCCTCCTCCTGGCGGGGCGAGCCGAGGTCCAGCGTTGGCCGCCAGGCGGCGGCGGGGTCGTGGTACCGGAACAGCTCCGCCTTGTCGGCCCCGAGCCGGCCGTCCCAGAGGAACGGGCAGAAGACGATGGGGTACTCCAGCCCCTTGGACTTGTGGACGGTCACGATCTTGACCAGATTCTCGTCGCTCTCCAGTCGGAGCTGCGCCTCCTCGGGCGCCTGCCCCTCGGCGAAGCGGCGGTCCACGAGCCACCGGACGAGCCCCGCCATCCCGAGGCTCTGCCCCTCGTCCGCGTCCTGCAACAGCTCCACGAGATGGAACAGGTTGGTGAGCCGGCGCTCGCCGTCGGGGAACCGGAGGAGGCGGGCGGGCACCCCTTCCCGCCGGAGGAGCTCCCGCATCATCCGCGCGAACCCGCGCTCCTGCCACCGGTCGTGGTCGCCGCGGAACGCCTCCAGCCGCTGTTCCCAGGCCGCCTCGTCCGCCGCCAGGGCCTCGAGTTTGTCGGCGGTCATCCCGAGCAGATCCGTGACGAGGGCGGCCCGGACGAACGCCTCCCGGCCCGGCTCCGCGATCGCCAGGAGCACCCGGCCGAGCTCCTCGGCCTCGGCCGAGGCGAAGACGCTCTCCTGGACCAGCTGCACCGCCGGCACCCGCACGGCCAGTAGCCGGTCGCGGAGATCCCGGCCCTGCCGGTTGCTCCGCACGAGAACGGCGAGGTCGCCGCCCGCGAGCGGCTTCGTCCCGATCCGCGCCCGGCCCTCGGCCCCGAGGGCCAAGAGGCGCACGATCTCGGCGACGGTGCCGCGGAGGGCCAGCTCGGCCGCCTCGCCTTTGTCGAGGGGTTCGCCGTCCGGGGTGCCGGGGAGCAGCCAGAATTGGAGGGCGGGACCCGTGTCGCCCTCGATGATCAGCGGATCGCGGGCCTTCTCTGCCGGCTGCACCGTCTCGTAGCTGATCTCGGGGAGCACAAAGGGCTGCCGCGGGCGGGACCAGAGCGTGTTGAGAGCCCGGACCAGCGGCGGGTCGGCGCGCCAGTTGTGATCGAGTGTCCGGTCGGTCCCCGCGCCCTTCCGGGCGGCCAGGTAGGCGAAGATGTCCGCGCCCCGGAAGCCGTAGATGGCTTGTTTAGGATCGCCCACGAGGATGAGCGGGAGCCGCGTCCCGCCGTAGATGCGCCGGAAGATGCCGTACTGGACCGGGTCCGTGTCCTGGAACTCGTCGATGAGCGCGGCGGAGTACCGAGCACGGATGGCCCCCGCCAGCTGGTCCCCCCGCGGGCCCTCGAGCGCCGCGCCGAGGTCGGTGAGGAGATCCGGGTAGGCGCGGAGCTGTCGCGCCTTCTTCCGCACCGGCAGCTCCCGCGTTGCATAGGCGAAGCACGCCGCCACGAGCTCACGGCGGCGTACCTCGAGGACCTCCTCGAGAGCCGCCCGCGCGCCGGCCAGCGCCTCGCAGGCGGCGAAGACGGGGTGGGCGGGGGTGGTCTGGTTTTTCCGGGTCGCTTTGGTGAGGGCGGTCATGGTGAACTTATCGAGGGCCTCGCTGGTTCCGAGAGAGGGCTCAGCTGGCGCGAGGAAGGCGTCCATGGCCCCTAGCCATCCGGCGATCCTGTCGGCGGGATAGCTCCGCGCGTTCAAGACGTTCGGCACGGACAGGAGCACGGCGACGGCGTCCCGGGCGCCCGGCCACTGCGCGCGGAGGGCTTGGTACGCGGCAACGTAGGCGGCCTCGACGGCCGCGCCGTCGGGGCGCCCTGCCGGGTTCGCGACCGTGAGATACGGCTGCCCCAGGTGGGGCTTCACGGCCCTGAGGAGCATGTCGGGCGTCACCTTCGCGTCGATCAGGTGCGCGATCACGAGTGGCGACCACGCGAGCACCGTGCGCCGCCAGAAGTCGTCCACGACCTCCTGGAGGAGCGCCTGCTCGTCGGGGAGGAGTTCGCTTCCGAAGGGCTGGCCGCCCTCGAAGGCGCACTCCCCGAGGACGCGCTGGCAGAAGCCATGGATGGTGAAGACGGCCGCCTCATCGATGCCCCGGAGGGCCTCGGCGAGCCGGCGCCGGATCCGGTCGCGGAGCTCGCCGGTGGCGGCCACGGTGTAGGTGACCACGAGGATCTGGTCGATCGAGCGGGCGCCCTCGGCCACGAGGCGCAGGTAGAGGTCGGCGAGCGTGTGGGTCTTGCCCGTGCCCGCGCTGGCCTCGATCCGCACGACGCCCTCGAAGGGCACATCGAAAACGTCGAACGGGGGGCTCGGCGCCGGCATGTCAGACGGCCTCCTGGTGCGCGAGGAGCGGCAGGAACACCGCCTCGGCCATGTCGCAGAACCTGTCGTCGAGCGGATCGACCGCCCGGAAGACGAGGCGGTGGTACGGATCGCTGTCCTCGCCCCGTTTCCACTCGGTCGTCTCCCAGGCCTTCCGGGCGGCGGAGAGGCCGGCCTCCCGGTCCTTGCCGGCGTACCGCCGAGTCGCAAAGGCGTAGCCCGGCTCCAGGAGCAGCGGCAGGGATCGGGAGCATCCCGCCCAGTAGAGGTCCGCCAGGCGGCGGAGCTCGGCGTCCGCATCCGACAGGGCCGTGAGGTGGAGTGCGCCGTCCTCTGCCAGGAACCAGCTGTCCGGGGCCACGCCGGGCGGCCCGAGCGTGTTCAGCAGGAGGTGGCCGATCCAGAGCGCGAGGCGGTCCTTCGCCCGGGTACCGCCGCAGCGGGAGACGAAGCGGCCGCGCGCGGTGAGGTTCCCGAGGCGGCCGCGGAGGCGGATGGGGCCGAGGTCGAGGTCCACGGAGACCGGATCGCGGGGCTCGGCGGGACCCCAGCCGGCGATCCGGCGGGCGAAGTCCTCTGCCCGCGCGGCCTCGCGCGCCAGGAAAACATCCCCCACCACGCCGTGGGGCAGGAGCCCGCCCCCTCGGGCGGCGGCCTGCGTCTCTGCCACGGGTCGCCCCTGCAGGCACCCTGTGAAGAGGGCTTCCCGCAGCTGGTAGCCCGCGAGGGCATCCAGGACGAACGGCTCGCGCGCCTCGAGGAGGCCCTCGTCCTCTTCCAGGCGGATGCCGAGGCGCTCCCGGGCCAGGTACCGCGCGGGGTGGGCGAAGAACCGCAGGAACTGCTCCACCGTCGCCTGCCGCCACTCGGCGGGGGGTTCCGGGAGCGGCGCGCGCAGGAACGGGGCACGGGGCGCCCGTTCCCCCGCGGCCGCGCGGCTCGCGGCGCAGAAGGCTACCGCATAGCTGAAGAGCGGGCCGTCTGGGAGGAAGTACCGCGCGCTGAACGGCTGGAGGGGGTGCCGGGTGACCACCGCGTCCCGGGCCGGGTGGGCCGGGTCTGGATGTCGGAACCCGCGGTCGAGGTAGTCGAGGAGCTCGCTCACCGGTGCCGACGGGGGCAAGGGGGTGTTCTCCCGGATGTGCTGCCCGACGTAGCTCACGTAGAACACCCGGCGCGCCGCGAGGAGCGCCTCTAGGAACAGAGCGCGATCGTCCTGGCGGCGGGAGCGGTCGCCCGCGCGGGGTTCCTCGCGCATGAGGTCGAAGCCGGCCGGCCGCTGGGTCCGGGGGAAGGTGCCATCATCCATCCCGAGGAGGCAGACCACGGCAAAGGGGATCGCCCGGGCCGGCACGAGGCCGCAGATCGTGACCGTGCCCGCGCCGAGGGGGGAGCGTCCCGCCTCCGCTTCCACGAGCCCCTCGAGGCACGACCGGACGACGGCAAGCGGGACCTCCCCGTCGAACGCGGCCTGGCTCGCGTGCTCGGCCATGAGGGTGATGGCGGCGAGGAGCTGTTCCTGCTCCGCCTCCTCGCCCTCCTCGGGATCGAAGAACACGGCCACGAGACCGCGGAGCCGCTCGGCCCATGCCGGCACGGCACGGGAAGCCCGGAGGTCAGCGATCGCCGCGAAGAGCGTCTCGGCGAAGGCGACCAGCCGGCCAAGGACGGCCGCCTCGTCTCCCTCGACGTCGCCGCAGGGCAGGAGGCTGGCGAAGCAGCGATCGGCGCCGGGCAAAGCGATCCCGAGGAGCAGCCGGTCCAGCCCCGCGCGCCAGGTGTGCTCGGGGAGCGCCGGGACGCCGCGGGCGGCTCGATCCGCCGCATCGACGCCCCACCGGATGCCGGCGTCCCGGATCCAGTTCCGGATGGTCTCGAGGTCCGGGGGGACCAGGCCGAACCGGCGGCGGACGGCATCGACCTCGAGCAGGGCCAGGACGGCGTTCGGGTCGCACCGGCCCTCCGGCACGGCGAGGAGGTCGTAGAAGGCCTGGATCAGGGGTGCGACGCGGCGCGCGGCGCGGCCGGCGATCTGATAGGGGATCCGCCGTGCCGGGTCGGCTGTGCCGAACACGGCGTCCACGAGGGGCGCGTAGCGGTCAATGTCCGAGGCGATCACCAGCACGTCGGCCGGAGTGAGGCCGGGCTCCCGCTCAAAGAGCGCCAGAAGCTGGTCGTGCAGGACCTCGACTTCCCGCGCGGGGCTGTGGCAGGCATGGACCTGGATCGAGCGGTCGTCCGCGCAAATCGGGGTCGGCGCCTCCCTGCCCTCGCCGCGGTTCCGGAGGTGCAGGATATCGGACTGCACCGCGTGCAGCATGCAGTATTCGCCCGGCTCCTCGAACCGGGCCTCCTCCGCCGCCTCCAGGTCCTGGAGCCGGTCGAAGAGATCCCGCCCCTGCGTCCCGAGCGACGCCAGGAGGCTGTTGCCTGTCTCTAGCCGCAGCGCCTCGGGATCGGCCTCCCCCGCCCGCCGCGCGATCTCCCGGGGGCCCCAGATCTCGCCCCAGTACTCCTGGCAGGGGTTGAGAAGGAAGAGGTGGACGTCGCACGCCCCGGCCAGTTCGGCGAAGAGGCCCAGGTGCACGGGCGGCAGCACCGTCAGGCCGAACAGGCTGATACGCTCCGGGAGCACGTTACCGAGCGCCCCCGACCGCAGGGACGCCACGAACTCCTCGGCCAGCCGAACCCGGTGGCGGACGGGCTGGCCGCCGGTGATCCGGCGCCACAGGCGCGCCTGCCAGTGGTCGGCCTTCCCGTTCTCCCAGGCCAGGATCCAGTCCGGCCGGTAGACCATGTACTCGTCGAACCGCAGCGCGATCTGCTGCGCCAGCGCGTACCGGGTCCGCTCGTCCCCCTCACGCAGATACTCGGCGAGCGGCTCGAAGCCTGGCTCGCCGGCCACCTCGGTCAGCTCGGCGAGCGCCCGCCAGGTGAGGACGTCGACGCCGAACGGCGACCGTTCCGGCACGTCCGGAAGCGCGGCACGGAAGAGCCGCCACAGGAGGGCTGCCGGGAAGGGAAACTGGATGTTGGCGGTGATGCCGAACCGTCGCGCCAGCCGGAGAGCGAGCCAGCGGGCGGTGCCGATGCTCTGGACCGCGACGACTTCGGGGGCGAGCGGAGAGGCCAGGGGGATCGCGAGGATTTCGGCGAGGACGTCCGCAAGCCGTTCCAGGCGATTGCTGTGATGGGTGATCAGCATGGACAACCCGCACCGGGCACCCTGCCCGGGACACGCTGCGGCCCTCGCAATGGCACTGCATACCACCCATTGCTGCGCAAATCAGCTTTTTGGGGCCGATCGGGGCTTACTCTACACCAAACGGCTTCGATGGCGAAACTATTCCCGCTTGGATCAAGAGCTCGTCTCGATGGAAAATCACCAAAGAAACGGCAACCCCTTGGGCGTTGTGACGTCGAGCGCCGCGTGGCTGAGGCACGCCAGGGCCACCGACGCCCAGAGAGCCCTCTGTCCCGGCTCCGCCTCCGCGCGAAGCCAGAGGTGCCTCATCCCCACCGCCAGCGCGCCGTTCAGCGCCACGCCGTGCACGATGCTCCGGTGGTTTGGATGAATGGCGGGCTCCAGAAGATCGTGAAGACACGCTGCTGCCGCCCCCAGCCCTGCAGAGAGGAGCAGCCCTCCGAGTTCAGGCTGATGGTTCAAGAGCTTGCATGCTCCCCAGTAAACGGCCCCCCCGACCACGGCGCCCACCATCGCATGCGTTGCTCTGTTCATGAAAAGATTTCCCCCGATGGAGTCCTTGAGCGACACGCTGCCCAGCCCGCTTCAGCCTTACCTTGGCTGAAGAGATCCGGTGTTGCGGAGCGAACCTTTCCCCGGCGCCAGCTCTGCAGTCGGTAGCCAGAACGGATCGCCAGTATTCTCGATGGACTCAAAATGGGGGCAGACCTGCCCCAGCATGGCGACCAAACGGTTGCTCCGCGTCAGCGTGTGGCGATTGCCGTCGTATTCGAGATACTCGGTGGCGACCGGCTTCGCGTGCCAGGGCGTGACGAGCTGCACGAAAAGCCCGACCGCGGCGGAGGCGAGCAGGCCGTTCGGCCATACGACCTGCGGCCTGCCGCCTGCGGCGCCATACTGGGTAGCCTCCCGCGCCAGCGCGGCCTCATTGATGACCCCCAGACAGCGCATGCAGAGTTCGCCGGGCATAGACAGGATGACCTGCCCGCTGATGCTGAACTCCGATCCGATCGGGTGCACGTCCATCCCGATGTCGAGATAGGGGACGAGGTACCGCCGCGCGGCGGTCTCCAACTGCTCCCGCGCTGCAAAGCAATCGACGCAGCCGAAGATGGCCGTGCAGTCCCGCAGCAGCTCCCCGCGCTCCTGCCACGCGGACTTCACCGGGAGAACATCCGCATTGGGATTAACGGCCTGGATCACCCGTGCGGCCACCTCGACCTTGGGCGTCGCGCGCAGGACGTCCTCCACGGTCGCTCCCACCATCCGGTTGAGGTTCGTGTCCTCCACGCAGTCCGGATCGAGGACGACGAACCTGCCGACCCCGAGATGGGCCAGGTGCTGCACCACATGGGAGCCCCCGCCGCCCACCCCCACGATTCCGACCCGAACCGCGGCGAGGACGGCGGCGCTATGTTCGCCGAGGAAGCTCTGGCGTGCGAGGCGGTTCTCCATGCTCCTCCAAGATCCGCACGACGGGCGCGCCGACAATGATGATCTCGCCGATCTCGACGACCTGCCCGCCCGGAAGCCAGCAGCGACCGGCGGCCGAGTCGCGGCTGAGCACGAGGGTGCCATGCGGCATCTCCGGGCGGACATGCCAGAAGTCCGGCACGAACTTGGCGGCCTCCCTGCTGTCCACGGGGCTGAGCCACGTCCGCCCGCGGTGGTCGTGCAGGTGGACGTGAAACAGGGCCGTCTTCGTGTCGTAGGCGAGCTGGAGGGCCTTGCGGATCGCCGCGGATCCCATTCTGGCGCCCACGCTCCAGTCCTCGACGTAGTCGCTGTCCTCGACCGGGAAGTAGTCGTGAGCGAGGACGAGCAGGCTGCCGGCCGGGCTGTCGGCGACCCGGCAGCGCAGCCAGCCCACCCGCTCGGCTGCGAACGCATGGGGGCGGCGAAGGTCGGCCTGGACGCCAGCGACGAGCCGGCGCGTGATCTTGAACGCGACCCTCATCGCAACGCCATGAGGTGCTGCGCGAGGATCTGAGCCGGGCGCTGGGCGCCCTGCACATGAGTCCAGGACCAGCTATGCCAGGCGCGGCCGAGGATGTGGTACTGGCCCCAGTTCTGGCCGCGATCCGGGAGCGGCGCCGACAGGAACAACCGGGTCGGGTACCCCTCCCGCGGGCTCAGGCACAGAAGCGCGTCCACGACCGCGGGCTGGCGGCCGGGAGGGAGCTTGAGGTTAGGCAGGAAGACGTAGTCCCGCTCCGCCTCCTCCATCGCTTCCGCCTGCGGGCAGATCTGCCGGATCTCGTCAAGCGCGTCGGTCGCGACCATCACGAGGAGGCCCCGTCGCGCGCGTGGCTCACGAACTTCTCGCCGCCCTTGATCACCACCTTGTCCGTATCCTGGAGCGGCTTGAGCTCTCCGCCGATCAACTCGTCGAGGGCCTTCGCGGGGTCCACGCCGACTGCCTGCTTGAACTCCGAAACTATCCAGTGGCCCCGGTGGACGCTTTTCGTGACGCCGTCCACCGTGACCTCCACGTTCGGCCCATGCTCCGGGTGTTCGTGCGACTTCGTTTCCGAGATCGTCGTTTCCATTGGTGGCCCTTCTGCGGCGCAAGCCGCGGTTCTCGGGGTGATCCCCACGGCGCTGCCCGGCACCCCGACCGCGGCGGCACCTCGTAGGAGTCGAGGGCGACTCATGCGCCCCCTACTATGCGATACGCATGGTGCTAACACCCTCGCCTCTTGGCGCAAATTGCCGTTTCTGATAACCTCTCGGTATTCTGTGAGGAGGGATGAGGATGCCGCGGGTGGGGTTTGCCCGGGATCGGGCACGGAAGGTGGTGCGGGACTACGGGTACCACCGGCCGCCGATCCCCGTCGAGGAGGTGGCGGTCGCGGAAGGGCTGACCGTCCTCCGGGTGATGGACTGGGATCAGCGGATCTCAGGTTTCCTCGAGTTCGGCACGAGAACCCTTGGGATCAATGGCAACCACCCCCCCTACCGCCAGCGCTTCACGATCGCGCACGAACTCGGCCACTTCTTTCTCGCGCATCCCCAGGAGCACTGCTACGATCAGGAGATCTCGTTCGAGGACCAGAAACGGGAGTTTGACGTCGAGGCCAACGAGTTCGCGGGCGAGCTCCTGATGCCCTACGAGATGATCAAGGGAGATTTTCGGAAACTGAAAGACCCGAAGACGCTCGCGCAGCTCTACGCCGTGAGCGAGCAGGCGCTCTGGGTCTACCTCCTCCAGCGGAGGCTGATCGGCAAATAGCCTGCCCCTACCTCTGCCGCTGCACGCGCTGCCGCGCTTCCGTTTCGAGCGCCTCCAAGAACTTCCTCATTTGCTCGCGCCGCGCCTGAGCAAGGGGACCGGAGGCCGCACCCACGAGATCCCATCGGTCCCGCGTCCGCATTCGTTTCTCCGCCCTCGGCAGGCCCGAGACTTCTGCGGACGCGGCCGTAGCGATGGCCCCCATCGCCGTTCGCCTGACCACTTCCACGAACTCCAACAGAGGAGCTCCGAGCGCCTCTGCGAGGCCGAGCAGAGGATGAACCCCGACCTGATCCGGCCGGGTCTTTCCTGCCTCCAGACCCTCAAGCACCTTCGCATGCAGGCCGAGACGGCCAGCGAGGACGGCCGCCGCGATGCCGAGCGCCTCGCGCTTGGTCCTCAGGTACCGGCCCAGGTTCCAATCGGCCGGCACCGCGATCTTCCGGGCTTCACGCTCCATCTGGGCTCGCGCCATCGTTGCCCGCAGCTGCTCGCGGAGGTCCCCCGGCACCTCCACTTCGCCGCAAAGCTCCTCGAGGGCATCAGCCGTCGCATCGCTCAGAACCGCTTCCTGCCCCGCCGCCGCCAGCAGGGCCTCAAGCCTCTCGTCGAACGCCTGTTCCTTCGCGGAAGCGGCAGCTCGCTCCTCCCCCTCCTTTGCCCCCTCACGTTCCATTCGGGCCAACTCTTCCCTCCAGTTGGTCATCATGACCATCCTTTCCAGCCGGCGCCCCGCTCGGGCCGAGCTTCCCCGGGACCCCGCGCCTCCGTCCCCCTCCCGCTGGCAGGACTGCTACATCCACTCACGAAACTCGGGCCGTGCAACCAGGCGTTTCTTCAGCCGCTCGCGCGCCCGCTTCCGCAACATCGGAATCGATTGAGGCTGCACCCCAATGCGGCGAGCGACGTCCGCGTCCGCCGCCTGCACAAAATATCCGAGCTCGAGGATCACCCGATCCTTCTCGGAGAGCTGCACCATCGCCTCTCGGACAGCTCGAATGCGCTCGCTCCGCGATGCGCTCTCCGCCTCCTCCGCCCGGTTTGGGTCGGTGCCCGGATCCTTCAGGGCTGACAGCTCGACGCCGTTCGCGATCGGCGGCTCGGACTTCCGGGCCTTCTTTCTGAGGTGGTCGATGATCTTGTTCTTTGCGATCGTGAAGAGCCAGGCCTTCAGGGTGCCGCGGGCGGGATCAAAAAGATCGATCTTTGTGATGACATCGTAGAAGGTGTCGTTGAGCAGCTCTTTCGCATCCGCTTCGGCCCCCCCCCGCACGGCGTCCTCCAGCCGCCAGCGGATGAATCCGAAGAGTCGAGCGCCATACTGTCTCAAGAGGACCGCCTGAGCTGCAAGATCACCGATCCTCAGGCGCGCCGCGAGTTCGTGATCCGAGACCGGGGTGGAGACGTCGCCTCTCACTTGATCATACCTCCTCGCGGGCCCAGCTCAGCCGATCGGATCAACAGCAAAGAACTCGATTATTAGCCCTCTCCTTCGCGGATGGTAGAGGCAGGCCTGACGGCATCAAGAGCGGATCGAGACGCTACCGCTCTCAAAGAACTTGGCCGTCTCTCCACGCGTCGCCTTGATGTCGGCCTGGTAGATACAGTAGAGGTACCAGATCGCTTTCCAAAGGGCGTTGTCGGCAGGGAGAAACTCCACCGCAAGCCCGATTTTCTCGGCCTCGGTGTGATCGATGACGATCCCGTGCAAGAGATACGTATTCACGTCGAGCAGCCGGTCTGCGATCTTTTCGGCCTTGTCGGGGCTGTCTCGCAGCATGTGCTCTTTCAGCCACTTGACCGCAAACTCCCGCGATCGCTTGATGGCCTTGTTGCAGTAGTCGAGGAGCGCGGGATCGAGTTGACTGAGCGGCGGATAGTAGACGGGCGAGAGCTCTCCGTCCTCCTTCACTTTCTTCTTGATGTCCTCAAGCCCGTCCAGGAACGACCTAGCCGGCCGCTGAACCGACCGCCCCTCGGGGGTCGTGATGACGATCTGCGGGTCGATCGGGCCAAGTTCAGACGCGTAGCCCATCAGAATGATGTCGGCAGCGAGGGCGATGAGCGTGGCGGCGCTCTTCGCGTACTCCGGCACGATCACCCGGAAGCTCTTGGTGTTACTGCGGCACATGTAGACGATCTTCTCTGCCGCATCGATGTCCCCGCCTGGGCTGTGGATCAGTAGGTCTAGATCCGGCCCGGCCTTCTGCAGGAGGTCACCGAAGGGTGCAATGTCGTCCCGGTCGATGCTTCCGTTTGGATGCCGGACATCCGCGAAGTACACGATCAGCGAGCGCTTCGTCTCAGCCTCGATTTTCCGAATGAACTCGTGCCGGAAGTAGCGGCCTTTCTCCTGCGCGTAGAAGAGCGGCGTGTACTCCGGGAGCTCAATCGGGCTCATCGCTTTCCCTTTTCCGAAAGGGGATAGGGGCCGCCGCCGACGCGCTTCTGCATCTCCGTATACCTTCGAAAACTCTCGACAAACCGGAAAAATCCCTGCGTCAGCCGGGGATTCTTTGCCTCGAGCTGCTGCCTCTCCCGAACCAGATCCACCTCGTCCTTTTGCCCTTTCATGGCCCGTCCCCCTTTGACTGTCGGCTGTCGTCAGATCCACACACTAGTATACGTAACCCCATAACACCCATTGACACCGGTGAGGCTCGCGGCTCTGGATGCAGACAACAGACGGACCAGCGATCCGCACAGGCATCCCGCACCTGTCACCGCGCACGAACGCCCTGATGGAGAGAGAAAAGAAAACGCCGACTCCTGGGGGGAATCAGCGTGGCGTCGAATAGCGTTGCGGCACCCTCAGGATCATCACACAAAGGTCTCCGGAGACCGAGGGGACCAGCGACTGGCGGGAATTTATCACAGGTACTCGTCGCGCTGCAATGTTCGAATCTTGCTCGTCGCCATGTTCCGCTGCAAAACGTCCACACCCCCCGGGACTTCGTCGCCGGGCGCGCCGACCGGACCGACTTCATGAACGTCGCCCTCTTCAACCTGCCCGTGGCGAGCGCCGAGGGGCCCCGGCTAGAGACGCGGGCTTCTACCGCGAGTCCGCCCACCGTCGCGGCTGAACCGGGACGCGGTCCGGGCATTCCTGGCGGGACGACTTCCACGCCGACCCCGCTATCGAACCCATCCTCGCGAGGACACCTCCAGTGTTCACCTTGAGCCATGCGCCCTTCTTCCTTCTTGTCTCGAGGAGCGACGGCACCCGGGATTCGTCGTAGCGATCCAAAGCCTTTGTAAGAGGCGGAGTCGGACGATGCCGTTCCGGCTCGAGCAGCCTCGCCGCAGAGGACTGCAGAACGGAGTGCCACTAAATTGCCACATCTCCTGCCACCTCCAGCCCCCTGGGGCGTTTTGCCACAGTGACGCAAGTCCCCAGAAACACGACAACCCCTGGAATTCAGGGGTTGTCGTGGATGCTGGCGGAGGCGTGAGCTTGTCGAGCCTACAGCGCACGGTCAGGCCCGCCTGCGTGCGGGTGGCGGCGATAAGACTCACAATCATGGCATGCGTGAGCAGGGGCTGCCCCCGCCAATTCTGGCTGATGAACGCAAAGAGCCGATGCTCAATTTTGTTCCATTTACTGGTCCCGGGTGGGAGATGGCAGACCGGGATGGTGAGTCCGCTCTGCGTCGCAAAGCGTTGCAGTTCCCACTTCCACAGCCGCACCCGCGCGTCATTGCTCCCCTCGGGTCCGGAGCGCTGTCCCTGGCCGACCCCATGGAGTCCCCCCTCCGGTGGTGGTGACCGGGAGGAACGATGGGTGAGAGCCTACTCTCGACCCGGCCCGACTGTCAAGTCGCAGGGCGACACAAGGGAGCGCCACAGGAACGGCAGGCCCGGCACAGTCCCCTTGGCACTCCCCTTGCCAGTTCCCTTGGCATCCCCTTGGAATCCCCCTTGGGATTCCCTCGTCGCCCCTCAGCCTACCCCGGCGCGGGAGAGCAACCAGGGGAATGAGGGCATCGTACGCTGCCCCTCTGGGGATTTCCCACGGGGAACCCGTCTACGTTGCGCCGTCCCCACCTCTTCCGTCTGCTGGTTGGGTCTCCCAGATCCCTCCAGCGGGCCTCTTCCGGGAGGGAATAGGACGAGGAGGAGTCCTTGGGCATGGCCCCTGATGATCTGCTGGAACCTGGCCAGATCGGAAGTGCTGCTTCCAGAGCGAGGGTCAATGTGGGGAGTCGAGCTGATCTAGGCCTTCGGGGAGGCCTTGGCTGGGGGGATCACACCGTCCGCCCTTCAGTCTTGAGCCGCTCTCCGCTACGGATGCATCCATGGGATGAGGCCGAATTCGGGGTCCGTTCCTGGAAAGCTATACCTGGGTGGGGGCGGCTCCCCCAAAGCCGTCCCTTAAAGCCTCCTGCGAATTTTGGACAGGGGGTTTGACGGCCATCCGGCGATGGAGGGTCGAAAGCGGCACCTGCATTACCCGGGCGACCTTCCGCCAGGACTGCGTGTCCTGGTAGAGCGCCGTCGCCCGGTCTTGGTCGAATGAGCGGGGGCGCCGCCCCAGGTGCTTGCCCTCGGCCTTCGCCCGACGGAGGCCAGCCCTGACCCGCTCCCGGATCAGCTCCCGTTCGTATTCAGCTACCGAGGCGAAGATGTTGCGGAGCAACCGACCCTGGGGGGTGGTGGAGTCCATGTGAGGTTCAGTGGCGGAGACCACCTCGATCCCCCGGCTGAGGAGATCGTGGATCACCTGCACCATGTGGAGGAGGGACCGGCCCAGCCGATCCAGCTTCCAAATGAGCAGCAGATCGAACTTCCGACGGTGAGCATCCTCCAGGAGGCCGTCCAGGCCGGGGCGCTTCAGGCTAGCCCCGGAGATGACGTCCTCGTAGACACCCACAATCTCCCAGCCCCGGTGGCCGGCGAACTCCTGGAGCTCCTGGAGCTGGACCTCCAGGTCTTGGCGGTCGGTACTGACCCTGCTATATAGCGCCACCCTCATGATGTGCCCTCGAGGTAAGCCCCTCGTCGGAGTCCCAGGCCCATTCCGCGCCGAATAGTTTACCGATCATCGCCCGCGGGTTGCGAGACTTGGGAAGGCGGAGGGCCGGGGTTCTGGCCTGCGGAAGACGGGGTATCGGGTTCCGGGTCTTGGTCACAGCAGGCAGCCGCATAAGAGGCATGGTCCGTCACCTCCCACTCGCAATGCGTACACACGAAGCCCGTCACGGAGCGAGAGCCGTCCGACCCTGGTCCGCTTTCGAGATACATCACTTCGAACTCGCCGCAGCCGGGGCACAGGAGGTCGTGCCGCTGCAAGAAAGTCTCATCTTGCGCGATCAGGAAGGAAAGGAGGAGCTGCACCCACCGCTCCAAGTTGACGGTCCGGTCCAAGCCCGTGGCGGTCACAGAGCTGGACTCCTCCTCCGCCTCTGTCGCAACTGGGGGTGGGTCCGCCTTGGAACCAGTCGCCAGGCATTGGGCAACAAGGGTTGACAGTGTGAGGCCCTGCGCTTTCGCTCGCGTGCACAGAGCTGTGTACGTTTCTTCGTCTACCCGTGTAGACAGCCCACGTAAACGAGGAGAGGACATCGTTGACTCCCCAGAAAAACAAGCGCCGGAAACCTTGCGGCCTCCGGCGTTGTGCCTTCTCAGCTTCGCGTAGCTGCTTTATACGCCCAATCAGTGCCCGTGTCAACCGGGTATGTCAACATGGGAAGACCCAGCGCGCAGACAATCCGTATGCATCAGGTGCGGCAGTCAGCAAGCCTTAGCGAATGTCGGGAGAGGCTGACAAAGATAGACGCTGGCGTCAACAGGGCGTGTTTACACGAGCAGGGTCAACGGTAGGGGCTGTTCGAGCTTGCAGTGTGGGCACATTCCCCAGGCTTGGCCTTCGGGGGGTGTTACCCGGAGGAAACGAACGTGAAAGGCAACGTCAGACCCTTCCCGGCGGACGAGCCAGCGGTGGCACCTGCGGCAGCGGAGTTGAATTGAATCGGACAGGGGCGTCTGGTTAGGCAGCAAGACCGACTTGCCCTCCGAAGGGGACGCGAAGGTCCAGGTGTCGGAGGATTCGTCGGTATACTTGCGTGGTGTCCCCAGCGGGATTCGAACCCGCGTTATCGGCTTGAAGGGGCTACCACTACGGAAGGCTTGGAATAGACAGCGTATGACTTTCATAACAGAACCAGGGGCTTTGGGCCAGAAAAAACCTTGTGCCGCGTGACAGCAATAGACAGTCTGCAACCCGTTTCTCGTGTCGTTCGTCACCAGTTAGTCACCGCTTTTGCGATAGCGACGTCAACGGTAGACTCCACCTTTCCCGCCTCTCCCCCGTCACGCCCCACTGGCTTATGCAAAATGCTGGGGGCACAGACGCGCCAGGACACCCCCAGGGTGCGCCCACGAGTCAGTGGTGACGGGTTGCTATGCCGCTTCCCGCATCGCGTCCAGAGCAGGGGCAGGGAGGGCAGGGAAGAGCACGGCATCGAGCCCACCCACGGCCTGTTGCACCTGGGCGGCGGCAATCCGGGCATACCGCTTCGTCATCCTCAGATCCCGATGCCCAAGCTGGCTGGCGATCACGTCCAGTTCAACCCCCTGCTGGCGAAGCCAGGTGGCAAAGGTGTGCCGAAGATCGTGCAGCCGGATATCCGAAAGGCCAAGGACGGTACAGACGCGGTGAAAGGCCATGCTCACCCCACTGGGAGTGACTCCGGGGAACAGCACGCCCCCCGGGTCCCCGTCGGGGATGGACGCCAGGACACTTTGCGCGAAGGCGTTCAGGTGAATCTCTTTCGGCTCGCCGTTCTTGGACGTGGGAAGCAGGATGCGGGTGCCGTCCACCCACTCCCGCCGGCACCGAAGCAGTTCACCGCGGCGCATGCCGGTGGCGACCAGCAAGGCGAAGATCGGCTTCTGCTTCTCCGGGGCGGCGGCCAGCACGCGGCGGAATTGCTCGGGGGTAAGATGCTGGGTCCGTTCGTCATGCACCGTGGGCGCGGTCACGTCCAGACACGGATTGGCGAACCGCGGGAGCAGCTTCCATTCGCCACACGCCAGCCGGAAGAGGTGTTTCAACACGATGAGTTCCTTCCGCACACTCGTCTTGCTCACCGCGCCGAGCCGGGCGGTGACGTACTCCGACACCTGCGCGGAGGTGATATCCGCCAGCCGGCCGGGGAAGAACGCTTTCAGGTGATCCACGATCCCCCGATCCCGCTCATGGGCCAGCGGGACGAGCCGGGCTTGCTGATAGGCGAGGAAGCGCCCCGCGACAGTGGCGAAGGCGTCCGTGCACTCCACCAGTTCACCCGTCCGCGCGTTGCGGCGCCTTCGCACGTCCGTGTGGGCGCGCTCAAGGCACGCGCGAGTCTCCTCGTGGGTGGCGGCTTCGGCCCCATCCTCACGGACAGCGGGCGCGCGCCTCCGCGTCCCGTCGGCGGCCCTGTAGGAGAGCCACCACTGCCGCCGGTCTTTCCGCCAGTACACCCCATCACGCTTTCTTCGCTTTGGCATGTTTCCCCCCTTCGAGTTTCCGGCGGGTCTTTCGTCGAGCCTCCCCGTGTGCGTCCCACCACCTTCGCTTCGCTTCCCGCTGCGCGGGCGCGGCGCATGGCTCGCTACAGAAAACCTGCGAAGCGCGGCTGCCCACAAAATAGGGCTCCCGGCAGTCCGCGTTGGCGCAGTATCGCAACAAGTGGGTGTGTTTCAGCGCGTAGAGCAACACCAAGAGGAACCCGTCTATCCCTCGTGGTATAGCGACCGCTTCGAAGAGTTGCGACGTGGTGAGCGGCGGCGTGCCTCGAGGGACGGGCCGCTCTCCCCCCCCGGCCCTCGGCCCCGGCGCGGCACCCCGCATGTACGCCCCTGCGAGCAGCATCAGGTTTGCCTCTTTCAACAGGGGGGCCGGCTCTCTCCACAGGGTTTGGAGCGGGGGCTGGATCCGGGTGAGGAAGCGGCGCAGGAAGCCGAACGTCTGAGGGAACTTCTCAGGGGCCCGGGCGCCGATCTCCATTCGCGCTGGGAGCAGATCAGCGAATCGTTCCGCGAACACCGCAACCTTCTTTTCGGCTGTCGCGTCAAGGTTCGCGAGGCGTTCAAGGAAGAGCTCGGCCCGGCGGGGCGGAACGGGGGATAGTCTCGCAGGGGGGTTGCTAGACTTCCTCGGCATGCTGGATTTTTGTTGATTATCTAGCCTCACAAGCCCTATATTAGGCCCGGGCGAACAATTGTCAAGGAGTTTTTCGCATTGGAGGGCACAAACATGGAAAAACTTAGTCGGCTGGCAACTCAGGGGGAGTTTGTGTCGCTGCGTGGGCTTGCGGTCATGCTCGGGCTGAATTACCGGACGATTCATCGGGCCGCGCAGGCGGGGAAGATCCAAAGCGTTCGGTTCGGCTCGCTCATCAAAATCCCGCGCCGGGAAGCAGAGCGCATCCTGCAGCGGGGATTCTGAGTGAGCCCCGCGACGGAGCCGGCCCGCCCGAACCGAAAGTCCTCAGGAGCCAGGAGCAGTCATGTACGAAACACTCAGCCTGCCCGACGCAGTTATTCTCTGCTCTAAGGGGGCGCACCTCTCGAGCCTCCGCCCGAGCGGGGGCAGCCTGCTCGTTTTCCAATTTGACCGGCTGACCGAGCAGGACGCCGGCAGCATCCTCTCTTCCGCGGACGCCGTCCTGTGCCGCTCGTTTCACCGCACCTGGCGAGATATCCGGCGCCGTATGGACTCGATCCCCGTGGGGGACCGGCGATGAGCGGGTGGGTAGCAGTACACCGGCGCCTAGCGGATCACCCAATCTGGACGGGCGAGCGGTTCACCCGGGGGCAGGCCTGGGTAGACCTAATCCTCCGGGCGGCCTGGAAGGATTACACCGCCTTTCAGGGCAATCGGCCGATCCCCGTCGCCCGCGGCCAGGTCCTCACGAGCCAGGTCAAGCTCGCCGCCCGCTGGAAGTGGAACCGTAAAACCGTGCGTGGATTCCTTGAGGCTCTGAAGGCGGACATCATGGTGGCCATCGAAACGAGCAAAGAGACGGACACCGGATACACGTTGATAACTATCTGCAATTACGGCCCGTTTCAAGATATGGCACGAGCGGGAGCGGACATCGAAAACGGCTTTGGACCGGACATCCAAACGGACATCCAGCGGACATCCAGCGGACATCCAGTACCCACCGAGAACAAGTATAACAAGGTAAACAATATTGCCGGCGCACTTCCGGCACCGGCTGGTAAGGATGGAAAGGGGACCGGACCAAGGAAGAAGCCCCGGAAGTGCCACCCTGAGACCGACTCCCTCCTGACCGAATTTGGGGACCTCTACAAGCAGAAGCGAGGGACAGCCTACCTGGCGACCTTCGGCAGAGACAAAAAGCTCTTGGGCGAGATGGTTACGGCTTCCGGTCCCGAAGAGGTGCGAGCCCGGATGCTGGCCTTTCTCACCTACGGGACCAAGTGGGCGCGGGATACCGGCAAGTACGATATCCCGGCCTTCCGGGCGGCGTGGAATGAGATTGGCGTCTTGAAAGCACGGGGCGACCTATGAGCGTGCACATCCCTCCGAACGATCCTGCCCTCGAGGTGGTGGTCCTGGGCGCCATGCTCCAGGACGAGGGTGCGGCGGCATCGACCGCGGCCAACCTCATGCCGGAAGATTTCTACCAGGATCGGCACCAGCTTGTTTTCCGGGCAGCCGTCCGATGCCTCAACCGGGGCATCCGTCCCGACCTGCAGACCGTGGGCGACGAGCTGCACCGGCAAGGGAAGCTGCAAGAGGTGGGCGGAACAGAATACCTTGCGAGCCTCGTGGACCAAACCCCCACGGCGGCGAATGTCGCCTTTCATGCCCGGCTTGTGCGCGACAAGGCCGGGAAGCGCCAGATCATCCGGGCCGCAATGGAGATCGCGGAAGCCGGCTACCGGGACCGGGCGACCCTGGACGAATACCGAGGCAAGGCTGAGGCGGCCCTGTTCGGAGCCATGCAGGCGGGGCGAGGGAGCGACATTCTCACGCCGGCGCAACTCGCGGCGACACTGGACAAGGAGAATCCGCCGCTTACCCTCGAGGCCGACTTCGACATTCTGGACAGACCTCTCCCAGTCATCGCCGAAGGCCGGTTGGTTGTGATCGCGGGTCGGCCAGGGATCGGCAAAACGGCCCTCGCCTGCGGTATCCTCGTCCGCCTGGCCTTGGCGAATCCGCCTATTCCCTCTTTCTTTCTCAGCCTTGAGCAGAACGCACGGGAGATCGCCGAGCGCATCCTAGCCATGCACACCGGAAAATCCCTCTATGAGATTCAGACCGAGAAGCTACCTCTCTCCGCTGTCGAGCGGTTGGCGACCTCCAGCCTGTACGTGTTCGACGCGGGGGCACCGACCCTCAGCGCGGTCCTCGGACAAATCCGGGCGGCCCGGGCACGCTATGGGATCCGCTTGGCCGTCCTGGATCACATAGGCAAGGTGAGCAGCGCGCGCAAGGAAACACGAAACCTTGAAGTGGGCGACGTGGCCAGGGGCTTGAAGGCGATCGCCAAGGACCTCCACATCCCGGTTCTGGCGGTCTGTCAACTCAACCGGGCGGTAGAGAACCGGAGCGTCCCGCGGCCGCAGCTTTCGGACCTCCGGGAGAGCGGCGAGATTGAGCAGGAAGCCGACGCGGTACTTTTCCTTTGGACCTCTGACGACGCCCGGCGGCGAGGGCCACAGCTTCCCGTGACGTTCACCCTGGCGAAGAACCGGCACGGGCCGGAGGGTGAAGTTACCCTCACGTTCGATCGGCCGCGGCTGCAGTTCAGGAAGGACGGGCGCGAATGACCGACCCGCCCGGCATGGTGGCTGTCCCACTGGCCACGGGCGGCAGTTTGCACCTTTTGTAAAGCCGGCTTTACATTCTCAACGGCGCTCAATGTCGAGCGCCGCGTCACGGCCTAAGGGCCATGGAGGCGCGCGATGAAGACGACGGGCAAGGTGATTCCAGGGACAGCTGGTGAAGGTTTCGCGGAAATGGAAAAGAACACGAAGGCCGCGAAGCGGTCGGAGCGCATGAACGAGGATTTGAGTAAGCTTCGAGGGAAGCCCACGCCCGACTCGCCGCCCAAAAGCTTTCGCCGGTAAGGGCCCAATGCGCAGCATGTCGGAACTGACTTTTCGCGGCCTGGAGTGGTGCGACGGGTGCGGGGCCCGGCTGGCGCCTGGGGACCGGCTGGCGGGGATCTGTCCGGCCTGCCAGAGGCCGGAAGTTGAAGGGTCCGTACCCAGGAGAGGCCGGGGCCAGGTCCACCAGGACGCGCAATCGAGTTGATGACGATGAGCAACGCCACGCTGGGGGCCCCCAGGATGGGCGATCGGAGCGGAACCCATATCAGGGTAGCCACCCGTTCCCGCCCCTGGCGCGGGCCGGCGGCCGGGGCGACGTGCAGGGCGATCTGCAGCAGGTCCGTACCCGAGCAGAAGGCGGGGGAGTTGCTGAAGGCCAAGGGGAAGTCGAAAGCCGAACCTGAGCGAACCCGAGTCGCCCGATATGAGACGACGTGGGCTCGGTCGAAATCGTGGGAACGGGGGGACCGGCCCTTGGGCCGCAAAAGCCGGGAATGTGCATGGCGGCCAGGCCGAGGATAAACGATGGAAAGAACCACAGGGGGCCCGGGAGGCGGCGTCGTGGCGAGTGAATTGCACCTTTATCTTGCCGTCGCTCCGCGCGCCGGCAAAACATTTTTGATGCTTGACGCCGCCCACCGGATGAAGCACGAGCAGGGGGCGGACATCGTAATCGGCTTGATTGAGACCCACGGCCGCAAAGAAACGGCGGAGCGCATCCGCGATCTCGAAGTCATTCCCGAGAAGATAACTTCCACGCCTGGCGTGAGGGAGCCGGACATTGACCGGATCCTGGCCCGCCGTCCGCAGATGGTGGTGGTGGATGAGCTGGTCTACGCCGTTCCCGGAGGCAAAAACCGAAATCGCTGCGAGGCCATCCTCCGGCTGCTGCACGCGGACATCGGTGTGATCACCGCCGTGAACGTCGAGCATTTGGAAACGCTAGGCGACGCCCGCCGGCACACCCCCGCCTGTGAAATCGTTCCTGACAGTTTTGTCCAGCGTGTCACCCGGACGGTATACATAGACATCAGCACAGCGGCGCTGCGCCGCCGCCTGCGGGAGGAATTTTGAAAGGAGAAAGGCTCATGGCAGAGGAAAGAATGGTGTACGATAAGACCGAGACAATGGGGCCGGTGGCGAGCAAGGCGGACGCGCCGGACGTGGCGGACTATCCTTCCTTGACCGCCGAAGGCCGCGTGGAAATCGAGATCGCACTTCCAGCTCCACGTGGACCGATTTTTACCGAAAGTGTCCAGGTGCGTGACCTCCCCGCGCACATTACCCAACGCGTCGAGGCCGACCTGGCGCGTGGCGACGAGGCGTCGGAAGTTTTTGCTCATTATGTCGGCGCGATCGAGGGGGCCGGCGTCGTGAGCGGGGGGACGGCAGAGAAACTGCACAAGCTGGTAACAGCCTTTGCGCAAGCCGGCGAGCCGGAAAAATATTTCAAGGAGGTTGTGAAGCCGTTTCTCTTCGGTCTGAAGCCGGGCAAGAAGGGCTGACCTATGGACGCGAGCAAGCGGGAAAAGATCAAACGCGAGATCGACCAACTCTTGCGGGAACGCGAGACCTATCTGAAGTACGGGAGTGTCGTGGACGCGAACCGCTGTACGGACAAAATCGCCGCCCTCGAAAAACAGCGGCAGGAGGCCCAGCGTGGACGCGAAAATACGTGAAGCGATCGATGCAATGAAAGACGCGACGGCGCGCTTGCAGACCGTGTGTATCAGCGAGCTTTTGGTGGGCGAGTATCAGCTCCGCGTGGCGCCCCTTGACCAAGAAGACCGACAGCTCGAGGGTGAGCGGCGGACCTTGAGTGAATCCCGCGCCAACTTGGAGCCCGTCATCCAAGCAAAAGCGCGCGTTCTCGGACGTCAAGCCGACGAGCTCGCGGCGGCGGGGGACGTCGAGGGTGCCACGGGGAAGCGGGCAGAGGCCTGCGCGGTTCAAGCGAACTACGAGGGGATTCAGGGGAAAATCTCCCAGATCGACGCGCGCCGGACGGCCATCGGGGAGGAGAAGCGCGCGATTGCCCGGCAGCTGTGGGAGGAACGGTATGCGAACCTGCCCGCGGCGACCTTTGCGGTGATCGAATCCGCCGTGGATCTCCTGGACGGCATCGAGACGGGAATGTACACGTTCCAAAAGTTGGTCGGCCTGGAACCAGAGTCGATTGGGAGCCGACCGCTCATCCGACGGCCGCACTTCGAACAACTCACGCCGGTTCCGAACGGCCCCAGCCGGTTCCTGGCGGCGCGAGTACGGAAGTGGCTCGGGTGAGCCATGCGAGAGTGCCCGCTCCTTCGAGTCGCACTCAACTGCCCGCTGGAAAAACCATTGTGCGCGTACTGCGGGCCGGCGTCGGCACCAGCGGCCGCGAAACCCGCAGCGTGCGTGACACCGATCAAGTGCTGCGCCGTGTGTGGAAGCCCTTTCCCGCCAACCAGCAACCGGCAACGGTACTGCCTCTCATGCCACGTCGGGCACCGGAGGCGATTGAATCGGGAGTCACAAGTCCGCTGGAGGGCCCGGTCTAAGCTGTTACGCTGAGGCTAAAGCTTACAGGACGGAGATCGCTGACCTCAACCGCATCTTAGGCCGTGCCGGTTTCGCCTGCCTTTTGCGGGGAACTGCCAAGAGGGAGACCCGTGAGAACCGGGCGGGGGGCGCGCCAGGGGGGATCGCCCCGGCGTAGGCTCTCTTTTTGGCCGAGAGACCGGAAAGTCCTGGCCAGGGAGGTATCCACCCGCTCAAGATCGGGCAACCTGGGGGCCTTCTGGTGCGCCACCGTCGCCCCCTTCCCGCCCTCCGAGTAGCGCACCCTGTCCCCGTAAACTGCCGGCCTGCACGGAGCAACACGACTCGGGTCCCCGCCCGAAAGGGGCATCGTTAGTCACCCATTCGTCACCGGAACACTCGAGCCGCAAGAGACAAAGCCCATAACCCACTGAAAAGGTGGGTGTCCCCAGCGGGATTCGAACCCGCGTTATCGGCTTGAAGGGCCGATGTCCTTAATCGGGCACGTTGTTGATGGAGTGGAATAAGTCTGGTAGTGTGCCCCAGCCCCGGGTGCAGAGAAGAGAGCTGGAGGCGGGATACCCCGGGCACCGTTGCGCGTCACCTGGGCCTCTCCAGCGGAAGATCGCGACACCTAGCGAGAGCAGAGTACGAGCAAGCCCACTCGGTCAACAACGTACGCCATTACCTTGATCGGACCCCGGAGGACGCGTGGCGTTGCGCGAGGCGCCGCCCGATCCCGCGTCTTCCGGTCTACCGCTGCTTCTCCTCCAGCTCGGCCCAACGCCCATACAGTCGGTCCACCTCGGCCCGGGCCGCTTCGAGCGCGGTCCAGCGCTTCCGCAAGGCGATGGGATCCGAGGCGACGGCGGGATCCTCCACCGCCTCCTGGCACGCGGCACACGCCTCTTCCGCCTCCAGGATCGTCTGCTCCATCCGCTCCCAGTCACGCTTCTCCAGATACGTGAGGCGCCGCACATCGAGCCCCTCGCGCGCGGCCGGCTTGGTCCGGGCCTCGATGGCTGTCCGCGCCGGAGCCTTGATGCGATCCCCCACATCCCGGTCGGCGTCCTCCTGCGCGGACTCCCACTGGGCGTAGTCGGCAAAGAACGTCGCGCCGCCGGTTCCGTCGAGCGCCAGGACCACCGTGGAGACGCGCTCCAAGAGGAACCGGTCCCGCGTGACCAGGACGAGCGCCCCCGGGAAGTCCGCCAGACTTTCCTCCAGGACCTCCAGCGTCGGGATGTCCAGGTCGTTGGTCGGTTCGTCGAGGATCAAGAGATCGGCCGGCTGGAGCATCAACCGCGCGATGAGGATCCGGGCCTGCTCGCCCCCGGACAGTCGGCCGACCGTCGTCTCCAGTTGCTCGGGCCGGAAGAGGAAGCGCTTGGCCCAGGAGACGACGTGGACGGACCGGTCTCGATACACCACCGCGTCGCCCTCCGGGGCCAGCGCCCGGCGCAGGCTGACCGCGGGGTCCAGCCCCTCCCGGTCCTGGTCGAAGCGGACCACCCGCAGCCCCTCGGCGCGCTCGATCTGGCCGGAATCCGGCGCGAGCGTGCCGGCCAGCAGATTGAGCAGCGTGCTCTTGCCGCTCCCGCTCGGCCCGAGGAGGCCAAGTCGCATCCCGGGCGTGAGCGTCAGGTTCAGGCCGGCCAGGAGGCGGACCCCCCCGACCGTCTTGGCGACATCCCTCGCCACCAGGAGCTTCTTCGACTGGCGGCCCGAGGCCGTGAACTCGATTCCGGCCGCGGCGCCCGCCGCCCGCGCCCGCACCTCGTCCAACTCCTGGATGAGCCGGCCCGCGGCCTTCACCCGGGCCTGCCCCTTGCGGGTGCGCGCCTTGGGTCCGCGGCGCAGCCATTCCACCTCGCGCCGCACCTTGTTGGCCAGGGTGTCCTGGTAGGCCGCCTGCTCCCGCAGCGCCTCGTCCCGCCGCAAGAGGTAGTCGCTGTACCGCCCCTCGGCTTGGAAGAGGCCGCCGGAATAACACCGGTTCAGCTCCAGCACACGCCAGGCGACGTGCTCCAGAAAGTAGCGGTCGTGGCTGACGACGAGGACCGCGGGAACCTCGGTCCGAAGAAGCGCCTCCAGCCAGAGGATGCCCTCCACGTCGAGATGATTGGTCGGCTCGTCCATGAGGAGGACGTCGGGGGCCACCACCAGCTCGCGGGCGATGGCCAACCGCTTGCGCCAGCCCGCCGACAGCACGCCCACGGTGTAACGGGAATCCGTGAAGCCCGCCCTCCCCAGCATGGCCGCCACCCGGCCGGCCGTCTCGAACCCATCTCGCTGGTCGGCGGGCAGGGCCTCGGTCAGGACGGCCTCGACGGTGCGGTCACCGGGAAAGGTCGGGTCCTGGGGTACGTACCCCAGACGGGTGAACCGCCGTTGCGATCGCGTCCCGGCATCCGGCGGCTCGATGCCGGCCAGCACCTTGAGGAGCGTCGTCTTGCCGGAGCCGTTGGGACCCACGAGGCCGACCCGGTCGCCTTCCGCCAGGCCGAACGACAACCCTTCGAAGAGGGGGTGGACACCGTAGGCCTTGCTGATGCCCTCGCAGCTCAAGAGGGGGAGCCGGCTCATCTCCCCCTCCGCGTGCTGCGGACCGCGGCGGGCGTGGGCGCTGGCCCGCTCCGGACGAGCGCCAGCTTGGCTGCCCGCGGCAAGTGCTTGATCCGGTACTCCTCTCTGCGGGCGAGGCTCCAGGAGCGAACCCGGCGGGACCAGGCCAGCGTAACGGGCAGGCGGACCCGGGTGTAGCGCGAGGCGCGGCCCGCGCCGTGCTCCGTCAGACGCCGCGCCACATCTTTCGCAATACCCGTGTAGAGCGAGCCGTCGCGACACTGGAGAATGTAAATGAACGGCATGGGGAATCGGATGATGGCGGCGCTTACAGCCGCGGTATGATCATGCGCGCCGTCGCCGCCAACATGTGTTGGGGGACGTTGTGACTCTCAATCTCCCCCCCAGCGGGTAGCCACCTGCAAGTCGTCACGATCCAGCTTTGCAATGGTCAGCTTTCCCCCAGGGGGGACCTTCCCTTTATTCCACAGGAAATTGTTGAGGACGTGCTCCGCTTCCCAACTCCAGAATGAGTTTTCGAGGGGGAGATGGCGGCCGGTCGCGTGCTGGACGAATCCGACCATCCCCGGATCGATCTTCACGACAACCTCTTGCTCCAGTCCATCGGGATGCTGGACGACGAATGGGCGCGTCGACGGGTCCATTGGCTGCGCGCCCTCAGGCCCTGGTGCCGGCCACAGGCGGAACCCGTTCAGGGTGAGCCGTGCGATGGGCGGATGGGCGCGTTCAGGAGCGCGTTCGAGCAGCGTGGGCGCGGGCGGGGCTTCTGTCGGCCTGGCCAGCGCAGCGGTCACCGCGTTCCGTACGGTCTCGGGTGTCATCGGCTTGCGGACGAAATCCAGGGCGCCGAGCTTCATGGCATCCACGGCGAGTTCAATGGAGGCATAGGCCGTGATCATGATCACCCGGGCTTCTGCCCGCCGTTCCTTCATGCGGCGTAATGTCTCGAGGCCGTCCATGCCTGGCATCCGCTGATCCAGCAGGACCGCGTCCCAGGCCGAGCCGTCGCCGAAGGCCTCCAGCCCTCGGGGGCCGTCCGCCGCCTCGCCCACCTCGTACCCGGCGGCCTCGAGGGTCATGCGCATCACGCGCCGGATGTGATCTTCGTCGTCAATGACCAGGATCCGTGTCTTCATGCCTCGTCTCCCACGCGCGGGATGGTAACGCGGTCACGGGCTCATGAACGACCCGCAAAGTGAAGGTGAACGTGGTGCCGTACCCGAGCTTCGACTGGACGACGATCTGCCCGCCGTGGGCCTCGATGATGCTCTTGGAGATCGCCAAGCCCAGCCCCGCGCCGCCGGACGGCGCGTTCGGCACCCGGACGAACTTGTCGAAGATGATTGGGAGGTATTCGGGCGGGATGCCCTGGCCCGTATCCGCCACGGAGATGGCCACGTGTCCGTCGCGGGGGAGGGCGGTGATGTGAATCTTGCCCCCGGGCTCGGTGTGGCGCAAGGCGTTGCTCACCAGGTTGCTCACGACCCGCTCGATCTGGGCGCGGTCGGCCAGGACGAACGGCAAGCCTGGCGCCATGTCGATCTTCAGGGTGATGCCCTTGGATTCCACTTGCGCCCGGAAGGACTCCGCCGCAGTGGCGACGAGCTCTCCTGCGCTGATGGCGGCCAAGTGCGGCGCCGCCTCCCCGGCTTCGATCTTGGACAGGTCGAGGAGGTCCCGCATCAGCTTCTCGAGGCGGCTGCAATCCTCGCGGCACGCATCCAGCACCTCGTGCTGCTTCTCGGTGAGGTTTCCCGCCGCGCCCTCCAGCAAGAGGTGCACGCTCATCTGAACGCTCGTGAGCGGGGTACGCAGCTCGTGCGAGGCGGTGGCGATGAACTCGGATTTGAGACGGTCGATCTCCCGCAGGTGAGTGATGTCCTCGAGGAGGGTCACCGCCCCAAGCAGGCGCCCCTCCTCATCCCGCATGGGGGTGGTGCGCAGGCGAAAGGCCCGCTCGGAGCCATCCACGGCGAGTGGCAGCACCGAGGCAGCTCCTTCGCCCGCCACGGGCTGCTGGGAACTCAAGGTTTCGGAGACGGCCATGGCGATCCGGCTGTCGTGGGCAATCTCCCGGACGTGCCGGCCGATGCTCTTTGACTCAGGCCCGAAGATCTCTTCGGCGGCAGGATTGAGCTTCGTCACCTTGCCGTCCGCGTCGGTGACGATCACTGGATCGTACAAGGAGTCGATGGCCGCCTCGGTGGTCTGCTGGGCGATGAGCAGCTTCCCCATGTCCGATCTGCGCAACTGGCGTATCCGGTCGGCCATGCTGTTGAATCCCGCCGCCAGGACTCCCACTTCGTCGCGGGAGGCCACGGGGGCCTTGGCCTCCAGGTCGCCGCCGGCCACTCTAGCCATTGTCGCCGTCAACTCCAGCAGCGGCCGCACGATGCGGTTGGCCAGGAAGACAGCCAGACCGATCCCCGCGACCACCAGCGAGCCTGCGATGCCCAGGGTGGTGAGAAACCAGCGGCGGGCCACGCCGGCGGCGGCCTCGGACTTTGCCACCATGGCTCGCTGGTTGATCTGTAGGAGGTTGTCCAAGTCAGTGCGTAGCCGATGGAATGAAGGGTCGAGTCGAATGAAATCTCCGCCGGGATCGAAGACATCCGTGCCACGAGCAGAAAGACCGGTCGAAGGAGTGTGGTGTGACGCCTTCAACTGGGCCAGGAATGCGTCCACCTGCCGGTAACAGGCGTCCCGATCACGTCGGACGGATTCGATGATTTCGGCCTCGCCCGGTTCCGTGATGTTATTCGCAGCGAGTATGAAGCTCGCGTCGAATTGCCTCCGTTCCTCGGTGATTCTCGTCAGGGCCGGCTCCATGTGGCCGAGAAGGGCAAAGAGGACGGCCGAACCCTGACGGTCCAGGCTCTCCCTCATCCCCTGCGCCGCGACGACCGAATCGTAATTGTTCGCGATGATGTTCCGGGACACGCCGCCCATCTCGCGGAGACGCCACGCGCTCCAGCCGCCGAGAACAATCAGCGCGAACACAAAGATCAGGTATCCGATCAGGAGCTTGGTACGCAGAGTCATCGCGACTGTCCTGGCGTAATCGGAGGGCCGGGCTGCCGGCGCACGGCCGGGCGCACGGAAGACCGGCAACCGCTCCGAAGACCGGGGATGAGTATAGCATATCCCACCGGGATTTCCTCGGGACACGGGACGATGGGGGCGATCGTACGGACGAGCGGAAAGGCCCGCCCGACGGACGGATCATTACAAATGGTAGGGGACGCTGATGGTAATTTTCCCCGGCCTGAAGAGCAGGGCGGCCTTGACGAGGAGCGCGGTCTGGTTGTGAAGGAAATGCTCCCACCAGTGGGAGGGGATGAACTCCGGGAGAACCACGGTCAGGTAGCGGCCCTCACCCTGGCGCTCCATGCGATCAATATATTCAAGAAGGGGCCGGAGGATCGAGCGGTAGGGGGATTCCAGGACCACCAGCGGGACGTCGGGCTCCCACTCGGCCCATCTGAGACGGAGTTTGGTTGTCTGGGTGGGATCGAGATCCACGGTCACCGCGGTGACGTTTGGCGAAATAGCTTTGGCGTACTCCAACGCCTCAACGACGCCCTTGTGGATGCCGGCCACGAGAACGACAACCGGGTTCTTCCCGATCTTCGGCCGGCCGGCGCCTTCCAGCGACAAGCGGGCGGCGACCCGCTGGTAGTGATGATGAATTTGGAGGAAACCGATGACTAGGAGCGGGATCAGAATGACCACGATCCAAGCTCCGTGAGTGAATTTGGTGGCTGCAATCACCATGGTAGCAACCGCGGTCAGGACAGTGCCAATTCCGTTGATGACAGCGGCGTGAAGCCAGCGCTCTCCCCGCAGCTTATACCAGTGCACGACCATGCCAGCTTGTGACAGGGTGAAGGCCAGGAACACCCCGACGGCGTAGAGGGGGATCAGGAGATGGGTGCTTCCTTGGAACGCAATGACCAGAACCGAGGCCAGGCCCACGAGCACCAGAACCCCGTTGGAGAATACCAGCCGGTCGCCCCGGTTGGCCATCTGCCTCGGCATGAACCCATCCCGCGCCATGAAAGAGGACAGGCGCGGGAAATCCGCGTAGGCAGTGTTGGCCCCCAGCAGGAGGATCGCCGCCGTGGCGGCTTGCACGAAATAGTAGAAGAACCCTCCGCCGAACACCTCACGCGCGATCTGGCTGAGTACCGTCTCGTCTTCTTTCGGCCAGAGCTGAAAGCCGAAGGCCAGCAACGTGATGCCGGCAAACATCGTGTAAAGCAAGGTCCGCTCCAGCTTCATCGTCCTAGCCGCGTTGTCGGCCTCGGGAGGCCGGAAGGCCTGCACGCCGTTGGAAATAGCTTCGATGCCCGTGAGCGCAGTGCAGCCGGAGGCAAATGAGCGCAGGATCTGAAAGAACCCGACACTCCCGACTAAGGTGCCGAGTTGACCGCCCCAGCCGAATCCCACGAATGGGTTCGTAGGCGGATGCCAGTCGCCGTGCATGACACGCCACAACCCGACGCCGATCAGCAGGAAGATCGATACGATGAAGCCATATGTTGGTCCGGCAAAAACGGCTCCCGACTCTCGCACGCCGCGCAGGTTCACCAGGGCGATGACCCAGATAACGATAAGAACCAAGGCAGTCTCGTGACCGTGGAGGGGAGGGACCGCGGATGTCACGGCAGCCACGCCGGCCGCGGCGCTGACCGCCACAGTGAGGATGTAGTCTATGAGGAGGGCCGCCCCGGCTACCAGCCCGGCAAGAGTTCCCAGGTTTTCCTTTGAAACGATATAACTCCCACCGCCGCTCGGGTACGCATGGATGGTCTGCGTGTAGGACGCGGCCACGATGAATACCAACAAGACGATGGCGAGACCCACGGGAAGCGACAATGCTGCCGCAGCAGCCCCCCCGGCGACCAACGGGTAAAGGATTTCCTCCGTGGCATAGGCCACCGACGAGAGCCCGTCGGCCGAAAAAACGGCGAGGGCCGCCGGGATGCCCAGGCGCTGGTGAGGGGCGGCGGCGGTCGGCAGTGGTTTCCCAACAAGAACACGCTTCAGGAGAGTAGGCATATCCGGTTCAAGATCTCATGGCGTCGCGTCTGAGCATATCAAGAAGCAATAAGATCCCCGGGAAATAGGCGCGTATGCTAGAACCCCTGGCTGGGCCTGTCAAGCTGGGCTGACCCTCTCATTGATCGAGATGATAAGGGATACTAATGGCTACCTTCCCACGCCGGAAGAGGAGAGCACCCTTGATGAGCAGAGCCGTCTGATTATGAAGCAGATGCTGCCACCACTTGGCCGGCACGAACTCGGGGAGGATGATGGTCATGTAGTCGCCGTCCCGCTGTTTCTCCATCTGGTCAATGTAATGAAGGACGGGTTGGATCACGGACCGGTAGGGGGAGTCCAGGATCACGAGCGGAATATCCGGCGCCCACTGCTGCCATTGCATCTGCAGGCGCGACGTCGCCGTAGGGTCCAGGTCAACGGTGATGGCCGTCACGTTGGGGGAAATTGCCTTGGCGTATGCGAGGGCGGTGACCACGCCCCGATGGATGCCTCCCACCAGGACCACCACCGGATGCCGGCCGAGCTTCGGGGGGGAGAAGCCCTCCAAGTTGAGCTGGCGTCCCAGGACCTCATAGTGCCGCCGCACCTGCAGCAAACAGATGACCATGAGCGGGATCAAAATGACAACAATCCAGGCTCCCAGGGCGAACTTGGAGACTGCGATCACGATGGTCACAATCCCTGTCGTCAAAGCCCCGAGGCCATTCAAAAAGATGTGATGCGGCTTCGGATGTTCGTCCTTGAGCTTGAGCCAGTGGCGGACCATCCCAGCCTGCGACAGAGTAAAAGAGAGAAACACGCCGATCGCATAGAGGGGGATGAGGGCGTGCGTTTCGCCACGAAAGATGATCAACAGCAAGATAGAAAGTGCTGACAGGACCAGTACCCCATTGCTAAAAACCAGCCGGTCACCCCGGTTGGCCAATTGTCGCGGCATGAATCCATCCCGGGCCATGATGGATGAGAGACGAGGGAAATCGGCGAACGAGGTATTGGCGGCCACGAGGAGGATCAGCATGGTGGCAAGCTGGATGTTGTAGTAAAGCAGGTTCTCCCCGCCGAACACGTTCCGAGCGAGGATCGAGGCGACTGTTTCGGTCTCGCGAGGAGTTACATTGTACGCGCGGGCCAGGTAGGTGATGCCCAATGATGTGGTGGACAGGATCGTTGCCATCCAAACCATCACGATGCCAGCATTCCGAGATTCTGGGGGGCGGAAGGCGGGAATGCCGTTGCTGACGGCCTCGGTGCCGGTGAGCGTGGCGCAACCGCCCGAGAAGGCACGCATGATCAGAAACATGCTGACGACGTGAGTTGCCTTGACCTCTTCGGTCGGAAGCGGTTGGACTGTCCCGGTGGCCACCCGGAATAGCCCCGTCAGGATTAGCAGGACCACACTGGAAATGAACCAATAGGTTGGAACGGCAAACAGCCGCCCAGACTCCCTTACTCCGCGAAGGTTGGCGAGCGCGATCCCGGCCACGCTGATTACGCAGATGGTCACCCGCCAGGGATAAAGAGGCGGAAAGGCCGAGGTGATAGCGGCGATGCCAGAGGCGACACTCACCGACACCGTCAGTACATAGTCGGTGAGCAGGGCCGCCCCCGCAATGAGGCCGGGTAAGGTTCCCAGATTGTCACTCGCGACGATGTATGAGCCACCTCCCGAGGGGTAGGCATGGATCGTCTGCCAGTAGGAACTGGCGACGATTACCACCAGGATAGAGATACCGATTCCAATGGGAATGGAGAATACGAGGGCCCCTGTGCCTGCGGTTACGAGAGCGAGAAGAACCTCTTCCGGGCCATAGGCCACGGAGGAGACAGCGTCCGACGAGAACACAGCGAGGCCCGTGATCTTTCCGAGCCGCTCGTGTTTTTCCGCGGCCGTGGCCAGCGGCCTGCCGACAAGGATCCGTTTTAGGGAGTTGAGCATAGACCCTCAACAACAAGGGCTGCAGGGAATCCTCCCGCAGCCAGGGATGTATGCTAGTCCTGCCTCTGGTGACTGTCAAGCTATGGTGAAATCGGCCGAGGGGTATGATCGGGGATGTCGACAAGAACTTTGCGGCGGTGCGAGGCTGGGACCCTCTTGTGGTCAAGGCGTTCGGAGTGAGGAGAACTACGGGTGGAGCCTATCGTGTTGCATGGACGGCGGCATTCCTGCGTCGCTAATCTGCGGCGAGACGGTACCCGACGCCGGGTTCGGTTAGCAGGTAACGAGGACGAGCCGGGTTGACTTACAATTTCCGCCGGAGCTGTGCCATGTAGACCCTCAGGTAGTGGGCCTGGTCGGCATACGGCGGGCCCCAGACCTCGAGAAGGAGCTGGCGGTGGGTCAGGACCTTCCCGGCATGGCGGATGAGCGTGGTCAACAGCCTGTATTCGATTGGCGTGAGGTGTACCTGCTGCCCAGCGACGATCACCTGTCTCTTGGCGAGATCCACCTGCAACCCGCCTATGGAGAACGTGGATTCGCCGGCACCGTCCGGGTCGCGAGCCGCGTGACGGAGGGCCGCCCGCATGCGGGCAAGCAATTCCCCCACCCCGAATGGCTTGCTCACGTAGTCATCGGCACCGGCATCGAGGGCGGCGATTTTGTCCCGTTCTTGACCTCTCGCCGACAGCACAATGATTGGCAAGGCAGTCCATTCGCGGAGCCGCCGGATGACATCGAGTCCGTCGATGTCCGGAAGGCCGAGATCGAGAATCACGATGTCGGGCTGGCGCGTTGCCGCTTCAACGAGGCCGGCCTCCCCCGTGGCGGCCTCGTACAAACGGTATCCATGCGTCCCCAGGGTTGCCCGGAGGAAGCGCAGGATCTGTGGATCATCTTCGATGACAAGGACGACGGATCCCCCGCCGGACGCAGCGGCTGCATCCGCGGTCTCCGGAGCCTGGGGAGCGAAACTCGATTCAAGCAATTTCAGGCATCTCCGGTGGCACGTCTTTGGCTGGCAATGTGAAGCGGAATTTCGCGCCACCCCCCGGGCGATTCTCGGCCCAGATCTTGCCGCCATGGGCCTCGACGATCGCCCGACAGATTGCGAGGCCCAGGCCCACGCCTCGGCTGTCCCCAGTCTGGCCCCGATAGAACTTGTCGAATATACGCTCTTCCTCGCCGGGCCCGAACCCCGGCCCTCGATCGGCAACCTCCACCAGTATGGCCCCGTCGCTCACAGACGCAGAGATGTCGATTTCACTCTTTACCGGAGTGTACTTGACGCCATTGTCCAGGAGGTTGATGAGGACCTGTTCGATCAGGACCCCGTCGATCTGCACCAGCGGAAGGTCCGCTGGGATACGGATGGCTACCGGACGATTGCCGAGCCGTTTCTCCATCCGGGCGAGGGCCGTGCCTACGATCTCCTCCAGCGGATGCCAGTCCTTTTTCACGGCGAGCGTGCCGGCCTCGAGCCGGGTCATGTCGAGGAGGTTGCTAACGAGGCGGTTCAGCCGCTCCGCCTCGTCGACAATAGATTGCAGCAGATCTTGCCAGGTTCCGCGGTGGAAGTGCGTCCCGTCCTCCAGCAGGCTACTCGCGGCCCCCATGATCGTGGCGAGCGGCGTGCGGAGATCGTGGGACACCGAGCTGAGCAGTGCGTTCCGCAACCGTTCCGCCTCAGCCCTGACCTGAGCCTCTTGTGCTTCCTTCGCGAGCTGCGCGCGCTCGATGGCGAGCGCCGTCTGGTTGGCGAACGTCTCGAGCTGGTGCAGTTGCTCGGGCGCCTCGAGGGCGCGAGACTCTGTCGGACGAACCCCGAGCACCCCAAGGGTACCGCGTGAGGCGACCAGGGGGAGGTAGAGGGCCTTGGCCCCCGGCAGTGTGCTCGTTCCCAGGCCGGCCATCTGACGGTGCTCGTACACCCACTGGCTCACCCCCAGCTCGGTCGTGTCCATCTCGAACTGGGCGGGGAGATCGGGCTGAGTGGCGGGTCGCCCCGAGGCGTCTGGAAGCAGGACCACCACCTGGCTTCGAAAGACCTCGGCGATGTGCCGAACGGCTACCGACAAGATGTTTTGGACACCCCGGACACTGACAAGCTCTCGGCTTATGGCGTACAAGGCCGCCGTCCGCCGCTCACGCTGCCGGGCAGAAACGGCTTGCGCTCGGATGCGTACAGTCAACCCGCTGATAACCAAGGCGACCACAAGCATGACAGCAAAGGTGACGAAGTATTGCGTATCCGACACGGCAAAACTGTAGAAGGGGCGTACAAAGAAGAAGTCGAATGCTGCCACGCTGAGGATAGAGGCGAGGACCGAGGGGCCCCGCGTAGAGCGGGCCGCGACGCCGACCACGCCGAGTAGGTACACCATGACGATGTTGGCAAGCTCGAAATATGGGAACATCAGCCAGGCGGCTGCGGTGCAGAGGGCAACGATCGCCGCGGCCTGAGCGTAGGCGGGCCAATCCCGCCGTTGGGGTCGGGCCGGGGCGACGAAGGGTAGGTGCGGGGCCTCCTCCCCGCTGATGACATAGACGTCGATGTCGCCGCTCCCCCGCACCAGGTTGTCAACGATGGAACCAAGGAGAATCCGCTTCAAGAGCGGGCCAGCGGGTTTGCCGACGATGATCTTGCTCACGTTGCGCGTGCGGGCATGCGCCAGGATCTCCTCGCTGATCCGCTGCCCGCTCAAGATGACCGTCTCCGCCCCGAGCCGCTCGGCCAGCCGCAGCGTCTCGGCGACCTGCGCCCGGTCTTCCTCGGACAGCCGCGCGTGGGCCGGCGTCTCGACGTAGGCGACGATCCACTCGGCGCGCAGAGAGTCCGCCATGCGCTTGGCGGCTCGCACCAAGCGTGTGGAAGACGGGCTTACGCCGATGGTGACCATGAGGCGCTCCGCGACCGGCCAGGTCTTCGGGATGGCGTGGTCGCGCATGTAGTCGCGCATCTGCTCGTCCACGCGGTCGGCCGTGCGCCGGAGGGCCAGTTCCCGCAGCGCGATCAAATTCCCCTTTCGGAAGAAGTTGCGAATAGCCTCCTGGGCCTGCTCCGGTATGTAGACCTTGCCTTCCTTGAGCCGCTGGAGGAGTTCCTCCGGAGGCAGGTCCACCAGCTCGACCTCATTCGCCAGCTCGAGGACGGAGTCGGGGATCGTCTCGTGCACCCGCACCCCCGTGATCTTGGCGACCACGTCGTTCAAGCTCTCCAGATGCTGGACATTGAGGGTGGTGTAGACGTTGATCCCGACGTCGAGGAGTTCCTGGACGTCCTGCCACCGCTTGGTGTGGCGGGCGCCGGGGACGTTCGTGTGGGCCAGTTCATCCACGAGAACGAGGGTGGGGCGCCGTGCAAGGGCTGCGTCCAGATCGAATTCCGTGAGGATTGTGCCGTGATATTCCATGGGGCGGCGGGGGAGGATATCGAGTCCCTTGAGCAGGGCCTCGGTCTCCGCGCGCCCGTGGGTATCCACCCAGCCGACCACGACGTCCATGCCCTCGGCTCGACGTGCGTGGGCGGCCTCCAGCATGGCGTACGTCTTGCCTACACCAGCGGCGGCGCCCAGGAAGACCTTCAGCTTGCCGCGGGTCTGCCGCGCCTCCTCCTCCTTCACGCGGGCGAGGAGGGCATCGGGATCCGGCCGGTGCTCGTCCAGAGCGCTCATGGGTAGGGAGACCTCTTTAACGTAAGAGTCTATATGAGAGCACGGCTCAACGCAACAGAAGGGGGGGCGGATCTATCCGACCCCCGACTCAGCGATTCATCTTAGGCTGTATCTGAAGCCAGGGAACGATCGCAGTCGGGCAAGGAGTTCCTCGACCGCTTGCAGGCGGAGTGAATCGCCCGCAATCTTGTAGAACTTACGACGCAACTCCAGATCAGAAGCTATCGCCGCTAACATCCTCGGACTCCCAGGCTGGAGGTTCAGGACAGATCGAATCAGCAAGCTTCCGACCTCACAGAGGATCACGATCAAAACCCCGTATTGCCAGGTGGATGCTCGGGCGACGATCAGGTAAAGCGCCACGCCGAAGAGGAACAGAATGTTGATCCCCTTCAGTTGCATACCGAAGATGATCGCCACCTGCGTGCGCGTCCGATCTTCCCGTCCGCTCTCCCTTGCGAGGAGCAGCCTGAGGGTTTGCTGCATCGCGAGATAATGCGCAGAGAGATACATGAAACCAACTGACAAGAGAACAACCGCGACTGCCACTCTTCTTCTCTCCCGCGCTCAGCACGCCCAAAGGGGAAGGCGCCTGCAGGTTGCAGGCGCCCGTGCTTGAATAACGCGGACTCTGGTCCGCTTACGCTGTGAGACGCTGGCTCACGGCCAAATTCAACCTCAAAAATGCGCTATTGGGTCCGATTTGAATCCTGCTCCGAGGGGAGCCACAGTGGCCTCCATGACAAAATCACGGCATCGCCACCGGTCGGAGCTTGCTGATCTTGCCCAGGG
>Ga0187853_10000334_pt1 | contig 51738 bp, 38 predicted proteins | sample June2016WEW_6_10_2_FD_132417 | JGI IMG/M metagenome (GOLD analysis project Ga0187853, IMG submission 132417) | Peatland microbial communities from SPRUCE experiment site at the Marcell Experimental Forest, Minnesota, USA - June2016WEW_6_100 | ecosystem: Environmental > Terrestrial > Soil >... | reverse complement strand
GGCGGCAGCCAGGCGATATTGAGCTTGCGCTGGAACAACGAGCGCCAGTCCTTGGCAATCAGCCCGGAGGGCAGGGGCTCGCCGGGGACAACGGCCTGCTGCCGATTGAGGACGAAGCTCCGGTTCCGCGCGCTGAAGTGCCAGAGCTGGCGGCCCTGGGCCCTAACCTCGAGCACGTTGCACCAGCGGACGGCAGCCGCCGGGGTCTTGCGCCGGGCCATTCGCGAAGCCATCGACGAGGCCGTGCCCGCCGTGACGACCGCGGCTTTTCTGGACTTGACGAAGCGAACCAGCAGCAGGCCCGCCAGGAACAAACCGAAGAGGCTGGCGGAGAGCACCGTGGAAAAGGAGGGGCTGGCCCGCCACTGGCGGAAAGTTTCGAGAATCCTTGACCCCGCCTTGGCTGCGCCGGAGGCGGCCGCATGGGGCGCAACGCCCGTTTTTCCCGGGGCCGGAGCATTGGTCGTTCGCAAGCCGGCGCTAAGGCCGGGCCGCGGCAGTCTCGGCACGGGGTTGGTCGCCTGGCCGGGCCTGGGCCGAACGCGTGCGGCACCCAGTCCACCATTGGTGGCCAGGCCGGGCCGGGCCCCGAGGCGAGGTCCTGCCAGGACGGCATTGGTGGCCGGACGGGCTTTGGCTCTTGGGGAAATCGCGTTAGTGGCGCCGGGACCGTTGGGGCCGCTTTGGGGCGCGGCGTGAGACACCGCGCTCGGCCAGACCGCCAGGATGACCAGTCCCGCTCCGGCCGCCAACAGCCCCGCAATTCGTCGCCATTTCTTCATTAGACCACGGTGTCATCCACCAGGCCGCCGAGGTGTTCCTCGATTTGGGTCACGCGCAAGACCTCCTCGATGGTGGTCGAGCCGGCGCGAACCTTGTTCCAGCCGTCGGTGCGGAGCGTGCGCATGCCCTGCTCGATGGCCTTGGCGGCAATGGTCGTAGCGGGGGCGCGGCTGAGGATGATCGGGCGCAGGGCCTCGTTGAGGATGAGCAGCTCATAGATGCCCTTGCGTCCCTGGTAACCAAGCTGCCGGCATTCCTCGCACCCGGTGCCGTGCCAGAACTTGGCGGTCTCGATTTCGGCTGCCGGAAAACCGATGCGGCGGAGGTAATCGCGCTCGACCTTCTGCTCGGTCTTGCAGTGGGGACAGATCGTGCGCACCAGGCGTTGGGCCATCACCGCCTCTACCGAGGAGGCCACCAGGAACGGCTCGATGCCCATATCGATCAAGCGCGTGAACGCGCTCGGGGCGTCGTTGGTGTGCAGGGTGCTGAAGACCAGGTGCCCGGTGAGGGCCGCGCGAATGGCGATCTCGGCCGTCTCCAGATCGCGCACCTCGCCCACCATGATCACGTTCGGGTCCTGGCGCAGGATATGGCGCAAGCCCATGGCGAAGGTCAGCCCAATCTCCGGCCGGACGGCGATCTGGTTGATGCCCTTGAGTTCGTACTCAACCGGTTCCTCGATCGTAATGATGCGCTTATGCACGGAATTGATCGTGCTCAAAAACGCGTAAAGCGAAGTGGACTTGCCCGAGCCGGTGGGCCCGGTCACCAGAAAAATGCCGTGCGGCTTGACGATGATCTCGCGAATCGCATGTTCCTCCAGCGGCGAAAATCCAAGCTTGTCCAGACTCAGGAAGATCTTCCCGCGCGTCAGCAGACGCAGCGAGACACTCTCGCCATAGACGGTCGGCACCGTCGAGACGCGGATATCGATTTCCTCCCCCTTGATGCGCACATTGATGCGGCCGTCCTGGGGCAGGCGCTTCTCGGAAATGTTCATGCCGGACATGACCTTGATGCGCGAGATGAGGGCCGCCTGAAAACGCTTGAGCTGCGGGGGCATCGGGGTCTGGTGCAGGATGCCGTCAATGCGGTAGCGGATGCGCAACTCGTCTTCGGCCGGCTCGAAATGAATGTCCGTGGCGCGGTCCTTGAAGGCCTCCCAGATAACCTGGTTGACAAACTTGATGACGCTGGCTTCCTGGTCGCTCTCGGTGATTTCCTTGTCCGCCGGCAACTCCAGGTCCACCAGCAGATCTTCCTTCTCGTCCATCTGCCCGAGGGTGTCGGCGCCGACGCCGTAAAAATTCTTGAGCGCCTTCTCGATCTCGGTCTTGGGCGCCAGGGCAAACCGCACCAGGCCGCGCGCATCGAACCGCACGGCGTTGAGCATGGCCGTGTCAAAGGGATTGCTCACGGCCACTTGCAGCGCCCCATCGGTGATCTGGGTCGGAATGACCGAGTATTGGAAGGCCACCTTCGTCGAGATGCGGGTTCGCGCCTCGGCCGGCACCTTGAGCCTCGGCAGGTCCAGGTAGGGCCAGTTCAGGGCCTTGGCCAACTCCTCCAGAAACGCATCCTCCGCCACGCCCCGCTCACGGCAAACAAAGGCCAGCAGCGTCTCTTGCGAACCGCTCTCCACCGCCACCCGCCAGGCCTTGCACCACTCCTCGAATTTTGCGGGAGTGGCAAAGCCCATCCGGCCAACAAACTCTTTCAATGACACAAAAGCCATCTGTCGTCTCGATTCATCGCTCATCTTCTCATACAAAGCAGACTGGAAAAAGTTGCGGAGCCGCTCAAACTATTTGCCCTATCAAGCATGATTTGCACTAGCATTCAGGTCTGCCTGGCGGAGATCTGTCTTTGAGCATCTGCCGCATTTCAAGCGTCCTCCTTCTCGCCCCGGCCCTCTCCCTCGGGGCATTGGTATCCACACAAATCGGAAACGCCCTCGAGGTCGGAACCAACGCTTCCGCGTCCTGTCCCGGAGGGACAAGACGCAGAGGGGCTGTCCTGAAATCCAGGACCTCCGCACTGGTGCGGACACGAGTGCGCTTCAGCGCGGCGCAGGACAGAGGATGCCTGTCCTGCACCCCCCGGTTTTTGTCTGTCAAAATCCGCGCGACGTGCCAGGATTGCGGTTGATATGGTCAAAGTGCCTCCCTCTTTCAGAGAGCGATTCGCCATCATGGTTTTGGCCTTGGCGAGCGTGACAGCCGGATGCGCCCCGGGCCCGCCCCAGAATTCTGTCCAGGCCCCGCCTTCGCTGGCCTCCGCTCCCCAGGCCCAAGCTGCCATCACCAACCCGGTTCCGGCCCCCAATGGGCCTGCCGCGGCCGGCAATCCGGCCTCCCAAACCCCGCCTCCTGCCGCCGCGGTGTCCGAAGCCAAAGAGGCGATAGAGGCCGAGTATCAGAAAATCATGGACACTGACGACGAGGCCCAGGCCGAGGTGGACAGGTGGATTCGAGAAAACCAGGATTACGCGGCCAAGGGCGCGGGGTTGCCCCAGGCCGAGTTGGCCCGGCGCATCCGCGAACGTTTCGAACCGGTGCGCAAGGCCTACGAGGATTTTATCGGGCGCCATCCCGGCCACGCCGCAGCCCGTGTGGCTTTTGGCAGTTTCCTGGGCGACCTGGACGAGGAGGAGGCCGCCCGGCAACAACTGGAGAAGGCCTTGGCCCTGGACCCGAAAAACCCGGCCATCTACAATAATCTGGCCAACATCTACGGGCACAGAGGCCCCGTCAAAGAGGCCTTCGAGTATTTCGCCAAGGCCATCCAACTCAAACCGTCGGAGCCGGTGTACTACCACAACTTCGCCACCACCGTCTATGTCTTCCGGAAGGACGCGATGGAGTGTTTCGCCCTCAACGAACAGCAGGTCATCGAGAAAGCCCTGGGGCTTTACAGCAATGCGATGAGGCTGGACCCGGACAATTTCCCGCTGGCTTCCGACGTCGCCGAAACTTACTACGCCATCAAACCCCTGCGGACCGATGAGGCGCTCCAGGCCTGGACCAATGCCCTGCAGGTCGCGCATAGCGGCGTTGAACGCGAAGGGGTCCATATCCACCTGGCCCGAATTAAAATGGCTGCCGGCCGTTTCGCCGAGGCCAGGGCCCATCTCAACGCCGTGACCAACACCGTGTACGGCGAATTGAAAAGCCGCATCGCTCGCCGCATCGAGGAGCGCCAACGCAACCCGAACGAAACCAACGCCGCGCCCGCTGCGGTCTTGGAAAAATAGCAGCCCCGGTGACGGCTCCCAACTCGCCAGTCACAAGGTCCAGCCTTCGCGATAAGCCCGTTGGACACAGGCGTTGGCGGCAGGGTCGTTGGTGACTTTCATCTTCTCGCCCTCCCAGAGCAACTGGCGATTGGGAAAACGCACGGCCAGATTGCCCATGAGCACCATCTCCGAGAGCGGGCCGGCATAATCGAAATTGGAACTGGCCGGCGTGCCGCCTTTGCAGGCCCGCACCCAATCTTTTTCGTGCCCATCCTGGCCGCCCGGGATGCGCTCGATCTTCTGCGGGCTCCGCGGCAGCTCCCGCATGAGGTCCTCCGGATAGACGCGCGGATTGCGGCCGTAACAGCCGCAGATCAGCACTCCCTTCTGACCCAGAAAGATGGCCCCGCCGTCCGAATCGCCCAGGGCGTCGTCGGCTTCCAGACCGGCGGGCCGCGGCGGCATAATGCCGCCGTCCCACCAGGTCAGGCTCAGGGCGGGCCACTCGTCTCGCCCGGGGAATCTGTAGCGCACGACCGTGGAGCGCGGGAAGTTTTCATTGCGCGGTTCGGTCTTTTTCCACAGTCCGTGCCAATACGTCGAAATGCACCCCTCGACGCTCAGCGGGTATTTGAGCTTGAGCGCCCAGAACGGCGCGTCCAGCAGATGGCAGCCCAGGTCGCCCAGTGAGCCGGTGCCAAAATCGCACCACGCCCGCCAGGTGCCGGGCACATAAGCCGGGTGATAGGGCCGGTAGGGGGCGGGACCGAGCCAGAGGTCCCAATCCAGGCCCGCCGGAACGGCGGGCGTCTCCCTGGGCCGCTCGACTTCGATGCCCTGGGGCCAGACGGGGCGGTTGGTCCAGACGTGGACTTCCTGCACCTGGCCGATGGCCCCGGCCCCGACCCATTCGCAGACCAGGCGGGCGCCGTCCCCGGAGTGGCCCTGGTTGCCCATCTGGGAGGCCACTTTATACTGGCGGGCCGCCTCGGTCAGCACCCGCGCCTCATGGACCGAATAGGTCATCGGCTTCTGCACATAGACATGTTTGCCGGCCCGCATGGCCGCCAACGCTATGAGTGCGTGCGTGTGATCGGGCGTAGCGACAATCACGGCCTCGATGTCCTTCTGCGCGTCGAGCATCTGGCGAAAATCCCGGTATATTCGGGCCTTGGGATATTCGGCGAAGGTCTTGGCCGCATACGTCGCATCCACGTCGCAGAGCGCCACGATGTTCTCGCCCGAACAGGCCCTGAGGTTGTTCTGGCCCATTCCGCCCACCCCAATGCCCGCAATGTTCAGCTTGTCCGCGGGAGCCCTCTGGCCCGGCCCGCCCAGCACGTGCCGCGGCACGATCGAGACGGCGGACGTGGCCAGGGCCGTGGTCTTCAAGAACTGCCTTCGGCTGTCTTTCATAGATGACCGGTAGTTAATCATCGATAATCCACTGCCAAAAACGACGGCAGCAGGCAAGGGAATTGTGGAAGCGGGCGCGCGACAGAATTCTTCGCTGCCGCATAAATGCGGCGTTCCGAACCGGACCGGAACACCGCATTTATGCGGCAGGCGGGAGCCCTGAAAGAAACCTCTCGTGCGCCCTCCGAAATTCTGGCCAGCAAAATGAGCTTGCAACAAAAACGCTTTTGATGTTGATTCGGAGCACAGAGGCAATGGGGTTTGCCTTCCCCCGAGAGTCTTGGGGAGAGAACCGCCTGAACGGGTTCAGTGCTGATAACTCCTGCCGGCGCCACACTGTGTGGCGGGTTGGAATTATGTGGAATGCACTGTGGATAACCGACAACATCCGGTTCATCGCGGCGAACAACATTTGGTTCATCGCGGCGATTTGGATTGGACTCGCCTTTGTCGCCAGCCTCATTTCTATTCGCCTGGGCATTTCCGTAGCGTTGATTGAAATCGTGGTTGGCGTTGCGGCGGGCAACATCCGCTTCGGAGACGGCCATCATATCCTCCATTCGACGGACTGGACGAACTTCCTGGCCATGCTGGGCAGCGGCGTCCTCACGTTTCTGGCCGGGGCGGAGATCGACCCGGTTTCACTCCGGGCCAACTTGCGCGCGAGCCTGGCCATCGGTACGGCGGGGTTTGTGCTGCCGTTCGCCGGCGTGTGGGCCTCCGCGCAATTCGTTCTCGGCTGGCCGATTCATCAAGCCCAAATCGCCGGCATCGCCCTCTCCACAACTTCCGTGGCGGTGGTCTATGCCGTGATGATTGAAACGCGGCAGAGCGAGACACCGCTGGGCAAGATGATTCTGGCGGCGTGCTTTATCAACGACCTTGGCACCGTGCTGGCGCTGGGTCTCATCTTCGCCAACTTCAACTTCTTGCTGCTGGTGTTCGTGGCCGTCACCTGCCTGACGCTTTGGTTCATGCCCAGGTGGACCAGGTTCATCCTCGTGCGGATGGGGGCCACGCGCGTCAGCGAACCGGAAATCAAATTCATTTTCTTCGTCTTGTTCTTTCTGGGCGGGCTGGCCTCGGCCGCCAAAAGCGAAGCGGTCCTGCCGGCCTACCTGGTGGGCCTCGTCGTGGCCGGCGTGTTCCTCCGGGACAAGACCCTGGTGCATCGGATGCGGAGCATCGCCTTTGCCGTGTTCACGCCGTTTTACTTCATCCGCGCCGGCTCGTTTGTTTCGCTCCCGGCACTCCGGACGGCAGTGGGGGTCATCGGGGTGTTGCTGGCGCTGAAAATAGTCGCCAAATGCGTCGGGGTGTGGCCATTATCGCGGATGTTTTTCATGCGCGCGCGCGAGGCCAACTACACCACCTTGCTGATGTCCACCGGGCTGACCTTCGGCACCATCTCCGCCCTTTTCGGGCTGCAAAACAAGATTATTGACCAGCGGCAGTATTCCATCCTGGTCACGGCGGTCATCCTGAGCGCCTTGGTGCCGACACTCATCGCGCAGAAATTCTTCGAGCCATCCCGGCGGACCATGGAGGCCTGGGGACGGCTTTATCAGCGCAAGCTCGGCAGCAAGCCGGGCGCTCCACGGGTGGCAACGAAGGCCTGATTTATGTTCCGAAAAATCCTGGTCGGTTACGACGGTTCCAAAGGCGGGCGGGCGGCGCTGGAACGTGCCGCCGCACTGGCCCGTGAAGGCGGAGGGCAACTGACCGCGCTGTGGGTGCGGCAACCGCTGCCGCGCCACGCCGATCTGCCCGGCGAGCCGGAAGGCGAAGCCGAAGCTGCGCGCGAATACTTTGAGGAGCGCAAGGGCGAAGTCCAGGAGGCGGCAAAACGCCTGGGCCTCACCATCGCGTGCGAGAGCCGCTCCGGGCATGCGGCCAAGGTGATGGTGACCTTCGCCATGGACGGCGGCTACGACCTCATCGTCGTGGGCCACAGCGACCATTCGGAACTCTGGGGCCGTTTGCTGGGCGATACCGCCGACCGCATCAGCGACCACGCGCATTGCAGCGTGCTCATCGTAAAACAGCCCGAATCATCTTCCGGCGACACCATCAAGGCCGGGTAAACTCAGTGAAATGCAAAACTAGACTCGAAATATGAATACGATCCAGAAAGTCAGCGCCTTGGAAATCCTCGACTCGCGCGGCAACCCGACGGTTTCGGTGGCCGTGGTCCTGTCCAACGGCATTACAGCCTCCGCGAGCGTGCCTTCGGGCGCCTCCACCGGCATCAGGGAAGCGGTGGAGCTGCGCGACCAGGACCCCAAGCGATATGGCGGCAAAGGCGTTTTGAAGGCCGTGGCCAATGTGAACACAATCATTGCCCCCAAACTCAAGGGCAAAGCCCCCGGCGCCCAACAGGAGATTGACGGCCTGATGTGCAAGCTGGACGGAACGGAAACGAAAGCCAAGCTCGGCGCCAATGCCATTCTCGGCGCCTCGATGGCGGTTTGCAGGGCCGCGGCACTGGACGCGTGCCTGCCCCTTTATGAGCACATTCGCAAACTCTTTGGCAGCACAGCCGGCGCTCCTTATGTCCTGCCGGCGCCGATGATGAACGTGCTCAACGGGGGCGCCCATGCGACCAACAACGTGGATTTCCAGGAGTTCATGCTTTTCCCCCTCGGGGCGCCGACCTTCGCCGAGGCGCTGCGTTACGGCGCGGAAACGTTCCACACTTTGAAGAAGCTCTTGCAGAAGCGCGGCCTGGTGACCGCCGTTGGTGATGAGGGCGGGTTCGCTCCGAACCTCAAGACCAACACCGAAGCCGTGGAGGTCATTTTGGAAGCCATCCAGGCTGCCGGCTATGAGCCTGCCAAACAAATCGCCATCGCCCTGGACCCGGCGGCCAGCGAGTTCTACGACGAAGGCGCTTACGTGATGAAGAAGTCCGATGGCTCTCGTAAGACGCCGGCGGAACTGGTCGCCCTGTGGGGCCAATGGGTGAAGCAGTATCCGATCGTGTCGCTGGAAGACGGCATGGGCGAAGAGGACCGCGAGGGGTGGCTGGCGCTCACGAAGGCCCTCGGCAAGCAGGTGCAGCTCGTGGGCGATGATGTTTTCGTGACGAACCCAAAGATCTTCGGGGAGGGTATCCGGGACGGGCTGGCCAATGCAATTCTGATCAAGCTAAACCAGATTGGCACGGTGTCAGAGACCCTGGAGACGGTGGCGATGGCGCAGAAGGCAGGTTACGGCACCGTCATTTCGCACCGCTCGGGTGAGACCGAGGATGCGTTTATCGCTGATTTGGCGGTCGGGACTGGCGCTGGTCAAATAAAGACCGGGTCGGCCTGCCGTTCGGAGCGAATCGCCAAGTACAACCGTCTGCTGGCTATTGAGCAGGAGTTGGGAAAGAAGGCGCGATATGGCGGGGCGCTTTTTCGGGCGCGTTGATTCGCGATGGGCAACCGGGAACGTGTTGCTTCCGGCCCTTGACAGTGGGCCTGAGCGCCGACAAAATGTCGGTAATGAAGACATTCACTGTCAGAGAGCTGGACCGAGGACCGGCGGTGGTGCTCGACGCCTGCGACCGCGAGGGGTCGGTCCGCATCCGCCGCCGCGGCGGGCGGACTTACACGATACGCGCCGACGCCGGACCGGGGCGGATCGCTGCCCTGCCGGATTTCCGTGGCAGGATTGCCAGGATTTTTCCACACGCCCTGACGCCTGAGCAAACTCGCCGGACCGACAAGCTGCTGGCAGGCATTTGCTTCATGTAGCCTCGGCCCTGCTGTTGAGGTGTGATGCGTTCTGGAGTTTCGATCCGAAGGCCTCGAAGCTGGCAGCGTTGGAAGGGCTGACGGGGCGATAGTGCTGCCGGCACTCCTGTTGGCGCTGCCCCTGGGGTTGCTGCTTTGAAGTGGAGGCTTGCCTGAGGAGCGATAAATGATAGTGTCTCAATAGGCAATGGAGTTTGCCTGCCCGCGTTGCGGGGAATCGCCTTCCGGCTGATAACTCCTACCGAAATGACGCTGTTCGCAACGGTAGTGAGTTATGGCAACGCCGAGACAGATCCGGAGCAAGAGGCTGGCGCCAGCCCCGGCCTCTATGATCTTCTCCCTGCCCTTCGTGGCGCGCCGAAAGGAAATCGCGCGGCTGAGTGAACTGCATGCGGGACTCAAACACGCACTCATTCTCGGCCCGGCTGGCGTCGGCAAATCGGCGCTGGTTGCGCATCTGCGCGATTCCCTCGCGCTGCTGGTTTCACCCAGATCGGCACATTGGGGAGAGATTTGTGACGGCCTCGAACCGCAACTGGGGCTGGTGCCGACGGAACCGAACCTCCTCCAGCGCAAGCAGCGGCTGCGGGAATCGTTGCGCGGGGCGGGGAGGACGGTTGTTTTTGACGGGGTCGGCTGGACCACACCCAAACTGAGTTCATTCTTCGAACGCATCGCCCAGGGGGCGCCGGTCTGGATTTGCGCGCGGTCGGAGCATTCGTGGGACATTGGCCATTTCTGGCCGCTGCTGGTGCGGTTTGCCCGAGTTGAGTTGCACCCGTTTCCTATGTCGGAGACCCAGGAAATGGTCGAGGCGGCGGTGAAGGCCAGGATCATCCCCGCTGAGGCCGGGACCATTGTCGAGTGGCTGCACCGAAGATCAGCCGGCCGCCCGCTGGTGCTACGGGGGCTCTTTGAGGAACTGGCGACCGGCAAGTACGATCTCAGCAGTCCTTACGCCCTCCGGCGTCTCGACCTGGATCGGCGCATCCACGAGATCTTCCCCGTGACATGAACGAGAATCACCAGCGGCACCTGCTTACCACGTTCCGGCACATCGACAATCTTTTGTCGGAAGCCAAGCACATTCTGGCAGCCGCCGGCTCGACGTCCCCTTTTGCTGAATACACCCAGGATTCGACTCCCGTGTTGAATGCAACGCTCGAACGGCTTATCGGTTACTGGACTGGTGAGTTATGAGAATTCTGCTTCTTTCCGACATTCATGGGAACCTGCCGGCGCTCCAAGCCGTGCTGGCCGCCGAGCCGGATGTTGACCAAATTCTGTGCCTGGGGGACCTGGTCGACTACGGGCCGCAGCCGGCGGAATGCGTAACCTGGGCCATGCGGAGCCTTACCCCCGATTGGCTGGTGCAAGGCAACCATGATCGCGCGGTCGCCCTGGGGGAGAGTTCCCGCTCCTCGGCCGCTTACGAGGCGCTGGCAGCCGCTACCCAGGCGCTGGGCCAACAGGTCCTGACGGCGGAGATGAAGCAATTCCTGGCCGGGCTGCAGCCTTTGCAGCGGTTCCAGCTTGATTCGGCTATATGTGTGGCTTGCCACGCCGTGCCCTCAGACCCGCTCTATCTTTACCTCCCGGAAAACGGCCCCGTCACGGTGTGGGAGTCGGAGCTGAATTCGGTGAAATATCCAGACTTTCTCTTTGTCGGCCACACGCATCTGCCAATGAAAACGCGCTTCCGCCGGACGCTCGTCGTTAACCCCGGCAGCGTCGGCCAGCCCAAAGACGGCGACCCCCGGGCGGCCTACGCAATATGGGACGACGGCGAGGTCACCCTTCGCCGCGCCGCCTACGACGTCCAGAAAACGGTTGCGGCTTATCACGGCCTGGCGCTGGAGCCGCCCATCGTGGTCACGCTGGCCGAGGTGTTGCGCACGGGCGGGCATCTGCCGCTGGACCAAACCGCCGAAGAGCTTTTCGGCGCGTACTACCAACAGCATCCTGACAAATTGGCGGCGATGTTTTACCTCCAGAAATTGCTCAACCGCCGCATCGGCGTCGATACGGATAACATGGATGACGCCCAGCGCCAGCAATGGATGCTAAACTACTGCCGCGCGCTGACCCAGGAAGCTGCCGAGCTGACCGACTGCATGCCCTGGAAATGGTGGGCCAGCTACCAAAAGTTCGACAAGCAGAACGCCCGAGTCGAGATCGTGGACCTGCTGCATTTCGTCATTTCCCTGGCCCAGGTCATGGGAATCACCCCCGAAGACCTCTTCGAGGCCTACACCAAAAAACACCGGGTCAACCTGGCCCGGCAGGAGTCCGGTTACACGGTGAAAGACGAAAACGACAACAAGCAGATCTGAACGACCCTATCTAACACGCCAACATGAACACCCCTCCGCCCACGGACGCTGTCGCGCCCCGGCCAAGGGTTCGCTGGCTCAACCGCACGGTGCTGGGCATTGGGCTGGCGTCGCTCTTCAGCGATTGGTCGCACGAAATGGCCACGACGATCATGCCTGCGTTCCTTGCGACGATGGGCGCGGCGGCCGCGTGGCTCGGTTTGATTGAAGGCATCTCGGACGGTTTGTCGAGCTTCGCGAAATTGGCCTCCGGGTTCTACACGGACAGTTTGCGGCGGCGCAAACCCATCGCCGTCGTTGGCTATCTTGTCACCGCGTTGGGCACGGCCTCTTTCGGTTTCGCCACGGCGGCCTGGCAGGTGCTCATGGCGCGCGCGTTCGCGTGGCTCGGACGCGGCGTGCGGACGCCCGTGCGCAAGGCCCTGCTGGCCGGCTCGGTGACGCGCGAAACTTACGGCAGCGCCTTCGGCTTCGAGCGGATGATGGACACGTTGGGCGCAATTGTCGGCCCGGCCAGCGCGTTCGTTTTGTTGCAAGCCTTGAACCACCGCTACTCCATGCTCTTTGCGCTGACGCTCGTTCCGAGTCTGACCGCCGCCGGCCTCATCGCCTTTGTCGTGAAGGAAAAGGAGCGCAGGCCCGTCTCGCACGTTTCGTTTGACGAGCAGTTGCGGAGGTTGCCCGCGCTTTATCACAAGTTTGTTTTGGCGGTCGGGTTGTTCGGCGTCGGCGCATTCGCACACTCGCTGCTCATTCTGCTGGCCGCGCAAAAACTGACCCCGACGCTGGGCCCGACCAAAGCCGCGAGCATTGCCGTCGCGCTTTACGTTTTGCACAACGTCTTTTACGCGTCATTCGCCTTTGTTGGCGGCTGGCTCGGCGACCGGGTTGCTAAAAACCGACTCCTGGCGATTGGCTATTTGATGTCCGCCGTCATGTCGCTTTGCATCATGTTCCTGCCCGTGAACATCGGCGCGCTGGCGCTGATCTTCATTTTGGGCGGGACCAACGTCGCTTTGGAGGAAACGTTGGAAGATTCGCTCTGCGCCGAGTTGACGGAGGAATCGCAGCACGGCATGGCCTTCGGCCTGCTCGCAAGCGTCAACGGAGCCGGCGATTTCCTGTCGAGCGTCATCGTCGGCGCTTTGTGGGCGGCTCTTGGAACGACGGTGGCCTTTGGCTATAGCGCGGCGCTATCCCTGGCTGGCGCCTGGCTGGTTTCCCGGATTCGCACGCGAGCGGCCTGAATTATGCTTCAAACCGATATAATTCTTGACCGCGTTTCCGGCTTGGCCGGCGAGCTGAAGCTGGCCAATCTCCAGCCCCAAATCATCGCGTGCCGGAGGCAGTTTAACGCAAGCCACAGTATTGACGTGGCCGTGTTCGGCCGATTCCAAGCCGGCAAGAGTTCGTTTCTGAATCACTTGGCTGGTCGTGAGGTTCTCTCTCGGCACGCGCGAGAACTCGCGCACGTTGTTTGTCACCACGGTGCCGCTGAGGGCCCGCACGGTGGCGGCAATCCAGAGGTCGGCGTCGCCAATGGACGTGCCCTGGCTCTCCAGCGGCGTGCGGATGGCGACATAATGATCTTCGACCTGAGCATCGGGCCAGGCGATGCTATACCGAGCGAGGAATGCAGTGACAAGGGTCTTGCTCTGCTGGGGATTCGCGCTCTTCGCCGCGCCGACGAGCAACTCGGCGTGAACTTGGAGCGGGACAGCCACATCCGCGGCCGGTATCGCACAGAGTCGGCGCATCGCCAGAGGCGACTTGCCCCGCAGGCAGAACACGACGGTGTTTGTGTCCAGGAAATAGGTCACGCGTGCGGTTTAATCGCAATCGAGACTTTCGACCGGGCGCGTTGCGCCGCGCGGCGGAGTGGCAAACGTGTCGTCATCCGCGAGCGACCCGAACAGGGCCAACCAGCCCTCCGCGTAGCCGTTGGCAATGGCACGGGCCTCCATTGCAGCCAGCGTGGCGGCCCGATCCGCTTCGGGTCTGACGCGCTCCTTGACCCATTCGGATACGGACTTGTGCTCGCGCCGCGCGGATTCTTCCACGTGTCGTGCGAGGTCATCTTCGAGTTGTATGGTGAGCGTTGCCACGACGGAATGTTCGCCGATTACGCGCCTGCGCGCAACCCCCGAAATGGGAGGGTTCACACCGATTCGAGATCGTGGACCTGCTGCATTCAAGCGACAATAGGCACATCTGAGTATGGTTCGGGTTGACGGCATTCTTGAACGAGTCTTGGGTCTGGCGAACGAGTTGAAGCTGGCCAATCTCCAGCCTCAAATCGTTGCGTGCCGCAACCAGCTCCAAGCCGGCGACGGAATCGACGTGGCCGTCTTTGGCCGGTTTAAAGCCGGCAAGAGTTCGTTCCTCAACAGCTTGGCTGGCCGGACGGTGCTGCCCATCGGGGTGGTGCCGCTTACGGCGGTGGTCACCCGGCTGCGATACGGGCCGGCTGAGAAAGCCGAAGTGCGTTTCATGGATGAGACCGCCAAGGCCGTTTCCCCCGAAGAAATCGGCCTCTACGTCAGCCAGGATTCCAACCCCGGCAACGAGAAACAGGTCGCCTCGGTTGAAGTCGAGTTGCCGGCGCTTCAAGCACTCGAGCCCTTGCAATTCGTGGACACCCCGGGTTTGGGCAGCGCCTTTACCCACAATACCCAAGCCACGCTCCAGTGGCTGCCCAACGTCGGCGCGGCGCTGGTGGCGGCCAGTTGCGACGCCCCGCTCTCGGAACGCGACCTGGCGTTGCTCGAGGAATTGCGGTCGCACACGCCTAAGATCGTCCTGTTGCTGACCAAGGCAGACTTGCTGACCGAGGTGCAGCGGGCCGAGGTGATGGCGTTTGTGCGACGGGAGTTGCGCCGGAAATGGGATGGCGAATTGCCGGTCTTCTTCTATTCGGTTCGCCCAGGCTTCGAGGGGTTGAACGAAAAACTCATGCGGGAGCTTTTGCTTCCGCTGGCCGGCCATCATGCGGAGGCGGGCGAGGAAATCCTGCGGCACAAGCTTCAATCGCTCGCAGACCGAACGCTGGACTACCTGCGCGTGGGGTTGGCGGCGGCCCTGCAGGCCGATTCGTCCCGGCAAATGTTGAAGGAGCGCCTGGAGGCCGAGCGGAGAGACTTCGATTTGCTGCGTGAGGAACTTTCCGTGCTGGCCCGCCAGTGGTCCGTTGTGGCGCTGGAAACCTCGCTCGCCCGTCTGCACCCGAGCCAAGCGGCCTTGCAGGAGCGAGCCGCCGCCGAACTGAAACAGCGGTTCTCGGAATAACGGTTGCGGCTGCCGGCTCTCCTCGAGGCGTGGCGGGGCTGGCTGCAGGGCTACCTGGCGAGCGAGCTCACCGAGGTTTCGCGCGCGCAGCGGCCGATGTTCTGTGAGCCGCTGCACCGGGCCGAGCAGCACCTGGCCAGGACACTCCAAGGCCTCCAGGACCGGCTCAGGGGGCACGTGAAGACTGTGCTCGGCGTGTCGCTGGCCCAGCATGAAATGGAATTGCAGGTGCAAGAGCCTTCTGCCCCGCCGCTGGACGTCGGTTACGCCTTCGACACGGCCTTTGGCCTGGCAGCGCAGGTGATTCCGCTGTGGCTTTTCCGGCGGCCGATTGAGCGGGTGCTGGCGCGCAAAACCCGGTGGGAGGTGGAGAAGAACCTCTCACGCCTGGCTGCCGCCTGGCGGGACCGGGTGTCGGCCGGCATCTGCGAATTAGTGCAGCAAGCGGAAAGGCAGGCCGCCGGCGAGTTGGGCACGCTGGAGCAGATGCTGGCTCAGAAGCAGTCCAATGAATCGATGCTGCGGCGGGCTCTGAAAGAGGCAGAGAGCCTTCGTGAGGCACTGCGAGCGGCGTGAGGGCGGGTTAGGAGCCTTCAACCGCCGGGGGCTGCGTCAGGCGGCGTGGCAAGTCGCGAGCCCCGTGAACAGCCCGTTCAGCGTAAAGCGCTGCTTTGTCGTGCCGATAGAAAATCAGACTCTACGGGGCAAGGCGATGGGAATCAAGAATTCATTGTTCACTCATCTCTCGGGCACCCGGGGCACGATGTCGGTTTGGAGGGCCGGGTCGGCGCCGCGCACCGGCGTTTGGGGCAAGCCCAGTTCCCGGCGCACGAGATTGGCGCCCTGGGCGATGGCGAGGCTCTTGAAGAAGGCAATGTCGCGGTTGCAGCCCTGCCGGCCGAAGCCGCAGTCGCTCGAGACGATGAGCTGCTCCGGGGCGATGTATTTGAGGGCCTGGCGGAGGGTGGCGGCGACCTCTTCAGGCCGTTCGACCTGGAGCGTTCGATGGCTCACGGCGCCGATGCAGATCTTCTTCTTGAGGCTGCCGCGAAACGGGGCGAACAGCTCGATCTCGCGCATGCTCCGGTCCTTGGTTTCGATGGTCCAGACGTCGCCGCGGCAGGCCTCGAGATACAGCTCGAACGACTCGCGGTAACTGTCATTCTCGATGACGCGCTGCATGTTGGGGTTGCCCCAGCAGGTGTGAATCCAGAGTTCGACATCCTCGAGGCCCTGCACCTCACGGTTGAAGGCCCGGACCATGAACTTCACCTGGTCATCGTCCTTGCCGTAGGTATTGGCCATGAAATGGAGGGTCGGTTCTTCGATTTGAATGCACCGGCAGCCGGCATCGCGCAAGGCCAGAAGTTCCTTGTTCATCGCCACGGCCATGTCCCAGATGACCTCCTGCCGGTCCTTGTATTTGGGCGTGTGGAGGTCCAGGAACAGCCCCATGACCTGCGAGCAGCAGGTCCCGAAGCGGACCGGTTTGGAGGTCTTGCCCTGGGCCAGGCGCCAGAGCTTGGGGTAGTCCAGCGGGCGGTGCTCGACCTTGTCCACCACTCGCGGCCAGCGCCAGCCGGTGTAGATTTCGTTCAACAGCGTGCCGGGCGGATAGCGCAGCCAGGGCGAAATAGTGGCCTCCGATTGCAGGTAATCGCCGTCGAACCCGGCCCAGCGCTGCAACGGGTAATGGTGCCAGGAGCGGCCCGCCAGGTCGTCGTCGCAATGCAGGTCTCCGTGCGTCAGGATGTCCAGGCCCGCCCGTTCCTGGTCGCTGAGCACGGTGGCCAGGGCATCCAGGAACTTCTCCCGGAAGCGCACGTCCAGGAGGCAGGTATCCAGGGGTCGGCCCCACATACTGGCATCGAACCAGCGCGGGCGAGGCCAGGAACCGGTGACGGTGCAGGGTAGAATGACATTGGCAGTTACGGTGAACATGTCTTTACATAAGCCCAACTCTCGCTTTTGGCAAGGGACGGCGCCTGAAGCCGGTGGCAGCATCCGACGAGACGGAGCAGGGTCATGTATGAAGGCTGCTGTGCCTGAGCCTCGGCCTGCCACCCAGTTAAAGCCTGTCCCAAAAGCCCGGCGAATGGAAGACTTTGTCGCAGCCCTTGTCGCAACCTTTGTCGAATTGGCCACTTTTCGACAAAGTGTGTTCAGGAGTTGGTTTGCCCCCGGCACTGTCCGCGTATTCCGTCCGTGGTCGACAAAAGCACACAACCAGGCCATTTTCTCCGTTTTCTCCGTTTTCTCCTGTTCAACCCTGGCTGAATAGTTACATTTCCGGGCAACGCCGGGCGCGGTGGGCGGCCTTGGCTGACTCATGCTGAATCGACTCACGATTTCTGAACTGGTGGTGAAGCTGGCCGGGCGCGAGGTCTGCTCGCGCGAGGCCATGCGGGCCTGTCTTGATCGAATTCAAGACGTGGACGAGCGGGTCGGGGCCTTCATCAGCTACGATGCCGCCGACGCCCTGGCCCAAGCCGAAGCGGCAGACCGCGCGCTGGCCGGCGGACAGACCCACGCGGAGCGCCCCCTGCTGGGCGTGCCCATCGCCATCAAGGACGTTATCGCCGTAAAAGGCCAGCCGCTGAATTGCGGGTCGAGGATTCTCGGCAAATTCGTTTCGCCTTTCGACGCGACGGTCATCGCAAAGCTCAAGGCCGCCGGGGCGGTGATTTTTGGGCGGTTGAACATGGACGAGTTTGCGATGGGCAGCTCGACGGAGAACTCGGCCTTTCAGGTGACGCGCAACCCGTGGGACCTCACGCGGGTGTCGGGCGGTTCTTCGGGCGGGTCGGCGGCGGCGGTGGCGGCCGATGAGTGCTTCGGGGCGCTGGGGTCGGATACGGGCGGTTCGATTCGGCAGCCGGCCTCGTTTTGCGGTTGTGTCGGGCTAAAACCGTCTTATGGCCGGGTGTCGCGTTACGGGCTGGTGGCTTATGCATCGTCGCTGGACCAGATTGGCTGCCTGGCCAAAGAGGCGCGGGACGCGGCGATGCTCCTGGAAGTGATCGGGGGTGTGGATGCTCTAGACTCTACCAGCGTGCCGCGTCCCGTGCCGTCTTTTGCTGCCGGCCTTGGCGGCGGCATCAAAGGGCTGCGGCTTGGGCTGGCCAAGGAATATATGGTTGGCGGCCTGGACGCGGAACTGAAGCAGGCCATCGATGCCGCCGTGGGGCGCCTGGGGAAACTGGGGGCGGAGGTTATCGAAGTGTCGCTGCCTCACACCGAGTATGCGGTTGCGACCTACTACATCATCGCCACCGCCGAGGCGAGCGCCAATCTCGCCCGGTTTGACGGAATCCGCTATGGCGCTCGAGTGGAGGGGGCGGACCCCATCGAGCTTTACAGCAAGACGCGGGGCGCGGGGTTCGGGGCCGAGGTCAAGCGGCGCATCATCCTGGGCACTTATGTTTTGAGCAGCGGCTACTACGATGCCTACTACTTGCGCGCCCAAAAAGTCCGCACGCTCATTCGCGGCGACTTTCTCAAGGCCTTCGAGACGGTTGACGCCATCGTCACTCCCGTGTCCCCCACGCCGGCCTTCAAGGTGGGCGAGAAGTCCGATGACCCGCTGCGGATGTACCTTTCGGATATTTTCACGATTTCCTGCAATCTGGCCGGCATCTGCGGCATCAGCGTCCCCTGCGGGTTCACGGCCCCGCGGCCCTCCGGGGCCGATGCGCGGCCCCGGCTGCCCATCGGCCTGCAACTATTGGGCAAACCGTTTGGAGAGGAGACGCTCTTGCGGATTGCCCATGCCTTCGAGCAAAGCACGCCGTGGCATTCGGAGAAGCCCAGCTTATGAGCGCGGAGCGTGAGAGCGCGGCTACGACGCCCTCACGCTCTACACTCCACGCTCCCACGCTCCACGCTCCAGCCGCCGGGCCCGCCCGCAAGCCGCCGGGTCGGCCGCCGGGTCTGGCCAAGGTTTCCTGGGAAAGGATGATCGGAGCCGTGGAAAAAGTTCGTGAACGGTTGCGGCGCGCTGTGGCCGCTTTGAACGCAGCGGATGTGCCCTACGCGGTGGTAGGCGGCAATGCCGTGGCCGCGTGGGTCTCCCGCGTGGATGAGGCGGCGGCGCGCAACACGCAAGGCGTTGATATTCTCCTGCGCCGGTCGGACCTGCCAAGGGCCGCCGCGGCTTTGGCCCAAGCCGGTTTTGTCCATCGCCACGCCAAAGGCCTCGACATGTTCCTGGACGGCCCCACAGCCAAAGCCCGCGACGCCGTCCACATCGTTTTCGCGTCGGAAAGAGCCCGGCCGGATTCGCTCACGGCCGCGCCCGATGTGGCTAACTGCGAGGAGACCGAAAGTTTTCGTCTTGTCACCTTGGACGCCCTGGTCCGCATGAAGCTGACTGCCTTCCGCGACAAAGACCGCACCCATCTGCGCGATCTCATCGAGGTCGGCCTGGTGGACTCCACCTGGGCAGGGCGTTTGCCCGCGGAATTGGCAGCCCGGCTGCAAAGCATACTGGATACGCCGGAGGGCTGAGGCCGGACAGTTCATACCCCGGCGAGACGTTTGATTAACACCGTGGCTTCAGCCCGGTGTAAAAAGTCGCCTGGGGCGCTGCAACCGTTTCAACGGTTTGGCTGGGAGCGGGGAAAGCCGTTAAAACGGCTGGGACGCCTCGCCGCCTGTTTACACCGCGCTGAAGCGGCGGTGTTAATATGAATGAACCGGGGAACACGGAACATATGGGAACCCGAGCCTGGCCGCTTTGCTTTCCGTATTCCGCGGTTATGGCTTCGGTTGCGGCTTCACCACGGTGGGAAATGTCCGGGTTACGGCCGGACATTACACTCGACACGTTGATTTCGATTGCGGCCGAGGCGCGCCGCGTTGTATAAGTGCCAATATATGGCCAAGCTCAGATCCACTATCGTTATCATTGTTCTCGGTTTCCTCTGCGCTCTCCCAACCTGCGGCGGGGAGAGCAAGATCATCGCTCCGGGAGAGACGCTGCAAACGCTGGCGGGCGGTTTTGAATTCACCGAGGGACCTGCCTGCGACGGCCAGGGGAACGTCTTTTTCACGGACCAGCCCAACGACCGCATTCTCGAATGGAGCGTGGAGGGCAAGCTGACGACCTTCATGAAACCGTGCGGGCGGGCCAACGGGCTTTGCTTCGACGCGGCGGGCAACCTGTGGGCGTGCGCTGACGAGAAGAACCAGATGTGGCTCATCGACCCGGCGGGCAAGGTCACGGTGGTCATCAAGGACTACCAGGGCCAACTACTCAACGGGCCCAACGATGTCTGGGTCCGGCCCCAGGGCGGCCTCTATTTTACCGACCCTTACTACCATCGCTCCTATTGGAAACGCGGCCCCAAAGAAATGGGCGAGCACGTTTATTTCCTGGCGGCCGACAACCAGACGCTGACCCGCGTCGCCGATGACCTCAGGCAGCCCAACGGGATCATCGGGACGCCCGACGGCAAGCTGCTTTACGTGGCCGACATCGGCGCCGACAAGACCTGCCGCTACCGCATCCAGCCTGACGGCTCGCTCACGGACAAAACGCTGTTCTGCCAGAAGGGGTCCGACGGCATGACCATCGATGACCGGGGCAACATCTATTTGACCGGCCACGGCGTGTTCGTCTTCGATGCCGCCGGCAAACAAATCGAGCACCTCGAGGTGGCGGAGCCCTGGACCGGCAACATCTGTTTCGGCGGCAAAGACCGGCAGACGCTTTTCATCACGGCGAGCAAGCATCTCTACGCCCTCCGAATGCAGGTCAAGGGCGTGGGCAGCCAATAGGAAGTCCGAAGGCCGAAGGCCGAAATCCGAAGCCCTGAACAAAATCCGAAATCCGAAGGCCGAGACCGCGAGGCTTTTCGGCCATCGGCTCTGCACTCAATACTGAGTGCCGCAGGCACTTCCTTGTCACGCACCGACCCCACCGAAAGAGGGATCGAACCCGGATTTCGGCAGCCGGTTGCAGAATTACGGAATAACCGCAAAGAACACAGAGATCGCAAAGAAGTGCCCTGTTTTGGCTTTGTCTTTGTGTTCTTTGCGTTCTTTGCGGTTAAGTATGCAACCGCCTTTCGGATTTCGGATTTCGGATTTCCTTCGGATTTCGGGCCTTCGGATTTCGGATTTCTAACCCGGCATTTCAACCCGCCGGCCCCGATTTCGTCTAATTTCTAAGAACCGCCGCCCTCCGGTGTCATAGAAGGTGAGACACGATGTTTTGTGGAGACCCAGAATGCCGGATGGCTCGATGAGCGAGGCAAATGGCGGAGATTCGCCGAGCATGGCCACAATGCGACCTGACCAAGCCAGCATGGAGCCGACCGGATGTGAAACGATTGCGGAGCTGTTTGCAGCCCTGGAGTCGCCTCTCTTGGGCTACGCGCTGCGGCTGCTCGGGCAGGGCGGCGTGGCGGAGGACATCGTCCAGGAAGCGTTCATGAGATTGCATGCCCAGTTTGAGCAGGTGCGCGAGCCGCGACGATGGCTCTACCGGACGGTCCATAACCTGGCGCTGAACCATCGGCGCCAGGCCAATAAACTGGTCCCGCTGGGCCTGGACCCCGAAGAGACTTCGCCCGGCGCGCCCGAGGCGGCGGATCCGCAGCCACTGCCCGATGAACAAATCGCCCGCTGGGAAGGCATCGGCCTGGTCCGGCTGTGCCTGGCAACGCTCGACGAACGCAGCCGGGAATTGGTCCGGCTCAAGTTCAACGACGGCCTGTCTTACAAAGAAATGAGCCTCCGCACCGGCCTGAGCATCGGCAACGTCGGCTACCTTCTGCACCACGCCCTCAAAGCGGTCGCCTGCGAGTTGGCCAAAAACGGAATTGTTCCATGAATCCGGATCTCCCCCATAATTCCCGCGAAGAACTCGAGGCCGGCCTGACGGCCCTGTTGCTCGGGGAACTGCCGCCCGACCAGGCAGCCCAACTGCGCCGGGCCATCGAGCAGGACGCCGCCCTGGCCGCGCTCCACCAGCGCCTCAAACTCACGATTGACCTCGTCCGGGAAACCGCCGTCCAACCGGCGGGGCAAACTGCCGTCCAACCTGCGCCGCTTAAGCTGAGCGAGAGCCGCCGGCAGGAGTTGCTGGCCCATTTCAAGACGGTCGCGCCCAAGGAATTTGCCCGTCCGCGCCGGCAGGAATGGCGGTCGCCTGGGCTGGTGGCCGCGGCGGCGGTGCTGATCGCATTGCTGGCCGTGGCGTTGCTCCTGCCGGCCTTGTCCTCAAGCAAGCGCAAGTCTTTGGCCATGGGGCCGGTGAAACTCCGGCTCGCTGATCGGGACCGAACAAGGAGCCGTGCGCTGGAAGATCGATCGAGTGTAACCCAAATCTTCGGATCCTACGGAGGCTATGCCACGTTCGAGACAAATATAATCCCCTACGGCTCGCCGCATTGGGCGGAGGCAAAAGCGGAGGAGAAAGCCGGCGCAGACAGGATGTCTGCTTTTCTCGCTTCACTTCCCAGCGAAGCCAGAGAACAAATGTCGCCAGCCCCCCAGCCGCAACCCGCGCCAGTTCGCACCCCTCAAAGTGAAAACGGGCGCGAATCACCGCCTCCGGCCCCCGCAAACCGAACGGCAATCATCCTGCCTGGCACCACCGGGGCCAACGAAACGGCCGGACAAACGGAGGCCCTGAACCACCGCCCCGGAACGCCGCCTTCAGGCGGCAGCAGCCCCAGCCAAACGGCCGGGCAAACGCAGGCGCCCAGTTCCGTCGATGCCAAACACGAAGTGGTAAGAGTCTTCGACCTTGCCAACGCCGACCCGCAGGATACCCAACAAATCGTGCAGGACCTCATGCAGCGCTCCGGCAGCATTCGCGCCAACAACAATAACAACCGCAACTCGATGCTGGGCGCCGGCAACCCCCTGATTCAGCGCGCCACTCAGAACCCGCCCGACTCCTTCAGCGCCGACGGAGCGCCGCCCGGCAGCATTGTGGCACGCTGGCGCCAGACTCAGAACCTGCCCGAACCCTCCAGCCCCAGTTCCGGGCCTGGCAACAACCTGCCAAGGGGCCGCTCCGGCGGGGGAATGCTGGGTGGTGGCGTTGGCGGGATGGATGGAAAGGGTGGCAGGCTGCCTGCACAAGCGCCGTCAATGGCCTCGGGTCGCTGGAAGGGCGGGAGCATGTTCGGGATCCCGTCTGATCTCACCGGAATCCTGCAGACTAATCAGGTGTCGCAGTCAATGGCGGGGGGTGGCGGCATGGGCGGGGGCAACGCATCTGTTGCCGAGGCTTCAAAGCTGCCTCAGCCTGCTCTCGCTCCGGCTGCAGTCGCTTCGGCTGCCGCCCCGCCTGCGGGCCCGGCCGCTGCTATTCCCTTTGTCAGCATGCCCCGCGACATTGTTCCAGGGCAGGTGGCCGCCAACACCGCCCCACCTCAAGACGACGGGATACCCATTCTCGGGGACAAGCCGGTCCTAGGCTTGGGGTTCGACGCCGAGGCCGCACAAGCAGCCGCTGAGGAAGCTGAACTGAAAAAGCGGGAACTCTCGCGCGACCTAGGCTCGCTGACCTCGGCGGCGAAGGGATTGCCAGCTCAAACTCAGGCTGTGGCCGGCGTGACAACGGTGTCCGCCACGCTAAGGGGTTTCTACGCGGAACCGCCTCAGCAGCCAGGCCAGGATGGTCTCTCTGACCTCAGCGTGGCTGGCCAGACAAACGTGCCCTTAGCTCAGCAACTTGCCGAACTCCAGACCGCCGATAAGCTGGCCAAGTACCCCAGTAACACGATACTCGGCGACGCCTACTTTTCGATTGACCCCGAGTCACGCCGGGCCGTCACCATTGCGGATGAGGGAAACCGCCGGGTCATCTCCCAGGCCACCTCGAACGTCGACCGGGAAAAGGCGACAAATGTCGAGAAGCCTGCTGCAGCGGCTGCCTTTGCCGGGCGCTACGGGTATGTCGTGCCCCTCACGGCCGCCGCCGAGCGCGACCTCGCTTCCCGCACAAAACTGGGGCCCGACATCGAGAAAAAATGGGCCATCGACAACCAGCGCAAGCTTGGGGAACTTAAAGAAAGCGAAAAGCTGACACGGGGCGGGATTCAAGCGCAGCACAGGGCGCGGAAGGTCGTGGAATCACAACTCGCCCAGACCCAGGCTAAGGCTGCCGGCAATTACTTCAACGGCATCGGGGGGATGAACAATGGTGAACCACTGTTCGCCCAGGCCCAAGGGGATGTGGACCGGTCCGATCAACCGGTCAAGAAACAGCCCGCGGCCCCGGCGCCGATTCCCCAACCCGAGGTCCAGACGCGGGAGAATGCCTTCTCGACCTTCTCGCTGAACGTGAGCGATGTTTCGTTCAAGCTGGCAGGGGCGAGCCTGGAAAAGGGGACGATGCCCGAGCCGGCCACGGTGCGGAGCGAGGAGTTCATCAACGCCTTCGATTACCGCGACCCCGAGGCGCTGGCGGGGGTGCCGGTGGCGTTTGCGTGCGAGCGGGCGCGCTATCCTTTCGCGCATAACCGGGACCTGCTGCGTTTCTCGCTCAAGACGGCGGCGCAGGGCCGGCAGGCGGGCCGGCCATTGAACGTGGTGCTGCTGCTTGACAATTCGGGCTCGATGGAGCGTGCCGACCGCGTGCGCATCATCCACGAGGCGCTGCGGGTGCTGGCGGGGCAACTCCAGCCGCAGGACAAGTTGAGCGTGGTCACGTTTGCGCGGACGGCGCGGCTCTGGGTGGACGGCATGCCCGGCAGTCAGGCCGGCCAGGTGGCCGAAGAGGTGAGCGGGCTCACCCCGCAGGGCGGCACCAATCTCGAGGAGGCGATGAACCTGGCCTACCAGACGGCCCTGCGCCATTACCTGGCCAACGGCATCAACCGGGTCGTGCTCCTGACCGACGGTGCCGCCAACCTGGGCAACGTCCAGCCCGAGGCGCTCAAGCAGAAGGTCGAGGCGCACCGCAAGCAGGGAGTTGCCCTGGATTGCTTCGGCATCGGTTGGGAAGGCTACAACGATGATTTGCTCGAGGTCCTTTCGCGCAACGGGGATGGGCGCTACGGGTTTCTGAACACGCCGGAGGAGGCCGCCAGCGAGTTCGCCGGGCAGTTGGCCGGGGCGCTGCGCGTAGCGGCGTCCGACGTGAAGGTCCAGGTCGAGTTCAATCCGGCGCGTGTGCGGGCTTACCGGCAGATCGGCTATGCCAGGCACCAGCTTGCCAAGGAGCAATTCCGGGACAACACCGTGAATGCCGCCCAGATTGGCGCGGCCGAGTCGGGCAATGCGTTGTACGTCATCGAGACCGACCCGCGCGGCGACGGCCCGCTGGGGGTTGTCCGTGTCCACTACCGGGTCCCCGGGACGAGCGATTACCACGAGCAGGAGTGGACGGCCCCTTACACGGGCAGCGCCGCGCCGCTCGAGCAGTCGAGCGCGGCGCTCCGGCTGGCGGCGGTGGCCGGCGCATTCTCCGAATGGCTGGTGTCCAGCCCGTTTGCGGCAGAGGTGACCACTGACCGGCTGCTCGGTTACTTGCGCGGCGTGCCGGAGGTCTATGGCCCCGATGCGCGGCCCGGGAAACTGGAATGGATGATCCGCCAGGCGCAGAGTCTGGGGGGGAAATAGCCATGCAGAGAACGGCGGCCATCACGCTCCCACGCTTCCCTCCGGCAATTGAGCCACAGATTGCACAGAAAAGAATTCCCATCTGTGCAATCTGTGCAATCTGTGGCTCAATTTGCGAGCAATCTCGACTATTGCAGTGCAAACTGACTGATCCGCCACCTCGGCAAAGCTCCGTCAGGAGCGCCATATTTATAGTCCAGGTGCATCGAGGAGCCCAAGCCCCGTCAGGAGCGGCATGTCAGGGTCGCACCGTCCGGAGGGTTGACATGCCGCTCCTAACGGAGCTTGAGAGAGGCCTTGTGGGGCCGCGTTCCTATAAAGATGGCGCTCCTAAAGGAGCTGTCAGGCTCGTCCCGAGGTATGAAATCTCAGTGCCAGGGACCACTCTTCAATCGTTGCCAGGTCTTTTCTCTGCGTCATTATGAACCAAGCCAACTCTCCCCTGCACCACCCCGACAGAAAACCCTGTGGCTTATTTAACCTCTTACGCTTGCTGCCACTCGTTCTCTTGTTGTCTATGCCGTCCCTGTCCGGGGCCGGCGAGCCGGCGCCCAATCCGCCGCCGGCGTCGGTGGTCCTGGAGGATTTCATGCTTGCGGGAGACCTGGGGAGCAATCGGGCGGCCTTTACGCTGAGGGCGACAGCGCGGGTCGAAAATCACCAGGGCGGGACGCTGGACCTGCTGAGCGGGGCGGTGGCGCTGACCGAAGTGGGTCCTCACCCGAAATGGCAGCTCAGGGCCGGCCAGAATCTTTTTACCATCGCGTTCGACCGCGCGGGGCGGTTTCCGATTCAGCTCAAGTTCGACGCGGCGGTGCGGCAGGCGGAGAACTGGAATGCCGTCGAGTTTCGGGTGGCGCCCAGCGCGTTGCAGCCGATTGTGCTGCACGGGCTGAGGGCGGACACCCAATTCGAGTTTGGCGGGGCGGCGCGGCCCGAGCGGAAAGGCAACGACTTCGTCAGCTACCTCCCTTCGGAGGGGGCGGTTAAGCTGGCGTGGAAAGAGGCAGGGCCGGAAGCGGAGGGGAAGCTGTTTTACGCCGCGGAGATGCTCTCACAAATCAGCCTTGGCCCCGGACTGATGCGGCAGGCCGGGTGCCTGAATTTCAAGGTGATGCAAGGCGAACTCAAGCGCGTGACCCTCTTGCTGCGGGGAACGGGCGAGGTCACCCGGGTGCAAGGCGACCCGGTGCTGGCGTGGAGCGTAGAGCGGGCGTCCGGGGCGGCCGAACGCCGGCTCGTCGTGCAGTTCAACCAGCCGCAGAAGGATGCCTTTGCGCTCCAGGTCCAGGTGCAAACGCCCTTGGGGGCCTTTCCACAGACCATCGAGGCCGTGCAACTGCGGCCCGAGGGGGCGACGCGCTTTGCCGGCTACTGCCGCGTCGTAAACGAAGGGGCGGTGCGTCTCGAGGTGGCCCAAGCCAGCGGGCTTTCCCAGATTTCGCCCGACCAGTTTCCGGAGACGGACCTCACGCGGGCGCTTCTGCGGCCGAGCGGCAACCAGCGTTTCGTTTACCGTTTTTCCGGGGCGGATTTTGGCCTGCGCATCCAGGCGGACCAGATTCTGCCCGAGTTGGCGGTTTCCCAACTGCTGGCGTATCACCTGGGGGAAAACGAGCTGGCCATCGATGCCGAAATCGAGTTGGACATCCGGGAGGCGCCGTTGCGTGAGTTGCTGCTGCGCGCCCCCAAAGGTTACGCCATCGCGCAGCTTGTTGCGCCCGGCCTGAGCGATTATTTCCTGCGCGAGCCCGCTGACCAGTCCCAGGCCGAGCTGCGGCTGGTGTATGGCCAACCGATCTCGGGCCGCCAAGTGGTGCAGCTCCGGCTGGAACGAAACAAGGCCCTCGAAGGGAGCGCCTGGGAGCTGCCTCGTATCGAGGTCGCCAAGGCCAAGTCTGTGCGGGGCCATATCGCGGTGGCGGCCGACCCGGGTTTTCGGCTCACGCCGGAGCGGACGCAGGCCCTGACGGAGATTGCCACGGCGTTTTTCCCGCGCCAGGTCCCGGGGATTCAGGCGGCCTTCCGTTTGAGCGACCCTGCCTGGCAGGGGGCGGTGCGGGTCGAGCGGCTGCCGCAGACCGTGCAGGCGGACGCCTTCCACCTGTTTTCGATTGGCGAAGGCATTGCTTATGGCAGCAGCCTCGTGAATTACGTCGTGTCCGGCGCGCCCGTGGGGGCCTTTAAAGTCGAGCTGTCAGAGGGCTACACCAATGTCGAGTTCACCGGCAAAGACCTTCGCAACTGGCAGCAGACAGCCGGGGGCTACCTGGTGCAGTTGCACACGCCGGTGGCAGGGGCTTACACCCTGCTGGCGACCTACGAGCGGCCCTTTAAATCGCAGGGCGAGACCCTCACCTTCACCGGCGCGCGCCCGCTGGATGCCCAGTCCGAACAGGGCTATACGCTCATCATCAGCGCCTACCAGTTCGAGGTGAAGCCGGAAGTCGTCTCGCGCGGATTGCTGCGCCTGGATACGAGGGAAATCCCGCCCGAATACAGGCTCTTTTTCGACGCCCCGATCCTCGAGGCCTTCCGCTACACCTCGCGCCCGTTCGACCTCAAATTGGCCCTGAGCCCGCTGGCCCAAGGCGACTCGCTGAGCCTGATGGTGGATCGCGCCTCGCTCACCAACCGCATCTCGAAGGAGGGCCAGGTGCTGACCGACGCGCGTTATTTCGTGAAGAACCGGGGCAACCCGAACTTGAAACTGGCGCTGCCGCCCGGAACCCAATTGTGGAGCGCCAGCGTCAACGGCGCGCCGGTCGTCCCCGTCCTCGATGGCGAGGCCGACCTCATCCCTCTGCCGCAGCACGCCGGCCCGGACGCGGTGCTGGTCATCGATTTGAAACTCGCCGCCAAGACGAAAGTGCCCGAACGGGTCCGTCTCAGCGCGCCGGTGGTCAGCGCGCCGGTCCTGCTGGCGGAGTGGCGGGTCGAGCCGGATACCGGCCAGCGGCTGGTCTATCGCGGCGGCTCGCTCACCCCGGCGGGCGGCGTGGGTGACAGCTCGGGCTTTAGCGCCCTGGCGCGGCTTTTCACCGAGCAGACCGGCAGCGCGTTGGAGGGGCTGTTGGAGGCGCTGGGTTTGTTGGCGGCGGCCTTGGCGGCCTGGCGCTGGGGGAGCGGGCGCGGCGTGTATCGATTCAGTCCGCGCCACATAAGCGGCACGGTCTTTGGGTTGGCGGCCCTGGTGCTGGCGGCGGCCGCGTTTCTAAACTTGGTTGAACTTGGCGGCCAGGAGCAGCGGTCCCTGCCGCGCGACCTTTCATTCGTGGCCCCGGTGCAGCAGGCGGGCAGCGCGTTGAGCCTGGAAGTGGGCAATGTCGCGGATCGAGTTTCTGCAGGCGAGGTTCTCGGTTATGCCTGGCCGGCGTTGCTGGCAGCCGCACTCTGGACTTATGCGTGGCTGGCAGCCAAGCCGGGCCGGAAGGTCCTGGGCCGAATTGGCGGCTGGCTGCTGCTGGCGTGGGCCGCGTTGCGCTGGCCCAACGGCGCAACAGCGTTCCTGGCCGTCCTGGCGGTCTTCCTGGTTCTGCACGCCGTGGTTCCGGCCTTGTGCGGGCTTTTCCGGCTTCCGCCACCGCCGCAACCCGCCCGCGCAGCCGCCGCTCACGGCGACGCCGCACCCGCTGCCGCCGCCCTGCTCATCGGCAGCCTGATGGGGTTCGGATGGATGTGCGGCGCCCAGGCCGCCCAAGAACACCGCCCCGCTTCCCTGGCGCCGCCCCGTCAACCGCCCGTTCCGGAATCGGTCACCCAGGAGATCCGGGTCGAGGACACCTTCGCGCTGGGCACCGCGCGCATCCGCTGGCAGGCGGAAAAGGGCGACCTGCTGCCGCTGCTCTTCGAGCCGGCCGTCCTGATGCGGCTCAATTATGCGACTAACGCCCTTAAGATCGAGCCGGGCCCGGCCGGCTCGAAGATGAGCCACTGTTTGTTGGCCCGGCAGCGCGGCGCATTCGATGTCCAGGTGCAATACCAGTTGCAGACCGTCCGGCGCGACAAGGAGAGCGGGCTGGTTCTGCCGGTGCCGTACGGCTTGGTGAATCGGCTTAAACTGACGGTGGTCAACCTGGACGTCGACGTGCTGTCGCCGCAAGCGGTGGCGCTCGAGCGCCAGGTGGTCGGGAGCAACACCGTGGCGGCGCTGGTGCTCGCGCCGGCGAGCGGGGCCTGGCTCGGATGGCAGCCGCGCAGCCGGGATGTGAAGAGCGAGAAGCCGGTGTTTTACGCGGAACTGACGCAGCTTTACGCGCCCATGGCGGGGGTGATCGAGGGCGCGCATTACGTCTCGATTCGTCCGGCCCAGGGGGAGTTGACCGAGCTGGTTCTGGATGTGCCGGCCGGCGCTACGATTACGGATGTGCTCGACCCGGGTCGAGCGGACGCCAAGGGCGCGGCAGCGGGCGGTTCAGTGGTGTCTCTATGGCGATTCGACCCGGACGCGCGCAAGCTGCGGGTGACGCTCAACCCAGGCCAGTCGCGGCCTTTTGCGTTGCTGGCCCGCTCGCAGATAGCCGCCAGCCCTCTGCCCTTCGAGCATTCCTTCGGTTTGCTGAGCGTCGAGAATGCCGGCGGACAGCTCGGCCTGCTGGGCGTGGCGACCGGAAACGAGGTTCAACTGGACAACGTCAGTGCGGAAGGTTTTTCGCCCATCAACCTTGAAGATTTTCCTCCGGAGCCGGGCGCGGCGCTTCAGGGGCAGATCCCCGGCCTGACCGTGCGCCGGGCCTTCAGGTACGAGGGGCCGGGAACGGGCCGGCCTTCAGGGGGCCGGGCCCCGGAGGCTGGGCCGGGCCAGAGGGGCGCGCCGCTGCTCGTGCAGTTGAAGGCCTCGGCGGTCGAGCCCGACATCCGTGTCGAGACACAGGATACCCTTTCGCTGGGCGAAGACCGGACGGTCCTGGCGGACAACGCTACTGTGAACATCACGCGGGCAGGCATTTTCCGGCTGAGTTTTGTCATGCCGCCGGGCTTCGATGTCGAGTCGATCAGCGGTCCGGCCTTGAGCCATTGGACCGAGTCGAGAACGGAGGCGGGGCGGGTGATTACGCTGCACTTGGCGGGCAAGACCGAGGGCCAGCAGCAGTTGGCGATCAGCCTGGCGGGACCGGGGATCAAGGGGACCAACGGCTGGCAAGTCCCGCGGCTGGCACTGCGGGAGGCCGGCAAGCAGCGCGGCACGCTGTTGCTGGCGCCGGAGCAGGGATTCCGTTTGCAGGCAGGGGCTTCTGAAGGGGTGACACAGTTGGACCCTCAGCGTTCGGGCATCCGCCAAAAGGGAGTGCTGGCCTTTCGGGTATTGCAGATGCCCTGGAGCCTGGCCCTGGACATCGAACGGGTCGCTCCGTGGGTTCAAGTCACCAGCCTCCAGCACGCCACCGTCAGCGACGCCCAGGTCAAAGTCGTCGCCAATCTCCAGTACCAGATTGAATACACGGGTCTGAAGGCCTTCCGCGTTTTTCTCCCCACCAATGCCGAGAGCGCGCGCTTCCAGGGCGAGCAGGTAGCCGATTTCATGCGGGCGCCAGGGGCGTCCACCAACGGTTTGCAGGCCTGGGACATCAAGCTGCACCGGCGGGTGATCGGCTCGTATCTGTTGCAGGCCACTTACGAAACGTTCATGCCGGAGCAGGCCCCCGAGACCGTTGTGCGCGGGGTGCAGGCGGGCGAGGTGAACCTGCAACGCGGTTTTGTGACGGTGCAGTCCGGCGGCCGTTTGCAGGTGCGCATCCAGACTGTGCCGGCGGCCCTCCAGCCTGCCGAATGGCAGAGCATCCCGCGCGTTTTGCAGCAGGACCTCTCGGCCGCCGCCGCCAATTTCTCTTATCGGCTCGTGGAACCCTCCTTCGAGCTTCCCTTGAAGCTCGAGCGGCACGAAGCGGCGAAACTGCTCGAGGCCCATGTCAACCGCGTGACCTTCACCTCGATCATTTCAGATGAGGGCGTGATGCTGACCCAGGCGCGCCTGGACTTGCAGCCCGGCGACAAACGGCTGCTCGATGTGACCCTGCCCCCGGAGGCGCATTTTTGGTTCGCCTTTGTCAACCAGGGCGGGGTCTGGCCGTGGCGCGGGCCGCAGGGCCTGCTCATCCCGCTGGACCAGCAGTCGCGCGGCGACAAGGCGATTTCGGTCGAATTGTTCTACAGTTCCCGCGTTGGCGCGGCCGGGGCGCGCGCCCTCGACCTCAAGCTGTTGGCGCCCAAGTTCGACCTGCCGCTCGAGAACATTGCCTGGCGGGTTTCCCTCAGCGAGAAGTGGCGCCTCAAGGGCTGGTCTGGCTCGCTCCAGTTCCAGGAGGAACAACTCGCCGGCCAGGCAGAGGTAATGGACGCGCAGGGCTATCTGCGCAACGAGGCCATGGGCCGGCTCGAACTCACTCGGCACGCCGAGGACCTGCTGGCGGCCGGGAACACCGCTCTGGATGCGGGCGACCCGCAGCAGGCCCGCCGTGCCTTCCAGGCGGCTTACGGCCTCTCTTCCCACGACGCGGCCTTCAACGAAGACGCGCGCGTCCAGCTCCACAATATCAAGCTGCAGCAGGCGCTCATCGGGTTGAACGTCCGCCAGGCCGCCACTGCCGGCGAGGCGGGGGCGCTGGGCGCCAAGTTCCGCGACTTGCACGGGCGCAAAGAGGTCAATTATACCCAGCAGGACGCCAAGGCGATCATCGACCGCAACACCGCCGACGACAACGCCGCGTTCATGCGCCTGGCCGAGCGCCTGATCCAGCAACAGGACGCCGCCCTGAGCTCCCCCGCCGTCCTGCGCGCAACCATCCCGGAGCAGGGCCGCGTCCTGACCTTCAAACGCACCGTCGCCGTGGACCCCGGGGCGGACTTGAACATCGGGCTGAGCGCGGTCCTGGCCCGGCCGGCTTCGGACTGGGCGCGCGCGCTGATCCTGGTGGCGACGCTGTTCCTGATGGCAGCCTTTGGCTGGGCCTCGCTTCAGTCTCACACCTCGACCACCAGCGCCGCGTCGAATCCCCGCACCCGTTCCATCGGATAACCGCGCGGGTTGGCCAGCACGCGGGTCGCGCCCAGTTGGTAATCGGCGACGGTGTGGATATGGCCGTGGACCCAAAGCCGCGCGCCACCGGCTCTGACCAGCGGCTCGAGGTTCGAGGCAAACGCGGGGTTCAAGGGATCGTCATGGAGATCCGGCCGAACCGACCGACCGCTTGGCGCGTGGTGCGTGACCACCACGGACTTGCGTCCGGCCAAGTCCCGAAACTGCTCCTGCAGCCAGCCGACGGACTGCAGATGGAATTGGCGCGCGTCCGCGGGCCGGAACCTGGAATATTTCGGATAAACCCGGATGTGGCGGAAATCGTTCAGGCCCATCTCGGCATCGATCTCTGCCTGCAGCGGGTTTCCAAGCAGCGCGAAATCGGTCCACAGGACGGCCCCCAGGAAGGTGACGTTGCCGATCTGGACTCGATCGTTCTCGAGCACGTGAACGTTTGTGCCCTCGGCCATCTCCTTGAGTCTGCGGGTGACGCTCGGAATGGTGTGATGATAGAACTCGTGGTTGCCCAGCACATAGATCACCGGTGTTTCCCGGCAGGTCTCCAGGACCCATCTCAATCCCGCCTCCCCGACCCCGATATCCCCGGCGAGCACCAGGACATCGGCCGCCACCCCGGGGAGATCGAACGGCGCGAATTCCAGGTGCAGGTCGCTGAGGATTTGCAGACGCATAGGACGGGCGCTCCAACCGTGCGCGCGCCGCAATGGCAGCGTGCAGGAGCCGCGCGGCATTGTCAATTCGGGGCCCGCTTGAAAAGCTTGACGACCGTCACTTTCCCTTCAAGCCCTCGAGGTAACTGTTGGCATCGCCTGACCCGTCGTGGGCTGCTTTGTTCATCCAGAGCAAACCGAGCTTCTCGTCTTTGCCGGTCCCTTTGCCTTCAAGGTATGCCTTGGCCAGCAGGTACTCCATAAAGGGCGAAGTCTCCGTGGCCCTGGCCTTCAAGCCCGCGAAGTCCTGCCTGGCCTTGGTTTGGGCGGTGGCCTGGCCCGGGACCGGCGCCTTTCTTGGAAGCGCCGGCGCCGCCTGGCTGAGCGGCGCAGTCTCTGCCTGGCCCAGCAGCGCCGCCTTCTTTTGGAATGCCTCCACCGCCCGGTCGAGGGCCGCAGTCTCGGCTGCGGTGAGGGCCACGTCGCTGAAGGCCTCCACCCACGCGAGCTCGTTGCTTTCCGTCCGGTAAGTCATCTGCCCCTCATCAACCAGCAGCGCATTTGTCCGGTAAGCATCACTGGCCCCCCGTCCGAAGCCCATCACGGCGCAAATCGATTCCCCGGCCTGGATCAGCACGTCGCCCCGCGGCAAGGACTTGAGGACCGAATACCGATCCACAACTTGCAAGGGCCGGCCCAGGACAGGAGTCAGCGTCAGGTTGGTCGCGGCGTATGGCACGAGCAGTTTCTTTTGCCAAGGCGCCTCGAGGCCGCTCTCGGCGAGGGTTTTCGCCACAAATTGATGGCGTGTTTCCCGGTTCGTGAAGGCCACATACCGTTCTCGGACGGCCTTCATCGCTTCGATCTGCGCGCGCTGGGCGTCGTTCCGGGGCAGGAAATAGAGCCCGTTGTCATAGCCGATCCACAGCCCGGGGTTATAGACATAGACCAGGCATTCGAGGAAGTGCTTCTGCTCGACGAGCATCCGCCCATCGAGGTTTGTCGCCGCGGCGGCGGCGACAGCGCTGCCCGCCAAGCCCAAAGCCAGGCCCAGGGCCAGAACGACGACCAAGCTCACAACGGCCTTTCGCATCCGGCTATCAATTCACCAAATCCCCCTGCCGCTGTCAATTGGGCTCGTTTTCCTTTTGACGCGGAGCAAGGAATTGATAGCATCCGGCCCCTGTGGTTTATGCCTTGGCGTGGAAGAACAAGTATGAACAAGAACGCGACCTTTGAACGGAAGCTAATTGAACGAATGAGGCCGGGCGTGGCCCGGCGCTCGATGATTTTGGCCGGGCTGGTGGTCTTGGCCGCGGCGGCCCGGACTGGGCTGGGCTCCGAAGACACGCCGCGCCGCCCCTTCGCACAGTGGGCGGACGTGCCGGCGGAAGCACAACTGGTATTCGGCACCTTGTATGAACAATCGGAGGCCTATTACATCTGGGCGGCAGGCCAGCGTCACAACATCACCGTTCACGCAAACGATGGCGAGAGTTACGGCATCGATGTCCGGCAGGGTTACATCACGCTGGACTACGGTCTGACCGAGCGCTGGGCTGCGGACCTGGACTTCGGCGCCACGACGGTCGGCTGGCGCGCGTTCGACGCTAACGGCGGTGTCGGGCAAACCACCGGCGCGATGGACACGACGCTGGGCGTCAGGTATCAGATTTTCAACGAGGGGAAGGAGAACGCGCCCTGGCTGCCCAAGTGGCTCCCCACCTTGACGTTTCGAGCGGCCGGGATCGTGCCGGGCAGCTACGACCGGGGCGTGGCTTTCGCCCCGGGCAACCATTCGGCGGCGATCGAGCCGTCGCTGCTCTTCCGCAAGCATGTCGGGTGGACCGGGTTCGGCGTCTGGGGCGACGCGCTCTATCGCTGGATGCACACCAACGGCAACGACCAGTACATTACGGCCCTGGGCTTGTTCCAGCAGATTCGCGGCTGGGAACTGGATGTTGGCTACCGGCATTTGCAATCGACCTGCGGGCAGAACATCGGCCTGCCGGCTGGATGGCAGCCGGGCGAGCCTGGAATTACCTACCTGGCCGACGTGCGCGAGATCAGCGATTCGGTGGACGCCGGGTTCAGTTACACAACGCGTCGTCGTCACATCCGCTGGGCCTTCCACGCGCGCAAGACCTTCGACGGCAATAATACCGATTCAGCACTCTGGTTGGGCGGCTCCATCGATATCCCCTTCGATCACCTGTTTGGACGCGGGAAGTAGGCACAACAACAGAAAACAGAAAACAGAAATTGGGAAATGGCAGAGTAAGCCTTGCCTCATGCAGGGCCGGGGCCCGGCGTTTCCGCCGCCTCGGGCAGAGACTCGACGAAACGCACCTCGGCTTCGATGCCAAGGCGCGCGGACAGTTCGGATTCGATGTCGCGTTTGGGGTTTTCCGCCCCGGAGAGGGTGCCGGCGAACAGGTCCTTCGAGATTTCGATGGCCAAGCCGAGACGTTGTTCGGAGGGCTCGATCAGAAAGTGGTGCCCGGCCGCCCGGGTTTGGGTCAGTATCTCCGCAACCTGGCGCGAATAGAAGCAGGTTTCCTTGACGCGAAAGCGCCGGTCCAGGCGGGCGCCGATACGGATGATGGCGCCGGTGCGGCCGCAGGGGCATTTGTCGCGGCGCAGTTCGGCGGCGATCCGGGTGCGGTAACGCAGCAGCGGCATCGCCTCGCGGCCAAGGGTCGTAAGGGTCAATTCGCCCTGGCAGACCTCCGGAAGGAATTGGTCCTCGTGAACGTGCAAATGCCCCGCCTCGCATTCGATACAGAGACCGGGGTCGAGGATTTCACTGATGCCGAAGTTGCAGTGGAGGGCGGCGAAGAGACCAGCGGCCAGTTGGCGGCGCATTTCCTGGTCCACGGGACGAGAGAGCAAGACGGCGCGCAGATGGAGGGACTGAGGATCGACCCGGCGTTTTTCCAGCGTCTCGATGAGCGTGAGAGCGTTGCTGGGGCTGGTGATAAGAATGGTGGGGCGATAGGTCTGCAACATTGCCAACTGGTAATCGATGTGGAGGGCGTCTTCGGCAATGACAGAGGCCTCGATGAGTTCGGCCCCCAGGACGTAGCCCGAGGCGCCGGGGCACAGGGCGCCGCCCAGGGAGATGAGCACAACGTCATTGGCCGTGACGCCGCTGGCGGCTAATTGGCGGGCGGCCAGCCGTCCCCACTGGGCCAGGTCGTTGCGCGTGTGGCCAATGACCAGCGGCTTGCCTTCCGGCCCCAAGGTCGAGTGCAAACGAATGACCTCACGCAAGGGAAACGCAAACAGGCCGTAGGGGAAACTGGCGGCCACCTCCTCCGGGGTGGTGAAGGGCAGACACGCCAGGTCCGCCAGCGAGTCCAAACGGACATCGCCCAGTTTCTCACGATAGCGCCGCACATTGCGGCGGAGCCGGGCCAGCAAGGCTTGCAGGCGCTCGAGCTGGAGCTGCTCCAACTCGGGACGCGGCATCAGTTCGTAACGACGATCAAAGGTGCCCATGGGAATGAAGTATGAAGTATGAAGTATGAAGTATGAAGGCTGAAACACCTCATCCTTCACGCTTTCTGTGTTTGTCCTTCATCCTTCATCCTTCTGCCTTGCCTCCGTCGCCCAGGTAGGCGCGCTTGACTTGCGGATTGTGGAGCAACTCGGCGGCCTCGCCTTCGAGGATAATCTCCCCGGTTTCCATCACGTAGGCGCGGTCGGCGACTTGCAGCGTGGCGGCCGCGTTTTGTTCCACCAGCAGCACGGTCAGACCGAGGTCTTTCATCCTCAGAATTTCGGCGAACAACTCCTGGACCAGCTTGGGCGCAAGACCCATCGACGGCTCGTCGAGCAGGAGGAGTCTGGGCCGGGCCATCAAGGCGCGGCCCAGCGCCAGCATTTGCTGTTCGCCTCCCGAGAGGGTGCCGCCCAACTGGCGAAGGCGCTCGCGCAGCCTGGGAAACCGGTCCAGCACGATGTCCATTTGCAGGGCCCGGTCCGGGTTGTGATAGCCGCCCAACAGAAGGTTTTCCCGCACGGTCATGTCGGCAAAGATCATCCGGCCTTCGGGCACCAGCACCGTTGAATGGCTGATGCTGCGCCAGGCCGGCTGGCCGCACACATCCCGGCCCTCGATGAGGATCTCGCCTTGCCAGGGCGGCAGCAACCCGATGATCGACCGCAACAGGGTGGACTTGCCCGCGCCGTTGGCGCCCAGCAAGCCAACGATCTCGCCGGCGCAGACATGCAGGCTGGCCCCGCGCACGGCCTCAAGGCTGCCGTAGCCGCATCTGAGATTCTTTACCTGAAGCAACATGTTGGGATTCTCCGCCCAGATAGACGCCGATGACCTTTGGATCGTTCTGCACCGTGGCCGGGGGCCCCTCGGCAATCGGGGTCCCGTTGTGCAGGACCAGGATTTCGTCCGACAGCCCCATCACCAGGGACATATCATGCTCGACGAGCAGGATCGTGATGGCCCGTCGGCGAATCTTGCGAATCAGCTCGCCCAGGTCCTCTTTTTCTTTCGTATTTAGCCCGCTGGCCGGCTCATCCAGGAGCAGCATTTCAGGCTCGGTGGCCAGCGCCCGCCCCAGCTCGACCATTCGCCGTTGGCCGAAGGCCAGCGCGCCCGCCGGACACGCGGCCAAATCTGCCAGGCCGACATATTCCAGTTCGGCCAGGGCAGCCTGGCGGATGGCCTTTTCTTCCCGAGCCTGGCCCGGCCAGCGCAAGGCGCACGCGACAAACTCCCGGCGCGTCCGGCTGTGGCGGCCGACCATTACGTTCTCGAGCACGCTCAAGCGCGGAAACAGGCTGGGATTCTGAAAGGTCCGCGACAGGCCGGCCCAAGCGACGCGGTACGGCTCCAGGCCGCTCAGGGACTGTCCTCGAAAAGTGATTTGTCCCGTCTCGGGCTTGAGCAGGCCGGAAATCAGGTTGAACAGGGTGGTCTTGCCCGCGCCATTGGGACCGATGATGGCCTTGATCTGGCCGGCGTTGACGGCAAAAGAGACCTGCTGCAGGGCAACGAGGCCGCCGAAACTGCGGCGGAGATTCTTGACTTCAAGCAGGGCCACGGCCGGGCCTCCTTTCCGGGGCTGCGGCGCCCAGTTCTACGGGTCGCTCCCCCAAGACCGGCGGTTGCGGGCCAAAGCTCGTCCGGGAGAGCAAACGCCTGCCTGCCAGCCGCCGCAACCACGCCCCCAGCGGCTTGAGCGGCCCTTCCGGAGCCAGCGAGACCAGCAGGATCAAAATCGCCCCGAAAACCGCGTTATCGTAACTGCCGAACCAGCCGCGCAAGGAACCATAGTTCAGAGCGGTGCTCATGAGGGCCACGCCCCAGAGGTTGGCCAGGCCTCCGGCGGCAGCCAGCGCCACGTAGCGGACGGACTTAAAGGCGCCCGCCTCCGAGGGAGCGATGCCGCCGGTGTAATGGGTGAAAAAGACGCCCGCCATTGCGGCCAGCAGGGCGCTCAGAACGAACACCTTGAGCTTGTAACGGGCGGTGTTGATGCCCATGGCGTTGGCGGCCGTTTCCCCATCATGAATCGCCTGCAAGGCCCGGCCAACGCGGGAATGAACCAGGTTGCGGAGCACCAGCACCGTCAGCAGGAGCAGGCCGCAGGCCAGAAAGTAGTTTTGCACGCGCGCGGAGCCCTTGCCGGAGACGGTCAAGCCGGCGGCCCATCTCCATTCGGGCACGCCATTGATGCCGTCAGCCGCGCCGGTCAGGGAAGTGGCCAGGAGAATCTTGTTGACGATCACGCCAAAGCCCAGCGTGGCCATCGCCAGATAGTGGCCGCGCAGGCGCAAGGCCGGATAACCGATGAGGCAGGCCACGGCCATCACCAGGAGCATCGCCGCCAAAAAGGCCGCCCAGGGTGAGACCGTCAGCGACGGGTTGCCGTACAAGTCCTGTCGTGTGGCCAACAGATGCGCCGCCTTAAGCCAAGGCAGGGCCGTGGCATTCGCCAGCCCGGAGAGATCGTGGGTTGTCAGCACGGCCGAGGTGTATCCCCCCAGGGCGAAGAAGGCCCCGTGCCCGAGGGACACCTGGCCCGCATACCCCATCACCAGGCAGAGGCCCAGCACCACCAGGGCGTAGTAGATAGCCATCGTGAGCTGTGTCAGGCAGTACTCCGTCCCGGTGGCGCGCATCGCAAGCTCAGCCCCTATCGCCGTCAAGGCAACGAGCGCGAACGGCAAGGCAGAACGCATACGGTTCATCCGGACCTTCACCATTCCCTCACAGCTTCGGCGCTGGGCGAACCGAAGAGTCCGCGCGGGCGCACGAAGAGCACCAGGAGCAAAATCGCGAACGCGGCGACGTCGTTGTAAGCAGCCGGGAGGCGGCTCACGCTGGCGGCCTCCAGGACGCCCACCAGCAATCCGCCCAGGACGGCCGCCATCGGGTTACCCAGGCCGCCCAGGATGGCGGCCGCAAACCCCTTGATGGCCAAGGGTGTGCCCATTTCGTAATGAGTCATGGTGATCGGAGAGATGACGCAACCGGCCAGGGCCCCCAGGGCGGCGCTCAGCCCAAAAGAGAGTGTCCGCATGTTCCTCAGATTGATCCCCGCCAGCATCGCCGCTTCCGGGTTGGAGGAACAAGCCCGCATCGCCCGGCCTTGCAAGGTATATTGGAGAAATCCTTGCAGTGCCAGCACCGTCACGCCTACCGTCCCCAGCACCCACAAGACCTGCGGCGATATGGCCGCGCCCAGGAAATGGAGCGAGGAGACCTCATTGCCCGTGAAATAGGGCAGCGACCGCACCTTCTCGTCCCAGAGGTGCAGGGCCGCTTCCTGGATGACGATGGACAGGCCAATGGTGATGATGATCAGATGCAGAACCGAATGGCGGCGCAACTTGCGGAAAAACAGGATTTCCAGCAGACATCCAATCAGTGCGACAACCACCACTGCGCCGGTTACGGCCACCGGCAGCGGAACGTACCACGCCAGGGTCACCGCCACCATCCCTCCCAACATTACGAACTCGCCCTGCGCCAGGTTCAGCACGCCGGTCGCGCTGTAGATGAGACTGAACCCAACCGCTACCACAGCATACACGCTGCCTTTGGTGACTCCCGACAGCAAATATTGCAGCGCTAAGTTCTCTCCGGTCACTACTTTTTGTAGGTGGTGAACTTGCCGGCTTTGACCGTGAGCATCTCGAAGGCATCCAAATCCAGACCGGTGTGGTCCGTGGCCGAATAATTGAAGATGCCGTCGGTGCCGACGAACCCCTTGAGGTTCTCGATGGCATCGCGCACTTTCTCCCGATCCGGACTGCCGGCCCGTTTGAGGCCCTCGACTGCCACCATGAGCGCGTCGTATGCGTGCCCGCCAAAAGTGCTGACGTCCTCATGGAAGGCCGCCTCATAATCGTGCTTGAAGGTGGCCAGCACCTGCTTCTGCGGATGGTCCTCCGGCAGGTCATCCACGATCAACAGGCGGCCGGCTGGGAAAAGCGTGCCCTCGGCGGCGACCCCCGCCTGCTGGACATACTTCCGGTTCCCGAAACCGTGGCTCTGGAACAACGGCACATCCAGTCCGAGTTGTCTCATATTCTTGGCCACGATGGACTGGGCCGGGACGATCGACCAGTTCACCACGGCCTGCACCCCCGGCTTGCTTTTGACTTTGGTAAGGATGTCGGTCAGGTCGGTCGCCTGCCGGTCATACACCTCATCGGCCAGAATCTCGATGCCCTCCGCCTTGGCCATGTCCTCCAATTGCTTCCTGCCCGCCGCGCCGAAACCGTCGTTGCTGCTCAAAACGGCGATTTTGGCAATCCCTTTCTCCTTCATGGTCCGGTAAATCCAAGTAACCGCCTGGCTGTCTTTCTGCGGCACCTTGAAGACGTATTTGGCCACCGGGTTGACAATGACCTCCGCCGCCGCGCAGGAGATCAGTATCATCTTGTTCTCCTCGCACAAGTTCTTGATCTGCATCGTCTCGCCGCTCGTGGACGGTCCGATGATGGCCAGCACCTTGTCTTCCTCGATCAATTGTTTGGCGAAGGACACGGCCTTCTCCGGGCTGCCGCCGGTGTCCTTGAGCACCAGTTCCAGCTTCCGCCCGCCGATTCCGCCCGAGGCGTTGATCTTGTCGACCAGCAGGCGGGCCGTCTTGGCCTCCGGCGCCCCCAAAAAGGAGGCCGGTCCGGTCACCGAAAAAAGGGCGCCGATCTTGACCGGCTTCGGTTGGCTGGCGGCGGAAGCTGGATGCAAAGCCAGCAGGACGCCCAACAAACACGCTGTGGGAAGACTATGCAGAATTCTTTTCATGACATTCTATTCTGGTTTGACCACAGGCCGGAGCACCAGGTTGCGGTACTCGATTCCCGTGTGGTCGCCTTGCAGGTAGATCGGGCCGGGACGGCCCACGTCCGACCACAAAGCGCCGCCGGTGCAGCCCAGGACCGGCTGATTATCGATGATGCGCGTGCCGTTCAGGATCACTGTCAGGTGCCGGTCCACGAAAGTAATGTCCATCGTCTGCCACTCGCCGGGAGGTTTCTCGGCGGCCGCCGTCGGTTTGATGCGGCTGTAGAGGGCGCCCATGTTGTGCGAGTTGAGCGGGTGGCCGTAAGTGTCCGCCACCTGGATTTCGTAAATGCCCCGCAGATAGACACCGCTATTCCCATCCTTGCCGGCCCGGGTCTCGAGGGCAATATTGAAGTCCTCGAACTCCCGGTCCGTGCGCAGGTTGCCGTAGTTCTTGTGCGGCTTGCCCTCCTCCTGGACGACGTTGTTGACCAGGAGACCGTCTTTCACGGCCCAGCCGTTGACCGCGTTGGGGTCTGTCAACCGCCATCCCTCGAGGTCCTTGCCGTTAAAAAGCGGGATCGGTTCGCCGAATTTCACATTGGCCAGGTCGGGCGCCGGCGGCACCGTGGGCATCCGTTTGCCCGAGAAGGTGCTCGTGTCTTCGCCTTGGCCGTTCTCGCGGGGTTTGACGCTGGCCAGTTGCATCGTGTCCCCATCCACCGTCGCGGTGATGGTTTCCACAATCACAATGGTCTTTCTCACCTGCTTGCCGGCCTCCTGGCGCCGGATGTTGTGGTTGCGCGTCACCACCAGCTTGCCATCCTCAACCTTGGCCGAGGCGGTGGGTTCGACGCTGCCCCACCCCCAGAGCATCCCGGCCTGCAAGCCCCCGCCGGCTTCCTCCACCCCCAGCCAGCCCGGGGCCCCGCCGGGCAGCGTGAGCGCCCAGCCGCCCAGGAATGGATTGTCCGCAGCCACCGCCGCGCCCAGTGCCGCGCTCAAGAGCAGGATACTTGCCTTTATAGGCAGGAAATGACGCATAAGCATGCCGCCCTTATGCTCCCCCACGCCCCGCAACGCAAGCAGATTCTCGCGCGAGGATCGAGCGCGGCTCGGGGACAGAAAGCACTTTCTCTTTTCTGCCGGCGGCGTTAGGTTCCCGCCTGGTCAGCCGGTTGCATCGGAGACGAGCATTTGCAGAAACGTGAGCCGGCCGGTTCTGTGAAAGCCCGACAGTTGAAACGTGTATGATCGAGCGCATCACTATCGATAATTTCAAGAGCCTGAAGAAGGTGGATTTGAAGCTGGGGCGCCTGAATCTCTTTGTGGGGGCCAATGCCAGCGGCAAGTCGAACCTTTTCGATGCGTTGCAGGTGCTATGGGGAATTGCCAACGGGAACCCGCTGAAGGAGTTTTTGGAAGGAGGTTCCGGAACGAACTCGGGAGAGCGATGGCCGGGCATTCGCGGCGGGCTCGCGAACGCGATCTATCGCCCTCCTCCCACGCGCGCGCCGTCTTCGCCCGCGGAGCAAGCGAAGCCCAATCACTCGACTTTTGCAGAGTTGATGAGCAACGCAACTGCCCACCCCACGCGGGAGGCGACGTTGCGGGTCCGGTTGACTGAGCCGTCGGGGTCCCTCGAGTACAGCTTCACCTTCGACAGCGGAGGAGAGACAACGGATGAATGGCTCATGAAGGCAGGAACCAAGGTCGCCTCTATGGAGGGAGGGGAAGTCTTGTTCAGGCACGCCGATAAACCCCTGAGCCCGGGGGTTCCAAATCCGTGGGGGGGATCTGAGATCATACACAGCCTCAGCGTGGGCGCGCTCGCGGGTGACAAGGATATGATCACCTTGATCTCGCACTTGATGGGCCAACTCACGAGCATGCAGTTCCTGGAGCTGGAACCGCGCGTTCTTCGCCAATACGGCTTAGCGGCTGATGTTCCACGCCCGATGGGAAGGAGCGGGGAGAATTTCGCCGGTGTGGTCCGCAGCATCTGTGCCGATCCAAAGACCAAAGCGGCCTATTTGAGTTGGTTGCAGGAACTCCGGCCCCAGGAGGTGGACGATGTTAAAACCTTGAACGGCGCCCTCGGAGAACCTTTGTTCGCCCTGAGCGAAGGGGGACAGGACTTTCCCGCCCCTGTGTTGTCAGACGGCACGCTTCGCTTTGCGGCCCTCGCGGCATCCTTCTTTCGCCATCCGCCGCCGCTGTTGCTGGCCGTGGAGGAAATCGAGAACGGCATCCATGGCAGCCGGCTTCGTTTATTGGTGGAACTCTTCCGCCGCCAAGCCGCTTTTGGCCAGATACAAGTGCTCGCGACCACCCATTCCCCTCTGGTCCTGGCCTGGCTGAAGCCGGAAGAGTATCAAAACACGTTTGTCTGCAAACGGGATGAAATGACCGGAGAGTCGCGCATTCTCCCGCTGACGGAGATTCCCCGCTTTGAAGAGGTCATTCGGACCCAGTCGATCACCGAATTGCTCACTGAAGGCTGGATGGAGGCGGCCCTGTGAGCTTCCGCGTGCTGGTGATCCCCGAGGATCCCACCAACAACGGCTACATTTTAAAACCTCTGGTCGAACGAATGCTGGCGGAAACCGGCAAACCAAACGCCCGCGTCGTGGTCCTCACGAATCCCAGACTTCATGGGTACGCGTGCGCCGTAGCGGCGATCGGAGACGAGTTGGCGGAACGTTACCGCCATTTCGACCTTTGGCTATTCATGCCGGATGCGGACAGAGCGTCGAGCGCGGAACTGGATCGCCTGGAAAGGACGATCCAGGAGAAGGGCGTTTGCCTCAGATGCTGCGCCGCACGGCCCGAGGTCGAAGCTTGGCTGCTCGCCGGGCATCGCCAGCACCTCAAAATCGGATGGTCCGAAGTGGCGGCTCATCCAAGGTTAAAGGAAGAAATCTTCGACCCTTTTTTAAGGGACCATGGAGAGCCAAGGAGCGCGGGCGGTGGCCGGGAAGCCCTGATGCGGATTACCCTGTCGAACTACCGCAGCCTGCTTGATCTGTGTCCCGAGCTCAACCAGCTGGACCAGCGTTTGCGTCAACTGCCAGGTTACTGAGGGGTCCGTGGGATGCACTACAGACGGACGGCCCCTCACCCCGGCCCTCTCCCCATCGGATGGGGAGAGGGAGAGTGGTCGGTCGCCACACGCTGAGGGCAGCCCGAGGAGTAGTAACGCCGCGGGGAACGATTTTCGGGAGCGTTATGGCGACCGGGACCGGGACCGTGCGCTTCCCAGATTCTTCCGAATGGGGATGTGTTTTGGAGTTTTGAGGATTATTGAGAATTGAAAATTGAAAATTGGCAAATGGTAATTAACATCCGGGATCGATGCTGCCCAGCTTCCTTTAGCAATAACCAATTCTCAATAGTCAATTTTCAATCAGATCCTTCCGGAAAAGACTCTCTGCGAAAAACCTGGGATGCGCCCACCGGACCTGATGCTTCCGTTCTCACTTGACGCCTCTTGCCCCGGGGCCATGCTAGGCCCATGAATTCAACTCACTTACCCCCCGCCGCTTCGAGCCCACTGAGCCGGCGTCTGTTCATGCAGACCATGGGACTGGGGGCCGCGGCCCTCGAACTCGATCAGTCGGCCATTTCCCAGGAGAAACCGATCCAGGGCTTCGAGAGGGCCCCCGAGGACCCGACGGCCTCAAAGGGCTGGCAACCGGTTTCAGATCGCAAAGTTCGCGTTGGCATTGCCGGCTACGGGGTGTGCAAGTTCGGGGCGGAGTTCGGGTTCCAACACCACCCGAATGTGGAGGTGGCGGCGGTGAGCGATCTTTTTCCCGACCGTTGCGCGGAGTTGGCCCGAGTCTGCGGTTGCAGCAAGACTTATCCGTCTCTGGAGGAACTGGTCAAAGACGACCACATCGAGGCGGTATTCGTTGCGACCGACGCTCCCAGCCATGCGCGGCATTGCATCGAGGTCTTGACGCATGGCAAGCACGTCGTCTCGGCTGTGCCGGCGGTCTTCGGCTCCCTTGAAGACGCCCATAAACTCCACGAGGCGGTCAAGGCCAGCGGCCACAAATACATGATGTTCGAGACCTCGTCATGGAAGAGCCGATACCCTCTTACAAGGACTGGCGCGTCGGCCTGCCGCCGCAGTGGTATCCAACGCATTCGAATGCCTACTATGTGGGAGTGACGGGCGGCAGTTTCACCGAAGCCCGCGAACCCCTGGTTAACATCGCCTGGGCCCTGAACCTGACGGTGGCGGGCATTGTCGCCCATCAATCCGCCCTCAAAGGCGGGGAACTCATGAAGATCCCTCAGTTCAGTTAGTCACGGCCGTCAATCTCAACTTCCGCAAATTGAAGGGCTGCCAGTCCTCTTTCCGGGCGCGAACGGAAATGGAGGCCCTGCCGGGCCCCGGCAGTTCGAGCGTGCCCAACTCCAGGTCCTGGAATTTCCCGTAATCGCCCGTGGCGGGCGCCTTGGCTTCGAGTTTTTGGGCGCCGAGGGAAACCGTGAAAGAGCCGCTGCCCAGCGCGGCGATCTCCGCGGTGAGTTTGACCTTGCCCGGGCGGGCCACGTTGAACTGCCATTCCAGCCAATCCTCGGGGTCGGTCCAGAACCCGATGCAATCACGGTCCTGTCCGCCCTCGTACTTGATGGTTTGGCCGTGAGTGACGGCCTCGGTCGCCGGCAGCGCAAGCGCGCCGTCGGCGGCTTGAGTTAATTGCGGGCCCTCCACCTCCGGCGAGCCGAGGATTTTCAAGACGACTGTCGAGGAGACTTTGTCCGGCGCTTGGGCCGGGACATCGATGGTCACGCCCTCCGCCCCGGAGGCTGTCTTGAGCTTTTGCCCGCCGGCCAGGAGCGAGGCGGACTCAACGGAGTTCTTGAGGCCCGGCACCAGGAGCTTGCCGTCGGTGGGCCAGGTAAAGACGTGGAGGTAGAGCGTCGCGCCCTCGGGGGTGAGCTTCTTGGTGGAGCGGCCCCAGGGCAGCCGCTTGAAGGGGCTGGCGGTCGTGGCGTAAATGGCCTGGCCGTTGACTTTCATCCACTGGCCGATTTGCTGGAGGCGTTCGACGGAGGGTGCGGGGATGAGGCCCTCGGAGGTGGGGCCGACGTTGAGGAGGTAATTGCCGCCTTTGCTGGCGATGTCCACGAGGTTGCGAATGAGGGTTTGGGCGCTCTTCCAATCGTGGTCATAGCTCTTGTAGCCCCAGGTGTCGTTCATGGTCATGCAGGTCTCCCAGTCGCGGCCCGGGTAGCCGGTGGCGGGAACGAACTGCTCGGGAGTCTCGGTATCCCCATTGAAGCCTCCGCCCAGGCGGTTGTTGTGGATGATGCCGGGTTGAAGCTTGAGCAGGGCAACGAGCTGGCGCGCGCGTTCCGGGTTCATCTCGCAGGGCGTGTCCCACCAAAGGACGGAGAGGGGGCCGTAGTTGCTGAGGAGCTCGCGCACCTGCGGCACGGCGACCTGGCGGATGTATTCGTCCATGCTGCCCGCGTGGGCAGGGTCCCAATGCTGGCCGCAGACTCCACCGCCCACGTTATTCCAGTCCTGGGCCTGGGAATAGTAAAAGCCAAGCTTGAGACCGTGGTGACGGCAGGCGGCGGCCAATTCCTTGAGCGGGTCGCGGCCGAAGGGGCTGGCCTTGACGATGTTCCAATCGCTGGCCTTGGAATCGAACATGGCAAAGCCGTCGTGGTGTTTGGAGGTGATGACAATATACTTCATGCCGGCCTCCTTGGCCGTCTTGACCCATTCTTCGGCATCGTACTTGACCGGGTTGAACTGGCTGGCAAAACCCTGGTATTCGGCGCAGGGGATCTGGGCGTTGAACATGATCCACTCTCCGATGCTGCCGATCTTTTTGCCGTGGTAAGTGCCGGCGGGGACGGAATAGACCCCCCAATGGATGAACATGCCAAACCGCGCTTCGCGCCACCACTTCATGCGGGCATCCCGCTGGCCGGGGGTCTCCCCGGCATAAGGGTCCGCCGAGTTTTCCGCCGAAGGCGCCGCTGCCGGGCGCAAGGCCCCAATCAGGGCCAAGGCCAAAGCCAGTCTTTTTGCATTCATAATAGTTTCAAGAAGAACCGGGGCCATGATACTCTGGGGGCCAAAGCTGTCCAGACCTCCGTGAATACTCCCCACAGCAATCGAGTCAATTGACAATGACAGCGGACGGAATCGAGCTTATTCTGCCAGGAGCACTTTATGAAAAGCCGGATATTGTGGAACCTGAGCCTGGGGCTGGTCCTGATCATGGCGCCGTTGGTCAGTTGCTGGGCCCGCCAGACACCCCCTCCTCCAACAGCCCCCATCACTCAGGAGCCTGGTCCAGCGCCCGTCCTCCAACCGGCCGCCGCGGCAGCGCCCGCGCCGGCTCAGCCGGTCCCCCAGCCGGGTCCCGCCACATCCCCCGGGACTGCTCCCGTGCCGAGCCTCTCGGAGGCGCCGGCTGCGCCGGTGTCCGCCGAAAGGCCCGCCCCTGCCAATGTCAGGACGGACGGTCCAGTGGGCGACCTTATCAAGCTTGCCAATGCGGGAGTCGACTCCTCGGTGCTGCTGGCCTTTGCCACCAATTCTGCCAGCCTCTTCAACCTCAATGCGGAGGAGATTATCTACTTGAAGGACCTTGGCGTTCCGAGCGCCGTCGTGACGGCGATACTCCAGCATGACCAGGCCTCGAAGGAGCTTCTGGCCAATTCCAACGCGCCGCTTGCTCCGCCCGCCGACTGGCAGTTTGTCCCTCAACCCGCAGCCCCGGCCACAGCCGACGCTGCTCTGGCAGCCCAGAGCGCGCCTCCCGCCTATCCGTCGCCCCTGGATTACTCGCCGCCGTCGCCGGACATCACCGAGCCCGGCTTCTACGACACCCTCTCGCCTTACGGCAACTGGGTCCGGGTCGAGGGCGCCGGGCTTTGCTGGCAACCCTCGGCCGCAGTCGTGGACTCCTCCTGGCAGCCTTACTTCGACGGCGGCCATTGGGTCTATACGGACTGCGGATGGTATTGGGCTTCGGATTATTCGTGGGGCTGGGCCCCGTTTCACTATGGACGTTGGTTTCACCACAATCACTGGGGCTGGTGCTGGGCGCCCGATACAGTCTGGGGACCGTCCTGGGTGTGCTGGCGCTATACCGACGGCTATTGCGGCTGGGCGCCGCTGCCGCCAGGCGCCTGGTACAGACCCGGAATCGGGCTGAGCTTCTACGGCCGCGGGGTTGGCGCCAGCTTCGGCTTTGGCCTGGGCTTCGATTCCTTCGCTTTTGTTTCGTGGGGAAATTTCAATGACCGCCATTTGCGCCCGTGGGGAGTCAGGCGCGACCGCCGGGAGGGGATCTATCGGCAAAGCACTGCTGTAACCCGCTTCGACAGTGTCGGCGGCACGGCTTCAAACCACGGGCTTTCGGCCGAACATGTCGCCTCGGCCACTCATGCTCCGGTGCGTCCAGTGGCCATCCGCGCGGTCGGCGCGCCTGCCGCCGGCGGCCTGCGAGCAGAGCATCTGGCCTTGGATGGCAGAACTCTGAATGTCTTCCGTCCCAGCGCCGCGGAACTGCGCCGCACGCCCGCCGCCAATTCCCGGCGGCCTGGGAGTGCTGCCATCCGTTCACCCGGCGCCGCCACCTCCGCGGCCACCGCCCGAAACGTGTCAAACTCGCCCTCGCGCTCCTTCGGCGAGTCTCGCCCGGTCCCACTGGACCCCGCCGAGCGGAATCGGGCCCTTGGCAACGTTCGCCTCTCCAGCACAGCCAGGCCCGCTCCCTCGACCTCCCGGACTCAACCCGCGTGGCTGGCTCCGCAGACGCAGGAGACGCAGAGGCAACCCGCGCCCGCCCAGCGAGACAATTCACGCCCGTCCTACCAGGCCCCGGCACAGCGAGATTACAGGGCCCAAACCTACCAGGCGCCCGCTCAAGTGCCGCGCTACAGCTCTCCCGCCGAGCGCTCGCGCCTCGATTCCGGCCCCGTCTATTCAAGTGCGCCGCGCGCCTATTCCGCCCCCGCCCCCGCTCCGGCGCCCGCGGCGCGTCCTTCATCGCCGGCGCCAAGCTCAGGCTCGCAATCCGGCTCCGGGCGGGGTGGACGCTAACTGGCCGATGTTTGAGTTAGCCGCCCCTTACGCCCCGGCCGGCGATCAGCCGCAAGGGATTGCCAGGCTGACGGAGGGGGTCTTGTCGGGCGTCAGACACCAGACGCTCCTGGGGGTCACCGGCTCCGGCAAGACTTTCACGGTGGCGAACGTGATCAGGAACGTCAACAAACCGACGCTGGTCATCTCCCACAACAAGACCTTGGCCGCGCAGCTTTACGCCGAATTCAAGGGTTTCTTTCCGAACAGCGCCGTCGAGTACTTCGTCAGCTACTTCGATTACTACCAGCCGGAGGCCTACATCCCGCGCACGGACACCTACATCGAAAAGGATTCGAGCATCAACGAGGAAATCGAGCGGTTGAGGCTCTCGACCATGAGCGCGCTGTTCTCCCGGCGGGACGTCGTTGTCGTCGCCAGCGTCTCCTGCATCTACGGCATCGGCAGCAAGGAGGACTATGAGGCGATGGTCATCACGCTGCGCGTCGGGATGGAGACGACGCGCGACCTCTTTCTAGGCCGCCTCGTGGATCTGCAATACGCGCGCAACGACGTCGAGTTCACCCGCGGCCAGTTCCGCGTCAGAGGCGATACCATCGAGCTGTGCCCCGCCGGCCGCGAGGATGCCCTGCGGGTCGAGTTCTTTGGGGAAGAGATCGAGCGCCTCACGCGCTTCGACCCCTTGAGCGGCCACAAGCTCGAGACGCTGGCGGCCGTGACGATCTATCCGGGCAAGCAATTCGTGACCCCGGCCGGGAAACTGCGCCCGGCGCTGCTCGCCATCCGCGAGGAATTGGGCCAGCGCATTGCCTGGTTCGAGAAGCAGGGTAAACTCCTGGAAGCCCAGCGCATCAAAATGCGCACCGAATACGACCTCGAAATGATGGAGGAGATGGGCTTCTGCTCCGGCATCGAGAACTACTCGCGCCACCTGGCGGGCCGGCCCCCCGGCTCCCGCCCGTGTACGCTCCTGGATTTCTTTCCCAAGGAATACCTCCTGGTTATTGACGAATCCCACGCCACCGTGCCGCAGATCGGCGGCATGTACGAAGGCGACCGCTCCCGCAAGACCGTCCTGACGGACTACGGATTCCGCCTGCCCAGCGCGCTGGATAACCGGCCGCTGAACTTCGAGGAATTTCAAAGCCTGCAGAACCAGACCATCTATGTCAGCGCCACGCCCGGACCGCGCGAGGTGCAATGGTCCAGCGGCCATGTCATCGAGCAGATCGTCCGGCCCACTGGCCTGGTGGACCCGAGGGTGACGGTCAAACCGCTGGCGGGCCAGATCGATGACCTCATTGACCAATGCCGGAAACGGGCCGATGCCAAGGAGCGTATCCTGGTCACCACCCTCACCAAACGCACCGCCGAGGAATTGACCGATTACCTCCGCGACATCGGCATCAACGTCCAATACCTCCACAGCGAGATTGGCGCCATCGAACGCGTGGAAATACTGCGCGCCCTCCGCAAGGGCGAGTTTGACGTCCTGGTCGGCATCAACCTGCTCCGGGAAGGACTGGACCTGCCCGAGGTGTCGCTCGTCGCCATCCTCGACGCGGACAAGGAAGGCTATCTGCGCAGCGCCACCAGCCTCATTCAAACGGCCGGCCGCGCCGCCCGGCATTTGAATGGCGAAGTCATCCTCTATGCCGACGTGATGACGCAGAGCATACGGAAATTCCTGGCCGTATCGGAGTACCGCCGCAACAAGCAACTGGCCTATAACCAGGAGCACCACATCACCCCCCGCAGCGTCAGCCGCGCCGTCGAGGAGAGTCTCTCCTCCCGCCAGGCCGTCTCCCGGCAGGCCCAGGCCTTCCTGGCCGAACCGGGCGTGGACCTCGACATCGCCCAGACCATCAAGGAACTCGAAGAGGAAATGCTCGGCGCTGCCAACAATCTCGAGTTCGAGAAGGCGGCCCTGCTGCGCGACCAAATCCGCGAGCTGAAACGGACGCTGGAGGGCGCCGCCCCCGCCCCGGCTGCCCAAGCCCAGCCTTCCAAGCCGTTTGCTTACCCCAAGACCGGAAAACGAGCCGCCCGCCGCGCCCGCCGCAGCAACGCCAGGGCAAGTGACAACGTCGCCGAAACTGGCCCCATTCCCTGAGTGCAGGAGACGACGCAAGGAGTCTCTGATCGATGGCCTCCGAAGCGAGCAGGCTTTCGCCGTGCCCCTTGGAACAGTGCTTGCGTTTGCGGGCGAGTACTCGTACCCTTTGTGTTGTTGGCGTCGAAAAGAGAGGCCCGGAGTGCCTTTGGACTCGGTGCAGCCGGTGTCCGGGTTGGTAGCTCAGTCGGTAGAGCAGCGGCCTTTTAAGCCGTTGGTC
>Ga0187853_10000331_pt1 | contig 51818 bp, 73 predicted proteins | sample June2016WEW_6_10_2_FD_132417 | JGI IMG/M metagenome (GOLD analysis project Ga0187853, IMG submission 132417) | Peatland microbial communities from SPRUCE experiment site at the Marcell Experimental Forest, Minnesota, USA - June2016WEW_6_100 | ecosystem: Environmental > Terrestrial > Soil >... | reverse complement strand
TGGGCTGAGTACGAGCGCGTGACGGCTTCAGCGTGGGCTGAGTACGAGCGCGTGACGGCTCCGGCGTGGGCTGAGTACGAGCGCGTGAAGGCTGACACGATCCGAAAGCTCATCCCATATCCTTTCGAGGTTCAGCCATGACCCCCATCCAGGCCGTCCCTGAGCCGCTGCGCACAATGCTCGATATGCCCGACCGCGACTACCCGCTGGCCAACACACTAGGCGAGGGCGCAAACACGTCCAAGCGCCTGAACTACACCACCATCTTTTGTGCCATCGCACTCTTGTTCAGTGCGCTGGTAATGATCTTCACCCACTAACCCTGTACCACTGGAGGATTTGATGCCCGAAAACACCCGCTTTGGACGTGGCAAGAACGATCAGCCCTACCGTCCTGAAACATCTGCCAACGATCCCCGCGAGATCAAGATTACCCCAGGCTGGAACGTCCGGGATATGTCCAGCCAGAAAACCATTGATCACATTCAAGACCTCAAGACCTCGATTCTCGCTCGTGCCAACAAAGGTCTGCCAGGACTCATCTACGCAATCAAAGTCAAATACGACCCGGCAACCGAGACAAAGACCTTGGTTGACGGCCAGTGCCGCCTACTCGCCTGCCGCGAGCTTTGGAACGAGGGACACAAGATTTACATTCCAGAAGAGCGCGTCAAGGGGAGCGAAGCGGAGCTTTTCGCCACTGCGCTTGCCGGCAACACGGGGCAGGAAAACACTCAACTCGAAATCGGGTTAGGGTGTCTGCGACTGATAACCGGCTTCAACTGGTCCCCGCAAATGGTGGCCGAGCAGATTGGGAAAAGCAAGCGGTACATCACCGAGGCTCTGGCCCTCACCGACGCCCCCGCTGAGATTAAAGAGATGCTGACCGAGGGCAAAGTCAGCGCCCCAGCCGTTCGCCATGAACTCAAAAAGGCAGAAAAGGAGAAGAGGGCGCCGGAAACCGCTATTGCCCCGCTCAAAGAAGCGGTCGCAGAATCCTACCGCCGCGCCCCGGCCGTACCGGAACCAAAACAGGCAACACTCCCCGGCACACCTGCCCGGAAAGCGAAGAAGCAAAAGCCGGTCACACGGCCCAAGAAGCCAAGCGCAAAGGAAACCGCGCTCAAGTCCGATATGGCCGCAACAGCCAAGCTCGGAATCGACCTCGCCCGTCACATCATCGCTGACGATCTGACGTTTGAAAAGCTGGAAGCCTTCGCCAAGAAGCTATTGGCGGCGGCTGGCCTCAAAGAGTAAACCCCGCACCAACCAACCCTCGCTCTACACCTGCAACACGTTCCCACCAAAAAGAAGCCCCCCAACCGAGAGGAAGGGGGGCTTTGCCTTTCCTATGGATGCGGGGTGCCGCTCTTGATCGCTGCCAAGGTCTCAAGATGGGATGGTTGGACGGGCCACCCCGCATTTGCAGTATACCGCGTTCTGTGATACTTTGCAATTGCCGAGGTAAAAGATGCTGGATGCCTCATCGACAATTCGTTCCGCGTCAAGGTTCCCGCTTTCGTGCGCCTGGGCTTCGCCTGTGCATGGTGACTTCATCCCACAGGTGGGCATACGAATACAGGATGAGCACTCTGTCCAATGCCCAACAAACAATCCTAAGAGTTTACGCCGAGCAAAATACAACGCTGTGCCGATGATGGCCTTGTCGCCGCGTCACAGCGCCATCGGGGATCGGCAAATCAGCGGGTAAGGGTTCCCCCGCTGAGAGGCGGGGCTTTCCGGGCAACGGCGCGGCCTACGCCCCGGTCACTAAAGCGGTTGCAAGAAAGAACCCATACAACCTCAAGATTGGCCCTTTGGATTAGCCCTACTGAAGCAGCGGACTACTAATCGCTACGGGGATGGCCGGAGTGTCACTTTTACGAATCCTCTTTGACCGCATGAGAGGCGTGGCGCTTTGTGTCCCGCTTCATATCCCGGCACGTCACGCCCACCGTTGGCACATAGCGCGACCGGCATGGGTTGTGAATCTGGCAACCCGCATCGTACACGCCGCCGCGCACCTCGTAATCCACGCCGTCTATCCGCATCTCTTTAGGGCAGCAGCATACAGGCTCCAGCGGCTTGTCGGGAGCATGCGGAACGATTAAGGCCGTGGCATGGTCAAGTATCAAGGCAGCGCGTAGAGCTTCTTCGCTGAGTATTTCCATCACGGTTTACCTTTCAAGAGATCCAAAACGTCATTGATGGCCGTGCCATCGAGTACCATGCCCGTCGAGTAGCGGAGAACGCGCCAACCCTCTTTGACCGCCGCATTGTACTTCCAGCAGTCATTCTCAAATCCACTCCCGCGACTGTGCCTCCCCCCCTTCCAGATACCGCCCTCTATCTCGACAGCGATCTTAGGCTCCAAAAAAGCAAAGTCAAACCGGAACCGGCGAGTGGGATGAAAATAGTATTCGCGCTCGAATTGCAGCCCTTCGGCACGGCAATGGAGAGCGAAAGCCTCTTCACCGGGACTACCGGGCTTTGGCAGGGACGGCCTTCGGGTTGTGTTCTGCATGGTGGCACTCCGCACACTTCGTTCTGACATTCTCCAGCACGTCGGACCCGCCTGCTCCCCGGCTCTTGATGTGCGCCATGTGGCCCGTTGCCCAACTCACAGGACGCGCGCACTCGACACACTTCCAGCCATCCCGCGTAAAACACTGCCGCCGTAGGTCAGCCAGGGCTTGCCCCTTGAGCCGGATGCGCCCTAGCTTGCCAGGGACACCTGAGCGTTCGCGGCGGCGCTTTGCGGAGGCTCCTGAGCGGATCGTCATGCTAGATGCTCCCCCGCCTTCATGCGCTCGTAGAGTAGCTGATTCCCTTTGTCCTGTAGGTACGCAATACTGATAGCCTTGATTGCCTCTGCGCGGTCCTTGCACTCATCAATGAGCATAGCCATCTCGATTGCTTGCTCAAACTCGGTGCAGTCCCCCTCTGGGGCCATGACAATAGGCCGCTTTACTTCAAGGTACTGGCCGGGATACTTCTCGTTGACATAAGCCACAAACTGTTTTTCTGGAAGGGCTATAGCTGCTTCGATTACCTTTGGTAGCCTCCGAACCCTCGTAGAAATCTTTTTCATTTGCTCCAGGTTGCAGCGTTTTATCCGCATCAACTCCTCAAGGGGCGTGTCGCGGAGTTCCTTGATGGTCCTCAAAGCATCCCGCCATGAACTATGAGAAATGGGGGATGCTGTTCGGAACCATTGGTCTAGGGAAGCATAGGGCTGGCCGGTATCCGGATCCGTAGCTATCTGCCACAGTTCCCGCTCCTCCATGATGAGAGCTACCATGCCCCGCACAGCGAACGCCTTCTCCTCAATGCCATCCCAGTGGCTCAGAATTGACTTGAGAGCGTCTACCGCGCCTTCGGGTGGCATAATCCTCAAGGTGGACCAGTCCGGCGCGTCTACGGGGTTGGGCAACATTTGGACAGATTTACTCATGGGCGGATTCCCTTTCTGGCGGCGGTCCCGGCTCAATGAACAGCCTCCACGCTGCATCGGGTTCATTTGAAGTATAAGCAAGAATACGCTGGAAACAACTATCTAGCATCGGTTCAAAGTGCATCTTCCCAAGCGCCATCAGCAAGGCCAACGCCTGAGCCAGTTTCCAGTCCTCTTCAAACGCCTCTTGGTTGTAGCGCATCAGCCGGCGCATGTGGCAGATTTCTACTGCTCTATGATATTCCACTGCATTGACCGGGACCATAGTCTGCTTCATTGAACCAGCCTGTACTCGTATGCCCTGCTGCCTTCACGTTTGCGCTTCTCGATGATGTGACTGCCGTACTGCGACTTCCGCAGATCTCGCAACCTCGCTGTGATGCATGAGTCTGAACGTAATCCGGCTCCCCGCCGCTGTAGCTCATGCTGGATTCCCCACGGTGTCCACCAGAAGGTATCGCTCAAAAGGATGCTGCGCACTATACCGTTGAGCGTCTTGATGTCCGGCTCTTTCACGTCAAAATTAAGCTCAGTTTGCACCACGGCTCAGTCCCTCCCTTTCGTCAGCATCGAAGTCAACCGGAGTATCCCACCACTCTATGAACTCCCGGAACGCCTCTTCGCCTTTACGTCCAGTAACAGGAAAAGAGACATCTGCGGCGGAGTCTCCCCATCCGGTATCTCTTTCACTGGCGCAAACTTCTTTTTCGGTATCCGCTCTTTCGGCTTGTACGGAGTCCCTGATTCCAGCTTCTTGATGTCTACGCATGGATACACCGTTTTGACGTAGCGCCTATAGTACGAACCCGCATAGGCTGACCGGCGAAGAATGTCATAGATGCGCTCCGGCACTCCCTCATAGATGAGCCGCAGACCATCCCATCGACACGCAAGGTAGCCTCCCTCTGCTAAGTATCGAACGCCGCGCAAGGGAACCTTCGAGGGATCGCAAACGGGTATCCATCCAGCCATCTCACGGCACCAACTCGCCAAACACCGGCTTGTTTCTCCGCGCTGGCCGTACTGTGTCCAGAAAGTTGAACCAGGGATGCGCGAAGTCTACCGGCTCAGGCGGCGGGGGTTCCCTGTACGGAGGGTTCCACTCCGCCACCTCTGGCTTCAATGCGCTTTCCCATACCGGAATCACGCGAAGCCTTTATTGCGCTCTACGCATACCCACTGAGCGTCGCCCTGCCGTTGATAGACTTCGCCGTGTAGTGGCCCAAACATGACGATACGCCAATCGTGATCGGAGTCTTGGGCGGCTAGAGTTTCGCACTCTTGGACCGTCAAATAGTCCTCTCGCCTTGGGTCTTCGCCGTTAAGAACCATGTGCCCGTCGCGCTCTAAATAGGCATCGCCAAAGCCAACTGCGACAACCGAATCCATTGCTAAAACAGTTACCGGATCAGGGCAGCGTAGGCACGGATTATGGCCCGGATTGATAGAGGGTAGTTTTTCCCAAGTCATATAGCTACTCCGTGAAAAGCGATGGGGCTGGTTGGCTGAGTGTTTTGATGGCCGCTTGGATGCTTTCGGCAGCGGTCGTGTACTCGTTGGCCTTGTTGGTATGGAACGCGGCCTTGCGGTTGAGCTTGGTTAGCTGCGTCTCAAGACTCTTGCGGAAGAGTACGTTCGGTCCCTTCGCGGGTGCGGGTGTTGGTTGCTTTGGTCCCATGATTCTCCTTTTCTGGTTAGATGGTTGAATTGGTGTTCCTTTCATTCCGGTATTGTGATCTTGATTGGGTCCATTGAATCGCGCTTTGCCTCTGCCTTCCTACGGAGAGTATCAGCCTCCTTGTCGAGGGCTTTCGATTCTGCGTAAAGTTGAAGATTTCTTTTCGACTCTTCGCACATGTCAGAGAGCGGTTCCTTAGAACGCGACTTGTTCTCATCCCTGACAAACCACACCTGCTGAGTGCGATAACTCGACTCCGCAATAGAGGTAATGGTCCCCGCATAAACCCCGCTGTATGCGCGGAATAAAGCCCGAACAGGAGTAAACTTCTTACCCGCTGGTCCCGCCACAGGCTTGTCGATTGCTTCTTTGGCAAGTTTCATAGACGAAGCAAAACGCTCCTTCCCGCGAAGTTCAAACTCAAAGCGGCTGTTATCTTCGGAGTAGACAATCTCGACTCCGTTGTACATCTCTTTCATCGCCATAGTGTTTCTCTCCGTGGTTAATAGTTGATGGTTTGGTTACTTCGACAGCACTCTGAGCGCCGCTACAGCTAGGTCCAGCGCCCCGTCTTTCAGTTCCTTCTCGGCATCCTGTCGGGGATGCTCACGAAACTCCCTTGCTTTCTTAGCCCACGCTTCGGCAAAGGCTATCGCTACGGTGATGTTCTGGTCATTCATGGCTCACAATGCCTCTCTGTTGGGCTGCTAGGCTTGGGGTGATGGGGTAGAGCCTCCCACGGTTGGCGAAGGCTCTATGGGGTTGAGCAAACATTGGACAAATCGCCTCAGTACGAGATGGTGACGTGAGGGATGCGGCTGGCAAGGATAGCCTTCAACACAGAGATTGCTTCCTGTCGGGTAAGAGCGCAGCCCATAAGAGCCTCGACAACCTCACCGTGGAACCGCTGCCGATGCTCCAAGTCTGTTTCTAGCCGTGGAGGAATCTCCGGTATCGGCGACGGGTGTGGCGCCTCTTCTTCCGGATCGTCCGCAATCTCTTCCATCGTGGGCGGTTTCGCGTCCTCTGCGACTGCGGCAAAGGTGTTCCGCGCATCTTGAAGCACGGCCTGTTCCGCAATTACTTCCTGCCGCGTCTCCACCTTGGCTGCTTCCACTGCTGCGCTTAGCCGTGCCTGGACCTGTTCATCGGCCAGCTTTTGAGCAGCGGCGGCGATGCGGTCAGCTTCGGCCCTTGCCGCGGACTCTGCCCTCAGACGCTCCAGTTCAACGCGCTCCGCTTCGGCTACCTTGCGCCGCTCCAGTTCCGGCTTGAGTACCCGGAGCGATGCAGCGATGGCGCTCTCCGCTGAGACCTTGTACTCCTGCATGGAAGAGAGATCGGCATTCTCCAGTTCGTAGATTGCAGCCCCCAGGCTCACTGTGTCCGGGTACCGGTAAACCTGTGCAGCCTCAGCGAACGCATTTACTTCATGCGCCAGCCGCGCCTTTCGCGTCTCCTCTTCCTGCTCCCATGCCGTCAACCCAGCGAGAACTTCGGCCTCGATTCTGCCAACCGCCGTTATAAGCCGCCGTTTTTCTCCGTCAATGCCGGCGACAAAGCGTTTCATTTTCCCAGTTAGCTCTTTGGCTCTGGCATCAATACCAGTACGCAGCTTTTGGAGTGGCCGCGCAAACCGTTTGAGTTCCGCGCGCTTTTCCTCGGTGGAGATGTCGTACTTCTTCGCCTCAGCAAGCCAATCCGAGCGCATTGTCGCCAGTTGCGCGTCTGTGATCTTGCCCGGAGTGAAGAGCAAGTCATCGGCCATCTCATCAATCACTATCATTGCGAGACTGGGAGAGAGTGTGTCACCATTCAGGTCCGTCAGGGAATCCGAGGTCGGCTGCGATTGCGTATCTTTGACGGACGGAGAGGATTCCTGCTTCTGGTCCCCAATCATCGCTGAATGGGGTTGCGTAGGGTCCGGCGCTTCCACCTTCGTGTACGGGTACAGGTGCGGACTGCTCTTGATGAACTTGCCGAAGTAGGAGCCGACAGACTCCGCGTCCATGAGCGCCCGATGTTGCTCTTGTGATACCCCGCCGTAGTGGTACTCGCTCCCAGGTTCCCCTGCCGCCATTTGCTTCTTGTTCGGCGGGAACCGGAGGCCCAAGGTTTCAGGTCCGTACAAGCCATCCCCGTAACCCACTTCTGCGATCTGCGAACTTTCAACTGTTTGCCACTGCATCGGGATTCTCCGTTCCGGCTGGTTTGCCGTTCGCGTACTCTACTCCAGCCACGGAGAGCACATCGGTGATGTTGAGGAATTTGTCGCCCTTCTCGTACTTGAGCTTCAACACACACTCTTTATCGACACCTGCTATTAGCGCGTTGAAGAGGTTGGTATCGAAGCAGGTTGCAAAGTTGAACGTCTCATAGTAGCCGTGGAAGGTCACGTTGAGATACTTCGCTTTCTTCTCTCTCGTTTCCTTCTCCAAAATACCGCGAAGCGTACAGGTCATTCGATCTCCCGACACGCTGAAAAAGAACGAGGTTTCTTGTGTGGCTGGGGGTTTCGGTTCTACCTGTTTCTTTGGGATGGGCTTGTTGTCATTCTGGAGGCTGTTGCCGTCGTCGTCCTCGGAGGCCAAGCCACAGAGGGCTTGCAGGGTATAGCGCCGGAGATATGACCACGCCGCGCCGATGGATTGCACGTCGAACTTCGGCTGGCCGTCTTTGCCTTTCGCGGTTGCCGGAGCTTCGACCTCAACTTCCATGAACTGCTCACCGTGATAGAGGCCGACCGTCACTATGGCGACTTGACGCTCAAGGTCCGATTCCAGGGTGTGCATCATGGCGATACCGTTCTTGCTGAGGGCTGGCCGCACAGCGCCAATCACGGCGGCAAGGTCCGCATACTTGGACCCGTAGTAGGGGTTGTCGGATTCCTTCACGGCTTGCGTGAACTCCGACTGCGCTTTTGCGAGTGCCGCTACAAGTTCTCCAATTTGCTCACTGCGTTTCATGCTATTACTCCTGAAATCGGTAAATGGTTGTCGTACATTTCTCGTAGCTCCATGTTCTCCAGTGTGGCTTTATCCTCTGGAAACAGGAGCCGGTGAGCGTCCACAAACCGCAGATCGCCAGAGCTAACGAGATCAAGGACGGCCATCTGCTCTGAAATAGAACTGTTCTGAGGCATCAGAACGCTCCGAGACGTACATTGGCAGCCGCTTCCGACTCTGGTATGCAGCGAATATCAAAGCTCGCCAGGATTTTCCCGGCATAATCCCGACAGGAATCGCAGTAGCCCCCGTTGTTTCTCTTTTCCCGCTCAAACACTGCGAAGGTATCGCTGTCATTGGCATTCTTCGATGCGTAGAAAGCATCGTGCCTGTCGTGGTAGCTATCCTCTTGGCAGAGCCACCGTGCAAGGTTGTCTAGGGATGGACGGTCAAGGACGCTGACCGTTTCAACCCCCGTATTCGTATAGGCTAGGACTTGTGCCATGTCGTTTCCTCCAACTAACGAAACCTTACGCGCACCGGAATGACTTGTCAAGAACTATTTGCAAATAAGTATTTGACATGGGCTGGAAAGTGTGAAACGATACTGAGCATGAGAACGTACACCGAAACCGACATCCTCAAAATACTGCGTGAGCGGTTCGCGGCGAAGGGCGCTGGAAGCCGAACCCAGATTGCGGCACGGCTAGGGTTCACCACAACGCACATCGTTAATGTACTGGCTTGCAAGTCTCCCGTGTCGAAGCAACTAGCCTCAGCGCTCGGATTTGACAAGCTGCCAGATCGCTATGTTCGTAAGCAGAGAGGGGCAGCATGAGCCGCCTTCTGTCCGCATTGTTCGCGTGGTGCCTGCTGGCGCAGTGGTTCGTGCCGTGGCTGATTCTGTGCGCGTGGAGGATGCTGTGACGAGTAAGGATAAGGTGAAGCGGGTGTACCCGGAAGCAATAGCGCGTCCCTATAACTGTAAAACATACTGGCGGATATTTGACGAATCATGGCCATGCGCGAGTTTACCGATTCTTGGGACAATGCTACTCGGACAAGCCGCTCACCGCGAATCATGGGCCTGGGCAGACGCGTGGCGCAACATCCAGGCACAGCGCAAGGAGGAAGCATGAACGCTGATGAGCAGTTTGTGAGGGAAAATTGGGAGCCGGATGCAAAGATTCCGATAGACGCAGAAACAACTCTTTGTCTTGATGATCCTTACTGGACGCGAGAAAATCGCGTTGATGACCAACTCGATAACGACCATCTCTCTGCCGCCGCCGCGTTCACCCGCAATCGTCTTGCCGAGATTGCGGACGTGGAGGCAGAGATTGCACTACTCGAAAAGGTAGAAGTAAGCGAAACCACACTTGGACAGGCGCTCAATGATGCAAGAACATTACACCGCGTCCAGATACGCGAACAGGCCGCTCTCGCAGAGCTACAGAGCGGGATGATTGTGAAGGAGGCGAAGCAATGAGCGACACGATTCACGTATACCATGCCTGTAATTTCGGGCCGATGGCTCTAGTCGTTAAACACACCGACCATCTCGCCGTCGTTGCGGAGATGCGGGGCGAGATTGACCGGCTCAGGCAGCAACTCGCAGAGGCGAAGCAGCCGCCCACTCCTGCGCCTGCGTCCTTCGACGGCGACCCACTACACTCAGGCTACGACAGTGCGGCGCAACTTGACGCGGAGGACTGCCCCTCTTGCGTTCACGGCCAGAGTCTTGAGCGCGGCGAAGGGACGCATCGGGAGGGAACGAAACAGCATCCTGCGGAGCCGGAAGTGCCGGAGCCTGCATGACCGCCTACCGCATCGTGGGCGCGTGGCTTGCGCCGAAGGGGAAGTGAGCATGAAAGCGCCGTTCCCGTGGTTCGGTGGAAAATCTAAAGTCGCGTCTATTGTTTGGGAGCGATTCGGAGATGTGCAGAATTATGTTGAGCCGTTCTTTGGTTCCGGTGCTGTCCTGTTAGCCCGTCCCGATGAGCCGAATATCGAGACGGTGAACGACCTAGATTGCATGGTTGCTAACTTTTGGAGAGCGTTACAGAACGCCCCGGATGCTGTAGCCGATGCTGCCGACTGGCCGGTAAACGAAGCCGACCAACACGCCCGGCACTTATGGCTCGTTTCACAAGAAGAGTTCCGCGAACGAATGAAGGTGGACCCGGAGTTTTACGATGCGAAGATTGCAGGATGGTGGGTATGGGGACAGTGTATCTGGATTGGATCTGGATGGTGTTCAGTACAGCTACCGCACCTTTGGCGCGGACGCGGGGTAAACAGGCAGCTACCGCACCTTGGGGACGCGGGAACGGGCGTACACCGTAAGCGACCGCACCTTTGGCGCGGACGCGGGGTAAACAGGCAGCGACCGCACCTTGGGGACGCGGGAACGGGCGTACACCGTAAGCTACCGCACCTTGGGGACGCGGGAACGGGCGGCGACGAATGCCTAAGCGACCGCACCTTGGGAACGCGGGAGTTCCTGTTTCAGTACATGAACGAGCTGGCCAGTCGCTTGCGCCGAGTGCGGGTGTGCTGCGGAGATTGGTCAAGAGTATGCGGCCCTACGCCAACGGTCAAGCTGGGCCTTACGGGCGTCTTCCTCGATCCGCCTTACCTTGACGGTCGCACAGACGCGCTATATAGCTCAGACAGCCTTACAGTGGCAAACGAGGTTCGGGAATGGGCAATCGCACAAGGAGATGATCCGCGCATCCGAATTGCGCTCTGTGGTTACGAAGGCAAACACACCATGCCCGAATCGTGGCAATGCGTAAAATGGAAGGCTCGCGGAGGATATGGCTCTCAGGGCGAGAATCAAGCGCGGGAAAACTCCGCGAAAGAGCGCATCTGGTTTAGTCCCCATTGCTTAGGCGGAACGCAGGATGTATTCGACTTCGGCACATAGAGCAATTCAGACCGGACACGCCGCCCCGCATGAGGCATCCTAGAGGCGAGGTGCCTTATGCTCAACCTAATCCTGCTCGTACTCGGCTTCGTCTGCTTCCTCATCGCCGCGTTCTGGAATCCGCAACCCTCCCGCGTCAACCTGATAGCCGCTGGACTCGCTGCGTGGATACTCTCGGCGATTCTGGCAGGGCACAACCTGTAGAGACACGAAAGCGGCCCCGAAGGACCGCCCCGTGCGCTCTGGTTCCGCACAATCCTCCTGTTCTATGAAGTGACCTGCAAAAGCGTGTCGCCGCTGTCCCGTATTGCCTCACGCAAAGGACGCGCAAGGATGATGCAGCCGTGGGAAGCCGTCTGGTTATGCTCTGAATTGTCGCCGTGAATCATCATTCCGCTGCGGCCTAGTGTGTCAGTTCCAGGCATCGGGTAGAGATGACAGACCACTGGCCCCTTGCCGCCCGGATCGTCAAAGAATGTCCCGATTGTATACTGGCCCTCCGGTATCGGCCCTACATCGGGAATCTGCTCATCGGCAGGATTATCCACCCCTTCGCCATGCCCTGAGTACCCTGTGCCGGCCAGAGTCCCGTCAGGTTCCGTCAGGTTGCCGGATGTAATCTCAAACTGCCACATGGTTCCCCCTCAGTAGAACTTCCCCGCCAAGACAAGCGCCTTCCAAGCAACGTCTAGCGCCACACGCGCCTTCTGCCCCGCCGTCATTTTGGCCGGATGGTCTATCTGCTGCTCGAAATGGTCAGAAACCTTGTGCATATCCTCCGCTACGCCGTCCAGATGCTCCGCTGTGTCTGCGAGAACCGTCAGCGCCTTCGTTGCGGGGGGTGTGAGCGCCTGTAAACCCTCGATTTCGCCCTGTAGGGCCGTCAGGGAGCCTTTAAGCCCCTCTCCATCCTCCCGTAGGGTGTCTCGCGCCTGTACCAGGGTTTCCGTGCCAGCGTTAGCGGCTGTAGTGAGCGCCCCGGCCGCCGTATGCAGGTCCGCCGTCGCCCCGTCCATACCCCGCGTGGTAGCCGCTATCAGGGCGCCCGTCTGCTTGACCTGGTCTTGCGCTACCGTGGTGATCTTACGGAGGTCGTGTACGGCGGTGTCCAGTTGGCAGATAGGGCCGTCAGGGAGTAGTTTGCCGTCCGGCCCCTTCGTGGCGCATGGGCGGTTGACGATTGACAGCGTAGCGTTCAGCCCGTCAGCCGCCTGGCCGAGCTTCTGCCCGGTGTCGCCCCATTTGTCCACGGCCGCGGTTACATGCGGCATCAGGACGAAACCAGCCCACACAGCGCCCCCCACGGCCAGCGTACAGGCCGCTAGAAACAAACTGAGCAAACATTGGACAAGTCGGGTCATTTTTCTGGTAGCCCATCCATCCCGCAATATGGCCCCTCAATTTCGGCTAGTGATGCAGCATATCTCGCTATTGCGTTTTTACAGATAGGTGATTGGCTCTCGCAGTGAACCCAACCGCGATCACGAGCCGTCAGCATTGGCGGAGTCTTTTCCCCCGTTTGGTGTACTTCATGCTTGCACTCAGAACAAATACACATTCCCCAGCTCACGTCATCCTCCTGCGCTCAGGGCGCGTCATGCTGCCTTGATGTAGTGGCAGCATTGCGCGGGGGTCGTGTCCATGCCGAGCAAGGAGTTAGCAAGGAGTTGGGGGTTGGAAGACTCCTTACTAGAGGTAGGACCGCCTTCGCTCCTCACCGGTCCTCATCCTTCAATCCCCCGCGCAACCTTGAATTGCGCGGGCCACATTGCCGGGTATCGGGTCGGCAACGGCTCTGGCCAGAGCATAGACCCGCGCAAGGTTGTTACTTGCCCCAGCCAATCAACAGGCCGAAGATTGGCTCGTAGGTGCCGCCTTTGCCGCCAACAGACGACTTCAACACCCGCACGTTCGGCATGACGTACCAGTTCGTCTTTTTCCACTGCAACGGCGTACCGGCTCCGGTAGACCAATCCCATCCAACGTTGCTCCCGGTCCATGAGATTCCCGCCGAAGTCGGTACAAACACCGGCACCTTGCCGATAGTAGCGATTCGCTGCCCTACGCCCACTCCCACATTCGTAGTCACGGTAAACGGCTTCACGCTGGCCGGGAGTGCATCGAGCATGGTGAAAGCGTATGTGCCGGACGTGTTGATTTGATGGGCGTACAGGGCGCTCCCCGCTGTTGACGGCTGACCCGCCGAACTGTAGGATGCCCCGGCCATGTACAGGTTGCTCACGCTCTGCGCGGCGGCTGTGTAGGCCGCGAGGAATAGTGCCGTGAGAATCAAAATGCGTTTCATTGGCTCTCCTTTACTTGGTTGGAGTTGTTGGCGCATCGCCGGTCAGGTAGGCCAATGTAACACGCGCTGCTCCGAAGAGGAAGGTCACCGTTGCGGCGATGATGGCGAATGTCAGGTTGTGCGCTGGTAGGATTGCGGCCAGCGCGGCAAGGTAGGATGTGACGCCTCCAGAGAGAGCCAAGCCAAGAGCCAGGTATCCCTCCAACGTAGTCTTGCTGATACCGAAAATCGTTGTTCCGTTCATTTCAGTCCTCTCCTGATGGATGTGTCGTCCTAATAATCCATACCACGAATACTACAATAACCAGCGCGATGATGAGGTTCCAGTCCGGCTCAATCATTTTCGTCACACTTAATCCAGCCCAAGATCGCGGTCAAGCACAGCGCAAAGAGAATCAGGAATACCGCGCCAAAGATTATGCCTGTCCAGATGAACACTCGCTCTACAGCGTCCATGAAATCCTGAATCATGGCTTGGCCTTCTTAAGTTCATTCTCTTTGGCGCGTAGCAGCACAAATGTTACAGCGTGCGCAACGAACTCCTCAATAGAAATGCGGGACTGCGCCGCCCGTGCTTTCACATCGGCGTGCAGTTCCGCATCCATTTTGACGGTTTTCTTCATACAGCGTACTTGTACGCTTTCCCGCTGTACTTGTCAACAGAATTATTTTTGCATCCCTACCGCCGCTGTTTGCGGCGGGGCTACCTCGACAGGCGGCCTTCATTTGCAGTATAAAGACCAAATCATGTTCGGGGTTGGCGGAGTGTATGGGATTTCCATGTGTTACCTCACTTTGCGTAGGTTGGAGGCAGGTTTGAGTCCTGCGCGGGTTGATGGTTGGATGCGTTTACGGGAGCAGATGAAAATATCTTTGGCATTGTCAGTTCGTTGCTGTGAATCTCGCGGTTGATTTCTTTATATGAGAAGATCGCGGCTGGAACTCCTAGAATCAATGCAAGCACAGCACAGACGGCGATAACGATATTTACCTTTAAGCTGGTCTTCCTATTATGCTCCGCGAGGGTGACGGCTACTTGTTTGGCCGCTGTTTCCAGAGTTCTCTCTTCGTCGTCTCGGTGCGTCCTGAATTCGGTCATGAACTCGGTCACGTTCCGATCAAGGTTGCGAAAGTTAGCAACTGCGGATTCTACGCCTTCCATACGCGCCTCCAGCTTCCCAACCTTAACCGCCAGATTCTCAGCCATGCCATCTCTCCGCCCCTCAAATCCACATCGAACCCGCTGCGTAGTAGCAGTAGCCTGTACTCGCCGGAGGCTTATACTGCCCCCACGCCGGAACCGCCAGAATCGCCAATGCCGCCAACGCTAAGATCAGTCGCTTCATAGAATCTCCTAGTTCACCGTCACGTCAGTACGCCCATGCTGTGAATATAATCAGGTCGCTCGTTCCAATCTGTCCCATGCAAGTGAATACGACCGTGGTCGTCGAAACAGTTGTTGAGTTCATGCAGTGAATTTCTGCTGTGGTGTCATCGGCATTAGCAACCCAGCCGTGGGTTGCGGTCAATCCAGTTGAGCCGTTGAGTGTTACTGTGAATGTGCAGTTTAACGTTCCGGTGCCGACTGTGAAACTCCCCGCCGTGCCACTTCCTGTGACTGATCCAGCGGTACCACAACCGGAAACCGTGAATCTCGTTGTGCCTACAGTGACCGGACCATACAACGTGACTGCGCCTGCCTGAGTCGCCAAAATCACGTTATTCACGGTGTTAGAATCGATGCTGAATGGACCATTGTAATTTGACACCATATCCCAATAGTTCGCTCCGCTTCCGCCAGTCGGATTAAGCACAATCCCGGCGTTGTGGCTCGCACCGTTAGGGTCAATGTTCATATAAACGTCTGCGTTATTCCCAACAACGGCAAATGGTTTTGCCGCAGTTAGGCTATAATAGCTTCCCGAGCCCGGGCCGACAGCCACGCCAAGATGTAAGGAGTCGAATCGAAATCCGGTGCCGGTATTTGCTGCGTTCTCCAAAAGCAGCGCCGTTGCCTGATCGCCCTCGTTTGTAGTCGGAGAAATGATATTCTGCGAGAAACTGGTATAAGCCCCTCCATTTCCCGATGTAATGAAGGCGCCGCCCGTGCCGGTGGTCTGAAACAATGGAGAAATCATTGACGTGTTGGCTATAACTGTCCTCCACCGATGCGTGACGATGCCCTGATAGGTTGTCGTCAGAAACAGAGAGTCGGTGGCCAAGTTTGGATAGAAAGTAATTGATTCTCCGGTGTCTAAAGTCACAGGGGTTCCAATCGTGAAGGCTACCCCGGTGTTAGTATTGGCGGCGATGGTGTGCCCCCAGTTAAACGTCCCCGTGATCCCGATAGCCATCGGAGCGGCGCTCACAGCAGTCGAAGCGCCCGAAGTTAGCACAATATTTTTAGAGTCGGTCACTGATGCGATGGTGGTCACCAAAGTTCCGACATTATTTGTCCCAGCGCCGCTGATGGCGATTCCGGCTCCAACATCCCCCGAGACAAAGTTTGCCGTCTCAGAATGAAGGTGAGTGGGCGCGCTGAGACTAACCACGGCATCGTTTGTTCCACGTCCGGTGTATGTCTGCGGAGCAAGATAGTAGTTCGTGCCGGGACATGCCCCGGAATACAACCCGCTGAATGTCAAATCCTGGCCGTCTCCGCCTGCGCCATAGTCAGCAGGCCTCGGATATACCTGGCAGCCGCCTAAATCTTCCGCGTTGTCCTTTTCTGGATAAAGCCCTCCAGCCAACCACAATGACGGCGCAACTGTGTCAGTATTGAGAGACATGCCCGAATCGAAGTCTAGCCCAAATACACTAAATTGCGTCAGACGCGAGTTTGCCGCTGGCCAGATCAGAGGGCAGTTTTGCGAGCCGAGATTATAAGGGTTGCAAAGCTCCAACCCGTTTCCACCGTCGATTGTCAGTTGTCCGTTTAATCCACCTGAAACGACGGCTTTACCGTTGCCACTGGTGTCAATTTCAAAGTTTGTGTTTGCTGGCTGAGTGACATTTTGCGCACCACTCGGAGCGTTGTAAATCAGATTAGGTGCAGTTACCGAAGTCCCCGCCGCGACAGTGCCTGAGTAATTAGCATTTGTGCCGTTAAGCGTTCCGGTCATCGTGCCGCCAGCTAGAGGCAGCTTCGTTGAGTCTGTTGCGGTTCCCGCACTTGTCGCATAAGTCGCCGTGACCGCGTTGCCTGACGTGTTCATACTGGTAGTGTTCGTGCTGGGGTTGTAGGTCGCCGGTCCCACGTCTACGCCCTGGCTTGTGGACGAGTTCGCGGCAACGAATGTCAGGTAGTAATTCGTGTTGTCGGACTTGCTGGTGAGGGAGAGCTGACCCACGATCAGGTTGCCGTTGGCATCGCACAGGACCGCCGAGGGCGTAGTCCCGTTCACGCCGTAGAGCGAGATCGATGGCGGCGGTAAGCTGATAGTCCCGCCAGTGGCTGCCATCGGTATCCACATCGAACCCGCCGCGTAGTAGCAGTAGCCTGTGCTCGCCGGAGGCTTATACTGCCCCCACGCCGGAACCGCCAGAATCGCCAATGCCAAAACTAATCGCTTCATAGAATCTCCTAGTTCACCGTCACGTTGTAGGTTACCGCCGTTGGAGTTCCCGGCAATATCGCGCATATCTCCACTGTCGCAGTCGTACCGCTCACTGTTACCTGCGGAGTCGTGTATAGTCCGCTGCCGCTCGTCTGCACATTAGACCCATCGCTCGGAGCCGCGTTCCCCGTATGTCCCGTAGCCGATGTGCTCAACGTTGCCGTGCCTGAAGCACAAGCTCCGGCAAGTAAGGGTGATCCGCCAATGCTGCCCGTCGTGCCTGTCTGCGGGGCCGCGCCGCCATCCACCGTGTTCCCGTTCGCGTCAAACGCAACAAGATGACCGCTTATCTTCGCTGCGTTGGTTGTCTCCTGCACATAACCACCATTGCCTACTGTCCCAAGCGTTGTCCCCCATGCCTGTGGCGTTCCCTTAAAGGTCCATGCGGCACCCAGAGGCGTCCCGCACCCCGTGTCTACGGTTGCAGTGACCGATCCGGTATTACTGCTGACCGCGATGGCGCTAATGCCCGTGTAATTAATATCAACCTTAGTGTTGGTAAAGGTGGCGTTTGTTCCGGTAATGCTGGCTGGTGTGCCAGTAGCGCAGACAAACGCCGAAACCACGAGTTCGTTGGACTGGAACAACTGTCCGGTTGAAACTGCACGACCCACAGATTGAGCCTGTGTGTCCAGCGGAGCGATATTGCTGATGCCAGAGACTTCATACTCCACAATTCCCTGCGCTGGTCCAATTCCCTGCGCTGGTCCGGTCACGGTTACCAGCGTTTGGCCCCCTGTTGCGGATGCGATATACCACAAGCACGCGCTCGACGATCCAGTTGTTCCAGCCGTACAGGTGCTTGCCCTTGTCGCTGCCTGAGAGCCTACGGTAACTCCTGTTACTAAATTGAGATAGTTGTAGGTAATAATAAACACCGCGTTTCCCGCTGTGGTGGACGGGATAGTAAGCGTGGCAGTTGGGTCGTTCGCCGCACTGTTAACATAAGCGGTTGCGAGAGTTGAAATGACTGGCACTCCATTTCCAGTTGGAGCTAGTATCTTGTTCCACGAGCCATTCGCGGCGCAATAATCCGCTGGCGCTCCCCCTGGCGCGCAAGTTACTTGCTGGCTAGTTGGGCTGCTCTGCGATGTTATCCTTGGTGCTGTTGGGCTAAACTGATACCCCCCAGAACCAAAGATCACTCCGCCACCATGTAATCCTAAATAAAGGGGGGTATATATCGTGTTTTTGAAGTCTATTCCCTCTAACACAGCCCAATCGTTATTTGCGTCGTAGAGGGCAGAAAATTCCTGGTCGAGACTATAGCCGTCCCCGGAAGTATCGTCCCCCAGTGCAGACTGCCCCACTACGAGCCGCAGCGTCACGGTCTTTGCGTTCGGCGCGCTTACAAAATAGTTGAGCGCGTTCTGCATGATCGTTTCAACTATTGCGTATCCAGCCGCCGTCATGTGAACGCCGTCCGGCTGAAAGTAGGTCAAATTAGAAGACGCGCTATTTGCGCCAATGTTGGGATTCGCAGCCAAGTCCACGATGCCGTCTGCGAACTGCCACCATGTTTGATAAAGCTGTGCGTTCAAAGCGTTTCGTTGAGTCTCCGAGCCATACGACTCCAACGTAGCCACAAGGCATTTCCAGCCGAGCCTATGCCTGTCGGTGCAAAATTGCTGCATGTGGGCATAGGTTGTCGCCCAAGGAACACCCTGCATTAGATCGTTTATTCCCGTCCATAGCACAACGATGTTTTCATGGGCATTCACGCTGTACTGTGGATCAACCAACGTCAGCGCCGCACCCGTTGTTTGGTCAGATCTATTGCCCCCTTCAGCGTCATTGATTACATTGTATCCTGTCAGTGAGATGCTGTTCGTCCATCGAGGGGTAACAGGGTATCCAGCAGTTAGTGATTCTCCGTCAAATACAAGTGTTCCGACCGCAGGCGTGTTGATGTTGGCAGGCAGTGTAAACGTCTTAGGGTTGAAACCTGAATAGACCTCGGTTAGAGAGTTGGCTGGGGCCGCTGCTCCGTCCGTCAGGATCAAATCGTCAAAGTAGACCGTCTCCGCCGTAGTGGACAGGTTGGTTGCTAGAATGACCGCATCCGTGCCGCCTGTATTCGCAACTCCGACAGCCGACATGCTGAAATAAGTCCATACACTCGTGGCGGGAAGGGTCAGGGTCGTGCATGGATTTGAGCTTGTGTTGGCGCAAGAGTATAGTGTGGGATCATTTAGCGTGAGGCGATTTGTGAAGCTCGACGTTCCCCCGTTCGTCAGATAGTATCCGCTCAACGTGTAGGTATGTCCAGCCAGCGTCGTGATCTTCGAGTATCCAAATCCAGTTATAGCGCTGATCGGTGGAGGGCCAATCACATAGTAATCACCGCCAATTCCCACAAGATCGGTGCGTTGCACAGCCATCGAATAGCTGCCATCGTATGCCGTAGAACTCTGCGACACACTCATCCCGCTGCCATACACTCCACTCCATCCCCACGGAGGCCCGTTACAGGAAGATGGAGAGCAAGGTTGCGCCAGCGTCTCAAAGGTCTGGTCCCACGGCGTCACATTGGAGCCGACTCCGCCAGCCAAAGGCGCTCCGCCCAGGTTCGCCAGAGTCGTGCTCGCCGTTCCCGCTCCGATGAAGGCGATAGGCCCGCTCATCGTCCCGCCCGTCGTCGGCAGGCCGCCCAGGTTCGCCGGATACAGCCCTGTCAATGTCACTGGCGCCGGATAGGTGTTCGGCGCTATTCCCCCACTCAGCACTACATCGTAGCCCTGATTGATAGCTGCGTAGAACAGCCACGCGCCGGCTATCGTTGACGTGAAGGGATTGGCAAGCGGAGTGCCGCCTGAGTTTGAATAGATGGTTGCCAGATTGGTTGTGCCTGTCAGATATGCCGTCACTGTGCAAAAGGGGATAACGCCTTGCAGCTTATTCGTAGATTGAAGGCCGGACGTGGTGGCCGGAGTCGCACCGAGGTAGCAATAGCCGCTCAATGCGGCGGTTTGAGCAGCGGCCCCAACAGAGGCTAAACACACTAATGCGAGGAGAATAATGCGTCTCATGCACATACTTTATCCCAAGTCAATAAATATCGCTTGCCTTTCTCCCTGATGCTATGGTAGGTTTGGGAAATGAAGCCGCTCCTACTCGTCTCGGACTCCATCTCAGCATCTTCTGGCCTTGCTCGTATCACCCGTGATCTAGCCATAAGAATCCACGAACATCTAGGCGACGTGTACCGGCTTGGGACCGCTGGATATGGCGGGACAGGAAGCCGAAGGTTCCCTTGGCCGGATTATCGCCTCAACATTGTAGACAACTGGCTCCTGCCCGAACTCCCGCAGATTGCCGCTGATTTTTCAGGAGACGAAGAGCTAACCATAATGTTTATATGGGACTTATCTAGACTTGGCTGGTTTGCTGACCCGCGCCAATGTCCCAATGCTCACATTCGGCAATGGCTGGAAACCACAAAACTCCGCAAATGGGTTTACCACGCCCTCGACGCGGAAGGGCCATTCGGCAAGCTGAGTACCCGGCTGGCAGAGATATACAAAGGCTTTAACCGCGTACTGGACTATTCAGACTTCTCCTGCTGTATCACTGGCAACACCGAACACCTGCCTCACGGCATCGACACATCTGTTTTTAAGCCCCAGGACCGCAAAGAGTCTAAGCACAAGTTCTGCGAACTGGGATTTCATGAACTCAAAGATAATGATTTTCTCGTTGGCATCGTAGCAACAAACCAGGCGCGTAAGGACTGGGCGCTTGGCATCCAAGCCTGTCGTATCCTGCTCGAACGCGGTCTTGACGTAAAGGTGTGGTGCCATACAGACACGCTAGAACGGTTCTGGAGCCTCCCCAATCTGATTGCAGACTATAGGCTACAGGGCCGTGTCGTAATCACAACCGCACACTTCACCGATGAGCAGATGGCACAGTTCTACTCAGCCTGTGATGTGACTCTAGGCATTGGGCTAGGGGAGGGTTTTGGCTATCCCATTTTCGAGTCGCTGGCTTGCGGTACCCCATGCGTTCATGGGGCATACGGGGGAGCGGAAAAGCATCTCCCCCCTTCAATGAAAGTCTTCCCTTTAAGATCAACTAGCGGAGTGACTGCTTTCCGTTACGAGGGACTGTACTGCTGCAAGAGGCCCGTCTACGATGCCGAGGAATGGGCGGAACGCGCTATTGAATGTTCCAAGGTTTATGCGAGGCCAATCAGACCCGCGCTTCCGCTTGGACTCGACTGGAATAATCTCTGGCCGCGCTGGGAAGCATGGCTGCGAAAAGATAGCCCAAAGACGATTACTTTAGATACCGTGCGTGAATTGAACTATGACCATCATCGGCGAATGACGATTGACCACGAGAAGGGTGGACAAGCGGCAGCGGTACAGATCAAGAGCAAGGATGACGACTCCTACCGCGCTCTCTTATCGAACGTTCCTCACGGCGGAAAGATTCTCGAACTTGGTTCTGCTTGGGGTGGTCAATGGAACGCCCTACGCGAATGGTCGGACGATCTGACGGGAATTGATTTGTACGAACCAGCGGTCACGAAATCTCGCGCAGAGGGAAAGAATATCTATCTTGGCTTTGTAGAGAAGATTCCTTTCCCCGATGAATCATTCGATCTGGTTTGTTCCCGGCATGTTATGGAGCACGTCAGTGATATTCAAATTGCGCTGACAGAAATCAAGAGAGTGTTAAAACCGGGCGGGATTGTTGCGGCTGTTACGCCCCATCGCTTTCCTGATTACGAACCGGCACATATTCAGCAGCTACGCATTGATGAGTGGGTAAAGGAATACGGAAAATCTGGATTCGAGATTGTATCTTTCGACATTCGAGAATATGAATGTGTCGAGGCCCATGTCATAGCGAGAAAGCCAGGATGAGCGACTATAAAGTATTTATCGCACTTGTCAACCGCGAGGATTTACTGCGGCGAGCCGTGGAAAGTTCCGCCGAGGTACTGCCGAACCTCACCGTGATCGACAACTCCAAGTCCGGTATCTCTTTTGACCCAGGTTGCCGCGTATTTCGTTCCCCGATGCCGATTCAGTTTGTCCACTCCATCAACTACGCCATGCTTGAGACGCGGCGACAGGGAGCGTATATCGCTATGTGGCTCCACTGCGATGCGTGGACTCCGCCCGGAGCCTACACGAAATTGATTGAGGCGGCGCGGCAGTTTACAGCCGAGGGGCGAAAGTGGGGAGTGCTGTTCACGAATTACGATGCGCTGCTGGCGATGAACACGGCGCTGATTGACGACGTGGGGCTGTGGGACCAGAATCTACCTTGGTATCACAGTGACGAGGATTTCTACCGGCGCGTGACACTGGCCGGATACGCGGCTATCGACACAGGCATCGAAGTATTCCATGACTATAGTCAAACAATCAAGAGTGATCCAGAAGCGAACTTTATGAACAGCATCACACATCCACTTCACGGCCAGTATTACCGCCTGAAATGGGGTGGACCTCCGCATGAAGAGAAGTTCACAGCGCCGTTCGACAGGAGATAGCCCTAATGCCTAGACATGAACCCGGAGTGGAGCGCGTTTACCTCAAGTTTTCCGAGCCGGACGACCTTGCCTTACTCCAACGTCTCAAGGTAGATGCAAAGAAACAGCGTTACCCTCTCCAAACCTACATCATGCTTGTGCTCTTACAGGCGTATCCCGAACCACTGAAAGAGGAATCAAATGTCTGAATACCACATTGGAGTAGATGTTGCGTCAGGCGATGATGTGACCGTCGAAGAACGGTACATGAAACCTACCGCAGAATATCCACAAGGAAGCTATCTTCGACTCATCGCCGGTAAACCAGACATAGCGACCGGATGGTATGAAAAAGAGTACCCCGGCCATCCGTCTATGTATTGGCATGGAGGCCCACCGTTCGTGATGTTTGAGCCGCAAATTCACCCAGATATACACTTATCAGAGGTTCGAGATTGGACCGAAAAAGACACTAAGGCAATTAAATCTTCACCGCCAAATCCAACGCTCAAGTTTGACCATGTGAGCATTGATTTGACCGACGAAGAAATAGCCAAGATGAAATGCCTTAAAGGTGAGCGGGTTGAAGCTGGGAAGTATCAGTGGACTCCCGGTAAGGCTCTGAAGGATTGCCGGGTGGACGGAGGAACAGTAAATGAGCATTTTGGAGTGGAAAGGAAATCCGCAGGTTATCCGCTATCCGGTTTATATGGTAGTCACTCATCTTGAGAGTGATGGTAAAACTATCATCGAAACCAGAGATGAACCCGCAGAAATGATTCGCCTCGTCGGGAAGCGAAGCGACGGAAAAGTGTTGACGGCAGAGATGCCAGTTCCGTTATCCGCAGCTCCAACTCCCGCTATCCGTGATCTTCTGGAGACCAATATGTATTTTTCAGAAATACGTGCGGCACTAGACAAATTCCTCGATACAGATTTTATTGGGCCATCCCAAACAGGCACAGAACTGCTCTTGGTGGTGATGAATAGGAAGCCCAATCACTGAATCGAGTAAAGATGCGGCAAGTCAGCCGGGGTCGCCTCAGTAGGACTCCAGCAACACCGGGCGAATGGGCACCCTCCCCAATCATCACAGCTTGACCGTCGCATCGGAGCATTTTCATGTGCGCCTTCCATCACGCCGGCCAGATACGCCATCTCCCGCTTTGCCGTCACCATGCGGTTATCTTCCGGCTTGTAAGGTATTTCCCGGCTCAGTATCAGGCCATCCAGAACCCCGTCCTGTTTCATGGCCGCAAGCCACTTCTCTGTGCTGATTTCTGAGCGGTGTTCCCGCCATACAGGTATCCAGGCATCGTTGAAGCCGGTACGGGCCTTGTTCCGTCGAGCAAAGCGCAAGACGCTATTCGAGGGGTGGAGCAGCCCTTTAGCCCACTCACTATGCCGCCTGCCGCCGCGGTTCGCCCCGATCACTACTGCCGTTAGGGTCAATGGCGCTTGAAGCGCAGCCAATTCGCCTATGACCCGCCAAGAGTGAGCGCAAGCCCTGAGCCGGTCATCGTCAAGATGGGAAACTAGCTCGATGCGATGACGGGCGCCGGATGTCGTTTCAAACAGGGCTGATTCCCATTCAAAGCTCCCGTTGTGCAATGTTTGGACAGATTTGAGGATGCCCAGGCGCTCCCGCAGAGCCACGGCGATGATGCCGGCCAAATACCCGATGTGGCGTATGGTGAGGAATCCCGTCAGTTCGCTCAGAATTAGCTCCTGAGAGGCCGCTATACGCATCGTGGAGTCTTTAGCCTCCTGCTCAGGGTCAAGGGCTACAAGGGCCGATTCCAAGGCAGCGTACAGCACTCCAAGGGGCGATATGAGCTTCGGAACGTAGTTTTGGGTGTAGGCATAGCGCCGTTCGCATCGGTCCCAGTCATCCAGCATCCGAGCGGAGAGAATCATTGCGGTGTCAGGGCGGCAGCTACACGCTTCTTGGGTTGTGACGCGGCAACTCCGGCAGCTACAACGTAGAGGCGCGGATCTACGTTGATACCTTGTTTCTTGGCCGCGTCGAGAAATGGCTTGAGGCTAGGGCCGCGTAGGTCTGGAGGAATCTGCTCAATCTGTGCCGCCGTTGGCTTGCTGAGAAATTCAATTACTTTAGGGTTACGGAGAGCTGCGGCAAATCCCTGCTTGCCCACTTCGTAAAGTCCACGAGTCGCAACATCCATCCCCGCAGCCTTCCAGTTTCCTGTTAGCGCATTTCGCATCGCGTCGAATACCGAAACCGCAGTGAGAAGGGGAGAATACCCGGTGCGAGACTTCTTTTCCTTTGCAGCTAGGCTCTCCCTGTTTGCCTGAGTCAAATCCTCCGCACCGATGGTTTTCTTTTCAAACGGCAGTGGAGGGCGTGGAGCAGGAGGAAGTTTTGGCGGCGGAGGCTGCAACGGTAATCGAGGGTCAGGAACAGATTTTGTTGCCGGGGGTGGAACTTCAGCGGCTTCCGGCGCCCTTGGAACTTCCGCCTTCATCTTCCGAGCAGCCTCTTCCGATGGCATCTTACCGAGCCGTTCAAGGGCTTTGGCTACGTCCTGCAAAAGAGTAGGTATCCTGGGGTCGAAGAATCCAAGCAAACGGGCCCGATATTCGTCTGCCTGCTGTGCGGCATAGTCGGGATTCGCTTCATTGACGGATTTTCCCGCCCTGTCTGAAATCGTGTCCGACGACTTGCCAAACGTCTGCTTCATACGACGCCAGTAAGCGCGAGCGGCTTTCAAGTCTTCGCCAACCCCGCTAGCGTCAGCAATCCGCTGCATCTCGTCACCGATTGCCTCATGCAGTTGGTCGTAAGCATGGTACACGTCCCCCGGAAGATCGCCCTTGACCAACTCCTTTCCTAGCCGAGAATAATCAGCTTGAAGGTCTGAATAGGTTGGAACCTCATCTCTGTAGGCTTTTTCCATGTTCTTGAGTAGCGTCGTATCCATCGTCGAACCGAGCAGGCTTTCAGATGCCGACGCTATCGCATTTCTTACAGTGACAGGGTCTGCTTGAACGCCGCCTACCTTTTCATTTACGCCGCTGTATCTTTTATTTCCCTCGCCAAGCGCATCGTGCCGCGCCTTTTCGGTTAGCACGTCTGCTTCCGAGGTCTTGTCTTTGATGTAGGTTTCCAGACCTTGACGCGCATCAGGAATAGCCTCTGCCGCCCTGTTCGTATTCTCGATGTTCGTCTTTTCTGCCTGATACTTTATATGAGCATCGCGGAGTTTCTTGTCTGCTTCTGCTACCGTCTTTTCATGTTCCCTGATTGCTACGTCGTTGTCGGCTTTCGCCTTGGCGATTCGTTCCCTATCAGCGGCGGCGCGGCGCTCGTTGATGCCCTTCACTCGTTCCTCGGTTGCCTTATTAGCGTCTTCGACACGCTTCGCACGTCCTGCATCCACTTCGGCGCGGCGCTCATTGAGTTTGGCTACTCTGCCTTCCTTAACCGTGTTTATTTTTTCTGTGGATTTCGCTAGGTCTGTAGCAACGTCAGGACCGGTATGCGTGACAGACCGTACCATCTTCCCGGCAACACGGGGACCGAGTTTTATAACCTTCGGAATCACTTTTCCCGCCGCATCAAGTACCGCTGTTTGACCAACCATAGTTTCCGCAGTCTCTAAAGGTTGGTCGTAGAACTGCCTTCCCATTTGGTATGCGTCTTGGCCTAAATCTAGAGAGTTTCCCGTTGCGGCTTCCCGCGCATGATAGGCAAGTTTACCCATCCCAACCGCCGTATCAATCGGATGCAAAATTGTCTGTAGTCCACCTGCCCCGATGTTCGCAACGCCCTTCACAGCTTCACGGCCTACGTATCGGGACCGAGAGCCGAATGTCGCAATCACACCAAGGCCGCCCGCCCCGATATTCGCAAGCCCATTATCAGCCTCACGGCCTACGTATCGGGACCGAGAGCCGAATGTCGCAATATCCTCTGCGGTGGGAAGATGGTGCGGGTGAATCTTTGTGTAGGGATCGCGCCAGTCTTTCTTTGGAGCAGGAGCGGAAGTATCGGGAGCAGTGGTAGCATCCACATCGCCCGCAGACAAGTCTACCGAGCTATCTACATCCCCTGCTGATAAGTCAAGCGGAGCGGGTTGTTTGGTTGGGGGAGCCATCTAGTCGATTACCTCACGCCCTTGCGCCTCTGCCTGTTTTGACGCAGCGTTTACATCCTTGCCGGGATTCGCCGCTGCCCACTTCTTTTTTGACCACTTCTTCTTTGCGCCGCTCGGCTTATCGGGAGGGAGTCCATTCAGCTTGCTAAGAATCCCCTTACGCTCATCGGGAGACAACTGCATCAACACCGCCCGTTGCTTATCTTCTGGCAGAGTTTTCAGTTTCGCAATGGCTTCATCTGGAGTCACTTCTTCCCCCTTGAGTGCTTGTACAATCGCGTCTACGTCAGCGTCCCCGCCACCCGGAGCAGGCGTATTTCCCGGCTGCTCGACCCTCTTTCGCAGACCATCGGCCTCCGCTTGCGCCGTCTCGTAGGAACGCCTAATGTCGGCCAAGAATTGCTGCTCAAGTTCAGGAGCCAACTTTCCGGTATCGGCCTTCTCTATGGCGCTCTTTGTGCGTACTCCCCATGACCCAGCATTGGCCGCTTGAATAATCTCGGTATTCGTCATACGGCCAGCACCCTGCACATTGGAACGGACCCACGAAAACACCAATTCAAGGTCCGTCTTGCGGTTCGGGTCGTTCAACAAGCCTTGAGCCTGAATGAGCATCTTTTTCTTGCCTGTAGCATCCTCGGCGGCCTTCGTATATTGCGCTACGTCAGACTTGAAGAGCGGGTTCTTGGATTGCGCCCACTGCGTAGAGCCTGGGATGGCTGGTCCCATGACTCCACCCGGAGGCTTTGTTACGGGCTGTGCGCCGGTTTTCGGCAGGATCGCGCCTACCCCTTTAGGTTTCGGTTTGGCTCCACCGGCAGGTTGAGCAGGGGCAGGGGGCTTGCTCTCGCCCCCATCGCCTACAGGCGCTCCCCCTGTCTCTGGAGTTGGTGCTTCTACCTCAATCGTTTCCCCCTGCGGAGTCGTCACGGAGGTTAAGTTCAGAAGGTGCATCTGGCCGTCATCGCCCATAAATGGCGTTTGCCGCGAAGTCATCTTCACGCCCTCAGTCGGGCCAAGATCGCGCATTGGAAGATATGTTGCCGGGTCCATCAGAACTAAATGTCCCTTGATAGTCTTGTATGTTGGCTTTGCCTTTGGAGCCGGATACCATGCGCCGTTCCACTCCATGAAAGACTTTCCTGCGTTGCGGTCAGAAGGCGAGATAGGCTGTCCGTTCGGGCCGATGGCATCAGCGGGAAGTTGGTTCCCTGGAGTCGGCGGAGACTTCCCGGCTGGTTTGTGGTACTGTGCCGTCATCTTTGCCCGCTCGTCGATCTCATTAAGCATCGCCTGTTCCCGCGCTCCCCACAGACTTTCAGCGTTTGCTTCATCTGCCGCTGCTGTGCCCCCTGCCGGAGTAGCATCCTTGAGCGTAGCCAGCACCCCCGGAGTCGATACCGCGCCGTTTGGATAAACTGCCTTGCGTAGCTTCTCCATCAGCGTTCCCGCATGACGGGGATGGGAGTACAGTTTCGAGATGGCCGTGGCGTATTGCTGGAGCTGCTCATAGGTTAGAGTGTCGTACTTATGTGCCATAGCAAGCTGAGTCTCAAGTTCCTGCACCTGGGCATCGATGGCGGCATCTTCCATCTTGTACTGCTGCTGTCGCTGCTCTTCGCGGATTTGCGGAGCGTCCGGGTCTGCCGCCGCAAGCAAGCCTTTACCGATAGGCTCTGCTACCGCCCCGGCCACGCGCCCCGCTGTCGCCAAGCCCTTCTCTGCGCCCTGTCCGACTTTTTCGAATACGTCCCCTATGCTCATATCTCACCTAGCGAACGAAGAGAAAATCCACTACGTCACCCGCTGTTCCAGCTACCCACCAGTCCGAGAGCATCGACGTGTAGTTGATGAACGCAGGGATACCCCCTCCAACCTGAGCGCCTGCACCTGCCGATGGGAAGATGATGATACCCCGCCCTGCCTGCCCTCCAGACACCGCTGCGGGAGCCGTGGCGCTCACTGTCACATCGCCATAACGCATGATGTGGGAGCAGTTGTTTTGGATGATAAGGCTCTGAATGAGGATGTCCGGTTGGATGCTCGACGGTAAAGCACTCGATAGCTGCACCTTCCCGCTAGCTGGAATTGTTGCCTGAAAACTCATGTCTGCCATGATGTTCCTTTCCTACTGAAATACCGATAAATCGAGTCCGGCGTTTCCGCCGCCCGCGCCTTGGTCTGGGATAGTACCTTCCTGCATGAGTTCGTTCCATGAGCCTAAATCGGGGCTACTCCCTGTTGGTACATCGCCACCTGCAAATCCGCCTGCAACTGAGGTGGCAATCTCTCCCGCCCCCGTCACCGTCTTGTTGATGGCGTTCGACTGGTCAAGGAACTGCTGATGGGCAAGGTCAGCTTCCGTCGTGGTATTTGTCGTCGCTTGGCTCAATAAGTTTCCTCCGGCGCTCAATGCTGAGTCTGCCGCGCCCTTTTGAAGCCCTCCGACCTCTTTGATGATGTTTCCCCTCTCCGCTGTCTCGGCGCCCGCTGTAGAGGCCGCTGTACCCCCGGAACGAGGCGCGAATTGAGCGTTCTGATTCTTGTTCTGCTGAACCATTTCCTGCCCTGCGGAGATTTCCGGGGCAAGCGCCTGGGCTTGCTTTGTAGGGTCGCCGGATAGAATGTTCTCATCGAACTGCGCTCCGGCTGTGGTCAACCCTTCGCCAACATTGGTATCGTAGCCGCCCAAAGACTCAAGCCGGTTCCGTTCTCCCTTCGTTGGGTCAGTGATGGAACCATAAATGCCGGTAATCAAATCCGCAAAGCCGCCCATAAAAGCCTTCCTTCCCGTACAGTTTACGTCAAGTCGGTAACACAATCGACGTAATTATTCCGTTGGTCACAACTAAAGAGCCGTTAGTACCCCCGGTGGTCAACTTTGCCAGCGTCACGGTCCCGCTCACCCCGGCTGTTGCATTGACGGAGAACAGTCCCGTGGTAGAAGAGTACCCGGTTAGATACTTCCCTGCCACTACCGCGATGGTTGCCGGGGTGACAGGGATGAATGTTGCGCCGCTGAAAACCGTCCAGTTGCCGTTCGCAAAAAATACCTGGCACCCCACGCCTGAACCAAGAGCAAGGCTCCCGGCCCCATTCACTGTAGCTCCAAGCGTCGGCGTGAGCGTGATTGCCCCGGTTCCGAGATTCAAGATGGTGCAAGTGAAGTTGGCCTTCACCGCTGAGTTGAGAGTTACTGCAATTGCGCTTGCCGTGTTGAACTCCACGATGCCTTGATAGTCCGTATCCTGCATCGTGTACGATGTCCCGCTTTCCACGGCGATCCCCGAAGCAAACGCCCCCTGCCCATAGGTTGAGTTTGTGTTTGCCGCCGAGCCAGTGTTGGGCGATACCGTGCCGATAGGAGAAACACCACCGCGAGGGTCTACGACCTCAACTGCGTGGAGCGTACTGGCGACTGGTTCCGGCATCTACTTCTTCCCTGTCTGCGGCTGTTGCAACGCGGTTATCTGGCTTTTCAATGAGGTAATCGCCTTGTTCAAGTCCACGATGCTTTGATCGTGGCTATAGATAGTCTGCTCCACGTCAGGATGCACTAGCCCTTTTAGGTTCGGCGGAACGCGGAAACTTGGAGGATTCACTTTAGGCGCGGTCATGCTTTTATCCCCAAAGAGCAGAGACAGTCTGCCACATTGCAAGCCACACGACAAACCTTGTATTGCGTGTGAGTGTTGATGTCAGTCACCGTCACGACGGGTGTGGTATTTGGAAGCGGCAGTCTACGATAATCAGCCAGAGATATTTCCATCTCCACGCCACCAATCGTAATCCGCGTTGTTTCTTCTGCCGTCATGCTTGGCCTCCATCGCCGCCATTCGGTGAGAATGGGCGCACTGGAACATAGGGGCCTGTTGCGCCCCAGTTTTTATGAGCGACCACAAGCCCGTCGAGATACACCTGTAAAGTGGGGTCAGTGGACGTGAAAACGAATTGAAGCCACTTCCATTTATTCGGTGAGACTTTGGTCGTGTACTTTGTCGGATTACCGCCAGTCGAAGGTAAAGTCAGAGGATCAGGAGCATAACTCCCATTCCCCTCATCAGCCGCTACAAAAGAAAGCGTCTCGACCTGATTAGAAGTATACTCAACCGTTATTTCATAGAGGTGCTGCCATCCCCGCCCACCGATGGCCGGCGTGACCACCGTTCCGTTCACCGTCTCCGTGCCTGAGCTTGAGAACTGGCGGATGGTCTTGTCTGAGCAACCCACCAACACACCCTGTACGCTCGGCCCCTGGTTGGATGCGTGGCAGGTTGCCGTGGGAGTAGTCATGTCCCACACCCAAGCCATCGCTCCGATGTCAAAGGTCAGCGTGTGGTACGCGCCATCGATGCCCATGTAATCGTAGTAGCAATACGGCCCCTGAATACTCATTTGCTGCAACTGAGGCTTCGTATCATCAGGCGGATAAATCGTTACTCCGTTGCGAACGATAGCAGCCGGGGTTGACCCCTCATGCGCGAACAATGGGTACAGCGTTTCATCGGTGATGGACTCGGAGCCTTGCCCATACTGCGAGAAGTGAATCCCGTCATCGACGCGGAAGAACGTCTTGCCGCTTCCCTCTACCGTCAAGCATCGCGGAATAAACAACCCGCGGCTGATGCTCGTTGACCTGAAACTCCATGTACTCCCCGCCGTTCCGGTAGCTGTCGCCTCTGCGTTCTGCGTGTTGGGCTGCATAATCCATGCTCTCTTGATGGAGAACACAATCGCATAGCCGCCGCTCATCGCTCCGTTCACCAGAATCTCGGATGGGTCAGTCAAGTTCTGCTGGTTCGTGTCGGGCGCCGAATCGAGATTGTTTCCCTTACACCAGCGAATCACTCCGTCATTCCCCGTCACGCCGCACATAAAGGGGATGTTGTCTGTCGGGCCGAACAGGTACGGAACCGGAGTCTGCGCGAGAACCGGCTGAGCGATGTTGTAGGGGACACCTGCCCCGGTCGTGTCGCCTATCGTGTCCGGCACATCAGGAATGACGATCTGCGTTGTACTCAGGGGCCGCGCTACCAGCGAGTAAGCCATCTGCGTAGGAGAGCCAATCAGCATCAGCGTACCAGGGAGCCAGCGCACATCGAACTTGTCGCCGGACTTCCAGTTGATTACCCCGTCGATGATGGTGACGTACCCGGCTTTGGGCGTGTCGGTGGAGGGGAACGGCTCGAAGTCGTCCTCTTCCATGATTTGATTGCCAGCCGCCGCAAGGTCGTCCAGCGTGTCCTCAATCGCCGTGTTGTAGACAATCCCGTTGATGGTGCCCCCAAGCCCGTCATTCGGGCCTGTAGCAACGTAGGTGGGATTCGGCAAGCCTTCATCCTGCCGGTAGTAGTCCACCTTCGTTACCTGCGGGTCGGTCGAATACGGAACGGTCACGGTATTAGCAAGGACTGGCGTTTGCTGTACAGGCGAGGGTTGGGACGGATTTGACTGCGCCCCTGTTTCCGCTGCGCGGTATTTGCCCCAGTATTGAACGCCAGTCCTTACACCTTGCGGCAACGGAGGGAGTATCGCCACAGCCGCGCCGGGGGTCGGAGCCACTTCGACAATCAGCGACCGGCCAGAGTGATACCAGTAGTCCCAGTCAATCTCAAAGGGATAAATCCCCATCGCAGGGAACGTGACCTGAATTGTAGTCGTGTGATATGTTCCTGTGCCGTCGATTGCTGAAACAAAGAGCAGCGGCCAGCCGTCTATCACGCTAATGGACTGTCGCAACGGCCCATACACCGCTCCGCCTGTCGAGGTAGCCCCGCCGCCCACCCCGAACATGATTTGGTCTTTATACTGCAACTGAATCGCGTAGGTGCCGCCTTGGGGAACGTAGAGCGATCCTGTGATGCAAGCGTTGAAGTCCTGATACCCGTCAGACTCAAGAGCGGGAGAAAATAGCGGAATCGAGCCTATCGTTGCTCCTGCCGAACTCAGCGTAGACCACAGAACGGGGACCGTCCCATCTTCCGGCGTGGAGTCGAAGATGAGTGAATTGTTTGAGGCGGTAGCCTGAGCCGTTCCGCTTGTTCGGGCAATTCCCGTTCCGCCGTCATTCGGATTCTTCCAAATGTATGAGGCTACGGAGCCAGAGTGCGGCGAGTCGCCCCATACCGCCGCCGTGACTAGACCTACAATCGACGCTACCTGCGTGATGGCCGAAGTCGAGACTACCGCCTCCACCTTGTATGAGCCGGAGTTGGCAGAGAAGGTTCCCCCTTGCGAGTTGATGCCGATTTGCAACTGAGCCGCGCCAGCCGGCACGGTGAGCGTAGCCGATGCGCCCACGTTGCCCACTACAGGCGGAGCGCCTACGGCCGTAGACTGCGCGATGATGTTTCCGTTCGCGTCCGTGAAGGCGAATACTACGATTACCGGAGAAATAATGAAGTCTCCGGGGTATCCAGCAGTCGCAGCCACAACGTCTCCCGGCGCATGGCTTACGGGGGAAGCGTCTCCGGGAGCCTTCACTAAGGCCGTGCCCGTCACAGTCAACGTGACCGTAGAACCCGCAACCGGCGTTAGAATGGTGGCCGGATAAGGAGGTTGCGTGTCGGTCCCTGAATAGTTGTAATCGGCGTTGACTCCGCCGATGTTCGTCCACGGCGGGGTGTTGGCGGGAAGATTGAGCCATAGCGGCACGTTGACCGTGTTGATGCCCACTATCGGAGGGGCCTGCGGCTCTTTAATGCCCATCTTCCGGCTCAGGCCGTCCGAGCGCACCTTGACCATTCCAGAGCAGGTAAACTCGCCAGCAACAATCACATCACCCGCCGCCGCGCTGTCTCCAACGTACATCCACGGCTGCACTGACTGGTTCGGCTGAAAAGGAACTAGGGAGATTTTGTTGCCACTTAAGCCTGTCGCAACAGCCGTGTCTCCGATGTAGAGGTTGCCGCTGCCATCTGAGGAGATAATCGCGTACCCGCTAGGCGGTCCTTGCGGCGTAGTGTCGTTCATCCGAGCGATGGACTGGACTACTGCCGAGAGCGTGTAGAGCGCCCCGGAGAGGGGGTTGCGGAGCGCGAATCCAGCCTTGAGGTAAGCCCTCACATTGACGGCAAGCGCACACACCCCGGCTTTAATCCGGTTGATGGGGTGCGTTACGTCCATGCCGCCAAAGTTCATTCTGCCCCCTTGATTGCGAGTGGCTTTTCTTGAGCAATAGGCTTCTCAAACCTGCGGTCCAACTCATCTGCTCGGTCCAACTCATCTGCTCGGTTCCCCTCTTCAAGCATGTCGGTCCTGAAAATGCCGAGCGCGGCATACCGGCGATTCTGAGTCGCGCAGTAGTCCTCAAACTGCTTCAATAGCGGCATGGTCGCCAGAAACTCCGCTCCACCCATTTTGAACGTCGCCAAGTGTTGAGCATAGGCCAGAACCGCATCAATCGCATCCCGGCTCAACTGAACCGGCTGCGCCTGGTCTACTGGAGCATTACCTACCACCTTCAACACGCTCGATACGATTGCTCCATCAGCGGGAACGAACGGCGCGAGAGCGATAAAATCCACCCCCCCAACCACAATCTGCGGGTCATCAGCGGACCAAGTATTCTCCCAATTCTGCGCCCAAGCGTCCATCGCTTTGTAAGAAGGCGTATCGGCTGGGAGGCTTGCCACCGTCGCACTCAGGAGCCACGGCAGCGCCATCATCGCCTTCATGCCGCGTTCATGGCGCATCCGGCAATACTTCGCCCTGAGATGGTCTGTAGCCTCTGGCGCGTTCGCTAGAGCGTCTGCAAGCGCCCCGTACATGGCAACCCAGCACCAGTCGTCAGGAAGCCCTAGAACGGACGCTATAGGCGGGGAAAGGGGATTCTCCGAGTAAAGCGCAATCATGTCCCACTGCCCCGGCACGTTTGGGGGGCAACTTACATCGAAGGCTAATGGAGAATTGCCGGTAATGAGCCAAGAGTCCGGGGGACCAGGCTGAATCGCTTGAGAGTACCCGTAAGCATCCGTGCTAACAATATCGGCCCGTCCGAGCGCATACGGAGTCACCGACGACACCGAGGGATCAGGAATCCAGCGCACCCGACGCAGGTCGAGCGTGGAGTCCACCAGAATCGTTCTCTGGCTATTGACCGGGGAGTTGGTCAACAGGTTTACCGGGTTCGCTCCTGCCATTTGGAGCAGTTCATCGCGGCGATATTGAAGCGCCTGTTCGAGATTCGTGATGTTAAACTGCTTTGTTCCGCCCCACGTCAAGCCGGTTGGAGGCTCAAGCAGCATGTATTCCATCTGTGTCTGGACCTGAGCATCCGTCACCGTTCGCTGCCGGGGGGAACCTGCTACGTTAATACTCTTCCAAGTATCTCCGGGGTTGAAGTCGAACACATAATTCACAGCCCACTGACCAGAGGTTCCCGCCGCCGTCTGAGCGTTAATTACCCGCAAGGCTTCTGTAAGGTAGACAGCGGCCTCTGCCGTAGTCGTAAACGACGCAGCGGTATCCTGCAACCGCTGGAGTAGTGCGGCTTCCAGTTGCGCCCACGAGATGTAGGAATACGCTGCCATTAGATTCCCATGTTCGCTCGACCAACCGGGGCGTTAAAGTAGGGCGCCCTCGCGTAGCCCTGCATAAAGCCTTGCATGTGGATGTTGTACGCATCCACCTGGTCCTTGTCGATGAGGCGCAGAGTTTTTAGCCGCGCAAGAAACTCTACATCGCCTTCCTTCTTGAGCAGACCATAGTTCGCTCCACTCCCTTTCGCCGCCATTACGTCCTTGCGCGATTCCGCCCACTCATAAGCGTATGTCCGAGCCTTCGACAGCACCAACTCCTGAGTGATTGGATAGGGCAGGGTGTCGGAATTGTTTACCAAGTCTGGCGCATCGGCAACGTAGTAGGTCATGTACGAGATTGCCGATGAAGGGTTCGGATACAACTCATAGAGCATCTGGCCGAGCGTCGATGATGGCGTAGCAGTTCCCGCTCCGCGCTGGTCTGTTCCAAGCCCTAATACCGCAATCGGGTTTGAGGTATAGAGCCGAGCCGGGTCGATCATATTTGCCGTGCGCCGGCCAGTCCACACATCCAACGGCCAGCAGTTGAACATATCCGCAATGTTCAGCCATCGTTTGAATCCTACCGGGGCCGCGATGTACGCCTGAAACATCTGATAGCCCGCGCCGGAATAGGAGAACAGAGGATCTACAAATGCTCGGTCCAGAGTCAGCACTACCGCGTTCGGGTTGGTTGTGTTCATCGCAATAATTGAGTAAATAGAGTAGCCATCTGCGCGGATTTGCTGGAACGTAGGCGCGAACATGAACGGGAGAGCTATCCATGCTGCCGAGGCTGTTGCGTCTCCAACAATCAGGTTGGAGCCGATGCCCCCAGGAATCGAGATGGTCCCCGCCGTGGTTACTTGCGGGGTAGAGAACCCGCCCTGTCCCAACTGGAAGCTCCAGAGGCACGAATCCTGTACCACTCGCCACGCCCGTTTGATAAGCGTCTTGGCATAGATGCGGTCAAGGCCCGGTATCACTTGTTCGAGTTCTGATGCCATGTCGATAAACATACTAGTTGACTCCCCATAAAAACAAAAGGCGAGGCGGATTTCCCCGCCCCGCCCGAAAGCACTGCACCCGTTGACCGCTAAGAACCCACTATCGCCAATTTGACTGTCTTGGTCGAGAGATTGGTTGCGTTCGTAACCTCGGCCCCCGTACCGACCGTGAACCAGCGAAGATACCATGCTGTTACGCCATTGTTGACGGGCTGACCAACTACATAGTACGTTCCGCTCTGGTCAATACTCGTCCCGATAATGGCGATGATGTCATTGAACGCTCCAAACGCCTTCGGGTCCAGCTTATCGCCAGTTCCGTTGACATAACTCGTCGGGCCGGAGTAATCGACGGTGTTGAAATTCTTGCCGCCGAACACATCTGCGAAACCGTTGACCTGCTTTGCCGTTCCAACTGCCATGACCGCTCCTTAGTTAGGCAACCTATAGAAGATGTTGGGCGAGTACACGACCGCAGTCTTTCCAGCCGCAGGAGTTGTAACCGCCGTCCCGATGGTGGTTGTGCTCGGCGTGGTCCCGGTTGCTGTCGAGAATCCGCCAGCCGCATCTCCGGCGTTGACGATGGCACCAAGCGACGTAGAGTTTGCGGTCCCAATGTTCACGGTTGCTCGGCCAGCACCAACCCAAATAAAGCCCCAGTTGCCGGGAGTAATTGCGTTCAGGAATACGCCCGCAAACAGTGAAGCAGCGTCGAGATGGCTGTAGTCCGTAACGACATAACCAGAGTAGTCCGTCTCTGGCAATGCCCCCGCCGTAGCACCGGAATCGAGCTTGATATAGGCTGCGTTTCCTGGAATCACGTTTGCAGCACTCGCGCCAGAGTCCACGTTGACCCACTGGTACGCGCCGCCCATGAGCGGGTTGCCACCCGCAGATACTTGGCTGGACTGCGGAGCCGTCAAGTTGGCCGCTTCGTTGTCGCCAAGCTCAATCATCTTGCCAGCGTTCAGGCCGGTGGGATAGCTGTTTCCGTAAGCGTCACTCGCGCCGGTAGTATTGGACGAGTTGCAGGTGTTGAGATACCCACCCGGAATGAATACGCCAACTGTCGGAGAATTTGCCATTTTCGTAGCTCCCTTACTGCAAAGTCGTTATCCCTTGATTCCGTAGCACTGCTGGTGACGGCGCGGAGTCGGGGTGTACTGATTCAGTGCGTGACGCAAGAACTGGGTGTACAGCGTGGGGTTCTGCGGGTAGCGAATCGGGTCCATCATGTAGTAGTTGAAGTCCTGTGCGTCTGATGGCCGATATTCCCACGATTCCACGTCGATCCAGAACAGCGGCTCACCGACTACGATGGTATTCAAACCTCCCGTCAGAAGCGCAGTCGCACTCGACGTAAAGCCAAGGCTCGGCAACTGAGAAGTACCCTGATTCCCCAACATCGCGGTCGTCAGAGTGAACTGGCCGGTCTGAATGGCTCCCGGTGCCGGCGCTGTGCCGTCCACGGTGGTAAACAAGTTGGCGATGGATTGCTTCGGGTTCGAGGAAGGCACGATGTCATCCCAAAAGATTGTCGAATCCTCGAACTTGATGCCGCTCCAGTTGATGTTCTGATCTTCCTTCGCCTCATACCGCTGTTGGCGCTGGAAAGAGGCCGCAACCGCGCTGTAGCCGATATATGAGGTCACACCCAACGTCGGACGGCCAATCGGCTGCATATAGGTCTTGAGCAACGCCTGATAGTTCGGAGGCGCCGGGTTGCCGCTGGCATCGCCAAGCCAAATCGGAATCGAGTTCAGCGAAGAGCCGATGGCCCCGTTGCGCGTCTGACCAGAGTAGGTCGGGAACACGTTGCCATCCCATGAGGGAGTCACGCCGTCATTCATCGCGTTGGCGAATCCGTCGATGGAGGCCAAGCGGTTGTCGCTTACCCCTGTCCCGATGGCTTGGCCGTGACGGAACATATCGCCCTCAAGCTGGAAGTCGATGCCTTCCATCATCTGCTCAAGGTAGGCTTCCAGAATCTTGACCTTGGCTTCCGGCCCGCTGTTCAGAACCGACAGCCCAAACTCCTCAACCAAGATAAACTTGGTATAGAGCTTCGGCAGGAACAAGCCAGCGGTAAGCATCTGGACGCGGTTCACCGTCACGTCTTGGCCGGGATACAGAGCGCCGCCCTGAGCGCCCGCGTACAAATGCGGGAACTGCATCGCAGCACCGCCGCCAAAGGGGTTATACGCCCCGGACGCACGGAAGTAACGCTGTAGGGGAGTGGATACATAGCTGTTCTGCCAAATGTATCCGTCAAGCAACTCATTCAGCGTTGTCGCCGGAATTTCGGGAAATAGAGGACTGAATCCTGGCATCGTACTTCTCCTTGAACATCAGCTTTGTGCTACGCCGCAGCCGCAACCTTCTGTACTGCCCGATCACGCCACGGTTTGTTCGCTTCTTTTCTCATGCCAGCGGGAACCTTCCACGGCTCTGCTCCGCCATTGGCATCCGAAGGCTTGTATGTTGAGAACCTTGAGGGTTGACCGCTGACAAGGCCGGGATGCGACCCTGCCTTCTGGCGATCCTCTTTACGAGCAGCGGCAACAGCGGCATCAATCTCCGACTGGCGCTCTGCCTTTAGAATCTCCTGCCGCTTTGTCGGCACATCGAACTTGGCTTCCCATGCCTTTTGCAGCGTGAAGTCCTTGTGCCCAAGCGTGTGCTGCCGCTGCACTTCGTCAACCAATTCTTGCGAGTTCGACAGCGGCTCTTTGAAGAGTTTGAAGTGTTCTGCGCTCAGGTCGTTCAGGGTGATAATGGCGCGGCTCTGTGCCGCCGACCACTGCCGAAACTGCGCTTCTGCGGCGGCTGGGTCCGGCGAACCGGGAGCGCGTACAGGAGGCGCATTGGGATCAACAACGGGAGCGACTGGCTCAGGAACGATACCGTATTCACGGGCCTGTTCCAACTGAGCCTGTAACCGTGCCGCTTCACCTCTGGCCGCGAGTGCATCCTGCGTAACCTTCCGCATCTCCGGCACAAACTCATTAGTGTAGCGGGTTTCGAGGTCAATCCGCGCCTGTTCTGCGGCTTGCTTGTCTTTCGCGGCCTGTTCGTTCGCGGCCACTGCTTTGACGAGGAAAGCCTTGAACTTGCCAGCCCCGGCAACTGCCTCCATCGCCTTCAACTCTTCGTCCGTCATGCCGGATTCCTGTTTGAGCCATTCGAGTTCGGTCATCTTCTTCTCCTAATGGAATGTCTCAGGATTACCGGGGAGGCGCGGCGGGTTGAGCGGGAGCAGACTGCGCCGAAGCAGAAGCCTGTACCTGCCGAAGTCCGTCCAGCATCATCTTGATGCCTTGCTGTGCCTGTGGGAATTGCTGCGCGAGTCCCTGAATCAACTGGCCTAACATCGTCAGTTTGATTGCCGGGGAACCTCCAGACGCACCACCGGGACCGGGAGCGCCTTGCGGCGTTGCGCCGGTCCCTGGAGGTGTTACCGCTGGAGGAAACGTAGCCATTAGCGGCGCTTCCGGGCTTTCTTGGCCGCCTTCTTCGTGCGCTCCTTGTGCTTTCCGCCCAGATGGGCGCCCACGACCTTCAGTTTCTTGCCACCCTTGTGGTTCTTTCTCATTTGATGCTCCTCGTATTGGATTTTGAGGAGCAGATAAGCGAATCCCAAAGGCCGCGTCTGTAATCCTGTACCTGCATCACAGCACTGCTTTTTTAGGGTGTCAAGGGAAATCCTTTATTTTCTACACTTTGAGAGGGAGGGTTTGGGAATTACTCTTTTCTGGTATAATCTAAGCATCGTCAGCAGCGGCCTGTCAGGGCTGCACTGCCGCAAAGCTCTGGAGGGAGCACCGATGCACAATCCATCTTACCGGAAAACCCTTCTCGCAATATCTATCGCGCCTCCTAAACAAACGATGAGTCGCACAGAGGTTTATGAGGTACTGAATAGGGTTGACAGAGAAGCGGCTTTGATCGGCGCGGGCGTACCTTCCGCCCTAGAACTACCAGTTTTTCGAAATTGTGCATACACAAGGGACGAAAGAGAGAACTTTGAGATTTTCAAAACGGCTAACAAATTGAACCTCAAGGAAATACTTTACGCCTATGGAAACAAGTGCTTTTATTGCAAATGCTCTTTTGAAGTTGGAGCCGACAGGAGAAAATGGAGAACATGGGACCACATGACCCCCATCAGCCGTGGAGGTCGCAATGATATGTCAAACCTTGTCCCCTGTTGTTTTTCATGCAACAACAAAAAACACCACAAGACGGCTGATGAGTTTCTAATGGCGTTTCGCTAATTATGGGATTTATTATTCTTCGCTCTGCTCAAATTGGAGATCGCTGATAGACCCGCCCGTTCCGAGATTGAGAGTCAGCTTCCCGATCTGCTTGTTCTCGCGCATCCAGGCCAGCGCCTCAAGCAATAGCGACACTCCGCCATCCTTCGGCTTATCGCCAATCCAGATTGCCTTGCTGATATGGACTACTTTCGACTTTACGGACCAACGCACAGCCATGATGTTCTCCTTTACCCGCTCGTACTCAGAACTACTCTACCGCCACTTGCGGTTCCCTTCTGCTTCACTTTAGGATTACGTTTGTTGGTTGGCTTAGGGCCACCACCAGCCCCTTGTCCCGGCCCCTGCTCTGGAGGCGCACCAAGTCCAAGCGCCTTCTCCAGCTTCGCAATCTCGGCCTTCTCAGTAACCTGTTCCTTTGCCCACGCAAACACCTTTTCCTTGATAGTCGATCCGTCGATGCTGCCCCAGTTCGGCAAATCGAATTGACCGGCAATCGTCTCAGGATCGACAGGAACTCCTTTGCCCAACAATGCTAAGAGATTCAACTTCATCTCTTTTTGTGCGATGTAATGCAACGAGTGAGGCGTAATGAAGTAGCGGAGATTGTTGGCAAAGTATTTCGCTCGGTCGTACTCCCCGACATTCGACTTCACCGGCTTGCCCTCTGCATCAATAGTCAATTCACCCGGCATGTGCGAAGGCGTAATCATCTCCGGCGCGTAGTCAAACACTTCCGGCGCAATTCCATTGGCCCCTACATATTGCATCGTTCGCGCCGTAGTCATGTACTGGATGATGAGGAACTTCATCATCACGCCCAAATCCCGCAACCCCTGTTCCATTGAGCGCGATGTGCCGATTGCAACCGGACCCTCCGCGTCCAGCAACTTCTCTGGATTGTCGATGTTGGCCTTTAACTTCGCCAACGCCTGAATCTGGTCGAGGCCCAACTGCTTTGAGATGGAGTTCTGCAATATCTCGATGACCTTCAACACCCACTCAGGCACGTTGTAGCACCACTCTGGCATCGGGGGGCGCATCACCGGCTCTTTCGTGTCTCCATCCACGCCCCACGTCTGATTCGGCGCGAACGGGTCCATCTCTTCCGCTTGCCGCGAAGTTACCTTTGCGCCCGAACCCCCACTCGTAATGTCGGTGTTGTAGCTCTTGCCGGGGTTTGCTCTCGACATCGCAATCCGGTAGACCGAACGAACCAGGTCATCAATCGCATCCTGCGTGGAGGCCGTCCCCCGGAACAAAGAGTAGCCAGTTCCTTCCCACGCCCAATCATCCAGATAGAAAGGAATCAGCGGGACCATGCCGTGCCAGTCGAAGGCGGGGCCGTCATACATCAAGGCCGCGTCACAGGTAATCATCAGCCGGCGCATCGGGTACACACGGCAATCATCCTCTGTGGCCGCTTCCTCCGTCACTTGGCCGTTTTTGAACGTCTTAATTTTCTGACCCACATAAGGAACCTTGTAATACCAGGAGGTGTTCTGCTGCCCCATCTCCAACTCTTTACCAACTGGGTTCCCATCTTCATCGAGAATCGGCTTTCCTTCATCGTCCAATGCGCCATAGTTGATTCTCAGGTCAAGGATGTAGGTATAGTAGATGTCGCAAAACTGCTCCAACTGCGTTTCGATGGAGTGCATACGCCAGCGGTTTTGATCGTAGCCGCGACGCTGCTCCCCGCCCTGCGTCTTGCCGTACCGTTTCTTCGCAAATGGCTTGAGCTTGGACTGAAACAACGGAAACCGCGCATGGGCCTCAGCAACGCCCATTAGAACCGCCAGCGTCACCACATAGGCTTTCTGGTAGTCGCGATTGCGCGGTAGCTGCACCGGAAGCACGTCAGGCTGTCCCAAGGGCATGAAAACAAACTGGCCCTCTCCGGCGCCGAACTTGTCGCGTGAATACCCCGGCGAAAGGAACCCTCCGCCGCTGACCGCCCCAAACTGCAAAGCATCCCTGAGTGAACGATCCACAAACGATTCAAGGTAGACGCTCTTCGTGACCTTGTTCATCATGTTCGCTTCGGCTCGGAAAGCGTCGTTGTCGGTCTGATAGCCCCAAATAGGCCGGATATTGGCGAGGGTTTCGATAATCTCTCGAATGTCGCGCTTGAGGTCGCCAGTAGTAATGTTCGCCCACTTCCCGCTGAGAGCTGAGCCTGACTTACCGGAAAGGATGTCAAGGGCTCGGCTCAGGTCGTCCGTAGTGCATTGGTCCTCGTTCCATTTAATCCCCGACGAGATGCACTGCTTACAAAAGGCCAGCTTCTTGTCGTCACCAACCTCAAAGGGCGGCGCTTGCCAACTAATTTCTCGCTCGTTCACTGGGCCACCTCGGTCATCGGCTTCGTTAATTCAATGGGGCCAAGCCGAATATCCTCTATCGTTCTCGTTCTACGCTCTCCCGGAAGCGGCGCGGGAGCCGACTGCATCGCGCTCACCCCATAGACCGTGTTCTTCATCATCCGGTCCATCTTATTGTTGAACGCCTGTATCCAAGCCCGGATTACAGCCCTTTCCTCTACATCATTGGAGTTTGCAAGTTTCGTTCTCAGGTTGGAAAGTTTCTGCTCCATCCATGCCTTGTTCTTGTTGAACATGGCCTCAGTCATTCGCGCAAAGTGTATTTTTTCCTGCTTGTCGAGTTTGGCGAATATGCGGTCCATCTCGGACGGCGTGACCGTAGAGAATCGCTGGAACCCCGGCTTCAAAGGTGAATACTCCGAGGTTAAGTAAACATAGCCGTGAGCATTTTCCGCCCAAACCAGCCTCTCTTTTCCGTTCATGCTCTCACCTCAAACCCATCGGCCACCCGTCCATAGGGTATACCAATTCCCTCCGGCCAGCCGTAGTCTATTTTCAGTTCCTGCGTCTCCCCGGCGAATTTATGCTCTACTCGCTTGCTCATGCTCTCCGTATCGTTGAAAACGATGTAAGCGATTGCCGAGGCCATAATGCGGTCATCATGCTTGCCGGATTCGTGGTCCATCCGAACCTTCCCCCGCTTGGTTTGGTCGGTCTGGAAACATGACATTTCATTTCGGAGCAGGAAGGGGGAGTTGGGCTTGTACCAGCCGTTTTGAACCGCGTTCACATACTGGCCCAACATGAACGTCCTTGACCAGTCGAAGCTATACCAGCCCCGTTTCTTTGACTTTTTCTGATCGCGCTTCGGGTTCCTGCCGTCCAGCCGGGAGAACTTGTAATGCCTTTTGTATCCATGTTCCAGCATTTGAATCTGGGCCGTGTCACCAGTCCCATATACGTTCTCTATCGCCACCAGAGGCACGTCAGCCATTTCCTGCGAGTACAGCGCGGCAACCGCCATAATGAACGGATGAAGCATCGCCTGTGGCACCTGGTTGGAAGCAAACTCCGCTACCTGCTCATCGGGTTCACGGCCATCTATCGAACGGCGCATGACGCTGATTACCGCGTTATCGCCCCCCGTTCCACCAGAAGGGTCAACCCCTATCGAATAGTCGTACCCTGGCTCCGGCCACCTGAATACAATCAGTTTGCAATCCGCATCGAAGATTTCTCCAGCCTTCTCTTCCGGCTGCTTGAGCGGCACAAACTCCCACACCATCTCTTTCGAGTGTTTCCCTGACACGTCTTGCACGGTCCCATTGAAAGACACCCTAAAACGGTCTGCCTTATAGTCAATGTTTCGATTCTCAGGATGATAGCGTTCGGGGATCTGCTCCCCGGTAATCGCCCATACGCTATACCCCTCGCGCGCTTTATACTGCTTCTCTATTTCTGAGATGTCGAATACAAGGTCTTTCTTGGGCTGCAACGCCTCTACATCGTCGCACGACATTTCCTGAAACCATCCCTTTGCGTTGCCGCCACGCTTGTATTCCTGATAGCTCAGTTCCCAGTAGTAAGCCTGATAGAGCGGCATCCTCCAGCCTTCTCCATAGAACTTCCGCATCAACGGGGTCTGATGAACGTAGGCCGCGCACTTGTCCATCATGCGATTTGTTTCAGCCAAAGGATTCCAGTTCGCGGGGACCGGATGCTCCCGGCGCCACGTCTCACCGGGAAACAAGTCAATGGCAATAAACCAAGGGAAGAACACTGGCTGCAACCGCGCCCCGCCAGACTGCCAGTAATCACGGCTTGAGTACCACGTTGTTGCCCACCAGTCTGTGTTTCCGTTCCCCGTAGACTCCAGAATCATAAAGATACGAGGCCCAGGGTGAACCGACTGGAAGAGTGAGTTTTGAATAATATCTTTAGCATGGGGAAAACTCGATACCTCGGAGATGTGAATGACACTCGGAGTGTCGCCGCGGGCTATGCCGGAGGCTTTACGCCCTGAGTATTGCGTCAACCGAGTAGAGTTCGCCGCAAACGCCAAGAAACTACCAGCACGGTCAGACGTAGGAATCGACTGCATCCACATCGGCTGCTCATTGAAGGCCAGTTGCGCCATGCCAAACATGCGCTCACAGGCATCTGCATCATAGGAGGCAATAGCAGCGTTCACGCCCATTCCGAAATTAACCTGATGTGTGATGGCAAGTTCAACCTCAGTCGAGATGCCCTGCTGCCTTGCCTTCAATATCTGCTGCTCGATGCCATACCCCAAGTCCTGCCGCTCTGCCCAAAGGGAAAGAAGCATCTCCTGACTAGCACGGCGCTTGTACCGTACAATCTGTGCCCCTGCATTGATGAAAGCATAATTGTCAGACCAGTAACGATAGTCGCAAGCGCAGATTCGATATTCGTTGTCGATCCACGTCAGTTCGTCGTAACCAAGGCGCTCCTGAAAATACTTACGGTCCCCCATTTCACGTTCTGCTTTATCGGCGATAGCGTTGAAGTGAGAATTAAAGGACTCGATTTCAGAGAGAGAATGGTACTCAGGGAGCCACCCGGTTTCTTTACTGATTGCGTCTAGTTTCTCGATTACGCGCTTCTCAGAAAACATCGTCGGCATCCCTTCCAATAAGGATTTCTGCCGTTTGAGATTGCAGGTGGTCGAGCGCCCCGCCTGCCTCTATTGGCTCACTCTTCGGGCTAGGCAGCCGCCGCTGGCCTTCCACCGCATCATGAATTTGGCGAAGCCGCTGTCCCGCGTCAAGAAAAGCAGGCTCACCGCGCCCTTCTTGTAACTCCGCCTTTTCTGTGGTGACGTTGGTTTGAATGGCAATCTGAGCGCCCTTCGGAACAGGAACCAGCCCGCTCATCCGGCCAAATATCTCCATCGCCTTCGTATCGCCGTTCGTATGGCCTACCACAATACGCGCCCCGTCAACATCGGCAATAATAGGGACTTTATCCGTTGCAGCCTTCACGGTTGCCTTGACCACTTTCTGCATAGACGCCGCGATGGTGAGTTTGGAGGTCATCTGCCCGTGGAGAATCATCGCTGAAACAGCCACTTCCGCAAGACGCAAAGAGCCAATCCCGGCTGCAACCGCGATTTCTTCCAGCTTGAGATATTGGCGGTCCTTTGCGCTTAGAGAGTCGTAGAGTTCGATGAACTTTCTTGCATCCTCGTTATCGTGCGCCCGAATTGCCTCCATGACGCGGCGAATACCACCTTCGGCAGAACGGAGTATCGGAGCTACGGTAGGTTCATTGGAGGGGTCGAAGTTCTCACAGCGCTCCTTGAGGCGTTTTAACGCTTCGGCGCGAAACTCCCCCCCGGTACGCTTGCGGCGAATCGGGATTGGCTTCTTGGGGGGCAATTACAGTCCTTTGACTTTATTATGCGGAACCTTCCCTTGAGTCGGAGCCTTGCCGCGCTTCACCCACTCCTCATGCGACTGGCCTTTACCGTCCGTCACCAAAACAGGTTGAGGCAGACCGGCCTCTTCGCGCACTTGGTTCGGAGGCCGAACTGGAATCTCGACTCGTTCGTTGACCACGGGCTCCGCCTCCAAGCCCTCTTGCTGGCCCTCAGTGACCTCTACAACACGCTCAATGTCGGGGATGTAGGACTGATGAGGGTAGAACTTGAAGTCGATTACAGCGCGGAATCCAGGGTAGCCCATGTGTGGCGCAAAGCGGTCGTCTTTGATGAGTGCAGCCCTTAGCTCGGCGAGACAGGCATCGAGCGATTCTGGTCCACTGAGGTTTTTGGTGATAGAGACTTCGTTTGGCATGGCGGTTCTCCTTGTTTTTTCGTCCCATCCTCACCCCAAATATGCTCCATCTTTTCCAGACGCGCTATGCGAATCGCGTACAGATTGAGCAACTTTTCAAGCGTTTGGGTCTGAGGCCGGCGCAGGTCATGTTCAAGATAGTGAATGGTAGTTTCAGAGATGCCGGCCAGTTCGACTACCTGCATCTGAGTCAGTAAGGCCCGTTTTCGCAAGTTCCGAAGTTTGAATCCGGAGTACTGGTTCAACATAGAGGCAGTCTACCACAGAATCTCAAACTCAGCCTTCGGATTCAATCACAGGGTCGCGCTCCACAATCGAGTCGCGGCACATTTCGACGATACGCTCTACGCCATCAAGGTGCTGTTTCCGCATTTCCGGGGAATCGGTTTCGCGCCCCAAGCGCAGAAGGGTCAGGGCATGAGCCAGCTTTTCGGGCGCATCGTCACGAATGAGTTTCATGGCTTACCTCCAGGTACGTCTCCGTGTTCTCCGTGGGATTCTCACAGTCCCGATGCTCGGCCCACGTCCGAGTCACGCCCCACCGCTTGCACCGGACCTGATGCCAGCGATGGTCCCCAAGTATAGGGTTGCCGCACCTCTGGCAGGCAGGGTAATTGAACAGAACCGCCCAAAATCTTGCTAACCACTTCTTCATAATGCCCTTTCTTCATGCTTCCTGCCCCGTAGAGGGGTTGTGCAATGTTTGGACAGATTGCTGACCACGGCGGAAGGCTTCGATGACTGCGGAGTTGTGGGCAAGCCCTGTATCTTGGCCGTTCTCCGTATTCCAAAGTAGGTTTTTGATCGCCTCTGGCACTTCCGGCTCAGGGGCAAGGAACATACGGCGCTGCCACTCCTGCATAAACCAAACCCCACACTCATATCCAGATTTACCAGCATCATCGTAACTGGCAAGGCAAGCAGCCCACTGTTCTTCGGTTGGCATAATGGGATTCTCCGACAGCCAGCGGATGAAGGCTTCGAGCAGCATCCGCGCAATATCCTCGCTGAATGGATGTCTACTTCCGAAGCGGTCAAGCGCCGCCTTCAACCCTGCTTCCGGTACTACATATTGCTTGTCGCTCATCTCAGTTCCTCCAGTTCCACGGTAGCCACCTTGAACCGCTTTCCTGCGTTGGGGCAGTAAAGAATATCCTCAGTGTGTTCGTAGTAGACCCCGCTGCCCTCAATTCTTGCGTTCTTTTTTTTTGCGTACATCTCAACCCCGCACTCCAAACAGCGAACGCACGAAATGTACGCCGTCGCCGTCCCTGCCTTATCCTCGTCCATTGATTCTCCTTCTCAGCCGCTCCCTAAACCACACAAGAGCGCAGTAGTGTTCCAACGTCAACTTAAAGCCGATCATCCGGTCCATCAACCTTCTTCTTCTCCCATGCCGTATTTCTTAGCAGGTCTAAAGCCCTTTGAAGACCAGCCTCATAGATCACATCAGTTTTTGCGTCTCGGCAGCGGTTCAATTCATCACAGATTATCCAGTACGCATCGCTCATCGTTTCGTCTCCACCGGCAGCGTACCGATCTCTTGTTTCAAATCCTTAATCGCAGAAAGCCAGTACGTTACCCCTTCCTCGGCCAGTTTCAGCCTATGCTCGGTCTCTTTGAGTTTTCGCACCAACTCCCGGCGCGTCCAGCCGTTCTCACTCACAGGCTCGGCCATCAGACTTTCTCCGCAGGAGCTACGCTTGTACAGGAGGTGATACTTCTGAGGCAGGCAGCGCACCAAATATATCGTTTCTCCCCTAGCCCCGGACCTCCTTCATTAGAGGTCAATATTCCAAACCTCCAGTCTTGAGGAAGCCCTGGTTGAATCTTTTTCTCCGCACAGTGGTCACATTGCCAAATCGTATACTTTGCCATTACAACACCCTCCAATCTTCTGGTTTTCTGTAATAACATTGCGCCGCAGAACACGACCCCGAAAAAGACCCCAAGCCAGAAACATAAATAGGCCATCACAGCACCTTTCCCTTCACCGGGCACCACCAGCCACCCGCCTTTGCGTATCCACAGCCAACCCCATGTTCAGGACAGCCTACAGCTTTAGTGGACCCGGCAGGACTCGAACCTGCGACCTCCCCTGCCGGCGGAATCCTGCCGGTACGGGGTGCTCTATCCAACTGAGCTACAGGCCCAGCCTTTCTTCCTCGATTCCGTTCCCGCTTGCACGTCAGACACTCCCGTTGTCCGTCACCCCTCCGGTAAAGATTCTCCTCAACCATCGGGTGACCCCGCGAACACGTCAGACTCTTCAAAGCGCCCATCTACAACTCCTAGCGGCGACTGGAATGTGATCCAGGCTCCTCATGTCTCGCCAGCCCTTCTGATTTTCCAGACGCGCCCAGAAAACCAGAGCTTATGCTGCCACAGAACCGCCGCTAAGTGAATAATACACTACCCTCATACCTTGTCAAGTGAAAAATACGCATCCAGTGAATAATTCCCTTATTGCTCAGAATTGTTCCACGTGGAACATCCACGGAAAGTAGTCTAAGCCTCCTCACCGGCTCCCCCCGGACAACCTTTCGCTGGCCTCGTTTCGCCGCATCCGGTTCCCGCCTGGTCAACTTCGCCTCGTCCGCCGATTGCACTCATGCCCGCTGCAACACGGGCTCGCAGCGCGGCGCCAGACAGCGTAGAGGAGGGCCTGGAGGTGGTCACAGCATCGAAGTGGAGACAGTCACAGCGTCAGAGTGCAGACCGTCACAGCATCAAAGTGGAGCTAATCCGCAAGCGATCTGCAAGCGAATAGCGGGGAGCGGGAAGGCGCATCCATATATATGATGCTGCGTGAATGAGTGGTAATTAGTATGTATTACTATTGATTTGTTACTTTGGTTATGAATTCGTATGAATTAGTGTGATTTTTTGTTGACATTGTTTTGGCGGCGAGCGCAAGATGAGAGGCGAAGTAGAAAAGGAGTCAGAAAAAAATGACACTCTCTCCGAAAGAGCAAAGCAAACGCGACCGTCAATCCTATCGCAACCATGTGCGGGCTGTGAACACGCCTGAGCGCCGTGCAAGGCGAGCGGAAGCCCGTGCCGACGATTCTCGTTATGATTCGGAGCGGCTTTTCATCGACAAATGCGAGCGACAGGGTATCATCGTTCGCCCTCTTCCTGAATGGTACTGACCAGCGCAGCGCATTGTATAGCCACCGTCCTGGGCATGACGGAAACTGCCCACCTAACGAGTCTCAGCTTTGCGCGGCATGACTCCCCGCGCACGTCCCGGCGTAACGGGCGGCGGCATACGTTAAGTGCCGCCATACAGGAACGGCCCTCAGTGCGTAAGCATGGCGAGAGGACAGAAAACGAGGAGTCAATGTACACATCACGGCAAATGGCAATCGTAGGACTTGGGGTATTCTCAGATGCCCGGTTTGACGTTTACGCGCTGGCGGGTTCCCGCTATGCTTCAACCCGCGCCAGTTTCTTATCGGAGCTAACAGGGGCGAAGGTTCCACAATCAAAGGCGGGTGTGCACGCTCTTCAGGATGCCTTTTACGATGGCATACAAGGCGAGTGTCTAGCAAAGCGGCAAGAGGCATTTTGCCTCTACTGCGAACGGGTTTGCCGCGAGATGAAAGACCTGCCCGTTGCTCAGGAACTCGCGGATAAGGCACAGGCAAGGCGTGAAGAGCGGGAACGCTGGGATGCTCACTACGGAGCAATGGCGGTGACGGCATGAGCGCCGCCTCTAACCTGCTATCCTTCCCGGCCCCATTGGATGCGCCGCAATCGCTGGTAGAGAAGTACCGGCCCGCCCGCATACAAGACTTTGCCGGGATCGCCACGGTGAAGGAAACAATGCTTCGCTTTGTCGAGCAGCCGCGCAAGTCCGCTTGGATGTTTGTCGGCGAGAGTGGAACCGGCAAGTCCACGATGGCGAACCTTGTAGCGGAGTTGATCGACGCACAGCTTACCTTTGTTCCGAGTCAAGAATGTACGGTAGACCGGCTGCGTTGGGTCGTCCAGATTTGCCGGTCGTATCCGATGAGCGGCCAGAGGTTCAACCTGGTCCTGGTAGACGAGGCCGATCTGATGAGCAAGGCCGCAAGGGATTACCTGCTTTCCACGCTCGACAATCTGCCGCCCGATTGCATTTTCATCTTCACCTGCAACGATATGAGCAGCTTTGAAGCCCGTTTCCTGTCCCGTACTCGCATCCTCAAGTTTGGCAACTATCGGATACAAGAAGAGGCGGCGGACCTGCTCACCCGCGTATGGGAATCGGAGCAACCCGGCAAGGTTGCGCCCAACCTGGCGCGGATCGTCAAGGATGCAAAGGGCAACATACGCGCCGCTTTAATGGCGCTCGAAATGGAGTTGATGCTGGCATGACTGCCCTATCACAACGCAAGAGCAAGCTCACCTTTGAAACCGGCGATACCGTGCGCGAACGTGGACGCAGCCGCGAGATCATTATCGAGGCTGAGAACACCTTCGCTTACGTCCGGCTCAAGGGCACTCGTACCCGCTTCATGATCGAATGGAGCGCAATCTACAGCGCCGCGGCGAAACTGGCAGCGGCCCAACGTCGCCGGGAGAAGCTGGCCGGGAAGAGGGCAGCATGACCTGGGTCACGATACACAACGAGCCGCACCCCTTCGTTACCGCCCGACGCAGCAACCGCTGTCTATCCTGTGGCGGGTGGCCGGATGCGCCTTGTCACTCTGCCGAGCTATGGACCGGCACCGATCTGGAGCGAATCGCGGCCCGTCAGATTGCACAGGCTCAGGAACTATCAGCGGAGATCCGCCGGCCCCTGAAAGATGTATCACGCACTACCGGAATCATGGAGAGGGAATCACCCCTATTCCACGGTACGGGAGCTAACCCTACGCTGTTCTAGGAGACACACATGCTGACCCTGAAAACTATCATCGAAGAAGCTGCCGATTGCCGCGCGAGATGTGCTGGAATGAAGGTCGGTGATCTGATTTTCCATTGCCACCATGATGTTTTGTGCGAAATCTTGACTGAGCCTGTTACGAATCGCATCGACTACATCTTATCCTCAAAACAGGATAACGTAGCCTTGCGGTTGCGGCTTATGGGGCCACCCATCGTAGATGATTTGGTTCGTGCCGACGCCGAGCTGTCGAAGGCCGACGCCGAGTTGTCGAAGGCCCGCGCCGAGTTGTCGAAGGCCGACGCCGAGTTGTCGAAGGCCCGCGCCGAGTTGTCATGGGCCTACGCCGAGTGGTCGAAGGCCGACGCCAAGTGGTCGAAGGCTTACGCCGAGTTGTCGAAGGCCCGCGCCGAGTTGTCGAAGGCTTACACCGAGTGGTCGAAGGCCGACGCCGAGTTGTCGAAGGCCGACGCCG
>Ga0187853_10000323_pt1 | contig 52638 bp, 55 predicted proteins | sample June2016WEW_6_10_2_FD_132417 | JGI IMG/M metagenome (GOLD analysis project Ga0187853, IMG submission 132417) | Peatland microbial communities from SPRUCE experiment site at the Marcell Experimental Forest, Minnesota, USA - June2016WEW_6_100 | ecosystem: Environmental > Terrestrial > Soil >... | reverse complement strand
CGAGAGTTGGGTTTCGGCCATCTGCCCCGCCTTTCGCGAACGGCCCGCGGCCACGTCCTGACCTCGAAGTTACCTCCGTGTCACACCCAGATGCAAACATCCGTTCGTGGAACACCCGTTCGCTCGGTCGTTGACACCGAACAGACGTTCGTGCGACGATGGTCCCCGGGCAGCCGAACGTACGTACGGACGCCCGGCGGGTTCCTTCCCTTCGGAGGCAGATATGGCGGCGGTGGTCGGTTCGCTCCGGGAGGCGAGGGTCCGTCTTGTGCCGCATCCCGGGCAGGCGTCCCTCGGGCTCGTCGGGCCCGACGACGGGCGGGCGACGTCTCTTCTCATCGGCCCGAGGCCCCGCGCCGCGATCGGGCGCCGGGTGGGCGGGGCCCTGGCCGCGTTCGTGGCGTTCGCCGGGCTCTGGATCGGCGCGGGGGCGCTGCGGGCGACGCAGAACGCCCCGGCCGGCGCCGGAGGTCGCGAGATCGTCTACGTCGCCCGTCCCGGCGACACCCTGTGGGCGATCGCCACGCGGCTCGACCCGGCGGGCGACCCGGTCGAGGTCGTCGCGACCCTCGCCGCCGAGCTCCATGGGGCCGCGCTCCGGCCCGGGACCGTCCTCACCGTCGCTTCGTCCTGACGGGCGGTGTCGCGACGCACCGGGGCCGAAGCCCTGGGAGCGCTACTCTCCCGCGGTGCGTTGTCCGAGGTGTTCGGCCGGCGATGACCACGTCATCGACTCGCGCGAGGTCGACCGCGGCGAGTCGATCCGTCGGCGCCGCGAGTGCCGAAACTGCGGTTACCGCTTCACGACCTTCGAGCGCCTCGGCGGTCCGGTCACCTTCGTTGTGAAAAGGTCCGCCGAACGGGAGCCGTTCCGTCGTGAGAAGGTCGTGGCCGGGGTCCGGGCGGCCTGCAAGAACCGGCCGGTCGACGAGGACGCGATCGAGGCGCTCGCCGTCGCCGTCGAGAACCAGCTCGCCCATTCGGGTCGGGACGTGACGACCGAGCAGATCGGAGTCGCGGTGCTCGACCGCCTGCGCGACCTCGACGACGTTGCCTACATCCGCTTTGCCAGCGTGTACAAGGGTTTTGAGAACGTCGGCGACTTCGCGCGGGAAGCGGGGCTCTTGACGAAGGCGACGGCGCCGAAGCAGCACCACCCGCCCGAGGGCGTGCCGGCTGCACAGCGCGCGACCCGGACCCCGGGCTGAGGCGCCGTGTCCGTCGAACTGCTGAGCGACGCACCGCGCCGGGCCGTCGCCATCTATGCCCATCCGGACGACTCCGACGTCTCGTGCGGGGGGACGCTCGCCAGATGGGCGGACGCGGGGACGGTGGTCGATCTCGTGGTGTGCGCCGCCGGCGACAAAGGCACGAGGGATGCGGCGCAGGATCCCGCCGAGCTCGTCGCGACCCGTGCCGCCGAGATCGAGGCGGCGGCGGGCGTCCTCGGGGTGTCCGGCGTGCACCGGCTGGGACTTCCCGACGGGGAGTTCGAGAACGATCCCGATCTCCGTCGTGAGCTCGTCGTGTTGTTGCGCGAGCTGCGCCCCGAGGTTCTGGTCTGCCCCGACCCGCTCGCCGTGTTCTTCGGCGAGCACTACTACAACCACCGCGACCACCGGGTCGTCGGGTTCGCCGCGCTCGACGCCGCGGCGCCGGGCGCGGCGTCGCCGCTGTACTTCCCCGACGCCGGGCCCCCGCACGCCGTCGGGTTCGCGTTGCTGTCGGGCTCGCTCGAGCCCAACGTCTACGTCGAGGTGACGGCGACCGTCGGCCGCAAGGCGGACGCCGTCTGCTGCCACGTCAGCCAGCTCGGGGAGGCCGGGGAGTCGTTCCGGCCGGTGATGGAGGAGCGCGCCGCCGAGGCGGGCCGCGTCGCCGGCGTCGAGTACGCGGAAGCGTTCCGCCGGGTCTGGCTCGGGCCCTGACCGAGGGAGCCCGCCCGTGCCCGACGTCCCTCGATCCGGCGCCGCGTCGGTGCGGCTCGGTGCGGCGGTCGACGCGACCGACGTGCTGCACCTCGACATGGACTCGTTCTTCGCCGCGGTCGAGGTCCGCGCCGACCCGTCGCTCGCGGGCCGCCCGGTCGTCGTCGGGGGCTCCGGGCCCCGCTCGGTCGTGTCCTCGGCGTCGTACGAGGCGCGGGTCTTCGGCGTGCGCTCGGCGATGCCGATCGCCGAGGCGCGCCGGCGCTGCCCGGGTCTCGTCGTCGTCGCCGGGCACCACGAGAACTACGAGAAGGTGAGCGCGCGCCTCGTCGGGCTCTGCCACGAGGTCACGCCGATCGTCGAGCCGATCTCGATCGACGAGGCATTCCTCGACGTGTCCGGGGCGCACCAGCTGTTCGGTGACAGCTGGACGATCGCGACGGACCTGCGGCGACGGGTGCTCGACGAGCTCGCGCTCGCCTGCGCGATCGGGATCGGCCGGACCAAGCTCGTCGCCAAGCTCGCCTCGAAAGCGGCGAAACCCCGCGTCCGGCCCGGTGGATTCGACCCCGGCGCCGGCGTCGTCCTCGTCGCCCCCGCCGACGAGCTCTCCTTCCTCCACGCCCACCACGTCCGGGCCGTTCCCGGGATCGGGCCCGCCACGGCGGAACGCCTGCGCCGCATCGGCGTGACGACGGTCGGGGACCTCGCTCTCGTCGGGCGCCAACGACTCGTCGCGATGTTCGGGGAGGCGCACGGCGCGGCGCTGTTCGACCTCGCGGCCGGGCGGGACGACCGGCGCGTGGTGACCGACCGCGTCCTGCGCTCGATCGGCCACGAGCGGACGTTCGACGTCGACGACCACGACCCGGCGTCGCTCGCCAGCAAGGCCCGCGAGCTCGCCGTCTCGGTCGCGGCGCGCTGCCGGGCCCGGGGCGTCGCGGCGAGGACGGTGTCGGTGAAGGTGCGGTTCGGCGACTTCGAGACGATCGACCGTTCCCGATCGCTCGACCGCCCGGTGACCTCGGCCGCCGAGATCACCGAGGTCGCGACGGCGTTGCTCGAGGCGGTCGATGTTGGCCGCGGGGTGCGCCTCCTTGGCGTGTCGGTGTCGAACCTCGGCGAGTCGAACCTTGAGCACGCCGTGCAGCTCGGCCTGTTTGCCGAGGCCGCCGCCGGTCGGGACCTCCCGACGCCCGCCGGGCGTGGCGACGAGGTCGAGGTGGCTGCGGACGAGATCCGGCGCCGCTTCGGGCCAGACGCCATCACCTCGGCGGCGGCGGCCGGGCGCCGGGCGGCGCGACGCGGCGGCCGACCTGGCCGGAAGCGGCGCTAGGGAGCGGTCGGGCGGCTTCCCGCGGGCAGGCGCGGGAGCGGGTCGCGCGCGGCGGGGAGTTGCCGGGGGATTAGCGTGGCGGACGGACGCCGCCGTGGTCCGGTCAGCGCCTGCCGGCCGGCGCGGAGAGAAGGGGGAGAAGGTGCCGCTTTCGGAAGACGAGCAGCGCATTCTCCACGAGATGGAACAGAAGCTGTTCGAGCACGACCGCGGCTTCGCGAGCCGTGTCCGGACGAAGCCCTCCCGCTCGCTCGCCGGCCGTTCGATGTGGTGGTCGGCGGTGATCTTCCTCATCGGGTTCGCCGTGCTCCTCGTCTCGTTCCGCTCGTCCACGCTGATCGGGACCTTCGGGTTCCTCGTCATGCTCGTGGCGGCGCTGCTTTTCGAGCGGAGCGCCCATCAGGTCTTCGGGCGGGCCGACGCGTCGGGCCGCAAGGCGAGGCCGCGTGTGCTTTCCGACGAGCTGACGATGATCGGTCGGCGCCTGCGGTCACGATTCGGTCGCGAGCGCTGAGCGCCGTGGACCGGGCCGATCGGGCGGCCCTTGCGGCGCAGTTCCGTTCCATGGCCGCGGTCGTCGTCCGCCGGCCGCGACTCGTTCCTTCCGCTGCGCGGCTCGGGCTGAACCTCGTTCGGAGGCGCTGGTGGCGCCACCGCCCGTTCCTCCCGCTGCCGGACCCGGACTGGATCGCTTTCCGCATGGAGGTCGCCTACGGAACCGCGACCGCGGTCCCCCCGGCGGAGGATCTCGCCGATTATCTCGAATGGGCCCGCCAGATGCGCGTGCTGCAAGGGACATGGCGCTCACGCAGACGGGTGGCGCGCTAGCCTCGCCGCAGATGCCGGCGTGCAATGTTTTCGGGGACGATCGGGCCTGACGTGGACGGGAGGTCCCTCGTTCTCAACGCGACGTACGAGCCGATCTGCGTCGTGTCCTCGCGCCGGGCGCTCGTTCTGGTGATCGAGGAGAAGGCCGAGCTCGTCCGCGAAACGGGCCGGCTCTACCGCGCCGCGCGGGTCTCGTTCCCCGAGCCGTCGGTCGTGCGCCTGGCGCACTATGTCCGGGTGCCGTACACGGCGCGCATCGCCATCACCCGTCGCAGCGTGTTCGCCCGCGACGGGCACCGTTGCCAGTACTGCGGCGGCCAGGCCGAGAACATCGACCACGTCACGCCGCGCAGCCGCGGCGGGGCGCACATCTGGGAGAACGTCGTCGCGGCGTGCCGGCGCTGCAACTCCCTAAAAGAGGACCGGCTCCTCGAAGAGGCGGGGTTCACGCTCCGCCGCGCCCCGCACGCGCCCAGGTCGCGGGTCTGGCTGCTCGCCGCGTCCGGCGAGCTGCGCGCCGACTGGCAGCCGTACGTGGCGCCACTTTTCGAGCGCGCCGCGGGCTAGCGCCACCGGCGTGCCGGAGCCGGCGCCGGCCTGGCGCGGCGATTGGCGGCTGCTGGAACGCCACGGCCCACCCGCGACGCTCGTCGCCACCCCCCCCGACCCCGCCGGTCGCCGGCTCGCCTGCCTCTCCCATCCAAGTGGCGGTGCCGTCGTGCTCGGAAGCGCGCAGGCGTCGGCCGAGTTCGACGCCGACCGCTGTGCTGGCGCGGGGCTCGAGCTCGTCAAGCGGAGGAGCGGTGGCGGGGCGGTCGTCGTGCTTCCCGGCGCGCAGGTTTGGCTCGACCTTTTCGTGCCGGTGTCGGATCAGCTGTTCGACACCGACGTCGTGCGGGCTTCGTCCTTCGTCGGCGCGTTGTGGCGTGACGCGCTCGTCGCCGCGACGGGTATCTCCGCCGGGCTCGCCGTCCACGCGAGCGGGCTCGTCGAGACGGCGTGGTCGCGCCGGATCTGTTTCTCGGGGATCGGGCCGGGGGAGCTGACGCGTGGCGGGCGGAAGGTGACCGGGCTCGCCCAGCGACGCGACCGCACCGGGGCGTGGTTCTTCACGATGGCGCTCGTCCGGCCCGAACAGCACCGGCTGGCATCGCTTCTCGCCGTCGAGGCCGGGGAGGCCGTGGTGATCGAGACGTCGCTCGAGGCGGAGACGGCGGTCGCCGGATGCCCGGCCGCGGCGCTCGAACGGGCGCTCGCCGCCGGTCTCGGCGGTGCCTGGTCACCGGGCGAAGACGTGCCAGCCGAGCCACATCCAGGCGAGCGCGAGGACTAGGCGCCCGACCGGCGCCCCGCCGATCCGGCTGAGCGCCCCGCCGATCCCCGCGAAACGACGTCGGCTCGACAGCGCGAGGATCTCGAGCCCGGCGAACACCGCGGCGATGGCGATCCAGGCGACGATCGTGAGGGCGTGGTCGGTCATCGGCCGACGAGGTAGCCGCCGAGGGTCAGCCAGGCCGCGAAAAGGATGCCGCGCGACCACTGGTGTCCGGCGGCTGTGCTGAGGAAGTAACTGACGGTCGGGTGCGCGTACCGCGGTGACAGGAAGTAGTTGGAGAGCTCGAAGGCGATCGCGACTCCGGCCGCGACGACCCAGACCAGGACGCCGCGCCCCGGCGACGGCGCCTTCTTGGCAAGCTCGGTCCGTTCGCCGCCGGCGAGCTCCGGCGCGCGCCCCGGGATGGGGCGCCGGCGCGTGGCGACGAGGCTCGCCGCGACGAAGGCGGCGATCGCCACCGCGGTGACGACCTCGGAGCCCGTCGTGAAGGCGGTTGTGAAGCTCCCGACGACCGCCAGCGCGATCCCGATCCCGGCCGGTAAGGCGAGACGCCGCATCCCGGCATTGTGCCGTCTCCGTCGCCGGATCGCATCCGACCCGCCATCCGAGGTCGCGCCGGGCGCGGGCCGGAGGGCGATGGTTGCGAGTTCGTGTCAGGTGACAGATTCACAAGCCGCGCGCGCCGCGGCGCGCGATGATCCGGCCTGCGGGTTCGCTCGCGGGCGCGGGTTCGAGTCGACATCGGGGAGCCGGGATGGACAGCGTGGCCGCAATGCCCGAGACGGTGGTTGTCCTCGGAGGGGCCTCCGATCTCGCGGCGGCCGTGCTGCGACGACTCGCCAAGCAGCGCCTTTCGAAGGTGCTCCTGGCGGGGCGGCACCAGAGCGCCCTCGACGTGGTCGGACGTGAGCTCACCGCCCTCGGCGTCGACGACGTGGAGACGGCGACGTTCGACGCCTGCGACACGGGAGCACACGAGGCCTTCGCCGACGAGGTCGCGCGCCGGGTCGGGCCGATCGACCTCGTGATCGTCGCCGCCGGGCGCCTCAGCTTCGACGGGCCTGACGATCTCATGGCGGGTGCCACGGCCGAGACGATCTCGACGAACTTCACCGGGCTCGCCGCGGCGATGGCCGCCTTCGCGCGGGTCCTGCGCCGCCAGGGGAGCGGGTGCATCGTCGTCTTCTCGTCGGCGGCGGCGGTGCGGGTGCGGCGCGCGAACTTCGTCTACGGCGCCGCCAAGGCGGGCCTCGACGCTTTCGCCCGGGGGCTCGGCGACTCCCTCGTCGGGAGCGGTGTCGAGGTGATCGTCGTGCGTCCCGGGTTCGTCCACACGAAGATGACGACGGGACGCCGCCCGCTGCCCCTCGCGACGACGGCGGACGCCGTCGCCGCCGACGTCGTCCGGGCGCTTGGCTCGGGCTCCGTCGTCGTCTGGGCTCCTCGGGCGCTCCGGGTGCTGATGCCGCTCGTGCATCTCGTGCCGCGGCGGATCTGGCGACACTTCCCCGGCTAAGGCCCGCTTCCCCCCGGGGACCCAGGTCCGTCGCTCGCTAGCCGCCCCAGGAGTTGGCCGCGACGGCGGGGCCGGGCGCAGGGAGGGCGTTCACAGCGGCGAGGTTGCGCGCGTTCGCCCGCCGCAGCGCGGCGAGGCGGCCCGGCGACAACCGCTCGCAGACCCAGTCCCAGTGGAGGGAGACGACCTCCCCGGCTCGCAGGTCCCCGAGGATCCCGACGCCGTCGACGGCGCGGCGGACCCGCTCGGTCCGCGCCGCGCCGAGCACGAGCCGGTCGCCGCGGAATTCGAGCGTCCGGTTCCGCACGACGACGGTGTCGCCTTCGACTGTGACGACACGGCCCCACCGGATGCGGCACCGGTCGAGGACGGCGAGCGCCGGACCCTCCGTCCCGGACCGCAACAGGCCGAGCCAGGGATAGACCGCGAAGACGTGGAAGCTGTGGTGCGCCACCCCACCGAGGGGGACGGCCATCGCGATCGGCTCGAAGTCCCGACCGGTGCGGCGGGCGAACCGTTCGTCGAGCGAGGCGACGAGCGTGCCGGCCGGGACGCGGTCGAGCAGACGGTTGCCGACCCAGTAGGCCTCGACGACGCGCTCGTCGAGGGGGTCGGCGACGCCGTTGCACCCCGCGATGAGCTCGAGGTAGGGCCAGGCACCCTCGAAGCGCGAGGCGAGGTGCGTGAGCTCCCGCAGGTCATCCCCCTCGCTCGCCGCGCCGAGCAGCGCCGCGTGGTCCGCCGGCCCGCAGTAGCCGAGGGCGTTCGGTGGGTAGGCGTACCGGGCGAAAAGGATCGGCCCCAGGGTCACGCGCGGGCGACTCGGGGCCAGGCCCGCACGACGGCGGCGACGCCGAGGGCGAGCAGCACGAGCCCGACGGTGTCGGAGGCGAGTCCGGAGTGGTGGACGGCGGCGTCGAGGAAGAGCGTGACCGCCGCGGAGGTGACGAGGACCGAGGTGACGTCGACGGCGCGGGCCCGGCTAAGCGCGGTCATCCAGGTCGCTACGTAGCCGCCGAGCAGGCAGCCGGTGACGAGCGCCCAGCGCAGTTCGGCGGCATCGAGCCCGACGAGCGCGTGGAACTGGCCCGTCGCCGCGAGGTAGCCGACGAGCACGACGGCGCCGCCGCCCATCCGCACGAGGGCGAGCGTCGACGGCGTGACGCCGTGGAGCAGCCGCTTGGCGATGACCGTCTCGATCGCCCAGAGCACCGTCGCGCCGAGCACGAGGGCGTTGCCCGAGTTGAGCGCGAGGTGGCCGACGCCGCCCGAGGTCAGCGTGACACCGACGACGAGCAGGGCGATCGCCGCGAGATTCCAGCGTCCGACGCGCTCGCCGAGGAGCGGGAGCGCGGCGAGGGTGACCCAGATGACGAGCGTGTCGTGGAGGAAGACCGCCGGCACCGCCGAGGTGCGGGCGAGCCCGTCGAAAAAGAAGATGAACGCCGCGCCGCCGCCGATCGCGGCGACGTAGGCGAAGCCGGCGAGCCGGGCGGCGCCGGCGAGCGGGCGCGGGCCCGTCCCGGACGGGACCGCGGGGATCGACGCCGCGGCCGGCCGGCGGGTCGCCAGCCAGGCGACGACGACGAACGCGGCGATGACGAGCGTCGCCGCGAGGTTCTTCGCCGTCGTGTAGACGGCGGGGGAGGCGAAGCTCTTCACGCCGTAGCTGTTCGTGAAGACCGAGATGCCGCTGATGATCGCCGTGGCGCCGGCGACGTACAGTCCGGGAAGGCGGGTCTTGCCTGCTGTCGTGTTCGAGTTGGCCACTTCGTCTCCTAGTTCGGACTGCTTTTCTCATCAATCGCCGCGCTGGCGGTGCGGTACTCGGCGAGCACCGCCTCCGCCTCGGCCCGGTCGGCGGGACCGAGCGCGTAGCCGCTGTGCGCCACGACCCAGTCGCCCGGTTGCGGCGCCTCGCCGTCGTAGGCGAGCAGCGAAAGCGCGTGTTCGCTCCCGTCGATGTCCGCGGCGAGGACCGCGCGGGCGTCGGTGACCGAGACGACCCGGTGGAGCCGGCTCATGCACATCGGCGGCCCCAGGTCATGACGCCTCGGCGATGAGCTCGGCGATGCGGCGTGCCGCCGCGGGCACGGCGTCGCTCACGGTGGGGGAGAGACCTTCCCCGTCAGAGAAGTCCTCCCCCTCGATGCCGACGACGACGACTCGGGCCGGGGCGCGCCGCAGCACCTGCGCGAGCCGGACGACGCGGTCGAGGCCGATGGCGTGCGTGCTCTGGCTCGACCGGTAGACGGCGTCGCCGAGTTCAACGAGCCGGACCGTTCCGGCCGCGGCGTCGGAGCGGGTCGCGTCGACGAGGACGGCGAGGTCCGCCGTCTCCCACCGGCCGAGGAGGTCGAGGGGCTCGCCGATCGGGCCGATGTCGACCGCTCCGGTGGAGGCGGCAACGACCCGGGCGACGGCGGGCCCGGCACCGTCGTCGCGGCGGAAGGCGTTGCCGATCCCGGCGACGACGACACGCGTGGTCATGAGCGGTCGATCGACACGTCGAGGAAGTGGGCCGCGCACGAGATGCACGGGTCGTGGTTGCGCACGGCGAGCTCACAGCGGGCCGTGAGCTCGCTGTCTCCGAGCTCGAGGCCGGACGCGACGACCTGGCGGACGTCGGACTCGATCGTCAGCTGGTTCTGCGACGTCGGGGGCATGATGCGCGCCGACAGGATCGTCCCCTCGGCGTCGAGCTCGTAGCGCTGGAAGAGCATGCCGCGGGGGGCCTCGGTCGCCCCGGCTCCGGCGTGGGCCCGGGGCGGGACCGGGACGGCCGCGGGCTCGGGCGGTTCGTACTCGGTCGCGAGCCGCAGCGCCTCGTCGCAGGCGAAGTAGAGCTCGACGGCGCGCACGATGATGCTCTTGAACGGGTTCGCGCACACCGGACCGAGACCCGCCTCGGCGGCCGCGTCACGCGCCGTCTTGGGCAGCTTCGACCCGTTGAGCGCGTAGCGGGCGAGCGGGCCAGTGAGGTACGGGTCGCGACCGCGCAGCCGGGAGTGCAGCGCCGACGAGCGCGCGACGTGCTCCTCGACGGCCACGTCGGCGAACTCGCCGGGGGTGGCGTCGATCCCGTCGGAGGACACGATCCGGCCGGCCTCGATCGCGTAGTGGTCGGGGTGCGAAAGCGCCACGAAGCGGTAATCCGCCTCGATCTCGGGGAACTCGAAGCCGGCGACCCAGGCGATCGTCTCGAGCGACTCCTCCCGGGCGCGTTGGAGCGGCTCGATCATCGCGGCGATCTCGGCGCGTTCGGGGGAGCGGTAGAAACCCCCGATGCGGACGTTGACAGGGTGGATCGCCCGTCCACCGACCAGTTCCATGAGGTGGTTGCCGGTCTTTTTCAGGCGCAGGCCGCGCTCGACGGCGGCCGGGTTCAGCGCGGCGAGCTCGACGGCGTCGCGGCAGCCGAAGAAGTCCGGGGCGTGGAGCAGGTAGATGTGGAGGGCGTGGCTCTGGATCCATTCACCGCAGTACAAAAGGCGCCGCAGCTTGCCGATCGACTCGGGGACCGTGACGCCGCAGGCGTCCTCGATGGCCGCGCAGGCGGACATCTGGTAGGCGACCGGGCAGATCCCGCAGATGCGCGCCGTGATGTCCGGCGGCTCCTCGTAGCCCCTGCCGACGAGGAAGGCCTCGAAAAAGCGCGGCGGCTCGAAGATCTCGAGCTCGACGCGTTCGAGGACCCCGTCGTGGATCGCGACGTGGAGCGACCCCTCGCCTTCGACCCGGGCAAGGCCGTGTACGTCGATCGTGCGGTTCGCGTTGGCTCCGCTAGGCGTCATGCTCGAGACTCTCCTTTGAGAACTCGGTTGCGGCGGAGTTGAAGGTCCTGAACATCCGCGACACCCCCCGCTCGGACAGGCCGAGATCGGCGAGTCGCTTCGACAGCGACCCGGTGTTCGTCGTGTTCGCCGGGCCGAAGCAGCCGTAGCAGCCGCGGTTCACTGCCGGGCAGAGGGCGCCGCACCCGGCGCGGGTCACCGGGCCGAGGCACGGTGTCCCGTGGGCGACGAGGACGCAGAGATTGCCTGCCGTCTTGCACTCCTCGCAGACGCTGTAGCCGGGGATGACCGGGCGGCGGCCGGCGAGCAGCGCGGTGACGACCTCGATGAGCTGGAGGCGGTTGATCGGGCAGCCGCGCAGTTCGAAGTCGACCTGGACGTACGACGAGATCGGGCTGCTCTCGGCGAGGGTCGAGATGTACTCCGGATGCGCGTAGACGGTCGAGGTGTACTCGCCGACGTTGGCGTAGTTGCGGAGCGCCTGGATCCCGCCGGCCGTCGCGCACGCCCCGATCGTCACGAGGAGTCCCGAGGCGGCGCGCACCGCGAGGATCCGGTCGGCGTCGCCGGGGGTCGTGATTGATCCCTCGACGAGCGAGACGTCGTAGGGGCCCTCGATCACTGCGCTCGTCATCTCGGTGAAGCTGGCGATCTGCACGGCCCGTGCGAGCTGGAGGAGTTCGTCCTCGCAGTCGAGGATGCCGAGCTGGCAGCCGTCGCACGAGGCGAACTTCCACACCGCAAGCGTCGGTCGACTCGTCATCGTTCGCTCTCCGTGATCAGCTCCGCCGCAAGCGGCGCGTAGGGGACGACCGGCCCGTCCCGGCACAGCAGGTACGGCCCGAGTTGGCAGTGCCCGCACATCGCGATGCCGCACTGCATGTTGCGCTCGAGCGACACCCGGATGTTCTCCGGTGCGACGCCGAGGTCGACGAGGGACCGCGCGCTGAAGCGCATCATGATCTCTGGTCCGCAGACGAGTGCGATCGCGCCTGCACCGTCGAAGGGGAGCTCGGCGAGGATCTGGGTGACGACGCCGACGTTGCCGGTCCACCCGGCGTCGGCGACGTCGACCGTCACCGCGACGTCGATGCCCATCTCGCCCCAGCGGGCGATCTCGTCCGGGAAGACGATCTGGTCCGGGAGCCGGGCCCCGACGCGCAGGGCGACGGCGCGCTTGGGCGACTTGTGCTCGGCGAGGTAACGCATGGCGCCGCGCAGCGGCGCGAGGCCGACGCCGCCGACGACGACGACGACGTCGACACCGTCGAGGCTCTCGAGGCCCCAGTCGGTGCCGAACGGTCCGCGCACACCGACGATGTCGCCCACCGCGGACTGCGAGAGCGCGTGGCTCACGGCGCCCACGTCACGGACGGTGTGCTCGATCGCGCCCGGCGCGCCCGGCGCCGAGCTGATGGAGATGGCGATCTCGCCGACCCCGAACGCCGTCAGCATGTTGAACTGCCCCGCCTTGAAGGCGTCGATCGGCGGATCGACCGGTTCGAGCCACAGCGTCGTGATGTCGAACGTCTCCGTCTTGCGGTCCACGACTCGGTATCGGGAGGGCACGAACGGCCCGGGCTTCGTCAGTGCGGCTTCAGTCATCAAGGCTGTGCCCGTAGAGGTCGAGGAGACGGACGCGTGTCGATTGCAGGCGAGAGAGCAGCACGCCGCTGATGCGCTTCAGGAGCGCGTAGCCGAACACGGGGTCGGCGTCGGCCTTGGCCCGCAAGCACGTGCCGTCGATGGCGACGGCTCCGACCGGGTCGATCGCCACGCCGTCGAATTGCCAGCGGTACGGCGGCACGAGCCAGGACCAGCCGAGCACGCTGTTCGGGCCGATCGTCTCGATGACGAGGGGCTTGCCGGACGGACGCTGCACCTGGAGGGCGACCCGTCCGCGCCGCAGGAGGTACAAGGTGTCGGCCGGCTCGCCTTCGACCAGGATGCGGGCTCCGGGCTCGAACGCGACGTTCTGCGCGCACCCGACGGCGAGCTCGATCGTCGAGTCGGGGAGACCGGCGAACAACGAATTCTTGGCGATGAGATCGCTCATCTCTTCCATCACGCCTACCTGTCCCGAACCGCAGCGGGTTCGTCCTTTTTCACCGCGCCGTCGCTCGCCGCGATCGCGGCGAGCTCCTCGGTGATGTCGATGCCTACCGGACACCACGTGATGCAGCGCCCGCAACCGATGCAACCCGAGTTCCCGAACTGGTCGACCCAGGTCGAGAGCTTGTGGGTCATCCACTGGCGGTAGCGGGATCGCGTCGAGACGCGGACCGAACCGCCGTGCATATAGGAGTGGGCGAGGTCGAAGCACGAGTCCCAGCGGCGGGTCTGCTCAGCGGTGCCGGTGAGGTCGGTTGTCTCCTCGACGGCGGCGCAGAAGCAGGTCGGGCACACGAGCGTGCAGTTCCCGCAGGCGAGACAGCGGGTGGCGACGTCGTCCCAGCGCGGGTGCTCGAGGTTGCGCGCGAGCAGCCCCGGGGCGGCGGCGGCGTCGAGCGTCCGGGTGATGGCGGACTCGGCGCGGCCGATGACCGCGTCGCGGGCCTTCGCGTCGTCGGCGGTCGCGGGCCGCGAGGCGATCCCGGCGAGCACGGCGCCGCCCCGCTCCGATCCCACGCGTACGAGGAACCGGTGATCGGGCCCGGCGAGCTCGGTGAGCGCGAGGTCGAAGTTCCCCCCAGCCGCGGGGCCGGAGCCCATCGAGGTGCAGAAGCAGGTCGCCGCGGGGGCGCCGCACTCCACGGTGACGACGAATGCCGCGTCGCGCCGGCGGGTGAAGACGGGATCGGGACGGGCCGCCCCGGCGAGCACGCCGCCGAGGACGTCGAGGGCCGCGACCTCGCACGGGCGGGCCCCGAAGAACGCCTCGCGGGGGGCGTCGTCGACCCCCGCCTCGACCGCGACCTCACCTCCGTCGCGCCGGGCGCGCCACAGCACCGCCCGGGAGGGGAAGACGGACTGCTTGAACGATTCGGGACCGACCGCCCATCCGAACAGCTCGTGGTCGTCGCCGTGACTGGTGCGGTACGAACCGGGTCGCTGTGCGTCGTGCCAGCCGTTCGGGAGATCCTCGACGGACTGGATCTCGCGATGGACGATGGCACCGTTGGCCACGACGGGCCCCACGACGCGGTAGCCCTGGGCCCGAAGCGATGCGATGAGCGAGTCGACCCCGTCTGGATCAATGACCACACCATCAGGGGAAGGCACGCCGACACGTTAGGGCGCGGCTCGTCGGCGCGGAAGGGCCGGTGGACCCATTCCCGAGAAGGGGATGCCGGGCCAAAGCACTCCGGGGCATGGGACCATCGGCCCTGGTCAACGCGGCTGGCCGACGCGACCATCGGGCCAAGGCGAGCGACCAGATCGAGGGGCGCTGCTCGAGCTAGGCGTCTAGTGGGCAGACGGCGAGGCTGCGGATGTTCCAGGTTCGGTTCCATGGACGCGGTGGGCAGGGCGTGGTGACCGCGGCGGAACTGTTGGCCGTCGCGGCGTTCAACGACGGCCGCCACGCCCAGGCCTTCCCGAGCTTCGGCGCAGAACGCAGCGGTGCGCCGGTTGCGTCGTTCTGCCGGATCAGTGAACGCGAGATCAGGACGCGCGCGCCGATCGACGAACCCGACGCGCTCGTGATCCAGGATGCGACGCTGCTGCACGAGCTGGGGTTGTTCTCGGGTCTGAGACCCCAAGGCTACGTGGTCGTCAATACCGCGAAGACCCTGGAAGAGCTCGGCGTCGCGGGGATCGCGAAGGATCTGCCCGCGAACCACGTCCTGTCGCTCCGGGCAACCGAGATCGCGATCGCACACCTCGGTCGGCCGCTACCGAACGCGGTGATGCTCGGCGGTCTTGCCGCGTTGACCGGTGTCGTTTCACTTGCGGCCGTCGTCGCCGCCATCGAGGAGCGCTTCTCGGGGGCGATGCGCGACGGGAACGTCGCCGCGGTGATCGAGGCGTTCAACCAGACGCGCGTCGGCCCGGAAGCACTTGTGGCGCACCAGATCAGTCAACGGAGGACCGTCGGTGCTTCGCCAGATTGAGGGCTCACGCGCCGTCGCGGAAGCGGTTGCCTTGTGTCGCCCTCGGGTCGTGTGCGCCTACCCGATCTCGCCGCAGACCCACATCATCGAAGGCGTCGGGACGCTCGTGAAATCCGGGCGGCTCAAGCCGTGCGAATTCATCAACGTCGAGTCCGAATTCGCGGCGATATCCGTGCTGATCGGCGCCTCGGCCACCGGGGCTCGGACCTACACCGCGACGTCGAGCCAGGGACTGCTCTATATGACGGAGGCGGTCTTCAACGCCGCCGGGCTCGGGCTGCCGATCGTGATGACCGTCGCCAACCGGGCCGTGGGGGCGCCGGTCAACTCCTGGAACGACCACTCCGACGCGATGGCGTTGCGGGACGCCGGCTGGGTCCAGCTGTTCGCCGAGACGAACCAGCACGCCGTCGACCTCCACATCCAGGCCTTCCGCCTCGCCGAGGAACTCAGCCTGCCGGTGATGGTCTGCATGGACGGTTTCACCCTCACCCACGCCGTGGAACGGGTCGAGATTCCGACCCAGGAACAGGTCGACCGCTTTCTGCCGCCGTTCGAGCCACGGCTGCTCCTCGACCCGGCGGACCCGGTCTCGATCGGGGGAGTGGTCGGACCGGAGGCCTACGCCGAGGTCCGTTACCTCGCCCAGGCGCGTCACCTCGGCGCGCTCGCCCGGATCCCGGAGCTCGCGGACGACTTCGGCCGTCTCGTCGGTCGCCAGAGCGGGGGCCTCGTCTCGTCCTACCGCTGCGAGGACGCCGAGACGATCGTCGTCGCGCTGGGCTCGATCGTGGGAACGACCAAGGACGTTGTCGACCAGATGCGCGAGGAGGGAACGAAGATCGGCGTGGTCCACCTCACGACGTTCCGGCCCTTCCCGGAGACGGCGCTCGCCGAGGCGCTCGAAGACGCCCACCGAGTCGTCGTCATCGAAAAGGCGCTCGCCGCCGGCAGCCGGGGCATCCTCGGCGCCGATATTGACGCGTTGGTCACCAATCGAGGGACGAGAACCTTCACGGTCGTCGCTGGCCTGGGCGGACGGGCGATCACCGAAAGGTCGCTTCGTCGGGTCTTCGGCGAGGCGATCCGCGGCGAGCTCGGCGTGGTGAGCTTCCTCGATCTCGACCGGGATGCCGTCGACCGGGAGCTCGCCCGGATGGCGGCCAACTTAGGCACCCCACCGAGCGTCGGACGCGTGTTCGACGACCTGCGCACGCCGACGGCGCGGATCGTCTAGGGGGTCGAGATGGCAGAACAGACGATCAAGTTCTACCAAGTGGGCAGTTTCGCGGTCGGCAACCGGCTCGTCGACCCGCAGCAGCGCACCGTGCAGTCCGACCGCGGCCGCTGGAACTCGCTCACGTCGGGTCACCGGGCGTGCCAGGGATGCGGGCAGGCGCTGGGTGCCCGCTACGTGCTCGACGCCGCGATGGCGGCCACGGACGGGCAGATGATCGTCGTCAACGCGACCGGGTGTCTTGTCGCTTTTTCGACGCAGTTCCCCGAGTCTTCGTGGCGGGTCCCCTGGATCCACTCGGTGTTCGGCAACGCGGCCGCCGTCGGAACAGGGATCGCCGCGGCGCTGAAAACGGCCGGTGACACGAAGACCCGTGTTGTCGTCGTGGCGGGCGACGGGGGAGGGGTGGACATCGGATTCGGCTGTCTGTCGGGGATGTTCGAACGTGACGACGACTGTCTTTTCGTCTGCTACGACAACGAGGCCTACATGAACACCGGCGTACAGCGCTCCGGCGCGACGCCCGCCGCGGCGCGCACCGCGACGACGGAGGCCGTCGGACGCGAACCCGGAAACGCCTTCGGGAAGGGCAAGAGCCTGCCGCTGCTCGCCGTCGCGCACGGGATCCCCTACGTCGCCACGGCGACCGTCGCCGACCTGCACGACCTCGAGGCAAAGGTCGGACGCGCGATGGACCTGCGCGGTGCGCGCTACCTCCACGTCCTCGTCCCGTGCCCGCTCGGCTGGGGCACGGCCCCGGAGGACACGATCCGCATCGCCCGCCTCGCCTGCGAGACGGGTCTGTTCCCGTTGTTCGAGGCGGCGTACGGCGAGATCCTCCAGGCGACGCCGATCCGCCACCTCGTCCCGGTCGAGGCGTACCTGCGGCCGCAGCGGCGGTTCGCCCACCTCTTCGGTGATCCGCCGCGTACCGAAGACATCTCCCGCATCCAGGGGATCGCGGACCGGAACATCCGGCGGTTCGGTCTCCTCGGGACCGACGAGGACGGGGAGCAGAGGTGAGCGAGCACCCGTTCGCGGTCACGCTCGAGGCCGGGTCGAGCCGTGCCAACCTGACCGGATCCTGGCGCGTCGAACGGCCCGTCTATGTCGACCGCCTTCCCCCCTGCAACGACGCCTGCCCGGCCGGGGAGAACGTCCAGCGCTGGCTGTACGACGCGGAGGCCGGGTCGTACGAGGCGGCGTGGCGGTCACTCGTCGAGGACAACCCGCTGCCGGCGACCTGCGGCCGGGTCTGCTTCCACCCCTGCGAAACGGCGTGCAACCGAGCGCGTCTCGACGAGGCGGTCGGCATCCACGCGGTCGAGCGCTTCCTCGGCGATGCCGCAACGTCACGCCGCTGGCGGCTGCCCGAGCCCGCGGCGGCTTCGGGGTTCCGGATCCTCGTCGTGGGCTCCGGCCCGGCGGGCCTGTCGGCCGCCTACCACCTTGCCCGGCTCGGGCACGAGGTCGTGATCCACGAGGCGGCGCCAGCGGCCGGCGGCATGCTGCGCTACGGCATCCCCGCCTACCGGCTGCCCCGGGCGGTGCTCGACGCCGAGATCGGCGCGATCCTCGACCTAGGAGTCGGGCTCGAGCTCAATCGCGCCGTCACCGACATCGCCGCGGCGAAAGCCGAGGGTGACTTCCACGCGGTCTACCTCGCGTTCGGCGCGCAGCTGTCCCGTCGCGCCTACATTCCGGCCGCCGATTCGGCCCGCGTCCTCGATGCCTTGGCGTTCCTCGCCAGCAGCGAAGGGGCCGAGCCAGCCGCCATCGGGCGGCGCGTCGTCGTTTACGGGGGTGGCGACACGGCAATGGACGCCGCCCGCTCGGCGCGACGCCTCGGCGCGGCCGAGGCGGTCATCGTCTACCGCCGCACCCGCGAGCGGATGCCCGCCCACGACGTCGAGGTCGAGGAGGCGCTCGCCGAGGGCGTGAGCGTGCGGTGGCTCTCGACGATCTCCCGCGTCGACGAGGACAAGATCGTCATCGAGAAGATGGAGCTCGACGCCGCCGGTTTCCCCCAACCGACCGGCGAATACGACGAGCTCGGCGCCGATTGCGTCATTCTCGCCCTCGGCCAGGACGCCGATGTCGTGCCGATCGGCGACCTCGCGGGGGTCGAGGTCAACGACGGCGTCGTCGTCGTCGACGACCACATGATGACGGGGTGCCCGGGAGTGTTCGCCGGAGGCGACATGGTCCGCGCCGAGCGCACCGTCACCGTCGCGATCGGGCACGGCAAGAAGGCGGCCCGCTCGATCGACGCCTGGCTGGCGGGCGAGCCGGAACATGCCGGCGAAAGGCACGAGCTCGCGCCGTTCGAGGACCTGAACACCTGGTACTACGCGGATGCCCCGCGCACGGTCCAGCCCGAGCTCGAGGCCGTGCGGCGCCAGACCGGTTTCGAAGAGGTCGTCGGGGGGCTCACGGAGTCGAACGCGCTCTTCGAGGCTCGCCGGTGCATGTCCTGCGGCAACTGTTTCGAGTGCGACAACTGCTACGGAGTCTGCCCCGACAACGCAGTGTCTAAGCTCGGCGCCGGAGATCGGTACGCCTTCGACTACGACTACTGCAAGGGCTGCGGGATCTGCGTCGCGGAATGCCCCTGCGGCGCGATCGTCATGGTGCCAGAGCTGATCTAGAGGGATTCAGCTGCGGCGCGGCACCGCTTTGGATCGGAATGACGGGGGTCGGGGGCGCGCGGTGCGCCCCGGGCCCGACCAGTTGGATGGCCGGGAAACTCGGGCCACCCAAGGAGGGTGATGATGTCAGATCGGGTGGAACCGTCCGCGACGTCAGAAGAGACGGTGGACAAGCCGTCGGTCGGCGCGGCGCCGGTGGTGGCGGTCGTCGCCGAGACCGGCGAGGGCGAGCACCGGGTCGCGCTCGTGCCCGAGGACGTGGCGAAGCTCCAGTCCGCCGGCTTCGACGTCCTCGTCGAGGCGGACGCCGGCAAGCGGGCGTGGCTCCTCGACGACGCCTACGCACGAGCGGGGGCGACAGTCGTCGACCGGTCGACGTGTCTCGCCCGCGCCGACGTGATGCTTTTCGTCGGACGCCCGAGCGATGCCGACGTGAAGAAGCTGAAGCCCGACCAGGTCGTCATCGGCATGCTCGCCCCGCTCGTCGACCCCGGGTTCGCCGTGCGTCTCGGCGATCGGGGCGTCACCGCCGTGAGCCTCGATACCCTGCCGCGCACGCTCAGCCGGGCCCAGTCGATGGACGCCCTCAGTTCGCAGGCGAACGTCGCCGGCTACAAGGCGGCACTCGTCGCGGCGAACGCCTACGGGCGCTACTACCCGCTCCTCATGACGGCGGCGGGGACGGTCCGACCCGCGGAGGTGCTCGTCCTCGGCGCCGGCGTCGCCGGTCTGCAGGCGATCGCGACGACGCACCGGCTCGGGGCGATCGTCCGGGGCTACGACGTCCGTCCCGAGGCGAAAGAACAGGTCGAGTCGCTCGGCGGGCGCTTCGTCGAGCTGAAATCGGTCGCCGAGGCGGTCGGCGAGGGTGGCTACGCGCGTGCTCTCACCGCCGAGGAGTCGAAGGCGCAGCAGGAGGAGTTGAACGGGTATGTCGCGCAGCACAACGTCGTGATCACGACGGCGCAGGTGCCGGGACGCCGCCCGCCGCTCCTCGTCACCGCCGACGCCGTGTCCGCGATGCGTGCCGGGTCCGTGATCGTCGACATGGCGGCGAGCTCCCTCGGTGGCAACGTCGAGGTGTCCCGCCCCGACGAGACCGTCGTCACCGCGAACGGCGTCACGGTCATCGGGGCGGGCAACTTGGCCTCGACGATGGCGAACGGCGCCTCCACGGCGTATTCGCACAACATCTGCGCGCTCTTCGCGCATCTCGTGAAGGACGGCAAGGTCGTCGTCGACCTCGCCGACGAGATCCAGGAGGGCGTCGTGATCACCTCCGGGGGCAAGGTGGTCAACTCCGCGACGGCGGAACTCGCGGGGCGGGCGGCAAGCAAGTCTCTAGTGAACGGAGCTTGAGTCGATGGATACGAGTCTGATCACTGATGTCACGATCTTCGTGCTCAGTCTTCTCGTGGGGTTCGAGGTGATCTCCAAGGTCCCCCAGACGCTCCACACACCGTTGATGTCGGCGGCGAACTCCATCCACGGCGTCGTCATCGTCGGGGCGTTCCTCATCGCCTCGACGGCGCACGACGCGGTGGGCTACACGCTCGCCTTCATCGCCGCGGTGTTCGCGGGCATGAACGTCGTCGGGGGCTACACGGTCACCGACCGCATGCTGAAGATGTTCCAACGCCGACCGGCGGCGGCGCGGAGCGAGGCGACCGAGGACGGAGGCAAGTCCTGATGGGCGCCTTCAACGACGTCATCGCTCTCATCTACCTGGCCTCGGCGACGTGCTTCGTCATCGGGCTCCATCTCATGAATGCCCCGCCGACGGCGAACCACGGCAACCGGCTCTCCGCGCTCGGCATGGTGGTCGCCGTGGCGGCGACGCTCGCCCTCATCGCCCACGACGGGACGATCTCGACCACCGGCTGGCTGATGCTCGCCGTGGGCGGGGTGCTCGGCTCCGGTCTCGGGCTCTACCTCGCCCGGACCGTCGAGATGACGGCGATGCCGCAGCTTGTCAGCTTGTTCAATGCCGTCGGCGGCGGGGCGGCGGCGCTCGTCGCGATCGCCGACTTCGTCCGACTCGCCGGGATCCTCCACGCCCCGACGATCGCGGCGCGCATTTCGGTGACGAGCGTCCTCGACGTCGTGATCGGCGCCGTGACGCTCTCGGGCTCGGTCGTCGCGGCGGGCAAGCTGCAGGGCTTCATCCCGTCCGAGCCGATCGTCATCCCCTCTGGGCGCATCGTGAACCTCGTGCTCGCGCTGGCACTGTGCGCGGGGACCGGGTACATCCTGTCGGGGGCGAACAGCGACGTCACACTGATCGGGATCGCGATCGCCTCCCTCATCATGGGCGTGATCATGGTCCTGCCGATCGGCGGCGCGGACATGCCGGTCGTGATCTCGCTGCTCAACGCCTTCACCGGCACGGCCGTCGCGATGGCTGGATTCGTGATCAACAGCGTCGGCCTCATCATCGCCGGCGCGCTCGTCGGCGCCTCGGGGAGCATCCTCACCAAGTTGATGGCCGACGCGATGAACCGGTCGATCCTCAACATCGTCGCGGGCGGGTTCGGCACGGGCGACACGGCGAGCGTCATCGGCGCCGGTGCGAGCGGCCAGGTGCGCTCGGTCGGAGCGGACGACGTCGCGATCCAGCTCGCCTACGCGCAGAAGGTGATCATCGTCCCGGGCTACGGGCTCGCGGCGGCGCACGCCCAGCACGCGGTGAAGGAGCTGGCCGACCTGCTCGAGAAGCGAGGCGTCGAGGTCTCCTACGCGATCCACCCGGTCGCCGGACGGATGCCGGGCCACATGAACGTCCTGCTTGCCGAGGCCGAGGTTCCCTATCAGCAACTCAAGACGATGGAGGAGATCAACCCCGAGTTCCCCCGCGCCGACGTCGCCCTCGTCATCGGGGCGAACGACGTGACGAACCCGGCGGCCCGCAGGCCCGGCAACGCCGTGTCGGGCATGCCGATCCTCGACGTCGACAAGGCGAAGAGCATCATCGTCATCAAGCGCTCGATGGGCCACGGCTACGCCGGGATCGACAACGAGCTCTACAACGACCCGAAGACCGGCATGTTCTTTGCCGACGCCCAGGCCGGCCTGCGGGCGATCGTCGCCGCGGTGAAGACGCTCGTCGGGGTGGATTGACCACGAGCCATTCGTCGCGGCTCCGGCGGGCACCCCCCTCCCGCCGGGCCGAGACCGTGGCCGCTGCGCGCTGAGCGCGGCAACTCGCGCCCGCGCCCCCCCGGGGCGCCGCGCCGCCGCGCCCATAGTCCCCTCGACGCCGCCCCACATCGCACCACCGCGTCCCCGGATCGCGGCCGTTGACGCCCGGGCGGTGCCGAACTGGGCGAATCCGGTCCCCGCTCGGCGCCTGCGCCCTTTTCTGGCCGCGAATCGGCCGCGTCTCGCCGCCGGCGTGTGGAGGTCGGTGGGGGACGTCACGCGTTCGGGCAGGCCGCGGGCAGCCGCGAACTCTTTGTGGTTGACGGTGGAGGGATTGATACGTAGAGTGGCGCGAAATGGAGGGCAGGGGAGCGGAGTCACCCGAACGGCGACCCGTGGTGACGAGAAGGGAGGGCAACCGCGTTGGGCCCCGAGAGCAGCTTCTTTGGGAGGTATGACCACTCGCTCGACTTGAAGGGTCGACTGATCCTCCCTGCACGTATCCGCTCCCGCCTCGGCCCCCGCTGCTTCCTCACCCCCCACCTCGAGGGCTGCGTCGCGATCTGGACGCCGGAGACCTTCCAGGCCGAGATCGACACCCGGGAGCAGTCCGCCGTCGACACCTGGACGCGCAACCAGGTGCGCGAGTGGTGCTCGGCGATCGACGAGATCGAGATCGACAACCAGGGCCGGATCCTCATCGCGACGGACCTGCGGGGCTACGCGGGTCTCGAACGCGAGGTCGTCATCGTCGGCGTCATGGACCACGTCGAGCTGTGGTCCCCGCCGGCCTGGAACGCCAAGGCGCTCGACCCAGTGGGCGCGGCCGCCACGACTGGCGCGTGACCGTGACGGAGTCCGACCGTGTGCTTCTCCGACCCCGCCGGCGCCGGACGCGTCCGTACCGCCAGACTCGCTCCCCGAGGAACGTCCCCTGGTCCATCCGCAGCTCCTCGGCTGTGGCCAAGGATGGCCAGCATCAACCCCTCTCCGCCGATCTCCATCCGTTCTGCAGGGCGACCCTCGCCCGGCCAGAAGTCGGGGAGCTGCGGATGAGCCAGGGGACCTTCCACACGCCGGTCATGGTCGACGAGGTCGTCGAACTGCTGCGGGCCGTGCCGTCGGGCGTCGTCGTCGACGCGACGGTCGGTGGTGGTGGCCACGCCGTCGCGGTCCTCGAGAGTCGTCCTGACCTCGGCGTGGTCGGGATCGACGCCGACGCCGACGCCGTCGCGGAATCATCGGCGCGCCTCGCGCCCTTCGGTGATCGGGCGCGGGTGATCCACGCCCGGTTCGACGCGCTCACCGACCTGCTCGCGGCGCAACTTCCCCGGCACGGCGTGTGGTTGCGCGGGGTGTCGGCGGTGCTTTTCGACCTCGGGGTGAGCTCGCACCAGCTCGACGACCCCGATCGGGGTTTCTCCTACCGGTACGCGGCGCCGCTCGACATGCGTATGGACCGTTCGCGGCCCACTCGCGCGCAGGACCTCGTGAACAACCTCGATGAGGAGGACCTCGCGAGGCTGTTCGCCGCCCACGGCGAGCAGCGGTTCGCCCACCGCATCGCCCGGTCGATCGTCCGGGCCCGACCGATCCCGTCGACGACCGCGCTCGCCGATCTCGTCGCCGCCGCCATTCCGGCCGGCGCCCGTCGGCGGGGCAACCCCGCGGGCCGCGTCTTCCAGGCCCTGCGCGTTGCCGTCAACGGCGAGCTCGACGTGCTGCCCGTCGCCCTCGACGCGGCACTCGCGCAGCTCGTCGCCGGGGGACGCCTGGTCACCCTCGCCTACCACTCGGGGGAGGACCGTCTGATCAAGGAGCGATTCCGGACGTGGTCGACGGGGAGCTGTAGCTGTCCGCCGAGGCTTCCCTGTGTCTGCGGCGCACGACCCGTCACGCGCCTCGTCACCCGGGGCGCCCGCCGCCCGGCGGCGGCGGAGGTTGCGCGCAACCCCCGCGCCGAAGCCGCCCGTCTGCGGGCGGTCGAGCGCCTCGGGGCCGACCACGGGGAGCAGGCGAGCTGATGGCGCCGGCCCGGGCCGCCCGGCTCGCCGCGACGGTCCCTGTCGAGCGACCGGTCGTACCGGCCCACGCCGCCGGCGGCGCCCGCCTGACGGTCCTCGGTCGCGCCGAGCTCGAGGATCGGCGCCTGCGGCGCAGGGCGAGGTTCGTCTGGACGGTGGCGGCAATCTGCGTCGCCGCCGCGCTCGTGATCGTTGCCGCCGGTCAGGCGTTCGTCGCCGCCCAGCAGGTCCACCTCGACCGGGCGCAACAGCAGCTCGCGACGGCGGTCGCCAAGGATCAGAACCTCCAGCTCACGCGGGCGCAGCTCGAATCGCCGACCCGTATCCTCTCCTTCGCCGAGCACGAGCTCGGGATGGTGGTGCCGAGCCACGTCACCTACCTCGTCCCCGTCGATCCGAACCGGTCCGGTGCGTCCTCGGCACCGAAGACCGCGACGTGACGAGACCGGCGCGGCGAACTCCCCACCGCCGCCCCCCGGAACCGCCCGTCCGCCCGGCCCGGTTGCACGTCGTCGCCGCGGTCATGGTCGTCGCGTCGTTAGGACTCGTGGTCCGGCTCGCAGTCGTCCAGGTCGCCGACGGCGCCCGCTACGCGGCCTACGAGAAGGGAGAGGTCATCCAGAAAGTGACCCTCACCGCGACGCGTGGCGCGATCTACGACAGCACGGGGGACGTCCTCGCCGTCTCGGCGCCGCGTACCGACGTCATCGCGGATGACTTCCAGATCACGGCCCCCCGGACCGAGGCGGACACGCTCGCCCCGCTCCTCGGGGTCCCTGTCGCCCGTCTCGTCGCCGAACTGAGCGAGCACAACGGTTACGTCGTGCTCGCCCGGAGCCTCCGGGACGCCGCGGTGGCCCCGATCGAGCGTCGCGACCTCGCCGGCCTGACGTTCGCGAGCGACCCCGTCCGCGTGACGACCGGGGGCCAGGACTTCCAGCCGCTGATCGGCGGGGTGAACGCCGCCGGGGTCGGTGACGCGGGCGTCGAGGAGGCGGAGAACTCGCTCCTCGCCGGCAAGCCGGGCAGCGAGCTCGTCGCCCTCGCCCCAGGCGGGTACGCGCTGCCGGCGAAGCCGACCGACGTGTCCGCGTCGAAGGCGGGGACGGGCCTCGTCCTCACGATCGACGAACCCCTCCAGGTCGAGGTGGAAAAGGACCTCGCGTCCCAGATCATCTCGACCGGGGCACGGTCCGGCATCGCCGTCGTGATGGACGTCCACACGGGGGCGATCCTCGCGATGGTCGACCTCGTCGCCGGCCCGCACGGCAAGGTCGAGCCGGCGGCCTCGAATCTCGCGGCGACGATCGTGTACCAGCCGGGCTCCGTGATGAAGCTCGCCACGATCATGGCGGCGCTGCAGGCGGGGATCATCACGCCCTCGACGGTGCTCACCGTCCCCGACACGCTGAGCGTCGGCGGCTATCAGTTCGCCGACGCTGAGGTCCACCCGACCGAGCAGCTCACGGTGGCGCAGATTCTCGCCCAGTCCTCGAACATCGGCACGATCGAGATCGCACAACGGCTCGGGCTCGACCGGCTCGCCGCGGGCCTGTCCGCCCTCGGCTTCGGCCACCTGACGGGCCTCGACTGGCCGGGGGAATCCGCCGGCATCGTCGGCTCCCCGGCGACGTGGTTCGGTTCGGCAGCCGCCGCCGTCCCGATCGGCACCGGCATCGCGGTGACGCCGCTCCAGATCCTCGACGCGTACAACGCGATCGCGAACAACGGTGTCTTCGTCCCGCCGCATCTCGTCGCCGGCACGGTGACGGGCGACGGGGCCGAGCACCTCGTGGCGGCGACTTCGGGCGTCCGGGTGGTGGTCGCCTCGACCGTCGCCGAGCTCGTGCCGATGCTGGAAGGCGTCGTGCAGGACGGGACGGCCGTGCTCGCCCACATCCCCGGGTACACCGTGGCCGGTAAGACGGGCACGGCCCAGGTCCCGGACACGGGTGCGCGCGGCTACGTCGCGGGGGACTGGAACGCGACGTTCGTCGGATTCGTTCCGGCCGAGGATCCCCGGCTCTCGGGAATCGTCGTACTGAACCACCCGACACCGATCTACGGTGGAACGGTGTCCGCCCCGGTGTTTTCCCAGATCATGCGGTATGCGCTCCGTCGCTTCGACATCCCGCCGGCGTCAGGCGCGGCACTCGACGCGAACGTGAGCCCCGCGTCGAAGCGGTGACGAGCCCGGCGGTGGACGACGTGGGAGCCGACCTCGTCGTCGCGCGGATCATCGACCGCGTCGGGCCGCTCGTCGAGCTCGGCAACCGCCGGGGGATCGAGATCACCGACGTCGTCTTCGACGACCGCGAGGTGCGGCCGGGGTCGCTGTTCTGCTGCCTCGTTGGTACCCGCCTCGACGGACACGATTTCGCCGGCGAAGCGGCGGTGAAAGGTGCCGTCGCGTTCATCTGCGAGCACACCCTCGGCCCCGAGGTCGGCGACGCGCTCCAGCTCGTCGTGCCCCCCGGCACGGCGAGGATCGCGATGGCCAAGGCGGCATGCGCCTTCTACGGGGATCCCGCGGCCGCGCTCCACAGCGTCGGGATCACCGGGACGAACGGCAAGACGACGACGACCTACCTGCTCCGGTCGATCCTCGAACGGGCCGGGTGGCCGACCGGGGTGATCGGGACGCTCGAGGGGGCGCGTACGACGCCGGAGTCGCCGCACCTCCAGCGGGCGCTCGCCGAGATGCGCGCCGGCGGGATCGTCGCGACCGTGGTCGAGGTGACGTCCCACGCCCTCGTTCAGCACCGTGTCGACGGGGTCCGCTTCGACGTCGCCGTCTTCACAAACCTCTCGCGCGACCACCTCGACTACCACGAGACGATCGAGGCCTACTTCGCGGCGAAAGCACGTCTTTTCAACCCCGAGCGCTCCCGTTTCGCCGTCGTGAACCGCGACGACGAGTTCGGCCGGCGTCTACTCGACCGGGCCGAGATCCCGACGGTGTCGTACTCGCTCGACGACGTGCGCGAACTCGAGCTCGGCCTGACCGAGACCAGTTTCCGGCTAGGCAAGCGGTCGGTGCACCTGCGGCTCGGGGGCGCGTTCAACGTGGCGAACGCGCTGGCCGCGGCGAGCGCGGCGCGTGCCCTCGGCGTCGAGCCGGACGCCATCGTCGAGGGCCTCGGCCAGGCGGCGGGGGTCCCCGGGCGCTTCGAGGCCCTGGAGGGAGCGGGAGGCGTCATCGCGATCGTCGACTACGCCCACACCCCGGCGGGCCTCGAGCAGATGCTCGCCGCGGTACGCGCCGACCGGGCCGCGGCGGACGTCCCGGGCACGCCGGGAGTCATCGTCGTCTTCGGCTGCGGCGGGGATCGCGACCGCGGGAAGCGGCCGGTGATGGGGGCGATCGCCTCGCGGCTCGCCGACGTCGTCGTGCTGACGACCGACAATCCCCGGAGCGAGGATCCGGAGTCGATCATCGAGGAGATCCGGGCCGGGATGGCGGGACCCGCCAAGATCGTCGTCGAGCCGAACCGGCGGACCGCGATCGCCGGCGCGCTGCGCGCCGCGCGACCCGGTGACGTCGTTGTCGTGGCGGGCAAGGGACACGAGACGACCCAGCAGTTCGCCGATGTGACCCTGCGGTTCGACGACCGGGAGGTCGTTCGCGCCGAGCTCGACTGGATCGACCGGGCGAACCGGCGGTCGGCGAGGAGGCGCGCGCCCGGAGCGGGCGGGGTGGCGAGATGATCGCGATCTTCATGGCCGGCACCGTCGCCTTGTTGGTGTCGGGCTTCGGGACGCCGATCCTTCTCCGGGCGCTCGCGGACCGTCGGATCGGCCAGCAGGTCCGCCGGGACGGCCCGGCCATCCACATCGTGAAAGAGGGCACTCCGACGATGGGCGGGTTGGCGATCATCCTCGCCGCCACCGCCGGGTACCTCCTCGGGCATGTCGACGACAACGCCCCGTTCACCTGGGCGGGCGGCTTCGTCATGTTCGCGCTCGTCGCCTCCGGGGCGATCGGGTTCGCCGACGACTGGATGAAGGTGCGGCGCCAACGCAGCCTCGGGCTGAACAAGCGCGGCAAGATCGTCCTGCAGCTCCTCCTCGGGGTCGGCTTCGCGCTCGCCGTCCAGCACTGGGCTGCGGCGAGCACGGTGATCTCGTTCACCCGCGCGAGCGTGCCCGGCGTCGTCCTCGGCACGGCGGTGTGGCTCATCTGGGCCACATTCATCGTCACCGCCGGGGCGAACGCCGTGAACCTGACCGACGGCCTCGACGGGCTCGCCGCGGGTGCTTCGGCCTTCACGTTCGCCGGCCTGACCCTCGTTGGCTACTGGCAGTACCGGCACGTGCAGATCTACCACGTTCACGCCGCGCTCGACCTGGCCCTCGTCGCGATCTCGCTCGCCGGCGCCTGCATGGGATTCCTCTGGTGGAACGCGGCCCCGGCCAAGATCTTCATGGGCGACACGGGGTCCCTCGCGATCGGGACGGCGCTCGCCTGTCTCGCCATCGAGATGAACGTGCAACTGCTCCTGCCGATCCTCGGCGGCCTGTTCGTCGTCGTCACGATGTCGGTCGTCATCCAGGTGATCAGCTTCCGCGTCTTCCACACCCGGGTGTTCCGGATGGCACCCATCCATCATCATTTCGAGCTCGTCGGATGGCCGGAGACGACCGTCATCGTGCGGTTCTGGATCTTCTCGGCCCTGTGCACCGCGGTCGGACTGGGCATCTTCTACGCGGACTTCCTCGGCGTGAGGGCGCTGTTGTGACGGCGCGCCCGGTGTCCGGCGGCGCTCTGCACGGTCCCGTGGCGGTCATCGGCTTCGCCGTGACGGGCCAGGCCGTCGCACGCGTGCTCGGCGCGATGGGTCTCGAGATCGTCGCGGTCGAGGACGCGCCGACCCCCGAGCGCCGGGCGGCCGCGCGCTCGGCCGGCATCGGACTCGTCATGGCTCCGGACGAGGGCGAGCTCGCGGCCGCCGTCGGGCCGTGCGAGCTCGTGGTCGTGAGCCCCGGCGTGACGCCGCGCCACCCCGTGTTCCGCGTCGTCGAGCGGGAACGGATCGTGTCGGAGATCGAGCTCGCCTGGCGACTGTCGACCGTTCCGATCGTCGCGGTGACGGGGACGAACGGCAAGACGACCGTGACGGCGCTTGTGGCGGCGATGCTCGTCGCTTCGGGCGTGCGCGCCGAGGCGTCCGGGAACATCGGTGAGCCGCTGATTCTGTCGGTGACCGGCGGCGAGGTCGACGTGGCGGTCGCCGAGGTCTCGTCGTTCCAGCTCGCGCTCAGCCCGTCGTTCCGTCCCCACGTCGCGACCTGGTTGAACGTGGCGGAGAACCATCTCGATTGGCACCGGTCGTTCGCGGACTACGTCTCGGCGAAGGGCCGCATCTGGGCGAACCAGCACGCCGACGACGTGTCGGTGGCGAACCTCGACGACCCCGTCGTCGCCGCCGAGGCGCGACGGTCTCCGGGGCGGCTGGTGACGTTCGGTTCGACCGGTACCGGCTACCGCCTCGTCGACAACCGGTTCCTCGCCCCGGACGGGGACGTGCTCGCGTCGACGCGCGACCTCGTCCGGAACCTGCCCCATGACGCCCAGAACGCGCTCGGCGCGCTCGCCACGGCGCGCGAGGCGGGTGCGTCGGTCGACGGGTGCCGGGCGGCGCTGCGGACGACGGCGCCGCCGGTCCACCGCCTGACGTACGTGGCGACGGTCGACGGCGTCGCCTACTACGACGACTCGAAGGCGACGACCCCCGCGGCCGTCGTCGCCGCGCTGCGGGGCTTCCCGACGGTCGTCGTTATCCTCGGCGGCCGCAACAAGGGCCTCGACCTGGCCGCGGTGCGTCGCGCCGTCGACGGGGACCAGGGTTGCGCGCTGCGGGGCGTCGTCGCGATCGGCGAGGCGGCGCCCGACGTCGTCGCGGCCTTCGCCCCCGACCACGCGGTCCCGACCGCCGGCTCGATGGGCGAGGCGGTGTCGCTGGCGTCGCAGTTGGCGCGGCCGGGGGACACGGTGCTGCTCTCACCCGGTTGCGCCTCGTTCGACTGGTACGAGTCGTTCGAGGCGCGTGGCGACGACTTCACGCGCGAGGTGTGGAAGCTCTCGGCGCGTGCGGTCAGCCGGCAGGCGGGGGGCTGACGATGGCGACCGGGGTCATCGAGCGCCGACCGGTCACCCGGCCCGCGCGCCGACGCGACGGGTCGGACCGGGCGCGGCTGCGTCTCGTCGGCGGCCCGACGCTCGAGCGAGGCGAGCCCGACGAGAAGGCGACGACGGAGCCGAAGCGCCCGGTCGTGCGCCGGCTGACGACGACCGCCGCCGCCCGGCGCGACGCCGCGGCGCTCACGGCGCTCGTCGCCGCCTTCTGCGTCTTCGGCCTCATCGTCGTGCTTTCGGCCTCGTCGGTGGAGTCGATCGCGGCCAACGGGTCGCCCTGGTCGACCGCCAAGCACCAGGGGGTGTGGCTCGCCCTCGGTGCCGTGGTGTTCGTCGTGGCGGCGCGCCTGCCCCTGCAGTTCTGGCGCCGTATCGCCGTGCCGTTCCTCCTGTGCACCGTGGTGGCGCTGGTGGCGGTGCTCGTCCGGGGGGTCGGCACGGTCACGGCCGGCTCGAGCCGCTGGATCAACCTCGGTCCGTTCCGGCTCCAGCCCTCGGAGTTCGCGAAGTTCGCCGTCGTGCTATTCATCGCCGACCTGATCGCGCGTCGCGTCAGCCGGACCGGCCCCCGGGCGGACGTCATGCGCCCGGTGCTCATCGTGCTCGGCGTCCTCGGGATCCTCATCGTGCGCCAGCCCGACCTCGGCACGGCGGTCGTCATCGCGGTGATCGGGGCGGTGCTGCTCTACGCCGCGGGCGCGCCGTTCCGCAAGATCCTCGGAATGATGGGGTTGTGCGCCGTTTTCGGCGGCGCGTTCTTGCTCATCGAGCCGTACGGAAGGGCGCGGCTCGCCACGTTCTGGAACCCGTTCGCCCACGCCTCGACGACGGGATACCAGGTCGTCCAATCCCTCGTGACGCTCGGCTCCGGCCACTGGTTCGGGACCGGTCTCGGCGGCTCCCCGGCGGTGTGGGGATTCCTGCCGAACGCGAACACGGACTTCGTGTTCGCGATCATCGGCAACAACTTCGGCCTCGTCGGCGCGATCGGCGTGTTGTGCGGGTTCCTGGCGATCGGCTGGCTCGGGATCCGGATAGCGCGGCGCTGCGAGGACCGCTTCGCCTCGTTGGTGGCGATCGGCGTCACGACCTGGATCGTGTTCCAGGCGCTCATCAACATCGGCGGGGTGATCGGAGCGATCCCCGAGACGGGGATCCCGCTCCCGTTCGTGTCGGCGGGGGGCTCGTCGCTCGTCGTGCTGCTCGCCGCGACTGGGTTGCTCGTGAGGATCGCCCGCCAACCCGGGGTGAAGACGGGTTCGTTCGCCGCGGAGCGGTACGAGCGCCCCCACGCCCGATCGGGCCGGTGACGACGACCCGGGTCGAGGTGATCGTCACGGGGGGAGGGACCGCCGGTCACGTGTTGCCCGCGATCGCGGTCGCCCGGGCTCTCGTCGCCTCGGGGTACGCGCCGTCGGCCATCCACTTCGTCGGGGCGCGTCGCGGGATCGAGCGCCGCCTCGTCCCCGAGGCGGGGTTCTCCCTCACCCTCCTGCCCGGGCGCGGCGTCGAGCGCCGCCTCAATCTGCGCAACGTCGCGGCGATCTGCGGGATCGCCGCCGCCTTCGCCGCCGCGCTCGCGCTGCTCGTGCGCCGGCGACCCCGCGTCGTCGTCGCCGTCGGGGGGTTCGGGGCGGTCGCCTGCTCGTGCGCGGCCCTCGTGCTGCGGATCCCGGTCGTCGTGGTGAACGTCGACTCGGTCCCGGGCGCGGCGAACCGGATGATCGGCCGCTTTGCCAAGGCCTGTGCGGTCGCGTTCCCGGGAACGAAGCTGCCGCGGTCGGTCCTCACCGGGGCCCCGGTGCGTCCCGAGGTGCTCGCGGTCGAGCGTTCCGTCGAGGGTCGCGGCCGCTCCCGGCGGACCCTGGCGGTGGGCGGTGACGGCCCGCTCGTCGGGATCGTCGGCGGTTCGCTCGGGGCGCGGCGCCTGAACGAGGCCGCGGTCGAGCTCGCCACGCGTCTCGGGGAGAAGGGCGCGTTCGTCTACCACGTCTGCGGCCCGCGGGACTTCGCCGGGGCGCGGGCCGCCGCCGCGGCGGCCGGGCTCACCGAGCGCGGCGGGAGCGGGTACCGGGTCGTCGCCTACGAGGACCGCCTCGCCGACCTGTTTGCCGCGGCCGACCTGGTTGTCGGCCGGGCCGGCGCCTCGACGGTCGCCGAGCTCGCCGTGATCGGCACGCCGAGCATCCTCGTGCCGTTACCGGGGGCCCCGTCCGACCACCAACGGCGCAACGCCGAGCTGCTCTCCGCGGCGGGGGCCGCGATCGTCGTCGCCGACGACGAGGCGACCGGTGGGCGCCTCACGACCGAGGCCTCGGCACTCCTCGCCGACCCGGCGCGCCTCGAGGCGATGGGCCGCGCCGCGCACGAAGTCGGCCGACCGGAGGCCGCCGCCGCCGTCGCGGCGCTCGTCCGGGGGGTCGCCGCCCGGCAATGGAGCGAGGGGCGCGCCGGCGCCGCGCAGGACGGCCCCGCACGACAGGAGGAAACGTGAGCCAGCCGGATCTTTCCCGATCACGCAAGGTGCACATCGTCGGCATCGGCGGTGCCGGGATGAGCGCGATCGCCACGGTGCTCGCCGAGATGGGTCACGAGGTGAGCGGCAGCGACCTGAAAGACGGCGTGGCCCTGGAACGGTTGCGGGCCCTGGGCGTGCGCGTCGCGATCGGTCACGACCCGGCGAACCTGGGTGGGGCCGAGTTCCTCGCCATCTCGAGTGCCATCCCGCCGGCGAACGTCGAGGTCGTCGGGGCGCTCCAGCGGGGGATCACGGTGCACCGCCGGGCCGAGGTGCTGAGCGCGATCAGCCGACTACGACGCACGATCGCGGTGTCCGGCACCCACGGCAAGACGACGACGAGCTCGATGCTCGCCCTCATCCTCGTCGAGGCGGCGCTGTCGCCGTCGTTCATCATCGGCGGCGAGATCAACGAGATCGGCTCGGGAGCGGTGTGGGACGACGGCGAATGGCTTGTCGTCGAGGCCGACGAGAGCGACGGGACCTTCCTCGAGCTGCAGTATGAGATCGCCGTCTTGACGAGCATCGAGCCCGACCACCTCGACCACTACGGCTCGTTCGAGAGCCTCGGGTCGGCCTTCGGTCGCTTCCTGGCGGCCGCCTCGTCAGGGGCCGTCGTGTGCAGCGACTACGCGGTCGCGGCGCGGCTCGCGCCCCCCGGCGCGAGGACGTACGGCTTCGGCGCCGAGGCGACCTGGAGGATCACGCACTTCTCCGGGGGCCGCAGCGACGTGAGTTTCGACCTCCGCTCGGCGTCGGGCGACGAGACCGCGCTCTCGCTCCCGGTCCCGGGTCGGCACAACGCCCTCAACGCCGCGGGGGCAGCCGTTGCCGCCGTGGCCGTCGGGGTCGAGCTCGACGTGGCGCGGCGCGCCCTCGCCCGCTTCGGCGGGGTCGCGCGCCGCTTCGAGTTCCGCGGCGAGGCGATGGGCGCGACGCTGGTCGACGATTATGCCCATCTGCCCGGCGAGGTCACCGCGGCACTCGCGACGGCGCGCCGCGGGGGCTGGCGCCGCGTCGTCTGCGTCTTCCAACCGCACCGCTACTCCCGGATCGCGGCGCTCGCCGGCGACTTCGCGGACGCCTTCGTCGACGCCGACGAGCTCGTCGTCACCGACGTCTACGGCGCCGGCGAGCAACCCCGCCCCGGGGTGTCGGGCAAGCTCGTCGTCGACGCCGTCCTCGCCGCTCACCCGGAGGCGGCCGTGTCGTACCTCGCGCAGCGCGCCGAGCTCGTCGAGTACCTGCGGCGCACCCTCGGGCCCGGGGACTGCTGCCTCACGCTCGGCGCCGGCGACCTGACGAGCCTCGCCGGGGACCTTCTCGCCGGATCCGCGGGCTAGATGGGGCGTCTCGGGTCGGGTGGCGACCGGGCCGCCCGCACCGACCCGGCGGTGGAGGACGCCGCGGCGCGTCTCGGCCCGCTCGCCGTGCGCGACGCACCCCTCGGCGCCCGCACGACGTACCGCCTCGGCGGGCGGGCGGCGCTCCTCGCCGTCGTGAACGACGAGGACGATCTCGGCGCTCTCGCCGACGCCGTCGCCGAGAGCGGGGTCGGGGTGCTCGTCGTCGGGCGGGGATCGAACCTGTTGGTCGCCGAGGCGGGTTACCCCGGGCTCTGCGTCGTCCTCGGCCGTGGCTTCGAGACGGTGGCGACCGGCGACGACGCCGTCGTCACCGCCGGGGGTGCCGTCGCCTACCCGGCGCTCGCGCGCACGACTGCGGCGGCGGGGCTGACGGGCATGGAGTGGGCGGTCGGGATCCCCGGGTCGGTCGGGGGCGCGGTCCGGATGAACGCCGGCGGCCACGGCTCCCAGACGATCGACCGCCTCGTGGCTGCCCGCATCGTCGACCTGCGGGGAAGGACGGACCGCACCGCCCGTGCCGGCGACCTCGCCCTTTCTTACCGGCGCTCGGGGGTGCGCCCAGACGAGATCGTCGTGTCGGCGAGCTTCGCCCTGGGCGCCGGCGACGCGGCCGAGTCGGCCGCCACGATCGCCGAGATCGTCGCCTGGCGCCGGGCCAACCAGCCCGCCGGCCGCAACGCCGGGTCGGTCTTCCAGAACCCGCCGGGTGACTCCGCGGGACGGCTGATCGAGCTCGCCGGACTGAAGGGCCTGCGAATCGGCAAGGCCCACGTCGCCCGACGCCACGCCAACTTCATCCAGGCCGACCCGGGTGCCTCCGCCGACGACGTCTACCGCCTGCTGTGCGAGGTGCGGCGGCTCGTCGCCGAACGTTGCCGCGTCGAGTTGCAGGTCGAGCTCTGCCTCGTGGGGTTCGGCCCGTGAGCGAGGCGCCGACGCCGTCCGGCGGCCGCTCGTCCGGGGACGCCGGGGGCCACGGGGGCTCGACACGGGCGCGGTCCCCGGACAAGATGACCGAGCGGCGCGTCGCCGTCGCCCGCGAGGCGGGCCGGCGGCGGCTGCGTCGTACGGTCGTCGCTGTCGGCGTCGTCGCGGTCGCCGCCGGGCTTTACGGTCTGGCGCACCTGCCGATCGTCTCGGCGCGTCACGTGACCGTCACCGGGGCGGTGCACACGACCCGCGCCGAGATCCTCGCCGCGGGCGGGCTCGGCGGTGATCCGCCCCTTATCGACGTGAACACGGTGGCGGACGCCCACGCCATCGAGCGGTTGCCCTGGATCAAGGGCGCGTCGGTGACGGTCTCGTTCCCCTCGAGCGTGCGCGTCGTCGTCACCGAGCGGCGCCCGGTCGCCGCGGTGGCCCTCGGGGCGGGCCGCGTCGCCCTGGTCGACGTCACCGGGCGCGTCCTCGTCGACGATCCCCGCCGGCCGGCGGGGATCGTGCTGCTCGCCGGCGTGGCGCGTCCCCCGGCGCCGGGTGGGAGGGTCCGGGGCGCGGCCACGCTCCTCGTCGCCGCGGCGGCGCTGCCCCGGAGCCTCGTCGGGCGGATCGCGGCGTTGCGGGTCGAGCGGGGCCTCGGGGTCGTCGCCGAACTGCACGCCGCGCCGCGTGTGATCCTCGGATCAACCGTCGATCTGCCGGCGAAGTTCGTCGCGCTGGCGACGGTGCTTGCCGAAGTTTCGATGCACGGTGTTGCCACGATCGACCTGCGCGCACCCTCTGATCCGGTCTTGACCCCATGAGGCGCCAGTCCTATGGTCGGCCTGGCTCTCGCATGCCTGAGACGCTCCAGTGGTTTGCCTGGGGTCCGCAGGTGGTCGGTGGGGAGACGGTGGCCGTCGGGGGCGTCGGAAGCAGTTGGGGGACCATAGGCGGCACTCAGGACCTCTGAGTCGTCGTCGGGGCCGGAGCCCCGGCGCTGGCGTGATTCGTGGCAGGAAGGCAGCGTCGCAGATGTCCGAGACAGCTCAGGGTTTTATCGCCGTCATCAAGGTGGTCGGGATCGGCGGCGGCGGCGTGAACGCCGTGAACCGCATGATCGACTCGGAGCTGCGGGGTGTCGAGTTCGTCGCCGTGAACACCGACGCGCAGGCGCTGCTTTTGAGCGAGGCCGACCTGAAGCTCGACATCGGGCGCCAGTTGACCCGCGGCCTCGGGGCGGGGAGCGACCCGGAGGTCGGCCGCGCCGCGGCGCTCGACCACTCCGTGGAGATCGGCGAGGCCCTGAAGGGTGCCGACATGGTGTTCATCGCCGCCGGTGAAGGCGGCGGTACCGGCACGGGCGGCGCGCCGGTCGTCGCCGAGGTGGCGCGCGATCTCGGGGCGCTCACGGTGGCGATTGTCACGAAGCCGTTCGCCTTCGAAGGGCGCCGACGCGCGATGCAGGCGGAGCAGGGGATCGAGCGGCTGCGCGAACAGGTCGACACGATGATCGTCATCCCGAACGAGCGGCTGCTCACGCTGGCGGACTCGAACACGACGATGGTGGAAGCCTTCAAGATGGCGGACAACATCTTGTTGCAGGGCGTGAAGGGGATCACCGATCTCATCAACATGCCGGGACTCATCAACACGGACTTCGCCGACGTGCGCACGATCATGCACGACGCCGGGTCGGCGATCATGGGCGTCGGTGTCGCCTCCGGGGAGGGCCGCGCGCTGACCGCGGCGCACCACGCGATCACCAGCCCGTTGCTGTCGTCCGGATCGATCGACGGCGCGCGCGGCATCGTCCTTAACATCGCGGGCGGACCGAACCTCGGTCTTTTCGAGGTGAACGAGGCGGCTGAGGCGATCCACGCCATCGCCCATCCTGACGCGAACATCATCTTCGGCAGCGTGATCGACGAGGAGCTCGGCGACGCGGTGCGCGTGACGGTGATCGCGGCGGGCTTCGAGCCTTTCGACGACGGCGGCTACGGGTACGTCGCCCGCGAGTACGACGAGGGCTTCGGTCGCGGCGCCCAGTTCGGGCGGACCGGCGAGAACTACGGCGCGGCCGAGTCCTTCGCCGCCGCCGACGACGACCTCGACCTCGGCGACGACGAGTTCGACGTCCCGTCGTTCCTCCGCTGAGGGGCCGTCTCGGCCACGCTCTACCCGCTTTCCGGCCCGGCGGTCGTCGCGACCACGTCGCGGGCGGACGGCGACGCCCGCCCGGCGCGGCTCGAACCCGCGTCCCGCGGTGACGCCGTGCTCGCCGGCCTCGTGAACCTGCCGTGGACCTTCGTCCGGCAGGTGCACGGTGCCCATGTTCTCGTGGTCGACGGGCCCGCGGACTCACTCGCCGAGGCGGACGCCATCGTCACCAAGTCTCCGGCCACGGCGCTCGGTGTGCTGGGCGCCGACTGCGCGCTCGTCGGGCTGGCGAGCGAGGAACGCGTCGTCGGCGTCGCCCACGCCGGCTGGCGGGGGCTCGTCGCCGGCGTCATCGGAGCAACCGCCGCGATGATGCGGACGATGGGCGCGGGCCGCGTCGAGGCGGTCGTGTCGGCCTGCATTCACCCCGAGTGCTACCCGTTCGGGGCGCGCGAGCTCGCGCGACTCGCCGGGCTTTTCGGCGACGAGGTGGTCGGCACGGCCGCCGACGGCTCGGCGGCCCTCGATCTCCCCGCCGTCGTGCGGAAAAGCCTCGCTGCCGCCGACGTCGAGCTCGTCGCCGAGGCCGGGGTGTGCACGGCCTGCTCGGGGGCGTACTTCAGCTACCGGGCGCGGCGTGACGCGGCCCGGCACGTGCTCGGCGTGTGGCTCAAGGACGAGGCGTGAGCGGCCCGGGACGGGCGCCGTTCGGCGACGTGCCGGCACGTCTGGCCGAGGTGCGCGAGAGGATCGCGGCGGCCGGTGGCGACGCGGGACGGGTCCGGGTCGTCGCCGTGACGAAGGGGCTCGACTACGGCGCGGTTCTGGCGGCGCGGCTGGCTGGCTGCGACGAGATCGGCGAGAACTACGCCGACGAGCTCGTCGCCAAGGCGGTGCGGTTGCGGGCCGAGTCGCCTGATGCCGGGGTGCGGTGGCACCTCATCGGCGGCATCCAGCGCCGCAGCGTGGCGAGGCTCGCGCCCTTCGTCGGGTTGTACGAGGCCGTCGACCGGGTCGAGGAGGGGGTCGCGCTCGCCCGCCACGCCCCGGGCGCGGCCGTGCTCGTCGAGGTCGACACGACCGGCCTTTCCGGGCGCGGGGGTGTCGCGGCCGACGAGGCCCCGGATCTCGTCGGCCGTCTGGGCGCGCTCGGCCTCGACGTGCGCGGACTGATGACCGTCGCCGCACCGCGGGACCCGGACCGGGCGCGCCGTTCGTTCGCGCAGGTCTTTAGTCTTGTGGCGAGGCTCGGCCTGCGCGAGGCGTCGATGGGGATGAGCGACGACTTCGAGCTCGCCGTCGCTGAGGGCTCGACGATGGTGCGCGTCGGCACGGCGCTGTTCGGTCCTCGTCCGGCGGGCAGGGCGATGCCAGAATAGGCTCGGCTGCGAAGGAGACCGATGTCGTCGTTCATGAACAGAGCACTCGCCTACCTCGGGCTGAAAGACATCGACGAGGAGGATCTGTACTCCGAGGACGCATTGGTCGGCACTCCGGGCTCCGCGCCCGACAGGACCGTCTACCCGGAACCCGGGCCCGACGAATCCGATGGCCGGGGCGTCACCGCGCTGGTGCGGCCCATTGGTGCCGCCGATCCGCGTCGGCCGGGGGCGACGGGGTCCGGCGCGGTGCGCCCGCTCGGCGCCGGGGCGCTCGCCGCGAGCAGGGTCCACGTCGTCGCGCCGGCGCACTTCCGCGACGCCCAGGAGATCGGCGACCTCGTGAAGCAGGGCAGCCCGGTGATCGTCAATCTGCAGATGAGCGAGCGGGACCTGTCGCGGCGGATGATCGACTTCTGCTCGGGGCTCACCTACGCGCTCGACGGTCAGATGGAGAAGGTCGCCGACCAGGTGTTCCTGCTCGCACCCTCGAACGTCGAGGTCTCGCCTGAAGAGCGCCTGCGCCTTCAGCAACGCGGCCTGTACCGGTCCTAGCGCCGCGGCCCGCGGTCCTGGTCTTCGAGGCTGGCGCCGGTGATCGCCCGCATCGCGGTCGACCTGATCCAGGCGTACATCGTCGTGCTGTTCGTGCGCATCATCCTCACCTGGTTCCCGACCGACCCGTGGTCCGGCCTCGGCCGGTTCGAGCGGGCCCTCGGGCGGGTCACCGACCCGGTCCTCGCGCCGATCCGGCGGGTGCTGCCCCCGCTGCGCGTCGGGGGCGGGGGGATCGACCTCTCGCCGATCGTCGCCCTCGTTGCCCTCGAGGTGCTCGTCTCGATCCTGCGGTCCCGCTGAGCCAGGGGGCGCCACCGGGCGTGGCATTTTCGGCCCCGGTATCCACCGGCTGCGATTATTGGCCGCGTACCATTTAGACATGGAAATCTCTGGACGAATCCTGCGTGAGGTCGAGTTCCGGGACCGGCTGCGCGGCTACGACACCGACGAGGTCGACGAGTTCCTGGAGAAGGTCGCCGCGGCCGTCGACGAGCTCGTCGCCGAACTTGGTGTGGCGCGCGACAAGCTTGCCCACCGCACCGACACCGGCCTCGACGACGACAGCCTGCGCCGCACGCTCGTGCTCGCGCAGCGCACGGCCGACCTCACCGTGCGGGAGGCCCGTGAGGAGGCCGCCGCCCTCATCGAGGACGCGCGGCTCGAGGCGACGGCGCTGACCGCCGAGGCCCGGGAGGAGGCCGGTCGGATGCGCTCCGACGCCGAGCGGGACACCCGCGCCCAGATCGGCGCCCTGGAGGTGCGCCGGGTCGAGCTGAAACGGCAGGTGGAGGAGCTCGAGCGGGTCGCCACCGTCGAGCGGAGCCGGCTCTCCGCGGCGCTGACCGCCGCCCTCGACAGCCTCGGTGAGGCGACGGTTGCCGAGTGGGCGACGACGGCTGGGGCCGAGGAGCCCCACGACGCGGACTCACCGCCGGCGGACAGCGACGCCCCCGGGGGCAGCGCCGAGGACGAGGACACGGCCGAGACGCCGCGGCTGTCGCACGAGCCGATCGAGGAGCCGCCCCGGCAGGTCGCGACGGACGTGTTCGAGCTCGCTGAGGACGACGACGAGGACGCCGGCGCGCACGACGGGCCGGAGGACCCGCCGCACTTCCCGGAGGGGAGGACGCTGCGGGCGGTCGAACCAAGCGACGACGACCCCGACGAGGTGCTCTGGCAGCGCTGGGCCCGCGGGGCCGACCTCGACGCGGTGCCGAACGACCGCGAGCCGACGGTCCGCCCGAGGCCGAACCACACCGGCCGTCGTGGCAGTGGCTGGACGGCCTGAGGCGCAGCCGGGCTAGTTCGTCCCGGAAGCCGCCGTGCCCACGGGCCGAAGGTAGACCGTGATGCCGCGGCCGTCGGGGAGCTCGTAGGTCGCCCGCGTCGTGCCGGCGCGATGGCCGAGCACGACGCCGCCGGGATCGTCCGGCGCGATGACGGCGAGCGAGGTCGCGAGCGTCTGGCGACGGAGCTCGTCGCCCCAGGCGTCGAGGACCGCCGCGACGTCGCCGGGGACGGCGAGGGCGAGCTCGATCCGGTCGGTGATTACGAGGTCGGCGTCACGCCGGGCCTGCTGGACGAGGCGCACGAGGTCGCGCGCCGTGCCCTCGGCCTCGAGGTCGGGTGTCGACGCCGTGTCGAGGACGACGACGCCGCGTTCGCCGTCGATCACCCGGCCCGATTCGGGGTCGCGGGGGACGAGCCGGAGGCTGAACTCGCCGGGCTCGAGCCGGACGCCGGCGACGGTAACGCGGCCGTCGGGGGTCGGCTGCCATTCACCGCGGCGGACCGCCGCGATGACCTGTTGCGTCACCGGGCCCAAGCGGGGCCCGATCTCGGCGGGGACGACGACGAGCGAGCTCGTCGCGAACCTGTCGGGTTCGGCCTCGAGCTTGACCGACTTCACGTTCACCTCTTCGGCGACGAGGGCGACGAACGGCTCGAGACGAGCGGCGTCGCGGTGCGCGACGACGACGCTGGACAGCGGCAGGCGCGCCCGGAGCCCGCGGGCCTTGCGCACGGAGTGGATCGCCGAGCACACCTCGCGCACGAGGTCCATCGACTCGACGAGCACCGGGTCCGCGGGCAGCGCCTCGGGCACGGGCCAGTCGGTGAGGTGGACGCTGCGCGCGCCGGTGAGGCCCCGGTAGACCTCGTCGGCGAGGAACGGGAGCAGTGGCGCGCTCACGCGGGCGAGGACGCCGAGCACCGTGTGGAGCGTGTCGTAGGCGTCGGTCTTATCGGCGTCGGCCGTCCCGTCACCGGTGAAGGGCCGCCAGAACCGCTCCCGGCTCCGGCGGATGTACCAGTTGGTCAGGGCGTCGAGGTAACCGGAGTAGGCCGCGGCCGCCCCGGCGAGGTCGTAGGCGTCGAAGGCCGCGGTGACCTGTTCGAGGAAACGCCGGGTCTTGGCAAGGATGTAGCGGTCGAGCAGGCCCTGCTGGTCGACCCGCACCCGCCCGACGACCCCGTCGCTGCGGGCGTAGAGGGAGAGGAAGTGCCAGCAGTTCCAGATCGGGTTGAGCACGACGCGCACCGGCTCGGACATCGCGGCTTCCTCGATCGCGACGTCGAGCCCGCGCAGCACGGGCGAGGAGAGCAGGTACCAGCGCATCGTGTCGGCGCCGTCGGAGGCGAAGAACTCCTCAGGATCGGGGAAGTTCTTCAGGCGTTTGGAGAGCTTGCGCCCGTCGTTGCCGAGCAGGATGCCGTGGGCGATGCAGTTCGAGAACGCCGGGCGGTCGAACAGCGCCGTGGCGAGCACGTGCATCGTGTAGAACCAGCCCCGGGTCTGGCCGACGTACTCGCAGATGAGATCCGCCGGGAAATGCTCCTCGAAGCGCCCGGCGTTCTCGAACGGGTAGTGGAGCTGCGCGAACGGCATCGAGCCGGATTCGAACCAGCAGTCGAGGACGTCCCCGACGCGCCGCATCGTCGACTTCCCCGTCGGGTCGTCGGGGTTCGGCCGCGTGAGCGCGTCGATCGCCGGGCGGTGGAGGTCGGTCGGGCGGACCCCGAAGTCGGCCTCGAGCTCGTCGAGGCTCCCGTAGACGTCGACGCGCGGGTGGTCCGGGTCGTCGCTCTGCCAGACCGGGATGGGTGCCCCCCAGAAGCGGTTGCGCGAGATCGACCAGTCCCGCGCCCCTTCGAGCCACTTGCCGAAGGCTCCCTGGCCGACGTGTTCGGGGACCCAGTGAATCTGCCGGTTCAGCTCGACCATCCGCTCCTTTATCGCGGTGACCTCCACGAAGAACGACCGGACGGCGCGGTAGATGAGGGGGGTGTCCGAGCGCCAGCAGTGCGGGTAGCTGTGGACGTACTCCTCCCGCCGGAGGAGCGCGCCCGTCGCGGCGATTCGCTCGATGACCCGCTCATTCGCCTCGAAAACCTGCAGGCCCACCAGGTCGGGGACGCGGTCGTCGAACCGCCCCCGGTCGTCGACCGGGCACACGACGGCGATGCCGGAGGCCTCGCAAAGCCGTTGGTCGTCCTCACCGAACCCGGGGGCCATGTGGACGATCCCCGTGCCCTCCTCGGTCGAGACGAACTCGCCCTCGAGCACCCGGAAGGCGTTCGCCTCGCCCGCGAAATAGTCGAAAAGCGGCCGGTAGGTCCGGCCGACGAGCTCGCGGCCCTCGACCGTGCCGACGAGGGTGGCGCCGGCGAGCTCGGGACCGTAGGCGTCGGCCCGGGACTCCCCGACGAGGTAGCGGACGCCGCCCCGTTCGTAGATCGCGTAGACGATCGAACCCCCGACCGCGAGCGCGAGGTTCGAGGGCAGCGTCCACGGGGTCGTCGTCCAGATCAGGGCTTGCAACGCACCCGCCGCGGGACCTTTCCCGCCCGGCGCGGCGTCGAGGGCGACGGTGACGGTGATCGCCGGGTCGACGCGGTCGCGGTAGGCATCGTCCTGGCGCGTCTCGAAGTTCGAGAGCGGCGTCTCGCACTCCCAGCAGTACGGCAAAACCCGGAGGCCCTCGTAGATGAGTCCGCGGTCGTGGAGCCTTTTGAATGCCCAGATGACGCTTTCCATGTACGAGGCGTCCATGGTCTTGTAGTCGTTCTCGAAGTCGACCCAGCGTCCCTGGCGGGTGACGTAGCGCTCCCAGGCGGCCGTGTAGCGCAACACGGAGGTCTTGCAGTACTCATTGAACCGGTCGATCCCGTACGCGGTGATCTGGGCGCGTCCGGAGACGCCGAGCTCCCGTTCGGCCTCGGTCTCGGCGGGCAAACCGTGGCAGTCCCAGCCGAAGCGGCGCTCGACGCGTCGGCCGCGCATCGTGTGGTAGCGGGGCATCGCGTCCTTCACGAATCCCGTCAGCAGGTGCCCGTAATGGGGCATCCCGTTGGCGAAGGGCGGACCGTCGTAAAAGACGTACTCGTTCGCGACGTCGCGCTGTTCGACAGACGCGAGGAACGTGCCGTTGGAGTTCCAGTAGTTGAGCGTCGCCTCCTCGAGTGCCGGGTAGTCCGGTGTCGCAGGGACCCAGGGATACGAGTCCGGCCTCGGTTGTTCGGGCATTGCCCTAGAGTATTCGCCCATGGCAGCTGACCTGTTCGAGATCGAGCAGGATGCTCCCCGCGAGGGTTCGAAGGCGACGAAAGCCGCCAAGCGCTCGACGATCCTGCTCCGTCTCTACGTCCAGCCGGGCGCGGGAAAGGCGGCCGTCACGGGAACGCGCGGCGACGCCTTGCACGTGCGGGTCGCACCCCCACCGGTCGACGGTCGTGCGAACGTCGCCTGCGCCGAACTCGTCGCGGAGTTGCTAGGCGTTCCGAAGTCAGCCGTCGAGCTCGTGAGCGGCGAACGGAACCGAATGAAGCGGCTTCGGGTGCGCGGCGTCGAGGTGGACCACGTCCGGCGCGTCCTCGACGACGCCGTGGCCGAGGCCGAGACGCGTCCGGGCAACCCAGGGCACGGCCGGGCGAATCGCTGAAGCCTGATCGGTCGGCGGTGGCCGTAGCGATCGGGTAACCTCGACCCCTCCGTCGGAGAGATCAACGAGCCGACCATGCCCCACAAGATGACGAAGCCCACCGTGAAAGTAGGCACGAACAAAGTGGTTTCTAGTTCTCCGCGCCGCTCGATCATCGCGCGAGCGACAAAAGCAGTGGCAAACACTCGAAAGGCGATCGGCAAGGTTGCGGGACGTCCCACTGGGAAGCCGGCGACGACGGTGGTCGTGCGGTCGGCGGCCCCGGTTCGGCGGGCGCCGACGCCAGCACGGGCGATGGCGGGGGAAGGCCCGGCCGGGAGAGTGAAACCGGCGAAGCAGGGCGGCGCGAAACCTGTCGCGGCGAAGAAGCTGGCGGCGAAGAAGGCCGTTCCGCCGCGCGCCACGGCGAGGGATGCCGCCACAAAGACGCCTGCGGCCAAGAAGTCGGCAGCGAAGAAGGTCGCGTCGGTGAAGGTCATCGCGAAGAAGGTCATCGCGAAGAAGGTCGCCGGGAAGAAGATCGCCGCGAAGAACGTCGCCGCGAAGAAGGTCATCGCGAAGAAGGTCGCCGGGAAGAAGATCGCCGCGAAGAAGGTCGCCGCGAAGAAGGCCGTCACAAGGAAGGTGACGGCGAAGAAGATCGTGGCGAAGAAGGCCGTTCCGCAAAAGGCGATGGTGCCGGCCAGGGGCGTCAAGCGGGCTTCAGGTGCGAGCGGGCAGGGCGCTTCCCGCGTGAACCGTCGCATCGCCGTGAAGAGCGGGGCGACGCGGGCGATCGCGCGTCCCGCTCCCGTGCGGCCGGCGGTCACCCGTGCCGCCCCGGTTCGACCGCCCCGCAGGGGCTACACGGACGAGCGCTTCCTCAACCACCAGCGGAACGTGCTCGAAAGGGAGCGGGCGACGTATCTCGAACAGGCGAACTCGCTGCAGGAGGAGGCGGAGTTGCTGGTCGCGGAGATGGAGCCCGGAGACATCCAGTTTGACGAGGAATCGGGCGAAGGCGGGACGGTTGCCGTCGACCGTGAGCGGGACCTCACGCTCTCCGCCCAGGCCCTGGAAGCGGTCGAGGAGATCAATGCCGCCCTCGCCAAGATCGACAGCGGGAAGTACGGCGTGTGCGAAGGGTGTGGTGAGTTGATCCCGAAGCTCCGTCTCGAAGCACTCCCGTACGCGCGCCTGTGCATGGCCTGCAAGAGCGGAGGCCTGTCGCGACGTTGAACCCGGAACGACGCGCGACTGGCAGGGTTTCGACCCGACGTCGCGTGTGGGTCGTCGCGGTGACGGCGGCCGTCGTTGTCGGCCTGGACCAGATCACGAAGACGCTCGCGCTGGATCGCTTGGCGAACGGGCCGAAACACCTCGTCGGACCACTGTCGCTCGCGCTGTCTTTCAACTCGGGCATCGCCTTCTCGCTCGGCACCGGCCTCACGCTTCCGATCGTTGTTATTGGCGTCGTGCTCGTGGCCGTCCTCATCTGGTTCGCACGCTCGACGCCGAGCTGCACGGCCGCGATCGGGATCGGGTTGCTGCTCGGCGGAGCTGCGGGGAACCTCGCCGATCGGATCTTCCGCGCCCACGGCTTGGTCGTGGACTTCGTCCATGTCGGATTGTGGCCGACGTTCAATTGCGCGGACGCGGCGATCGTTCTCGGTGCGGCCGTCCTGGTGACGCGGTTCTGGCGTCAGACAGGCACGCACGGCGCCGGACACCGTGGCGCGCCGGGGGACGAGCGGTGACCAAAGTGCGGGTGCCCGCGGCGCTCGGCGGAGAACGGATCGACCGGGCGGTCGCCACGATCACGGGGCGGTCGCGAAGTGCTGTCGCGGAGCTCGTCGCTGCCGGGAAGGTGCGGTACGAGGGCGGGGTCGTCACGTCGCGCCACGTGCGCGTGAGCGCCGGGGCGAGCCTCGAATTCGAGCTCGGGCCGCAGGACGGGGTACCGGAGCTCGAACCAGCCGCACCCGGCGGCGTGGCCTTCGGTGTCGTCTACGAGGACCCCGACCTCCTCGTGGTGGACAAACCGGCCGGCGTCGTCGTTCACCCGGGCGCAGGCCACCGCACGGGGACGTTGGTGGCGGGGCTGCTGGCGCGCTATCCGGACCTCGCCCGGGCGGGGCGCGAGGGCGCGGGCGACCCGTCCCGCCCGGGGATCGTCCACCGTCTCGACAAGGACACGTCCGGTCTGCTCGTCGTGGCCCGCAACCCCTACGCCTGGCGATCGCTCGTCGCCCAGCTGTCCGCGCGTTCGATGGGGCGTGTCTACGAGGCGCTCGTGCTCGGCCGGCTCGCCGCCGACGCGGGGAGCATCGACGCGCCGATCGGCCGGTCAGCGCGAGATCGGACGAGGATGGCCGTGACCGTGGAGGGGCGCCCCGCCAAGACCCGCTACCGGGTGCTCCAGCGCTTCAGCGAACCGGCCGAGGTGACGTTGGTGGACGTGACGCTGGAGTCGGGGCGGACGCACCAGATCCGCGTCCATTTCGCGGCGATCGGCCATCCGGTGGCCGGCGATTCCCGTTACCGCGGCATGCTCGTCCCCGCGGCGCGGGCCGCGATCGGGCTCGAACGGCACTTCCTGCACGCCGGGACGTTGCGCCTCGTCCACCCGCGGACGGGGGAGCTGTGCGAGTGGACGGCGCCGCTCCCGGACGACCTCGTGGCGGTGCTGCGCCGCCTGTCCTGATCGGATCGGTCAGGCCGCGGTGTGGAAGGCGTGCACCTCGGGCTGGGCCGCGAGCGTCCGCAGCGCCGAAGCCTCGAGGCTGCGGACCCGGCGAACGCCGATCCCGAGCGCCCGTGCCGTCGATTCGAGGGAGGCGGGGGGTTGCCCGCCCAATCCGAAGCGGAGTCGGACGACCTCCCGCTCGAGCTGCCCCAGGCGACCGATGGCCTCCTCGAGGCCCTCGCCGGCGAGTGTCTCGACCACGTCGTCGGCGACCGAGGTCTCGTCGGCGGCGAGCAGGTCGCCGAGCGTCGCGGAGGCATCGGTGGCGACGGGCTGGTCGAGACTGGCGACGACCCGGGGCAGGAGGCGTTCGTTGCCTTCACCGGCTCGTTCGGCGGCGTTCTCCGCGGCGACGGCGTCCTCGGGCAGGCGGATGGCCCGGCCCTTCGACTGCACCGCCCGCTGGAGCGACTGCCGGATCCACCACGTCGCGTAGGTCGAGAACTTGAACCCCCGCTTCCAGTCGAACTTCTCCACGGCGCGCATCAGCCCGAAGGTGCCCTCCTGGACGAGATCGGTGAGGTCGACGCCGCGGCCCTGGTACCTGCGGGCCCAGTGGACGACGAGCCGGAGGTTGCCGGCGATCATCTGATTCTTCGCTTCCGTGTCGCCCCGCTCGATCCTCTGGGCGAGCGCGACCTGCTCCGTGGCGGTGAGCAGCGGGTACCGTCCAATGTCGTCAAGGAAGAGACGCATGAGGTCTGGGCCGCCGCTCGCGTGATCCACGATCTCGTCGGCGTATGTCGTAGCGATGACTTCATCTCCGTTCCTCGCGCCTGAAACGCCCGGACTGCCCTCGCCCGATTCCAGGAGCGGTCACCTCGTACAACGCCGCCAGGGGTGGGCGCATTCCATGGGCCGCGGCCGGGGCGCGGGAAGGAACGGGACGGCGAAGTGCTGGTCGGGGTGGTGGCGGGGTCGGAGGGGCGACGAGGAGGCGGCCCGGCGTGCCGGGGTCAGGCGCCCGACCGGACCGCGCGGGCGGGGTTCTGGGCGCGGGCGACCATGTCGCTCAGGCGGTAGGAGTCGAGGTGGCGCCGCATGTGCTCGCTCACGTCGGCCCAGAGGTCCAGCAGGACGCACTGGCCCTCGTGGTCGCACGCTCCGTTCTCGTGCGCCACGCCGAAGTCGCCGACGGCGATCGGTCCGTCGACCGCCGAGACGATGGCGCCAAGGGTGATCGCGTCGGCGGACCGCGCCAGCACGTAGCCGCCGCCGACGCCGCGCTTGGATCGCACGAGACCGGCGCCTTTCAGCGCGAGGAGGATCTGCTCGAGGTACGGCTGGGGGAGCCCGGTCCGTTCGGCGATGTCGCGCACCGAGGTCGGTGTGACGCCGTCGTCGCGCAGTGCGAGCGACAAAAGAGCCCGGCAGGCGTAGTCACCGCGCGTGGAAACCCTCACTTGGCACATGGTACGGCGCCTCGGAGTGCCGTCGTATGCTCTCGCGCGTGACAAGGTCGCCGGCGTCTTCTGCTGGCGGCGCGGCGACGTGGGTGGTTGGCGGGGGCACCGACGAGCCACTCCGCCCGGACTACGGCGGGGCGTGTCTCACCGAAGTCGTCCCGACGCTGCTCCGGCTCGACGCCCTGCGCCAGCACAGCGAGATCCCGGGTTGGCTGCCCGCGCCGCTCGTCGACGCGACCCGGGTCGTCCTCCTTGTGCTCGACGGGCTCGGGGCCGAGAGCCTCGCCGCGCACCGTGCGGTGACGCCGACGATGTCCGCGATGGCGGCCGCGACGATCACCTCGGTCGCCCCGACGACCACGGCGACCGCGCTCACGTCGCTCACCACGGGGCGGCCCCCCGCCGACCACGGTGTGCTCGGTTACCGGTTGCGGACCGGGGACACGGTGCTCAACGTGCTGCGGTGGACGACGGGCGCCGGCGACGCCCGCGCCGAGATCCGCCCGCGAGCCTTCCAGCAGATCGAGCCGTTCCTCGGTCGGCACGTCCCGGTCGTCTCGCGCGCCGCGTTCGCCGGTTCGGGCTTCTCACAGGCGCACCTGGCGGGCACCGAGCTCTCCGGCTGGCGGGTGAGCTCGTCGATCGGCGTGTTCGTCGAGCGGGCGCTCGTTGCGGGCGAACCGTTCGTCTACGCCTATTACGACGGGATCGACAAGGTCGCCCACGCCGAGGGGCTCGGGGAGTGCTACGCGGCCGAGCTCGCCGCCGTCGACCGGCTCGTCGGCGACCTCGCCAACCGGTTGCCGGCCGGCTGCGCCCTCGCCGTCACCGCGGACCACGGCCAGGTGGAGACGGCGTCGCCGCCGGTCACGATCGACCCCGCCCTGCTCGAAGAGGTGACCGGCCTTTCCGGAGAGGGGCGTTTCCGCTGGCTCCACGTGCGCCCCGGGGCGACCGACGAGGTGGCGGCGGGCGCCCGCGAGCTCTACGGAGGGGTCGCCTGGGTGCGCACCGTCGACGAGATCGACCGTGCCGGCTGGTTCGGCGGGCCGCTCTCGGACGGTTTCCGCCGGCGCGTCGGCGACGTCGCCCTCGTCGCCCGGGGGCCGGTCTCCTTCGCCGACCCTGCCGACCCCGGTGACCTGCGATTGGTGGCGCGACACGGCTCGCTCACCTCGTCCGAGGCGCTGGTGCCGCTCCTCGCCGTACGGCCGTGAGGATCTACTCCCGCCGGGGCGACGACGGGACGACGTCGGTGCGCGGCGGGGGTCGGATCCCGAAGTCCGACGCCGTCGTCGAGGCCCTCGGGGCGCTCGACGAGGCCCAGGCGGCGCTCGGTGTGGCGCGGGCCGCGTGCGACCGCCAAGGCGGCGTCGCCGATCTCCTCGTCGGCCTCGAGCGCGGCCTGTGGACCGTGATGGCGCAGGTCGGGGTTGCTGTGGGGAAACGCCGACGGGGATCCGAGAACGAAGTGACGCCGGCGATGGTCGCCGCCCTCGAGGCGGCGATCGACGAGCGCGCGGCGCGGCTCGGGGAGATCGACGGTTTCGCCGTGCCCGGTGAGAACCCGCTCGCCGCCGCGCTCGACGTCGCGCGCACGGCCGTGCGGCGGGCCGAGCGCCGCCTCGTCGCGCTCGACTCCGCGCCCGGGCTCGTGATCGCCTATGTGAACCGGCTTTCAGACCTGTGCTGGGTGCTCGCCCGCACGAGCGAAGATGGTTACCTGCCCGCCCGTGAAGAAAGGGACCGACCACGATGACCGTCGAGATCGAGAGCGCACCGACCTGGCCCGCAGACGCACAGGTTCGGGCACGGCCGGTCTTTTGTGGTCTCGTCGCACCCGACGGTTCGGAGATCGCCGACGCGCCGCTCGCCGCGCGCCAGGGATTCACCGGTGCCCTCGGGGAGACCGCGTCGCTCGAGCGGAGCGACGGCGCCGCCGAGATCCTCGTCGGGATGGGGGAGCCCGCCGAGCTCGACGGCGAGGCGTTCCGCCGGGCGGGCGCGGCACTCGCCGGGGCGGCCGCGCACTGCGAGTCGGCGGCGTTCGACCTCTCGGGGCTCGCCGGGGGCAAGCTCGCCGCGGTCGGGCGCGCCCGCGCGCTCGCCGAGGGGGTGCTGCTCGCCAGCTACCGGTTCGGGCGGCTGAAGAGTGATCCGAAGTTGCCGGCCCTCGCCCGGCTCGTGCTCGTCGGCCCGGAGCCGGCCGCGGTCGGAGACGGCATCGCACAAGGCGTCGCGGCGGCCGGGGCGGTCGCCTTTACGCGGGACCTCGTGAACTCACCGGCGGACGAGCTGACGCCGGCGGCCTTCGGCGAGCTCGCGACCGAGCACGGCGCCGCCGAGGGGTTCTCCGTCTCCGTCTGGGAAGCCGAGCGGATCGCCGCCGAAGGTCTCGGTGGCCTGCTCGGTGTGGCGCGGGGATCCGCCGAGCCGCCCCGCCTCGTGCGGGCCGAGTACGAACCGGCTTCGACCCCCGTGGCGACCGTCGCGCTCGTCGGCAAGGGGATCACCTTCGACTCCGGGGGTCTTTCGCTAAAGACCGCCGATTCGATGGAGACGATGAAGTACGACATGAGCGGCGCCGCGACCGTGCTGGCCGTCGTCGGCGCCTGCCGGCGGCTCGGCGTCGGCGCGCGGGTGGTCGCTTTCATGCCGATGACGGAGAACATGCCCGGCGGCCGGGCGATCAAACCGGGCGACGTCGTGCGGATCCGCAACGGCAAGACGATCGAGGTCGTGAACACGGATTGCGAGGGCCGGCTCGTGCTCGCCGACACGCTGTGTCTCGCCGCGGAGGAGTCGCCGGACGCGATCGTCGATCTGGCGACGCTGACGGGTGCCGTCGTCGTGGCGCTCGGCCGGCGGATCGCCGGCCTCATGGGCAATGATGACCGCATCGTCGCGGCGGTCGAGCAGGCGGCGGGCCGCGCCGGGGAGGCCGTCTGGCGCCTCCCGCTTCCTTGGGCGTACCGGTCGGCCTACGAGTCCGAGATCGCCGATCTGAAGAACTTCAGCGTGGCCCGCGAGGCGGGTACCCTCGTCGCCGGGCTCATCCTCGAGGAGTTCGTGGGTGCGACGCCCTGGGCGCACCTCGACGTGTGTGGGGCCGCGTACTCGCAGGAGTCAACGGGCTACCTGCGCCGAGGGGGAACCGGTTTCGGCGTCCGGACCCTGCTCGAACTGCTCGAGTCGTATGTGCCGCTTGGGAGCCCCGCCGGGGCCGGTGCGGCAGGGAGAAAGGTGCTGCGATGAACCGCGACAGGATCTCCGGGAGGCGGCGCAGCCCCCGGAAGGCGGACGGTGGGGCCGACTCTGACGCCTCGGCGGCGGCGATGCTCGGTGCGGACGATTTCCCGTCGTTCGCTTCGTCGACCGCCGCACCGGCGGGGCCGACCGCGCCGGGCGAGCGGTCCGACGCCCCGCGCCGTCCGTACACGCTCGCGATCGACGCTGGCGGGAGCGGGCTGAAGGCGTCGGTGCTCGACATGGACGAGCACCTCGTCGCCAACCGGGTGAGCGTGCCGACGCCCTACCCGCTGCCGCCGGGGCGGTTCATCGCCACCCTCGCCGGTCTCGTCCGTCCGCTCCCGGCCTACGAACGCGTCGCGGTGGGATTCCCCGGAGTCGTGCGCGAAGGTCGGATCCTCACCGCCCCGCAGTTCGTGACCGAGCGGGGGCTCGGTTCGCGGATCGATCCGAAGCTCGTCGCCGCCTGGTCGGGGTTCGAGATCGCCGAGGCGCTCGAGGCCGAGTTCGGCAAGCCGACCCGGGTCGCCAACGACGCCGACCTCCAGGGGCTCGCGGTCGTTTCCGGAGACGGGCTCGAGTTCGTCGTGACGTTCGGGACCGGGGTCGGCACCGCCCTTTTCTACGCCGGCGTCGTCGTTCCGCACCTCGAGCTCGCCCACCAGCCGTTCCGCAAGGGCCAGACCTACAACCAGCAGCTCGGCGAGGCCGCGTTGCGGAGGATCGGCCCGAAAAGGTGGCGCCGGCGGGTCATGGAGGCGCTCGAGAACTTCCGGGTGCTCACGAACTTCGACCACTGCTACCTCGGCGGCGGGAACTCGCGCCACCTGCGGAGCAGCGTGAATGAGCCGTACACCGTGGTCGACAACCTGGCCGGGATCATCGGCGGCGTCCGGCTCTGGGACGACGCGCGCTCGATTGGGCGGCGGTAGGCGGGACCGGTCCGGGCGTTCCCGCTAGGGCTCGAGCCAGGCGGGCGCGGCGTCGAGCAGGAAACGGCTGACGGCGAGCGTGCGGTCGAAGGCGTCGCAGAGCAGCTCCTCGCCGGCGAGCACCCGGGCGAGCGAGACCTCCCGCCGGGCGACGATCGTCAGCCTCCGCACGGGGGGATCGGTCACCGATCCGAACGAGTCCGTGGCCGAGATCTCGAGCGGGAGTTCGATCCCGCCGACCCCGGCGAGGTCGATCGCGAGCCGCAGCAGGTCCGGTCCGTGGGGAAGCGGCGGGATGCCCCAGGTGAACGTCAGCGGGAAGGTCCACTTGTCCGGGGGTTCGGCGTCGTCCGGCAGCGCGACGACGGCGTCCTCGAAGTCGAGGAGCGCCCGCGGGTCGACCTCGAGCGCGAGGTGGAGGTCGATCGGCCCGCCGCAGCCCTCCTCGGGGTGGAGGTCGACCTCCCAGAACTGGCGCAGCGAGTAGGTCTCCACGAAATGGCGCTCGTCGTG
>Ga0187853_10000320_pt1 | contig 52842 bp, 58 predicted proteins | sample June2016WEW_6_10_2_FD_132417 | JGI IMG/M metagenome (GOLD analysis project Ga0187853, IMG submission 132417) | Peatland microbial communities from SPRUCE experiment site at the Marcell Experimental Forest, Minnesota, USA - June2016WEW_6_100 | ecosystem: Environmental > Terrestrial > Soil >... | reverse complement strand
TCAGACGCGTCTCCCCGATATCGGCGGCTACCAGGGGCTCCTTGAGGAGGTTGAGCACGCTCCCGCAGCAGTGCGCCTAGGCATGATGATAATCCATCTCCACGAATTTCACATGGGGGATCGCCTTGATGAGGTCCCGTGGCTCTTCATAAACACCCGATACACGGCCCATGTGGCACGAGTCATGCCAGGTTACCGTAACCTCTTCCTGCCCCGTATCCGGGAAGGTGAACTCGCCCGATCTGATCTTTTCCGAGAGGATCTCGCTGTAGTGGCGTGCCGTTATGTCATAATCGATACCCAGCTTTTTAGCCCATGTCGGGTAGACATGTCGCCACATCATATTGCATGCAGGGCAGGATGTAATAACGGTGTCACTGCCGGCTTCTTTGACAGCCTTAATGTTCCTCCTCATGATCGCTTCAAACACATCCCACTTGCCGGCAACCAGCATGGGCGTGCCGCAGCAGTTTTCCTTGTTGCCAACATAGGTGAAATCCACCCCTGCCTTATCCAGCAGCCGCACACTCGCCATGCCGATGTCCTCTTCCACATAGCTCGCGGTACACCCTGCGAAATAGACGTTCTTGGCCTTTGTGCCGGGGCCGTGCTTCTCCTTGAGGTCTTCTGGGAACCACTTGGCTCGGTCCTTACGGTAGCCGGCCCATATGTTGCCTTCCTTCATGGCTGCCGCCGACATGATCTCAAAGGGAGGGAAGGTCATCTTCTTTTCCTCATCTACGAGCTTGCCCCTGAGCTTCATCCAGGAAGGCTCTATGGGAAGCGCTGCAGAGCAACGGAAATTGCAGAGCTCGCAGGTGGTGCAGACCAGTATGGTGTCCACCATCTTCTGGTTCCACTCCTGCTTGCCTTTCATATACTCCCGCAACCAGTACCACTTGCCCCTTGGGCTCTGGCTCTCCCATCCGCGGCCGTAGAACTGATCACACTCATCCACACAGTAGCCGCACTGGGAGCAGCTGTAGGCATACCAGGCCACATCAGGCGGGATATCCCGAACATCTTTTTCAGGCCTCTCCCCCACTTCCGTGATAATGGCATAACTGAAAGGCCTGATGAGCGGCTCGAATATGCTCCCCAGTCTGACGGCAGTCCCGATGAGTCCTCCTCCGAGCACCTTGCCGGGGTTCAGTATCCCCTTGGGGTCGACCTTCTTTTTGAATGACTTCATCCGGGCAAGGCGGTCTTTTCCGAGGACCGCCTTTGCCTTGTTCTTGAAATAGAGCCCTGTGGCATACGCTCGTCCGCCATATTTTTCAGCAATCTTCATGACCGTGAGCGACAGAGGGAAGACGAAGTTGTAGCTGAACTTCCGCTCATCGCTCGGGATGAATCCGAGGATGACCACCTCGGGCTTGCCGGATGCCGATTTCCTGATGACCACCCCCTCCTTGACCACGGGCTGCTGGATGGTGCTCTCCACCTTCTTCATGAAGTCGCCGAAGGAAGACAGCGGGATGACCACTTCGGCGGGTACAAGACTTGGACCCAAGCGCTTCACCACCATGAGCTTGAATCGGTGCTTCCATTCATGGTACGCAATTTTATCACTCAGGATCTCTGCCTCGCACAGTTTGATGATCTTGCCGAGGCCGCTCATAACCTGCCCTGCGTCCTTCTTACGGAAGGTGAGCGTGATGATGTAGGATGCAGGCAGGAGCACCCGCTCCTCTGCCGGGTGGCCCCAGTGCTCCATCATAGGTGCCTGGTTCTTCATCTCCGCCATCTTCGGGTTGATGAACACGATGGACCATATGGGCAGGCCTTCGGATATCATTGCCTCCATGAGCTTCTGGAGGTCATGGGGGTTCGGACAGCCGATGGAGACCAGATCCATGGGCTCATCAAGCTGTACCTTAATGGTGATCTCGCCGATCAGCCCGGTTATGCCTTCCGCATCACTGATCATATCGAGATCTTTCCCCTCGAACACGCTGACCGTACCATCGGGAAGCACGACGCGGGCACTCAGCACGATGTCCCTGAACCAGCCGGCTTCAAACGAACCGAAGCCTGCACCTCCCTGGGCAAGCCAGCCTCCTGCTGTTGAGCTCGGGTAGCTGGAAGGATAGGTAAGCAGCGTGAGGCCTTTCTTCTTCAGCTCGCGGTCAAGCCCTTCCCAAACAATACCAGGCTGGACAGTGGCTGTAAGCTTATCTTTATCGATAGAAAGCACCTTCTTCATGCGGTAGAAATCCACCACGATGCCGTTCTCAACGGGCAAAACTCCGCCGTAGCCCGAAGAAGCCTTGCCCCTCGGGGTGAGCGGGATATGGTTTTTGGCGGCCCACATCACCAGTTCTTTCAGCTCCTCTTCGCTCTGGGGCTGCACCACGGCATCGGGGGTGGTATCGCCGATCAAGGGCTTGATAAGGCTCGGCATGGCGGCTATGTCATGCCCATAGAGCATTCGCTCCACGTCATCAAAGGTCACACGGTCCTTGAATTTTTCCTTGAGATATTCTTTATGGGCTTTGCTGAGATTCGACATGCTCATGCCTCCTGTGTGCTATCCCGCTGAGTTAATCGGAGCTGTTCCTGCATTAAAAATACCATGTGAGTCCGAAGTCAAGGCTGTCCTCGCTCAGCGTGGACTTGAGGGAGACTGCCTGTCCGAACGGGTCGGTGCCGGACTCAGAGATGGTCTTCTCGAAGGCATGCATGTAGCCAAGGTTCATGGAGAACTGCTTGGTGAAATTGTATCCAACACCGCAGGTCACATGCTTTTCAGCAACGGCCGGGAAACCGATGATCCGGAAGGTCTCATAGTAATAGGCAGGGAATATGGTTCCCTGGACATTGACAGCGCTGTTGGGCATGCCGGTTGATGGATTGAAGCTCCCATTAAATCCGTTGTGCTCCTCAACAGGGTTTTTCGCATAGTTGAATCCGGCCCTGACAGTGAATTTCTTGATCGGCTCCGCCTTCAGCCCGATGGCATAGACCAACTGATTTTTCCAGTCAAAATCTTTATAGCCGGCGGCATTCGCCCAGTTCAGCCATTTGACATCTGTCTCCACAAGAAGATTCATTGCAGAGGGGATCTCATATGAAGCACCGACCCCAAGCTGAGTGGGTGACTCCAGCTTCAATCTATTCAGGTTGGGCAGGTTGATGTTGTCATGGATTGTCTCCTGGGGAGAAGTATAGCTCAATCCCAGGTTGATTGAATCCGTGGGCATGAAGATAAGACCCAACTGGCCCCCGGCGGAATAGGCCGGTGAAGTGCCGTTCCTCAGATCGAGCATTGCATAGTCGATGTGAACTGCCATACCAAGGGAGAGTTTGTCCGTGAGAAGCACACTTAAAGCCGGTGCGAACTTCATGACCTGCAGTGAGGTATAATCTCCCTGGATGAGAGGTGCGGTTTTCCCTCCCCCGAAATTATAATATGAAGAATTATCAAGTGCCCCACCACGATAATCTACGCCGAGACCCGTCACGCCATACGCTGCAATCCCGAACCTCCACACAGGAAGCTTATCCGTGATAGGCACGGACAGGCCTATGGCAGGAATGGCATAGACAGAACTCGCAGATGAGTCCTCTGCAACTGACCCTGCATGTACGACCTCTGCCTTCACATGGGGCATGAAGAGCGTACCTGCAAAATCAAAGGATGATGACGGGCAGTACGGGCCGACGCACATGGCGGCAGGGTTGGCGAACACGGCACTGATCGCATCCTGCGGGGCGGCAATGCCTGTCCCTCCCATTGCACGGGCATTGGGTCCGATGCCGATCAGGTTATCGCCGTTCGTGGCAAAGGCTCCTGAACCAAACGCCATAATGACCAGCAATATGATCGCCGAACTTATTGAACTTCTTTTCATAACTTCCTCCTTGTGTTTCTTAAGATATCGATACCTGGCTCATGCAGTGGGTACTCTGGATAAGAATCTCCTTTTACATGGTGTTACTTTAAGTTTCTGTCTATAAAAGCAGCGAGTTTGGCCTTGGGGAGTGAACCAATCTGCGTCCCCCGGACCAGTCCTCCTTTTATGAACAATAATGTGGGTATGCTCCGGACTCCGTATTTTCTCGATGTCTCAGGACTCTCATCAACATTCACCTTCACCATATTCACCCGTCCGTCATATTCCTTGGCTATGTCTTCCAGAACCGGTCCGATAGCCCGGCAGGGTCCGCACCATGGTGCCCAGAAATCCACCAGGGCAGGGCTTTCAGACTTTATAACAATGGCATCAAACGTGTTATCATCGGCATGGGTTACATATTGCTTGCTCTCCATTCTTCGCTCCTTAAAAGTGTTGATTTCTTTTGCACCGGGATTCTTGCTTATGATAACAAGGTCTCATCCCGTGAGGTTAAGCATAAACCAGCTCAGTGGCGCGGTCATTGATCTAGATCAACGGAAATAGAAATTTATGGATATACTGAAACAGATTCAGGACATCCCTCTCTTCCAGGGGCTCTCCAATGATGTATTGGAGGCCCTTTCCCTGCGTGTCCTGATCGGGACGTACCAGCCGGGAGAGGTGATTGTTGCCGAGACGGACCTGGTCAAGCAGTTCTTTGTCGTTATTACGGGGCAGGTGAAACTTTCCAAGAGCTCGATAGAGGGCAAGGAACAGACCCTGTACCTTTTAGGACAAGGGGAACCTTTCGGCCTGTGCACCGCCTTTGCCACCCATGACTTTCCCGCCGAGGCCCTGGCGCTCAAAAAGTCCGATATCCTCACCATTCCCGGAGCAGCCGTGGAGGAGATCGTCATGAAAGAGCCGGCACTCCTCCTGAACATCCTGAAGGTGCTATCCAACAGGCTCAAGGAATCCATGAGCCTCATCGAGTCCCTGGCGCTCAAGGAGATCCCCCAGCGCCTGGCCTCATTCATCATCCTCACCCAGCTAAGGGAAAATAAGGACAAAGGCGGCCGGATCGAGTTGTCAATTACCCATCGCGAGCTGTCGAAGATACTCGGGTCAACACCCGAGGCCCTCTCCCGTGCGTTGAGAAAAATGCAGAACGATGGAGTATTGGAAGTTCAGGGAAGGGTAATCACTATCCTGAACCACAAGGCCCTGGAGGAACTCTCGGAAGGTGAGTAGGACCGGGTAGTACTCTTGATCACAATCCTTGAACTCTATGGTATTGAGTGCGCAGTACCATGCCATGATACCTTCTGCTCTTGAATGATCACAGGGTAATAATCACCCAGATGAGTAACATTATTTTTTCGTTGTGGTCTTATAGAACCGATCCAGAAGAGGTCCGGGTGCTTTGTCCCAGGTGGATGCATCCTAGTCAAAATCCCGCCTTGGGTTTGTCATGGGCTCACTCCTTTATTTCCGAGGTGCAACTCTTCGGTAGTTCATATTTGACATCAGTGCAAACATCATCGAGGTGAAACTCCGCGTATTCTTCAAGGTAGAAACGGCTTTGCGAAGCAACACCGGCCAGGCGTAAATCTGCCGGTGGATCTCGATCATTTTTTGGGAAAGCTGCTCAGGCTCCATGCTGCCGGGACGATGGATCACCTCGGTCATGTCATAATGATTCCAATCTATGGGGAAGTTAGTATAGAGCAACCGATTCTCTTTATAATACCTGTCGAAAACCCGAGTGCCGGCAAGCGGCGTAAGAAATGTGGTTTGCATCACATCTATTTGACTTCGGATCATAAAGTCGGCACGTTGCTGCAGTTTATCAGCCGTATCACCATCCATTCCGAAGATGAAGGCCCCTAAAACAGCAATCCCTGCCTTGTTGATGCGACGGAATGCCTGGGAGTAGTAATCTACTCCCCGCTTGATATTGAGTTGTTTGTGAACCTCTTCCAAGGCACCCTCATCCTCTGCTTCAAGCCCAAGGAAGACCATCCTGCAACCGGCACGCCTCGCCCAGAAAAGCACTTCCTCATCATCCCCGAAGTTAAGCGAGGCCTGGCAGAACCACCATTTGTTCAACTTACGCTCCACCATACCCTTGAAGATCGCCAATGCCTGATCCCGTGACTCTTTGCCGTACCCGATGATATTGTCATCCACAAAGAATATCCTTTTCTCAGGGATAGTCTCCAGTTCAGCCAGTACTTCCCCGGGGGGACGCCGCCGGTATCGCTTCCCATTAAAGGCTGTAACCGAGCAGAATTCGCAGTCCATGGGACAACCCCGCGAGGTCTGCACGGAGGCGAACATATAGCGTGGATGAAATAAGTCACGTCGCGGGTTCGGTGCACCTGACAGGTCGGTCCATCCTCCCTTGTATATCTTTTGCAGATGTCCTGCCTCAACATCCGATATTACGTGCAGCCAGACGGCCTCTGCTTCGCCTATGACAACAGCATCAACATATTGAAGGGCTTCTTCCGGTCGGATTGACGCATGAATCCCGCCTATGACCACAGGTACCCTCCGCTGTCGATAGATCGAGGCAATTTCATATGCCCGATTGGCAGAAGCGGTAAAGGCTGTGATGCCCACTAAATCCGCATCTTGATATGAGAAAGACTCCCAGTTCTCATCAAGCAGCTTTACCTTCCAGGAAGATGGTGTGACTGCTGCGACAATTCCCAAGCCGATAGGGGGAAACCGGGAAGACCTGTTGACCGTGAGACCAACACGCGCAGGGTTCACAGGGTTGATCAGGACCAGTCTTGGGCGCTTCATGTTATAGACAATTCCTTGTTATGGTCGGTTATTACGTCCCGACCTCATTTAAAAATAAAATGAACAGCAGCATTATAATGTTGTAATACCCAACCATTGTATTATAATACAAATAGAGAATGCAACTATTATTGTGAAAGGAAGAAACTATAATGCCTCTTACAGATAAGGAATCCCTGCAATTGAATCAGGCATTGTTCAGCATGTCACACGCCTACCATTTGCGTACTGCAAAATATGAAAAAAAGAATCCGACCGGTCTTGCCTTTTCTGATCGGGCGGTGCTCATGGTTTTGGGCCAGCTGGCGCCGATCAACTCCCGCCAATTATCGAACTTGATGACCATCAATCCCGGCACGATTTCTCAGTATGTCCATAGCCTTGTCAAGAAAGGGCTGGTCGAAAAAAAACAAGATGAAAATGACCGGCGTAAATGGTGGTTGAGTCTTACGAAAAAAGGGCAGGCCATCTATCAGGAAACAGTCTCAAAAGCGATTGTATACACTAGAGATTTCATATCCTCACTGAGTGAAAAGGAACAAAAGACACTCCATCAATTGCTTTTAAAAGCGTCCCACGCCCTGGGATACGAGTGGCAATAGAAATGCGGATTTTGTGGGCAGTCAGCTCACTCGGCAAAGGTCACATCATGCGTGACATTGCAATAGTCAACCAACTTCAGAGGTTGACAGATGTAGAAGTTGACTGGCTTGTCCCTGATCCCGGCGGAGAATTCATGCGCAACAGGGGTTATACCGTCCTTGATCATTCAGGGCTCTTGTCCGGCAGCGGAAAGGTCTATGCCCAGGTTTTTGATGGCAGTTCAAACGAGATCAACCTGATGAGGTATACAAAGGCCGATACGAGACTTCACAAGCATGATTTTTTTGTGAGTAAGAAGGCATGGGAAGATAAGGTATATAATGTAATCATCGGTGACGAGGCCTTCTGGCTCCTCACCGGATTTGCTTCAAGATGGGCAGCTAAGCCTGCCCCTTTTATTTTCCTCACGGATTTTATCGGTGTAAAGTCAATGCAGCCCGACATGAATGATATTCTCTTTGCCTGGTATAACAATCTCAAGTTCACCATGAGTTTTTTAGGACCGGATATCTACATCTACATTGGATACGCAGAAGAAATCCCTGACGAGCCGATGGGTTTTCTGCTTCCGGGCAGGAGATCCTGGGCGCGGCGCCACTGCCGTTTTGTAAGACCCATTGTCAGCTTTGATCCTGAGGCCCTCCCTAATAAATCAACGCTGCGCGAAAATCTCGGATTGCCGGTTCATAAAACATTGTTCATTGCAACAGTAGGCCCGGAAGGAGACGCTTATAAACGAACAACAGACATAGAGTCGGTTCTGGAGCTCTTGCGGTCTGATTACCCGGATGCCCATTTTGTTATGGTCAGCCCGGAGGCAGGTAGGAAAGACTGGATTCAATACCATGGATACCTTGATGAGCTGTATAAATACTTTGCAGCAGCGGATTTCGTTTTGACCCAATCAGGATATGGGAAGGTTGCGGAGCTTGCTGCAACAGGAACGCCCTTCATCGCTGTTCCCCTGGATTTTCACTTTGAGCAGGAATACGTGATGGCTCACCGTTTGGACCACTACGGGGTGGGAAAGATAGTGACTCTTCGCAATAATTCCCCTGAAACGATTGCTGCAATGGCCCTTCAATTAATGGGTCAAGGTGGACGAAGGGTATCGGTAGACGACGGAACAGAGGTCGCCTGTATTATCCTGAAAGCAGGGAAGCACACAAGTGCATGACAATACGTCAGTTCAACACAGAGAAATTCTAAAAACGCTTTGCTTGAGTAAAAGGATAAGGGGGTCGGTAATTCTGCTCGGCTAGGTCCAGGAGATAAATACCAGGATAGAGTATACCAGAATGCTTATTGCAAATAACATTCTCATCAACTTCTCCTTCATGGATGGGCTTGTTACAAGTTGGTGCCCACATATACCTTTGTTTTTCAAGTTTCAAGAGGAATTATTATGGAAACAAACCGTGATTGATCTTTTCCCTTACACGAGCTCTTCGAGGATTTTTACTGCATCTTGCACATATTTAACGCACCGGACGGCAAAGATGGCCTTTTCCCGGGCCTCGGCCAGTTGCTCGGGTTTGCCCAGGTCGTACCCGATAAGCTCGGTGCAGTTGATGGAGCCGTGGAGCCTGGTGAACCGGTCAACGAACTCCCGCACGACCTCATAGGTCCCTTCCTTCATCTCGGGCCCGCCGCCGTGCTTCAGCCCGATAGCCATAAGAGCGCCTGTAACGGCACCGCAGGTGAGACCCAGGTGCGAGATGCCGCCGCCGAATGCACATGCAACCTTCGATGCCGTAAGCTGGTCCATGCCGAAGTCCCCGGCAAAGGCCATGAGCACTGCCTGGGCGCAGGAGTGTTTGGTTGAGAACAATTGCATGGCATGTTCTGTCTTTGTCATAGTTACCTTTATACATTATTTTTAAGAAAAAGGAACGCCGCACTGTCATGAATGAGGTCGTAACAGCGCGGCGCGATATGCCTAGAGACGATGAGTGATCTTCAGATTTGGGGTTCTACCAAAGCAAGCTCTCCGTCCTGGCGTTTGTAGATAAGATTGAGCTGCTTTGAATCCGTGTTCTGGAAGATAATAAAGTTTTGTGGTGCTTCACCCATCTCCATGACGGCCTCGTCAACACTCATGGGCCTGACGGGATAGTTCTTCTCATAGATGAGGCGCTGTTTTGCCTTTTTGCTGACCGGGGGCGCAGCTGCCACTGTTGCCGCCTTACCCTGCTGGGTCTTCTTACCCTGGAGCTTCTCCTTGTACTTCTTGAGCTGCCTTTCAAGCTTATCCATCACCATGTCGATGGCTGCATACAAGTCCTCGGTGATCTCTACGGCGTTGATGACCGTGCCGTCCGCGGTGAGGGTGACATCAGCCTTGTGCCGGCGCTTTTCCACAGAAAGGACGACATGCGCTTCAGCGGTGCGGTCGATGTATCTGTCCATCTTCGAGAGCCTTTTGAACGCGTAGTCTTTCAGCGCATCGGAAGAGTCAATGTTCTTAAAGGTAATGTCGGTCTGCATAAATCCTCCTCTCGTGGTTAAACAATGATTTAAAAGTGTTTCTTCCTCCGGTTTGAAGGAAGAATACCAAGCAGCTCACGGTACTTGGCAACGGTCCTGCGTGCTATCCTCACCCCTTTCCCTTTCAGTTTATGGGCTATGGCCTGGTCGCTCAGGGGATGTTTGGCATCCTCCGCCTTGATGATATTTTCAATTTCATTCTTAACGCTCTGGGATGCGATAAAACTTCCGTCGCTCTTGGATATACCGCTGTTGAAGAAATACTTGAGCTCGAATGTGCCCTGGGTCGTATGCACATATTTATTAGATGTAACCCTGCTGATGGTGGATTCATGCATGCCCACATCATCGGCAACGTCTCTGAGGACTAATGGTTTCAGGTTCGTGATACCGTGGTCGAGAAAATCTTTCTGGAACTTGACGATGCTCTCTGTGACCTTGCACAGGGTATTCTGCCTCTGCTGGATGCTCTTTAAAAGCCACTGGGCAGACTTGTAGCAGTCGGAGAGGTAGTCCTTGGCCATCTTGCCCATATTGTCGGACTTCATCATGATCTGGTATTCTTTGTTGAGCTTGAGCATGGGCAGATCCTCCTCATTGAGCAGGATCATATACTCCCCCTCCATTTTCACCACATACACATCCGGGACGATGTACTGGGGGGGATCGTCTGAGTAATCACGGGCGGGACGGGGTTCCATGTTGACGATGATCTGGGCGGCCTGTGCCACATCATCCACGGTTGCAGAAAGCTCCTGGGCGATCTTGTTGTAGTTTTTGGTCTGGAGGTCCTCCAGGTGGGAATCGATTATCCTCCACACCAGGGTGTTCTCCAGGTCCAGTATTCTCGCCTGGATCCTGAGGCAGTCCTTCAGGTCACGCGCCGCGATGCCGGGAGGGTCGAACCGCTGAACCTTGACAAGTACCGACTCAACTATGTCGGGTGTTGACCCGGTTTCCTGGCATATGGTCTCGGTATCAAGCCCCATGTAGCCGTTATGATCGAGGTTGCCGATGATGAAGAGGCCCACTTCCTGTTCTTTATCGGTAAAATCATTCAGTCTCAACTGCCAGAGGAGATGGTCCATGAGCCCTTCGGGTTTGCAGGTAGTGGACTCGATGGAGGGCCGCTCATCGTCTTCATAGTAGGGGATATTGTCCTGGCCGTATGTCTCCAGGTAGGCATCCCACCTTTGCCTGAGCTGTTCCTTCTCCTTGACGGATTCGGGGGTGTCCTCGCGTACACGGGCAATTTCCACATCGAGCAGCGGGTTTTGTTCGAGCTCGCTGTCGATATATTCCTGCAGCTCGAGCCTGCTAAGCTGCAGGAGTTTGATAGCCTGCTGGAGCTGTGGCGTCATTATGAGCTGCTGCGCCAGCTTGAGATGTTGCTTAAGCTCCAAGGCCATCCTTAACTCCTCCTAGAGAGAAAAGTCCTTACCCACATAGATCTGCTTGACCTTCTCATTCGCCACAACCTGTTCCGGGGTTCCTTCCTCAATTACAAGACCCTGATGGATAATATATGCCCTGTCACATATCTTCAGGGTTTCTTTTACATTATGATCCGTAATAATGACACCAATTCCCAATTTTTTCAAGTTTACTATCATATCCTGAATGTCATTGACCGTGATGGGGTCAATCCCTGCAAAAGGCTCATCCAGGAGCATGTATGCGGGGCTCAGGGCCATGGCCCTGGCGATCTCCACCCGGCGCCTCTCACCTCCGGAGAGAGAGACGCCTTTTTGAGTACGCACTTGATCAAGACCGAAGCTTGCCACGATCTCATCACGGTGCTGTTTCAGCTCAATCCCTTTCAACCCCCTGGCCTCCAAGGGGACAGAGATGTTGTCTTCCACGCTCAACCCCCTGAACACAGAGGGCTCCTGGGGCAGGTAGCCGATGCCTCGCATGGCGCGACCCGCGAGATCGATGCCGGTGATGTCGTCAGTACCGAGAAATACCTTGCCCTTGTCCGGGCGGATGAGACCCACGATCATGTAGAATGTCGTGGTCTTCCCCGCTCCGTTCGGGCCGAGCAGTCCGATGATCTCGCCCTTGTTGCAGGCAATGGAGAGGCCTCTGATGACGTACACCTTCCCAAAGCTCTTCTCAAGGCCATCGGCCTTCAGCGTCATTTCCCCCATTGCATGATCCCCGTACTCTCTCCGGCATTCACCCGAACTTTCACCCTGCGGCCGGCACCTTCAACCACCTGAGTGTCGTTTTTCTTATCCAGTGTCACCTTCTGGCCGATGATTTTCTCCTGGCCTCTGGTGATGACGACATCACCCGTCATTACCATTACATCACTGACAAGATCATACACCGCCTTGGCACATGTTGCCTCTTTGTCTTTCCATAAGATATCCACATCACCTTCAGCGGTTAACATGTTGACCTTGTGTGATTTCTGGTCGTAGACCAACGTCAGGGTATTTCCCTTGACCGTGATATCGGGTTTCGTAGCCTTCACTCTGCCTTTGAATATCGCTGTACCGTTCTTGGTGTTCACGTCCAGTCTGTCCGCCTCGATGTCAACCATATCGGATACCTTAGGCGGTGTCTTGAGGCCTTCCGCATGAAGGGCATACGGCCAGAGAAGGCTAAAGATTAAGAATATTCTGCATAACCTTTGCATGGACCCTTCCGATACAAGCGATATTGGTGAATTGGTCGGAAAATTCCGCCCTGTCGGCCGTGATGACTCCACTTTCCCCCTCGATAACTATTGGGTTATCCGTATGGGCAAAATTCTTTACCCTATCCCAGGTGAGGTTATTGAGCCTGGCGCGGGACCCGTTTTGTGTTTCAATGTTCACCGGTCCCTTAACCTCAAGGATGGATTTGGCGCGATCGTAGAAGGCATCTACACCGCTCAGCTTTAGCCCGCCGGTCTGTGTAAGGACAAAGTCTTTGAGACGCACGTCTTGATCCCCTGTCTCATCCACCTCCCGGGCGGACACTTCCATGGTCTTGTTATTTTGGCGATTGCGTTCGTACATGACTACATTCATGGCCTGTCGCCTTGGCTGCGTGCCCTTATTCAGGGATGGCGCCATTTGATTATCGCGGGAAACGGAGATGATGAAAGCCAGTACGACGATCACACCCGTCAATAGAATCAGCTTATTCCACATAGCGTTCCATGATCTTGTCGAAAAGCCCCTCGCGCTTCAGGATGATCTCTATGGCCTCCCTGACGGCGCCGTGACCGCCCGGCCTCGTGGTAACCACTTCGGCCCTCTCCTTGACCATATCCATGGCATCGGCCGGGGCAAAGGTCATACCGCACAGGGCCATGGGGGGAATGTCCACCACATCGTCCCCCATGTAGGCCATATTGGTCGTGCTTATGCCGAGTTTCTGCGCCGCTTCCAACAGTGCCGGCTTCTTGTCTATTGCCCCCTGGAAGACGTGCGTAATACCGAGCTCATGCGCCCTGTACTCCAGTGCCTTTGATGTCCTGCCGGTGATAATGACCACCTCGATACCGGCCCGCAGGAGCATCCTCAGCCCGTGTCCGTCCTTGCTGTTGAAGGCCTTGATCTGGATACCTTCATCGGTGAAGTAGATGGAAGAGTCTGTCAGTACGCCATCCACATCGAGCACCAGGCACGAGATCTTGTTCATGAGGTTACCTCGTGGATCTTTTTCAGCTGTACTAAAAGAGGTTCCAGCCGATCGAGCCTCAGGCTGTTCGGGCCGTCGCTGAGTGCCTGATCCGGGTTGTCGTGCACCTCCAGGAAGATACCGTCAAGCCCGAAGGCCACACCGGCCCGGGCAAGCTGAACGATATACTCGGCATTGCCACCCGATGATGAGCCCTGTCCTCCGGGGAGTTGGAGACTGTGGGTCACATCGAGGATTACGGGAAAGCCGAGCGAACGCATGACGGCAAGGCTCCTCAAATCGCACACCAGGTTGTTGTAGCCCAGACTCACTCCGCGTTCGGTAAGGATAATAGCATTGTTCCCGGTGCTTTGCACCTTTGCTGTTACATTGCCCATGTCCCAGGGTGCCATGAACTGTCCCTTCTTGATGTTTACCGGCAGGCCCGTCTTGCCTGCTGCAACGAGGAGATCGGTCTGCCTGCACAGAAAGGCAGGGATCTGGAGCATGTCCAGGACATGAGCGGCAGGACCTGCCTGCAAAGGGTCGTGGATGTCCGAGGTGACGGGGATGGAAAGACGTTTCTTGATATCCAGAAGGATATGAAGGCCCATCTCGAGACCGGGCCCCCGGTATGAATCGATGGATGAGCGGTTCGCCTTATCAAAGGATGCCTTGAAGATATAGGGGATCCCCATGCGGGAGGTGATATCGCGAATACTTTCCGCCATGAACAGGGCATGGTCCTGCGATTCAATGACGCACGGGCCCGCGACCAGCACCAGATCGCCGGAACCGATAGTGATGTCATGAATCTTTACCTTTTGCATATACCCCTGCCGCACGTGATTACTTTAGCCGCCGATCCAAAATGATAATCGGTGCTCCTGCTAGGGGATTTATCGTATGGTACGTGGGGTGTCAAGCAATCAGAAGATCAAAACACGCTAAAAGAGCACGGCTGTTTAGAGGGGCCGGGATAGGGGTTGACTACTCGATTCTGGATACTAATTATCTTTCTCCGTGACCATGAAGGCATACCCGAGGGAAGATCTATCCATTGTGCTTTCCGGTGAAGCAGGACAGGGCCTGCAGACCTTGGAACAGCTGATGCTGAAGGTCTTCAAGCTCTCAGGATACCATGTCTTTTCCTATAGCGAATTCATGTCGAGGATCAGGGGTGGGAACAACTCCACCCAGATACGGATCTCTGCAAAGAGGGTTGCGTCTTACCTCAGAAGGATCGATATATTCGTTCCGCTCAATGCCGGCGCCATGGAACGGTTTCACGACCGGATAACCCGTGAAACGGTCATCCTGGGCGATCGTACATTCATTGACAAACAGTACTTCGATGAGGGCTATCCCATTGGGGAGGTACCCATTGGAGAAATTGCCAGGGGGATCGGCGGACCGGTTTATACGAATATCCTCGTGCTCGGGATATTTGCAGGGCTCTTAGGGCTTGAAATGGGTCTGCTTGAAAATCAGGTGAGGCAATTCTTCAGCAAAGCCGGAGATGAACGTACCGGCAAGAACATTGATGCGGTAAGGAAGGGCTTCGACACAGGCTCTCACGTGCTTAAATCGGGCCAGGTCCTTCCCGTCATCACAAAATCGGAAGAAGTGAAGAATGAGCTCCTCATGAACGGTGTCGATGCAATAGGCATAGGAGGTCTTGCCGGAGGATGCACGTTCGTCTCATCCTACCCCATGTCTCCATCAACCGATGTCCTGGTGTTTTATGCCAGGAATGCACACGATTTCGGGCTGGTGGTGGAACAGGCGGAAGATGAAATAAGCGCCGTCAACATGGCACTTGGTTCCTGGTATGCCGGGGGGAGGGCTTTGGTGACTACCTCAGGGGGAGGATTTGCGCTGATGGTGGAGGGGGTGAGCCTTGCCGGATGCATCGAGTCTCCCCTGGTCATCCATATCGGCCAGCGCCCCGGCCCTGCAACAGGCCTTCCTACCCGCACCGAACAGGCTGACCTGGAGCATGCCCTCTACTCCGGCCATGGTGAATTCCCCAGGCTGATCCTGGCGCCCGGTACCATAGAAGAGGGGTTCTGGCTTACACGCCATGCCTTCCGGATGGCAGATAAGTACCATATCCCTGTTTTTATCCTTACGGATCAGCACTATCTCGAATCCAATCATACCTTGAACCGCCTGGATATCCCGGAGCCGTTAAACGAGAGCTTTATCAAAGAGACAGACACCGCATATAAACGCTATTTGTTCACGGAAAGCGGCATCTCACCAAGGGGCATACCCGGCTTCGGCCAGGGGCTGGTTTGCGTGGACAGCGACGAACATGATGAGAACGGATATATCACGGAAGACTGTTCGGTGCGATCTTCCATGGTTGAGAAGCGGCTTCGGAAACTTAAGGCCATGGAAACCGACACGATAGCGCCGACACTCACCGGAGGGGATGACTATCGGCATCTTGTCGTCGGGTGGGGTTCGACCTATAACGTCGTCAAGGAGGCCCTGGAAATCCTCCAACGAAAAGACCTCTCCTTCCTGCACTTCTCCCAGGTGTATCCACTCCACCCGAAGGCCCGTGAACTCATCAATCGGGCAAAAAAAAGGTTCATCATCGAGAACAATGCCACGGCCCAGTTCGGAAAATTGATCAGACTGCATACAGGAATCGAGCTTGATGGGAAGATTCTCAAGTTCGACGGCATGCCGTTCATGCTCGAAGAAGTCGTAGAGCAGCTGGATGCCCTGATGGGAAGGTGAGGAATGGGAACGGAATTCGACATTGATTACCCTGCGGATATTGCGTGGTGCCCCGGATGCGGAAACTATCATATCCTCACGGCGCTCAAGGCCGCTCTTTCGGAGCTGGCACTCCATCCGGCATCGCTCGTCTTCGTATCCGGAATCGGACAGGCGGCCAAGACCCCTCAATATCTGAAGACCAACTACTTTAACGGCCTCCATGGGAGATCTCTGCCTGTTGCCACGGCGGTCAAGGTGACGAATCCGGAGCTTACGGTCATTGCTCAGAGTGGTGATGGATGCATGTACGGCGAAGGGGGCAACCATTTCCTCCATGCCATTCGAAGAAACCCGGACATCACGGTGATCATCCACAACAATATGGTGTACGGGCTTACCAAGGGACAGGCATCTCCCACGAGCATGCGGGGCTTTGTTACACCCATACAGGTGGGTGGGGTATGCATGGAGCCCTTCAATCCTCTGGCCCTTGCCATTGCCCTGAATGCATCGTTTGTTGCGAGGGCCAATGCAGGGGACGAGGAGCAGACAAAGGAAATCCTGAAAAAGGCCATCACTCATAAAGGATTCGCAATCGTTGACATATTGCAACCCTGCGTATCATTCAACAGGGTTAACACCTACCAGTGGTACAAGGATCATACGTATTATCTCGATGATTCCCACAATCCATCCGACAGGGATGCCGCCTTCTCAGCAGCAACCCGATCGGACAGGTTTGCCCTGGGACTGATTTATATCGGTTCAGGAATACCCACCTTCTCCGAGTGTCAGGATGTCTATAAGACCGATCCCCGGCCGCTCTATCAACATATGGCGAGCCGTGAAAAGATCGAATCCTTGCTGAATGCAAAGAGGATATGAGAATGAACCTTACAGGCAGGGTAGCCGTCATAACCGGTGCAGGACGAGGTCTTGGCAAGGCTATAGCCCTTGCTTTTGAACTATCAGGTGCCAATGTTACTTTGTTCAGCCTGTTGGAGGATGAACTGAAAGATATCGCCGCCGACCTTGAAAAGCTCGGCGGAGAATATCTCCTGCATACCGGAGATGTGTCGGATGAGCATGATGCGGCTTCTGTGGTTGCTGAAACTTTTGCACGGTTCAGCAGAATAGACATCCTTGTGAACAATGCAGGCATCATCGGGCCGGCGCGGTTCCTTGAGGATGCCGTGCCGTCAGAATGGAAGCAGACATTAGATGTGAATCTTACCGGAAGCTATCTCTTTTGCCGGGAGGTGATTCCTTACATGATCAAACAGGGAGGCGGTAAAATCATCAATATCGTTTCCGGACTCGGGCAGATGCCGTTCCCGCGTTTCTGTGCATATTCGGTATCCAAAGCCGGTCTCATCCAGCTTACTCGGTCGCTCTCTGAAGAATTGAACCCCTTCAATATTCAGGTTAATGCCATCGATCCCGGCCTGATGGATACAACTATGGGAAATGAAATTCGCGCTATGGGCCCTGACGCACTTGGCCAGGGCCTGTACAACCAGATGATCGGGTATAAGGAGCAGGGTATATTAAAAGACCCCAGAGACATAGCGGATCTCGCGGCATTTCTTGCATCATCCGATTCAGGGGATATGACAGGTCATATCGGAACCACGAAATACTACCGTACTCTCGGATGGAAACCAAGCGAGCCGAATATTTAGCAAGTACTCCTTTTTTAAATCATATCAACACCGATCTTCATCCTAAGATTCGATATTCCTGCGAAAAAGGATTTGTCCTGTCCCACAAGACAATCAGCGATAAACCACAAGGAATGAGGAAACCCGTAGATGCTAATAATATAATGAAATTATTTAACATTAAATATTCTACCGCGATGGCACGCCTATTGAATACATCAGATGATAAGAGATATGAGTGCCAGCCATGTAATCAAAGGCAGGACTCGGGTTATGAAGATTAATCACGTGGAGGTTAGTCATGAATTCATATACGGAATCAAGCTTAGGCAAGGATGGATCGAACACTACGAGAATAACCACACTCTACGATCTTATGGAAGAGATCAATGCAGAACAGATCAGCCCACAAAGGGATCCAGGCAGTTACAGTATCCAGGACCCTGCGGGGAATGGTCGATTCAGTCCGGCGGCAGAGAAGGTTTTTCAGATGTTTGAATCGGGACAAATCAGGTTCAAGAATCTCCAGGATGTCAAAAGAAAATATGCTGGGTGGCTATTCTGACATCAGTCATGAACACCAAGGTTAAATTCGGCAATAAATGCCACGCCTGACGGCATGGTAATTCTATGGGGAAGGAAATACCTATGGACAACTCTTATGATTATATGGATTTTCAACAATACTACAGGGAAATTCAGCAATACCCAACTCTAACCCATGAGAAAGAGTATGAACTGGCAAAACAATATCAAAAGGGCGACGAAGCTGCCGGACAGCAATTAATCCAGGCGAACCTCAGGTTTGTGGTGAGGGTGAGCAGGAAATATTTTTATTGCGGTCACCATTGCCTCGAGATCATTCAGGAAGGAAACCTTGGTCTCATCAGAGCCCTTAATCGTTTTGACCCTGAGCGAGGGATACCTTTTGTCTACTATGCAGTTTGGTGGGTTGAAGCCTTCATCAAGGCTTTCATGCACAAGAGCGGAAAGGTGAACACGGGGAGTCTGAGTCATGCCAAGAAATTGCACTCATTGGATGAACACCTTGGAAACGATGACGATAAAGACCGATGGATTGATTTTCTCACAGATGGTGCTGATCCGGAGAAAATGTATAATGGCAGGGAGTCATCTCAAAATATTTCATCCGTACTCCATCATTGCTTCACCTTCCTCTCTCCAAGGGAAATATCTGTCCTGAAACAACGATTTTATTCTGATCCGCCTGTTAAGCTTAAGGAAATAGGGATGCAACTTGGTGTAAGCAGAGAACGTGTCAGACAAATCCAGACAAGATCCATGGAAAAATTAAAACAAATTTTAGAAGATCAGGTAAAGGGCCTTTGGGAGTCAACAACCCATGATTCCCATCCACTCACCGAGATCAATCAACTGGGGTTTATACGGAGAGGAGAATATCAAAACTGAAGTATCCCTCTTTACTGAAACACTCTGGCATGTTTTGATCTAAGATTTCTTTACATCTTGGAGAAAAGACTTTATCATGTTCAAGTGCCCATAGGTAATCAGGAAAAGATACTTGTTATCGATGATGACAATCTTGTCTGCAGTTCCATAGCAAACGTTGCTAAAGCCTTGGGATACAATGCTACGACAGCCCTTACCCTGAAAGAAGGCATCGAGTCGGTTAACAAGGAACCGTATGATGTAGTGTTTCTTGATGTGCATATGCCTGATGGGAACGGGATCGAAATGCTTCCCAAAATCTGCCAGAGTGGCGGCCGACCTGAAGTTATCGTCATAACCGCCTATGGAGATCCGGAATCAGTCGAGACAGCCCTTTCCCGGGGGGCCTGGGATTACATTGAAAAACCCTTTTCGAAGAACGATCTTGTCCATCTGTTAAAAGATGCAATTCTCTTTCATGAAAGCAATAAGCAACCATTGATCAGCGTAGATTTTGAGAAAGAGGGGATCATTGGTAAGAGTTCCCAGATGAGAGAATGCCTGGCATTACTAAGCAAGACATTAAACAGTGATGCCAATGTGCTGCTTACCGGCGAAACAGGAACGGGTAAAGATCTCTTTGCGCTGGCAATCCACAATAACTCCAGCCGCGCCAAGAATAACTTTATTGTGGTCGACTGTGCCTCCTTGCCCCCGAATCTGGTGGAAAGCATTCTTTTCGGTCACGAGAAGGGATCATATACCAGTGCGGATAAAGCGCAGCAAGGTCTGGTCATACAGGCCCACAGGGGGACACTGTTTCTGGATGAAGTGGGTGAACTCCCCCTGTCCATCCAGCAAAAGTTCCTGCGTATCCTCCAGGAGGGTCGCTTCCGTCCTGTCGGAAAACCCACTGAGATTGAAAGCGATTTCAGAATCATATCTGCCACAAACCAGAATCTGGACAATTTAGCAGAGATAAAAAGATTCCGAAAAGATCTCCTCTTCAGACTCAAATCCATCACCATCCATCTCCCTGCACTCAGAGATCGACCCGAGGATATCCTGGAATTGACAAATCACTACCTGCAAAAACTCTGCAAGAAATATGGCATGAAACCAAAGCGCCTCAGTACTGCATTTAGAGATACCATCATGCAGTATGCCTGGCCCGGTAATGTACGTGAATTGATTCACGCACTGGAGAGCTCGCTTACGGTTGCACATGATAGTGCCATCCTGGTCCCAAAACATCTTCCACACCATATTCATGTGCAGGTGAAGCAAAATACTGTTGCAGCTAAAAAAAAGAAACCGCTGCGCATTGCGACAAACAACAGCCTTTCCAGCCTCAATGAGGTGCGGGAAGAGGCTATCGCTGAGATAGAACAGCAGTATCTTAAGGAGTTGATGATCCGGACAAAAGCCCATATTGAGACAGCCTGCAGAATATCCGGGCTATCCCGCTCGCGTCTCTACGCCTTGCTGAAGAAGTACAACATATCATAGTATTCTTGAATCGATATTTCATACGTGCATTCCTGCCGGAAGAGACTAGTCCTCCCACACAGGACAATCAGCATTCACTCTTGAAAGATATGCGTATCATGAAATCATGTAACAAACTAATATTACATGCTGTCTCTTAATCTTCAACAATGGCATGGTAATTGAGTATCCTTGTACGAAGGCATCCCAGAGAGAAAGGTACTGAACGATATGGAAAATAAGATTTTGCTGTTGTCAGTAATTATGTTTTTCGGATTCTCGGTCCTTTCAGGGGCTACACCCATTGAATTTAAAAATCGGCATGTAATCCTTGGCTATACCCCCATAACCTTGAGACAGCCTTCGGCCCAAGTGGGTAAGGCCTTCTCTGTCGGGGTGCATAACATTAAAAACACACTCGCGTTTTCTATGAGTGAACTCAAGAATACTTCTGCTCCCGCCCCTCTACCCAAGCCCTCAACCCTTTTTCTTCTTGGTTGTGGAATTATTTTCTCCGTTGGTTTCAGCAAAAGATACAGGCAACACAAAGAATGACTCACATTCTGTGTTAATGCGTCACTACAGCACTATGACTTAAGCGAAAAGATTAATACCCGGGCAATGATACATTGAATACTTGGAGAAATTCAGCAGGAGGTTATCATGAATGCTACTCAGACCGAGACCAGATATTATATTTTCAAGTGTCGAGACCATGAATGCAATGAAACTATACCGGTAATATCTTTCATCTCTCAATATGCCTTTTCAGCAGGGAGTATCTATCTGAAAAGACAAGCCATTGAGAGAGACTATGACCTCATCACCGTCGATGTCATATGTCCGTTCTGCTGCGCAGCAAATCACTTCCAGATAATGGAAAATAAAAAGGAGTTAAGCAGGCAGGATTATGATGAAGCAAGCAAGGTCATGGAGGTAAAATTGGCGTTGAGACATGAGCTCAATAAGATACTTGCACATGATTACAAGGGTCAGCCAGATGTTGTCTCTACAATACCCTTAAGGTAACTGAGCCAACTAGCCATAAGAAACAAAGCTATAACCCCCATAACTCTTGAGGGAGGGTATCAAGATGACCCTCTCTCGTTTTTTGTAATTTTGCTCATCATCACCCACTCATCTCATCTCATCTTCAGCATCATGATCACCCATTCTTCTCGAACACACTCCCTGTAAGATAGCCAATTCCCAGGCTCGAAGCCTTTCCTCCAGATATAAAGAAGCCCTTGGGGTGTCACAAAAGATCGGACTTGTTCGGATAAGTTTTAAAGAATTTTGGGCTTTGACTGTGCCTTTTCACTGTGTTAGGGAGAGGCTATCATGAGTAGTGACGAGAGCAGCAGTAGTCATAGATTTTAATACCCTTGTCCCGGTATAGATCGTCTGTCCATGGGCAAGGGAGAGATGATCGTGCCGGACATGTACCGTTTGCAATTTTCAGATAACCGGACGATCCTGTCAATAGATACGAGCAGGGTGCGGATGTATGCTGAGACATCACCGAGTCTCTTTTTGCGGGATGAAAGGATGGTTTTCAAACACCACGGCACATCCATGCCCTGTTCAGAGAAGTGATTTCCCCTGCTTGCAAGAAGCTAGCTTTATCGGACCTGTGTGCGAACATGTATGTGAAAGCGAAAAGAGGATTTCAGCATGTATTGGCTGAGTAAATCTTTTCATCGCATCGATCGCTTTAAAAAAAGGCTCTTCGTCTTTCTTGCGGTCCTCGGCCCGGGAATCATCGTGATGATCGCCGACAACGATGCAGGCGGTATTTCCACCTATGCGGTTACCGGCTCAAAATACGGGTTCAATCTTCTCTGGATGTTTGTCATCCTCCTGCCCATGGCCTATTATGTACAGGAAATGACCGTCCGTCTTGGCGCTGTGACAAAACGCGGCCACGCAGAGGCTATCTTTGACGGCTTCGGGCCTTTCTGGGGCTGGTTCTCCATTGTGGACCTGATCATTACCAACTGGCTCACCCTGGTCACGGAATATGTGGGAATGACGGCTGGCATGAGTCTCTTGGGCGTTCCTCCTTGGTTGACAATCATTGTCGTAACAGCAATCTTGTTCAGCATTGTTCTATCAGGGCAATACTGGACCTTTGAAAAGATCACCCTTTTCTTTTGCTGCTTTAATTTCGTATACATTCCGGCTGCTATCTGGGCTATGGATATGCCCTCGGCACCGGCATGGAACCACGTCTTTCAAGGATTCTACAATCCGAAGATGGGCGGTTTCACCATGGATCTCATCTTCATTCTTCTCGCCAACATCGGCACTACGATTGCCCCATGGATGCTCTTCTTCCAACAGAGTGCCGTTGTGGACAAGGGTCTTGACATACACGACGTGACCTACGGGAAAATCGAGACATTTGTCGGTTCTTTTTTCACCTGCCTCGTTGCCGTCTTTATTATTATCGCAACAGGTGCAGCCTTTTTCTATCACCATCCACCGATCACGATTGAAGACGCCAAGCAGACCGCCGAGGCTATAGTGCCTCTTCTGCCTTTTGGTTATGGAGAACTCGCCAGGAAGCTCTTCGCCATCGGTCTCTTTGATGCCGGATTCCTTGGTGCACTCTGTATCTCTCTGGCCAGTTCTTGGGCCGTAGGAGAGGTTTTTGGCTGGGCACACTCCTTAAATCAAAAAGTCAAGGACGCCCCGTGGTTTTACATCGTTTACCTCGTGATGCTGATCACTTCAGGTGCCGTGGTCTTAATACCAGGAGCTCCTCTTATTACTATCACCATGTTTGTCCAGGTGGTGGCGGTCACCCTTCTACCGGCCGCCCTGGTATTTCTCCTGCTCCTCCTGAATGATAAACCCCTTATGGGCGAGCACGTTAATACGCGCTCACAGAACATCATGAATTGGATGATTGTCCTCTTTGTCGTTATTATGTCCTCGCTGCTGGGAATAGGTACCCTGTTCCCGGGGTTATTCACATGAGTACCAGGGAGGTAACAGCATGATCGCGGATAAAAATTTTAAAATGAAGACAAACGATCAGCACCCCGGTTTTGAACAGTTTCGATTTCTCTTCTTCTCCGAGCTGCTCAAACTGCCTGTGTGCAGGGAAAAGATCAAGAACCGCATCGGAAAACTGAGCGACCTTGTCTTTCTCCATAAAGAGCCGTATCCGGAAGCGGTAGGCATCTATATAGAGCACGGCTGGGGAAAACCCACCGAGTTCATTCCCTGGTCAAAGGTGATCAAGATTGAGGATGATGCAATCTTTGTCAGGCCGCCGGACAGCGGGGACGTGTATCCGCCCTTTGTCGATCAGCCGGGCTGGATCCTCATGGACAAGCATCTCATGGGTAAGACTGTCCTCGATATAGACGGCAGGCAGGTTGAGGTGGTCAATGATGTCCATTTCATCGAGACACGGGGTCTTTTGCTCCTGGTCCATGTGGATATCTCATTTGGCGGCTTCTTTCGCAGATGGGGCCTGGGTAAGTTCGAACTGGTCAACAGCAACCTCATCTCCTGGAAATATATCCAGCCGCTTTCTGTCGAGGATGCGGTTTCCACCGACAAGGTGACCCTCTCCGTAACCAAGAACCAGATGCTGGAGCTCCCCAGCGAGGATCTGGCCGATTTCCTGGAAGAGCTGCCCAATGAGGAGCAGCAGGTTCTTTTCTCGGCCCTTGATACGGAAAAGGCCGCCGAGACCCTCATGGAGGCTGAGCCCAGGGCTCAGCGCCAGATCATCGCCAATCTGCGGGAGGAAAAGGCCCGCAAGATCCTTTCGGAGATGTCGACCCCGCAGCTGGCAGGCCTGTTCACGGTCCTGCCGCACGACGATGTCACCGAGCTCATGGCTTTCCTGAGCAAGGAGCAGGCCGAGCGAGTCCGCAATATCCTTTCCCAGCGTGAAATTCAGGCGAGAAATATCATGTCTTCCGATTATGTCGTTGCACAAAAATCAGACAAGGCCGGTGATGTCCTCACCGCGATCAGGGGTTCCGGCAGAGATCCCAAGAGCATCTCATACATCTATGTGGTCAATGGTGACGGCAAGACCCTGCTCGGGGTGGTTGATCTCCGTGACCTGGTTCTCGCACAGGAGCATCTGACCATGAGCGATGTCATGGTCTCGCCGGTGGTTTCAGCAGAAGAGGATGATGTACAGGATGATCTGGTGGAAATGTTTGTGAAGTATCAATACCACATGATCCCTGTTGTAGACAGGAATGACCGGATCCTTGGGGTGCTCTATCACAATGACATTGATAATCTCATATCACAATAACAGTTTCTCAAGGGGTAAAGGCATGCAAACAGTTATGGAGAGACGATTATGCCGCGCGTGAAGATAACAAAGATGAGCAGGATTGCTTTGTATTTCTTACGATTCTACCTAATCTTTCTGATTGGTCTTTTGCTGGTCAAGTTCCTGAAAGTGGTTCACTGATAATTGGTATAAGGCACTCGAATAGTACCTTCTCCTCAGGTATTACCATGAACATCCTTGTCCGGATTTTCACAACCTTCCACGGATTTGGTTACGAAAAATGATTCCCCATGTACAAATCTGTAGGCGGAACCTCTGATGGTGATATGTAACTGGCTGATAAAATAGACTGATAAAAAATGGCTCATATTTTGCGTCCATCAAATCAGTACAATGGAACTACTGGAAACAATCGTATGAGGCCAAGCTTAAAAACCCTATCGGATAAGGGGGATATCATCATGAAAAATGAAAAATTATTCTATGAGAAGAGAGAAAAGTCGGCAGGCGCAAGATACACGATCGGTAAATTTGATAAGGTACCGGAATCCTGTAAGCTTAAGAAGTGTCGATGGATTAAATGGTGCGCTACCCCTGCCGAAAACCTGATTTATGCCACAGCCGCCGATTTCACAGATCATAAGCCTGCCGATGCGGCGCAAAAAGAGAGGCTTGAGAATAAATTTATCCAGACCCGGGAAATTGAGTCTATCGAAAAAGGTGGTATTGCCCATGATTTCAATAACATCCTCACAGCCATTATGGGGTATACAGAGCTTGCAATAGATAATGCCTCAGAACCGGATAAGGTAAAGCAGAATCTGAAGAAGGCACTCATGGCGAGCACCCGGGCAAGAGACCTTGTGAGCCAGATCATAACCTTCAGCCGTCAGGCCGATAAAAAGTTCACCCCTATAAAGTTTAACTTTGCCATAATAGAATCACTCTGGATGTTACGTCCAATGATACCCTCGAACATCAAGATCAGACAGAATCTTAAGGTCCCTGCTATGGTCATGGCTGATCCCACCCAGATTCACCAGGTCATGATGAACCTCTGTTCCAATGCGGTCCATGCCATGGTCGAGGATGGGGGTGAGTTGGATGTAAGGTTGGAAAAATCGATTATTTATGGTGATACGAATGCCCATGATCCGGATCTGCCCGCAGGGTCCTATGTAAAGCTTACCATCAGTGATACCGGGCAGGGCATGCCCCCCGAGGTCATGAAACGGATCTTTGATCCTTATTTCACCACAAAAGAAAAAGAATTAGGACGCGGCAGAGGCCTGGGTTTATCGGTCGTTCATGGGATCGTGAAAAGTCATGGAGGCGCGATCACCTGTATGAGCACACCAGGAGAAGGGACTTCCTTTGTCATATATCTCCCTGAGATTGAATCCGGGAAAGAGACCATCGGAACCATCGAGGAAACGTCTCTCCCCACGGGAACCGAGCGGATTCTTTTTATAGATGATGAGCAGGTTATTGTGAATCTGGCAGAAGAGATGCTGAGTAAGCTGGGATATGATGTCGTTGCCAAAACAAGCAGCGTCGAGGCCCTTGCGTTATTTCAAGAAAACCCTGACAAATTTGACCTGATCATTACCGATATGTCCATGCCGGCCATGACAGGAGATAGTCTGGCTCAAAATATCCTTGGTCTGCGCAGCGATATCCCCATCATCCTGTGCACCGGATATAGTAAAGATATCACTGAGGAGAAGGCAAAGAGTATCGGCATTCGAGAGTTTATCATGAAGCCGGTAGAAATGAGGGTGATGGCTGAAACCATCCGGAAGGTGCTTGATTAAAACCAACTTCATGTATCAATACGTTTAAAAATTCAGCACCATTATAATAGTTCTCTTTCCTATTGACCTTGGCGGGCTGATCCGACAAGACGCTGGGTAAACCTGGTGAAGCGTGTTTTGCTCCGGCTGTTCTCCACGCTGAGCTTGACCGCCCGGGCAGAGCCAATAGTCAAAACCAGTCGCTTGCCTCTTGTCACTGCGGTATAGAGCAGGTTTCTTGCCAGCATGACATAGTGCTGCGTGTGGACAGGCAGGATCACCGAAGTATATTCAGACCCTTGAGCCTTATGGATGGTCGTTGCATAGGCGATAACCAGATCATCCGCTTCGGAGGAACTGTATAAAACGACACGATCGTCATACCCGACCTGGAATGAGCCGTCCTTCTCGTTGATGTCCATCAGATACCCGATATCACCATTAAAGACCTCCAGCTCATAATTATTGCGGGTCTGCATAACCTTGTCACCAACCCGGAATTCAGTATTGCCCCTCCTGTAAGGCCTGCCGTCCGGATTGAGGGCCTGCTGCAAATGCTTATTTAAGTTTTCAACCCCCAGGATGCCTTTATGCATGGGGCTCAACACCTGTACGTCCCACAAGGGATCCAGACCGTATTTTTGAGGCAGCTCCTCCCTCACCTGGCGGATGATCTCGGCCAGGATCTTTTCAGGGTCTTCCTCTGAAATGAAGCGATATTCTCCGTTGCCGTCTTGGCTAACCTCCGGCATCTTGCCCTGATTGATGCGGTGGCTGTTGACGATGATCCGGCTCTCCAGACCCTGCCTGAAGATCGTGTCAAGCCTCACCACAGGGATGATCCCGGATGCGATGATGTCCCTCAGGCAGTTGCCCGGGCCTACTGATGGGAGCTGATCGACATCGCCCACACATACAAGGGTGGTCCCGGGGGTAATTGCGCCGAGAAGATGGTGGAGGAGTAAGATATCCACCATGGAAAACTCATCCACAATAATAAGATCTGCCTCCAGGGGGGTTTCAGCATTGCGCTGGAAAACACCTTGGATAGGATTGAACTCGAGCAGCCTGTGGATCGTGCATGCCTCCTTGCCGGTAGCCTCGGTCATGCGCTTGGCAGCACGACCCGTCGGGGCACACAGGAGGATCTGTGCATCCACCTCCTCAAACATGTGGATAATGGCGGTGATCGTATATGTCTTCCCCGTGCCGGGCCCACCCGTGAGGACCATGCACGTGTTCTTTGCCGCACACCTTACCGCTTCTCTCTGCAGTTCGGACAGGTTGATGTTATAGCTGTCTTCCATCCATCTGGTCGCCCCATTCGGGTCTATATCGGAAGTGCTTTTATCGGCCTCGTTCATCCTCGACAGGTTCGCAGCCGCATGCTTCTCTGCCTGGTGAAGTGAAGCAAGGTATATTGCGTCTTCGGAATCCGTCTTGCCCTGGACCTTCTCTGTGTACACGTAGTTCATCGACTCGAGTTCTGTGATATTCTCCGAGATCAGCCTCCTGTCGACCCCAAGGAGTCTCGACGCCTCCTGCAGCAGGAGACGGCGGGGAAAATAGGTATGGCCCTGTGTTGCGGCAAGCTCGAGTACATAGATGATGCCTCCGCAGATTCTCTCAGGGGCATCCCTGGCAATGCCTGTCTTCTCGGCGATCCGGTCGGCGGTCATAAAGCCCACGCCCGGGATATCGACGGCGAGACGGTACGGGTTGTTTCTGATCACGTCAATCGTATTGTTCCGGTACTTCTTGAAGACCTTGGCAGCGAGGCCGGCCGTAATGCCCTGGCTGTAGAGGAAGACAAACGTATCGCGCAGGTTCGTATGGTCCTTCCAAGCCCTGAGGATGGCCTCGGCGCGCTTTCTGCCTATGCCGCTTACCTCCCTGAGGCGATACGGCTCCAGGTCGATGATCGTAAATGTGTCCATGCCGAAGGCGTCAACGATGCGCTTTGCGAGCTCCGGGCCTATCTCGTCGATCTCGGAGGTAAGATAAGCCTTTATGCCCTCCACGGTCACCGGGGGCTTGGCCTCGAACTCTACAGCCTTAAATTGCAGGCCGTACTTCGGGTGCTCCACCCAGGATCCCTTGAACTGGTAAAGGTCCCCGATGCGAGGAGAGGGAAGGAAGGCCACGACGTTTACTTTTGAATCATCATGCCCCTGGAGCCTGACCCGTGCGATGGTGTAGCCCGTATCAGAGCGGTGAAAGCGCACCTGCTCGATCTCCCCTGACAGGACCACAGGAGTATTCGCTGCGCCGTTCTTCTGTGAGGGTTTCTCAGCACCGCTCATGTCCCGGACTATTCCATCTCCTTGAGAGATTATACATCATGATGTTCCGGCAGGAACTACGAAAATCAATCTTTCCGTCATACCCGCAGAGGCGGGAATCCGGAGAAATAGCATGCAGGGTAAGTGGAGCACAGCCCGCCAGGTCCTCTTAGTATAATCCTCATAAATGACTCCACCCACCTTGCGCAAAGCACCCGTGTTGCATTATGTCATAATCGGCTTTATATGATCTGAAGGAATTGGAATGAAGTGTTTTCTTAAAAGCGCGCAGGGGTGATGCCACTTGAAATCCGGAGAAGCCAGCCGAACTGCCGAGTTTAATGCGCTGTTCCGTGCTATCGAATCATCACGCCGCCCTCGGAGCAAGCGGCTTTTTGAGGACCCTCTTGCCCCCGGCTTCCTCGATAGATTGAAGTGCGCCTATTTTATATCACGATTGCCGTTGGTCGGCCGGCTCATACCCTTATTTATCGACTGGAACTGGACCGGGGTCAGGGCCTCGGCCATCGGCCGGACATGCTGGATAGATGAGCAGCTTCGCGTTGCGCTCGAGGGCGGCATTAGACAGGTCGTAATACTCGGAGCCGGTTACGATTGCCGCGCCTACAGGCTCTCAGGCATCGAACGGACCCGGGTGTTTGAGCTCGACCATCCAAGTACCCTGGCTGTGAAAGTAAAGCGCCTGAAATATCTCTTGGGCGCTATCCCAAAGCATGTGAGCTTCGTGGAAGTGGATTTCGACCGGCAGGACTTTGCTTTACTGCTTGAAACTTCGGGATTCGATCGCTTCGTTCCCACATTCTTTCTCTGGGAAGGGGTCATGCACTATCTTAAAGCCGAGGCCGTCGACATGACTATACGCTCGATCGCGTCCTTGTCCGCACCCGGGAGCCGCCTCGTCTTCACCTACATCCACAGCGGCCTGCTCGACGGCTCGGTCCGCTTCGGAGACATGGGCCGTGTACCTGCCACACTGCGGAAGACCGGCGAGACGTGGACATTCGGACTTCGTCCGGAGGAACTCCCGGGTTATCTTGACGGGCGTGGGTTCTCGCTTGTTACAGACATCGGCTCCACCGAGTACCGGGTACGTTACATGGGGGAGAAAGGCCGCCACCTGAAGGGCTTTGAGTTCTACCGGGCAGCGCTGGCCGAGGTGAAATGAGGATAATTGGTTAGCTTGGTCCGACCCTGAACCTGACAATAATTTTAGGGTACCTCTAATAATGCAGGGGATTTCATATGAATTTATTTTTATTGTCACCCTGGTCCCCACTTTCGTGGGGATAAACTCCAGCGGGGGTCCAGAACTACTCAAAATAACTGGATTCGAAGCTTCCGCGGGAATGACACTGGGGGTGAGATCGCTCATTCTTTTTCGAGATCATCAATTTTTTGAGGTGCCTTTTAACCTTTGAGAGGTGATTCTACTCAAGGGAATCACTTCGACCTGATTCGACAATCGATAGGTCTTTTCGCCTGGATAGACCACGATCAGACGATCAAGATCCAGATCCGCAAGTGCGATCTTCATCGAGGGAGTTAACCGGGGGGCATCCATGCGTTTGCATTCAAGACCGATCTTTCGGCCGTCTATGATCATCAGGAGATCAAGTTCAGCCCCGTTATGTGTGGCCCAGAAATAGAATTCCCTGGGATGAAATGCCTTAATGGATTCTTCTATCACATAGCCTTCCCAGGATGCACCGCACTTGGGGTGGGTGAGGAGTTTCTTTTCTGTTCGTATGCCGAGCAAACTGTGTAAAAGGCCCATATCCGTGAAGTAGATCTTGGGTGCCTTAACCTGGCGTTTTTTTAGGTTTGCGTGCCACGGCATCAGCTGCCGGATCATAAACACACCATCGAGAAGATCGAGGTATCGCCTTGCTGTGGACTCATTAACACCGAGCGTCCGAGCGGGCTCGGCAGCATTCCAGATCTGCCCATGATAGTGGGCAAGAATGGTCCAGAATCTCATGAGCGTTGTTGTCGATGCCCCTATCCCCATGATAGGCAGGTCACGCTCTAAAAAAGTCCGGATGAATGCGCTCCTCCAGGAGAAGCTTTCTGATTCGCTTTCAGCAAGGAATGAAAGAGGCAGACCTCCTCTGAGCCAATGTCTGGCCTGGTTTTCAATGCCGACTTCAGACAGTGAGAACCCGCTCAACGTGATGGTTTCCATTCGCCCTGTAAGAGACTCAGATGACTGCCGGAGCCATTGCCTGGATGCACTGCCGAATACCATGATATTGCTGCATGTAAAGCGGGAATTTCATGGAAATAGAACGGGGTTGTTCAAGTGCCGTCCCAGCCCGAGTCCAGGAGTATCCTGATACCCTCAGCCCTGGTTAATCCTATACCCTCGACTTTCTGAAGCTCCTCAACAGAGGCATTCATGACCCTTGATATCGACCCGAAATGCCCCATCAATCTCTTTGCAAGCCTTGGCCCTATCAGCGGAAGCCCCTGAAGGAGATACAACTGCCGTGACCTGAGCCTCCTGGGCCGATATCCGCCTCGCAAAGGAACAACGTCCATGTCTTTATCATACTGTGATCCTATCATAATCAAAATGTCTCTGGTGTGTTCCTTTGAGCGGGAAAATATCACCGGGGTATGCCAGATCGTCTGAACCGATATGATTGACCCTCTTATGGCATTGCTGTTGAAATCAAGGTCTGTCATGTATGGATCGCCTTCTATGAGAAGGATCGGACGGCGGCAATACTTTTTCAAATTCGAGAGTTGCCTGAATAACCGCGTGTCAACTAAAGAGATGAGGAAATCCTTTGCGGTCTTTCTCTCGATGGTTATGGAATCGTTGATCACATAGTCGCCATACGGCAGAGCCTTGACCCGAATCTGGATATCATCTCGTGCAAGCTGGTCAATGAGGCCGGAGTCTTTTTCCCGATAATCTATATCTATCCTCATAGCGATTTCATTTCAGTGAATCATGGGATGAAGCTAAAACATTTTCTTGTATTGAATCCTCAAAATCTTTCCCTTATTGATATTGTCTCTAAACACCTTTTCACGGTGTCTGGGATAGAGATTCTTGCCATGTCTTCCTATCCCCTCCAATGCCTTCTCCACGCTGATGGATGTATGTTCAAGTTCCATATATGAGATTAGCTGGATGGCGGAATGATCACATGTGCAGAACAGTATGTTCTTCACTGATGTGCTCAGGTAGGCAATGGATTCCGTTTCTCCGGGATCAATTCCGAGGAAGGCTTCCCGTGCTTCCAGCTTCACCTTCTTCAGCAACTGCTCATCAAGAACATCTACAATCGTAACTTTGTCCTTGATATCAATCGGGAGGGCCTGATCTTTATATGGATAAAATCGTGCTTCCCGAAAGACTGTACGGACAACGTAAACATCATAACCTCTGGTAATAGCATCAAAGAGCTGAAGCGAGTGAAGGTCGATGATCACATCCGCATCAAGCAACACCAATTTTTTCATAGTGCTCTTCCACAAAGCCTTTCCCTGCTAAATAGGAATCTACCTCGTGGCGCTCGATGCTTAGGTATTGTGCGAACAACCCCCGTGAGATCCGTCCTTCCATCAGGCAGCGGCATGCCAGTGATACATATCTCTGTGGGAACACCGGAGGCGTCTCCTCATCCTGCGCTTCCTGCCTGAGAGACCGGTCCAACTCGCGAACCTCGGGGTCTGCAAGATGGGCCTCCACATCCTTTTTCTTCAGTTTTCCAAGATTGACCAGCCTCCACAGAATGGCTTCCATTGATACCTCAAACTCAAGGGCAAGCTCGATGAGGTCTATGATGCGTATCTCGCCTCCAACAGAGATTTCCCTGAGCGCTTCCAGAAGAGCTGTCTCGGGCAGGAGCAGGTATGAAGCAAAGATATCCGCGTACTGTTCCGGTCTCGTCTTCTTCCCTTCGCCGATCTCTTTGTGGCTGAATAACTCCCAGGTGAGTACATGAAAAAACTCATGTGCCAGGTCGTAGTTCCTTCTCCATGGCTTATCGCTGCTGTTGATGAGGATGCCCACCCCCAGGGCATCATCCACGACACAAGCCCCGGATATGGATTTATCGAACTGCATATGAAAGATCCGGTATCTGAGTGTCTGTTCAAGAATGTTCCGTAATTTAGATGCAGGCCTGCTCCCCAGATCGAGAATGCGGTGGATATCGTGTGCAAGGTTAGCCGCACACTCATATCCATGGCTGTCGAAGTTGGTACGCTCGCAGTTGACCGGAAGCCTCCGTATCTGGGGCTTTATCTGCAGGAGTCGTTCGAGCTCGGTATAATGCTCCAGGTGCTCAAGGAAGGTACGCTCCTGCTTTTTCACATCCGTATCGGGCGATTTTCTCCACAACGGCTTGGGGTCGGGCCTTATGTCCTGATCGAAGAAGTACAGGATGTCGCGTCGGTACAGACGGGCCATTGAGATGAGCTCGTGAGCATTGATGCTGCGCTTGCCCTTCTCGATGTCCGAGAGGGTCTGGTAATTGTTGAATCCGAGCTCTTTTGAAGCTTCTTTGAGGTTGTACCCTGCGGTATCCCTGGCCGTTACGAGCCGGTCTACGAGGATCTTCTGCTTTTCTTGTGTCATAAGCACCCTTTGATAGATAAGATATTCTTATCTTTTCCATTATAATATCGTCAATAGAATAAGATTAATTTATGGTCTTGTCAAGAGTTGGTTGTCTGTGAAATGTGTATCTATGTGGTATCAATTTCATGATTGATGATTATTTTGGAAAAGGAGATCTATGGGGAGGATCACTCGGTACGACCCGTTAGAAACGTCCCCTTTTTACCCCTGCTCCAGGATGAACCGGAAATCGCAATGTGGTGCTCCCTGCATGATGGTCTGAGTTCGCAACAGCCTTATCCGAGGGTTGAAGCCCCTCGCAAATGGTTCATCCCGGCTGCAGGAAAGGCAGAAGCCGAACTCCCTCAAGCCCATCCTGTCATACAGCTCGACATAGCCACAGCGGATCACATCGAAGCTCAGCTTCAGCTCGGACTCTTCACGCATACGAATCACAATGGCATCATCTTCGGACCATATTTCCTTTACCACGCGGCTCAATTCTCTCAGGGAATTCCCGCCGTACTTATCGGCCATCATCCTGCCTGAGGCCAGCGCATCGGCCTGAATAGCCGCAGTTGCGGCTTCCATGGCTTTATCATGACCCAGAACACTTCCGAATCCCCTTATGAGACACGCTGCTATCGGCGCTTGAATCTCCCGGCGCATGAGATGGCTGATCGCAAGCGAAGGTTGTTGAATGTTCTGACTGTCGGGGCTGTGCTGGTCTTCTCTGCTCATCTCTTTCCCTATATTTCAGATGGTTCCCTGCAGCCTGCTGCAGGGTCCTTAACTTCCTCGCCCCTCGAGGGAGTGATTCGGGACATCCATGTCCCTCACCCTGAAGGGCGCACGTAAAGTGCGTCCAATTCGTCTATCCTGACGAATTGTGGACCGAGGAGAGGGGGAACCGAATAACCCTTCGCTTCCCCGCAGCTTCATTTGCCCGATCTTATCGCACATCTTTCCCTGCAAACCGGGCTCCCATTTCAAAGGCCTTTCTGCAATCTTCCGGAAACACCTCTCTGCGCCTTTTAGCCTTTTTCACGGGATCAAACCGGGATGAAACCACTTTTGCATAATCCTCGAACTGATAGGTATCGAAACAGAAGAGCGACTCGGACGCGCCGAATATCATCTGCAGAACCATCTCCTGTATGCCCAGGTGCAGGGCGTAGCCCCATTCTTTCAGCTCCTCTTCCTTGATATTCATCGTATAGATCAACCCGGTATGAATCTTTCTCGGGAAGATCGCCTGGTATGGATCCGTATACGCGGTGAAGGGGAACATCAGGCGCTCCATGAACGATTTCATCTCTCCGGTAACCGTTCCGAAATAAATCGGGGAGCCAAGGATGACGGCATCGGCTTCTTCGACTTTTTTGAACACAGGAGCCAGATCATCTTTTACCGCGCACCTGCCGTAACTCTTTCCACCTATGGTCTTGCAGGCAAAACAGCTTATGCAGCCTTTATAGTTCAGATCGTAGAGATGAATGAGCTCGGTTTCAGCCCCCTGTGACGAAGCCCCTTCCAGGGCCTTTTCAAGCAGAGTTGCCGTATTCCATTTCTTTCTCGGACTTCCGTTTATTGCCATGACCTTCATAGGCTTCACCTCCTTATTTATGTTACAATACAAAAATAAAAATGGATTGACAATGAGAGTAGGGAGAGTTCTTTATTTCAGATAGAAACGTCCCCTTATATTTGAAGGTGCTTATCCAGGCAGTAAAACGTAATATCGACCGTTTTCTGATGATTTTATGTTTCAACTTTCCAGAGAAGAATTTGAAAACTTGAGGTCACAAATTGTGACCTTAAATAGAGGCGGCCGTCGCTATCTCCCTTATGCATTCACAGAACAAGGCTTGATGCAAGGCGAACAAGCCGATGAAATCCGGGGACACCATTGCTTGTGATGCTGATATATACCGTTTCAAGTTATCACCCGATGCCTAATGCCTCATCAGGAACAATTCAAGATACTTGTATATCACAAAAAGAAAACCCGTTATTGCAGTCAAGATAGCTACAAACATTTTCAGCTTTTCCATATGTACGCCCCCGCCCTTTCTTTCCAATGGGAAGAGCTATATAGATTCTTGAGCACCAATATCGATTATCCTTTGTTTAAGAGCATTTATAATATCTTGAGGAATTTCCTTGTATTTCTTAAGCAATCCTTTTACGACGTAATACGGGTTTAAAATCAGTATGTAATTGTAATCACCTGATGCACCTGGTTTCGCCTCAATAAATCCAAGTTCTGTTAATATTTTCATTCGATCTTTCCATGTCCTTTCTGCTCTTTCTCCTGTAAAGCCGGATTCAAGGGCAAACATTCTTGGATTATCGATTGTCACCATTGCCTCATCAAAAACATGGTGCCACAAGGCCATATAGGTCGATGATAAGGGTTTGCCTGAAGAGAGATGGTTCATTATGAGGCAGAAGTACGTCAATGTCCTCGGAATTGTTGTATAACCATCACTGGTTTTTCTGTTCCACAGCTTATCTTCAGGAATCTCATTCCAAAGCTGATCTCTGAGGTCCATTTTTTTCTTATGAATTCTTTGTGATCTTTTCTGTGACATTGTTTTCTCCTTTCTTTCAAGTATTATATTGCTGACTAATATATTATTAAGCAAGCAATAACAAGGACTTATGTAATACAAATAAAATAAGCATGCCCGTGTTAACTGTTATCTCGATATATCAGTAGGCAAATACATGTCAACTCAATATTCAATAGGAATAAAAAGGCGTTATAAAAATCAATTGCTCCTATAAATTCAAAATGATTGCGATTTTGCACTGTGCTCTATGTGCTTATAGTGCTTATTTGTGCTGCTTGTCCTCATGGTGCTCATGTGGGTTCCAAGGGAGGCACTATCTGATACATAAAATTATGGATCATGATAATTAAAGATACCATTACCTTAAAGAGATGAGGGTCAGGTCCCAACAATTAACACCCTTCTTGAAGCTATCACCGAATCATGACTCATGAGGCCGTGTCCCTTTGCATTTGGGAAAGGTGGAACAGCCGTAAAACAAGCTCCCAGCTGTGGGTCCCTTCTTTGCAGTACGCAACACCATAGCGCTGCCGCATAAGGGGCAAAGAATAGGGGTGGGGTTGTCGTGGACAGGCATCTTAATGACTGCCGGTTTAACTTTATGGATTGGTATTGCCGTGTTTTTGATTCTGCCGATCATTGCATACAGCTCTTTGCCGTTGACGAGCTGGATGGGGTTGCCTCTGGCAAAATCTATCGCCTCCTGGGTAAAGGTGCCCGAGGTAATGACGATCCCTCCCGATGCCTTCTTGTCATAGACCACACCGAGCAGTTGCCTGACGATGACGACGCCCACGCTCTCCATCTTCCAGTGCTTGCACTGGACAAAGATGGTCTCGCCGTTCTTCTTCAGCACAAGGTCCACCCCGCCGTCTGCCCCGCCTCCTCCTGTCTCGATGATGGTGTATCCTCTTCTTCTGTATGCCTCGCCCACGAGCCACTCGAAATCCTGCCAGCTCAACGATCGAATCGTTTCCCTGTTCTTCTGGCTCTTGAAAAGAACGATCCTCTCTTTGCGGTTGAAGACTGAATTCACGAAGGAGAGGCCTGCTATCACGAGAAAAAAGAACAAGGCCGAGTTGGCGAATGTTGGTCCTGCTTGCGCCAGGTTTCTCAAAAAGACATCGGGTGGAATGCCGTTGGGACCTGGTGCTGCATGGGAATTACCCCACATTGCCGGAATCGCATACTTCAATAATCCATAGCTGAGAACAGCAAGAATGACGATAATCCACCACGATGCTTCAATCAGGTCATCGGCGAATGAGGTATTTCTTCGTGCCATGATCGAACCCTTTCCTAGTTTCATTCATTATTATAACTTTATCGAATTCTTTTATTGTTTTATTAAAGGTACCTCTAAAATTTGATGATCTCGAAAAAGAATGAGCGATTTCACCCTCAGTGTCGTTCCCGCGGAAGCGGGAATCCAGTTATTTTGAGTAGTTCTGGACCCCCGCTTTCGCGGGGGTGACAATAAAAATAAATTCGTATGAAATCCCCTGCATTATTAGAGGTACCCTTAATATTGACTCCTACACAACATCATGAACTCTCGTTGCGTGGAGAGTCAGCAATGAAACGAGTTTCGTAGGGATGACATAATGGGACTTTTGCAATTGGTGCTTATTATTTGATTTGTATGGTTCACTGCTGCAGAATAGGAGCGGTCAAAGAATGCCAGGCCCTCATCGATGCACAGTGATATGTTTATACCACATGTGTTATCATTCTCCAGTACGATTTCTCCCGGAAGGGGAACGATGGGGGCTTTCCATGCATACTCCATCTTTCACTGCTCCGTATAACAGGAGATAGACAATGGATCAGTTTGTGCGGGTAAACAATATTCAATTGCACTATCTCGATCACCAGGGTGGCGACCCGCCCCTGGTGCTCATGCCGGGCTTGACGGCAAATGCCTGTTCGTTTGACGGCCTCATCAAGGCCGGGCTAAGTCCGGCGCTGAGGGTGTTGGCCCTTGATCTTAGGGGACGCGGCCTGAGCCACAAACCTGACAGCGGCTACAGCATGGCCGACCATGCCGCCGACGTGCTCGGCCTGCTGGATACGTTGGAGCTCCGGCAGGTCGTGCTGGGCGGCCACTCGTTCGGGGGCTTGCTGTCCATCTATATGGCTGCCAAAAATCCTGAGCGGGTCAGTAAACTGGTGATCATCGATGCTGCCGGATCGATGCACCCCCGGGTGCGGGAGTTGATCAAACCCTCTGTTGACCGCCTTGGTAAAGTGCTGCCCTCGTGGGAGGCTTACCTTGAGGCCATGAAGCAGATGCCTTTCTACCAGGGCTGGTGGGACCCGACAATCGAAAGCTACTACCGGGCAGACGTAGAAATCCGCGGCGACGGCACGGTCAAGCCCCGCTCGCGTCCCGAAGCGATCATCGAAGCGGTGGAAAAGTCCCTGGCTGAGGATTGGGCTCAACTCTTGAGAGCAGTCGGGCAGCCGGTGCTGCTGCTCAACGCCCCCGGCCCCTTCGGCCCGCCGGGGACTCCGCCGGTTCTGCCTCGTGAACAGGCAATGGATACGGTCAATATGCTCTCTGATGGGCGATACGGAGAAATCCCCGGCAACCATATGACCATGCTCTTCGGTGAAGGGGCGCAGCGGATTGTTGAGGCCATTTTAGCTTTTGTGTGCCAATAGTATGCAAGGTTCGTTCAGTAACATGAGGAGGTGTTCATAATGAAAACAATAGCCTTTGACTCCATCGTGGTGGGTGATGCACTTGAACCGGTAGTTCGAAGCGTGACACAGGAGACGTTTTGGAAATTCTCGGCTGCATCTCTTGACTATAATCCGGTTCACAACGACCTGGAATGGGTGAAAACCGCACAACCTTTCGGCATTGATCAGACGGTAGGCCACGGCATGATGACGATTGCTTTTATGATGAGTGTGGTTTCCAACTGGGCCTATCCATCAATGCTGATGATCAGAAAAAGCGAGTCAAAGCTTATCTTTCCTGTCCTGGCAGGATGGACCGTTACCTGTACCGGTATCATTGCGGAAAAGCACCTCATATGCCCCGGTAAAAATTTTGTGGTGATAGATCTTGAGGCAAAAAACCAGGATGGACAGTTACTTGGTGTATGTAAAGCAGAGGTCGTCTTCCCTGACTGAGGAGATGAAACCCTTTGAAAAAGGTTCGCCCCGAATATACGAAGGAGAAGCATAATGGGCAAAGATCTCTTTTCAAAATATATAACGACTGAAAAGCAGAAGCAGTTCGATACAAACTTCTTCAAGGATGCACAGAGCTATGAAGTATGGGATGAGATCGATTTTTCAAACATCGAAGAGGTGGATGGTGAACAGACCTTTGAGATCAAAGCTGAGGATGTTAAGTATTTTGCAGAAGCCGTCATGGATGACAATCCCCTCATGAGGGATGAATCATATGCAAAGAACTCTCCCTACGGCGGACTGGTCCCTCATCCTGTATTCGCTACCACGATCATCTTCTGGTGTATCGGCACAAAGGGGCGGGGCAACTGGATCAGGACTCCCGGCGCACGAAACCCCGGCCAGTATATGGAATTGTATGAGAATTTTCGTATCGGCGAAGTAATCCACATCAAGATGAAGCCCTTTGACCGGTACATCAAGATCAGAAGGTTCCTCCAGGGGATGCACCCCTGAAAAATTGCCTTAAGGTGAAGCTCACCGGGTTCTCGGGTGTCTCTTAAATACCGGGGAAGAAAACTGTTCACTGCTTCGGCATTGAATGCTAGTATGTGTTGCCGGGAATTCCGGCCTGAGAGGGCCGCCGGCGCAGAGTCCATAAACCGGTGAGTCGGTTCGAACGCCGTGTCCATGGGCGCGCCTCCCTGAAGATTCGGGGATCGGGGATGGGCTTTTCAACCAGGGGAGGGAGTTGTATGGGGCGTATCAATCTGAAAACCATCATTCGAAACTTTCTGTGGTTCGTCAATTTCAGGACCATGATCAAACTGAACATGTGGTGGCTGTGGCCGCGGCGCAAGCGGACCTTCTTCATCTTTGAAGGCAGGGAATATACCTATCGCGAGGTCTATCAGCAATCTCAGCGCTATGCCGGTTTCTTTCTCTCCGAGCGGCATAAACTGGTTGTAAGCGGGAAATTGGGCAAGGATGAGCGGTTGGCGCTGGGGATTTATATGGACAACACCCCGGAATTCATCTTTGCGGCCCTCGGGGCCGGATTGAGCAATTCGATCCTCTTTGCGATCAACACCGGGTTCCGCGGCGAAACGCTGGCAAAGGTCATCAACCAGGCGAAGATCGCCCGCCTGATCACGAACGCGAGCGTGGCCGCGGAGGTGGAGAGCATCATCCCGGATCTGACCGTACTCGGCCGTGAAGATATTTTGTATGCCGGAGAGGAAGGCGAGATTGTCGGCACGGGCTACCGGCTGCTGGAGCTCTCCGTTGCCGGCGCCACGTCCAAGGCCGCGCAGCAAAGCATGGTGCCCATTGACAATTTCAGCCCGGTCATCGTCATCTATACCTCCGGTACGACCAGCCTTCCCAAAGCGGTGCCCTGTACGCACATCAAGCTCGTGGGCGCGGGTGTTGTCGTTGAGAAAGATGTCCGCCTCACCAAAAAGGACCGCGGCTACATTTCCATGCCGCTCTTTCACTCGAATGCCTGGTACATCGGCATCCTCACGCAGATGGTCGCGGGAAGCAGCTTTGTGCTCAAGCGCCGCTTCAGCGCACGGGCCTTTGAGGATGACATGCTGGCCTACGGTGTGACCTTCCTGAATTATGTCGGCCAGCCGCTTCACTACATCATTGATGCCCTGGAAAAGAAATACGGAAGCGGCGAAGCGGTCGAGAAGGCCCTGGCAGGGCATCCGAAAAACCGGTTCCGGATCGCCTATGGGAACGGGGCCTCGGTCGTGGACCGCAAGAAACTGATGCGCTACCTCGGCATGGAACACATCTTTGAAATCTATGGATCAACAGAGGCGGTCATCACCACAGCAAACCGGCCCGGCGATCCGATCGAATCCGTCGGCCAAGCGCAGGATTCGGTTATGATCCTTAATGAGCAGGACAGCGAGTGCCCCCCGGGGATCGTGGATGCGGGCGGGCGGCTCAAAAACTACGATCAGGCCGTGGGTGAGATCTGCGCCAAGGTCGGCGATGACAACCTCAGATTCGAAGGCTACCTTGACAATGCCAAAGCCACCACGCAAAAGTTCCGCAACGGAATCTACCATTCAGGCGATCTGGGCCATATCCGGATCGTGAACGGCAAGCGGTACCTGTATTTCAACGGGCGTACCGATGACTGGATCCGCAAGGACGGCGAGAACTTCTCTGCCGAGAATGTCCTGCAGTTTGCCCAGCAGATGCCCTGTGTGGACTGCGCGATCGCCTACGGCGCGCCGTGTGACGTATCGGATGAAAGGGTTATGGTGACAATCCAGCTCAAGAAAGACGCTCGATTCGATCCGGATGCGGTACATGCCTGGCTGATCCGGCAGCAGAAAGAGGGCGGTATGGACCCCAAATGGATGCCCGACTTTATCCGTATCATCGAGAGCTTCCCCGTGACCGACACCCACAAGATCGTGGTGCGTCCCTATAAGCGGGAGCATTACAATATCGAGTGCAACCCCGATATGGTGGTTTATTTCAGGACCAAGAGCGATGCCACCTACACCCTTCTGACGCCGGAAAAGTACCAGGGCATGAAGGAATGCTTCATCAGGAACGGCCGGGAATCTTTACTCCTCTAGTCGTTTACGAAAGTATTACCCATGACTATACGGAAAAGGCCTTGGTGATCTCATCTGTTCTGAACTGGGGCAGGGGGGTTTGTTTCCCGTCCCGGTAGAGGATAAGACCCTGCGATGAGGTTATGGTCCCGATATTGGCGCCGCAGATGCCGGCCTGGCTCCAGGCCGCCAGGATTGCCTGAGCATATTCCGGCCTGCAGCACACGATGAGCGACCCCGATGCCAGGGCCCCCAATGGGTCTATGGAAAAGACAGGAAGAATTTTCTCGGCAAGGGCTATGAGGGGAATGTGCTCCAGATGGACCTCCATGCCGCAGCCGCTTGCGCCTGCCAGCTCGAAGAGCCCGGTGGCAAGGCCTCCCTCCGTAGGGTCATGCATGGCAGTTACCCCGCCTGTTTCCAGGGCGATCCGTGCATCGCGGGTAACGCCGATCCCGGGGTCATAGATCAGGTTTTGCGCCTGCTTCAAGGTTACTTCATCAAGGCCCAGCTTGCCGGCAAACTCACGTGCAAGGAGCGCTGTTGCCTCAATGGGAATGCCCTTGCTCAGGAGGACGGCATCACCCGGTTTCGCGCCGGAGGAGCGTATGATGCCGTGACCGGAGACTGTGCCTATCATAAATCCGATGGCGATCGGTCTTTCGATTCCGTAGGTTATCTCGGTATGGCCTCCGACCAAGGTAATGCCGTTTGCCGTACATGCCTCTTTAAGCCTTGAGAAGACGGCATGTGCACCATCCCTGGTCGTGGCTCCCTGGGGCAGGAGGAAGGTCACCAGCAGGTATTTGGGAATGCCGCCCATGCAGGCGATGTCGTTGGCATTTACCGTGACGAGATACCAGGCTATATCGTCCGTTGCAAAGGTAATGGGGTCGGTCTTGAAGACGAGCTGTTCTTGTCCGAAACGGATAACCGCGGCATCCATGCCGATGCCGGGCCCCACGATCACGTCCGGGTCGGTGGTGGCAAGCTCTTTCAGAAATTGACTGAGAAGCTCGACGGGCAGCTTGCCGATGGGCAGCTTGTCTTCAGCCATGCGGCAGCTCGCTCTCGATATATGCGTAGGCACTGTGGTTGTGGATGCTCTCGATATTTTCCGCCTCCACCGAAAACCAGGAGAACTCGCTGCGCCGGCTTAAAAGGGAGGCCGCCTGCCTCACGACATCCTCAACGAACTTGGGATTCCGGTAGGCCGATTCCGTGACAAACTTCTCATCAGGTCTCTTAAGGACTGGATAGACCGGACTGGAGCCGCACTGTTCGATGAGCTCGATGAGATCCTCCATCCAGAAAAACTTTTCATAGCGAACCACCGCCGTCACGATGCCCCGCTGATTGTGCGCCCCGAAGTCGCTTATCTCTCTCGAGCAGGGGCACAGGGTCTGGATGGGCACCTTGACGCCGACCTTGAATTCACGGCGTTGACCCACCATGCCCATGAGTGAACAGCGATATTCCATGAGCCCTACCGAACCCGTCACCGGCGCCGTCTTCTCGATGAAATAGGGGAACTCCACTTCCAGGTGGGCACTCTCGGCCTCAAGAGACCGTTTGATGTCATTGAGGATGTGTTCAAAGTTCTTGATATGGATCTCTTCCTTGTGCTCGTTGAGCACCTCGATAAAGCGGCTCATGTGGGTGCCCTTGAATTCCCGGGGCAGATCCACGTAGAGGTTGATGGAGGCAACGGTGTGCTGCGTGCCCTTTTTCTTGTCCGATACCACGATGGGGTATGAAACGCCCTTGACTCCTACCTTTTCTATATAGAGGGGATTGTCGGGTCTTTGCTTTTGCACATCCTTCATGGTTTAGGTCCAACCGAGCCGGAATAGGTCACACAGGAGGAATCGTTCTCCCAGACAGTGACTTCTTTCAGCCGCACAGGGGGCACAACCGCACCGGAGATGGAATGGAAAACATATTTGGCGATGTTCTCGGCTGAAGGGTTTAGCGTTGTGAAGGGCTCGATCTCGTTCAGGTACTGATGGTCCAGCCCGGCAAGCACCTTCTTGAGGTGCTGCTTGAGGTCGCGGAAATCCGCGACGATGCCGCACGTATCGAGCGTGGATGACTCCACCGCAATTTCCACGCGGTAGTTGTGACCGTGCAGCCTCTCACAGTCGCCCTGGTAACCCCTGAGGCTGTGTGCCGCGCTGAAGCCCTCTATGACCTTTGCCGTGAACATGTGGAGTACATAATACAATGTCATACGATCTGCAAGAGGGGCATTAGCAAAGAAGATCTTTTCATGATATGATATTCTTAACTTACACGCAGAATGACATGAGAGGGTGTTGCGGGATCATCCGGAAATGAATGGGGGAAGGTTAAGACTCATGGGCAGACAGGAAGTGAAACGTTTTGTGCGGGGTACACTGGGGTGCGCCTGCCCTGATGAGGTGTTTGAGCATATAGCTGTCAATCCTCTTAACCCCTGTCCCGGTCTCCCTGTTGACGGTTCCCTGGAGGTTGGCGGCCGTCTTCTGATCTATATCACGTTTAAAGATGATATCCAGGTACTCAAGGAGAGCCTTAAAGAGATCATCCGGCAGGGCAAAGAAATAAGGGACCGCAGGGGCTTCAACCGGTTCCGATATGTAGTTGTGGCAAATGAAGTTGAAGCGCTCAATGCGGCCTTGGTCCCGTTGTTCAATTCGATGCCGTTTATTGATGAGAAGGTCCACCTGCACATCATCACGGATGATAGTATCAGAACATGGATAACGGCCTGATAAACCCCCAGCGAGGCGAGAAAGCCGTAAGGGGAATGCCCTTGTCAGATGGGTTGAATTGGTATATTCCGAAATCAGTAAGAAGAAAAGAGGCGCTACACAACCTAAAATGCCCACGATCGATTTTGCAGACACGCATATCCTGCGGCAGCTCGCCGGCGACAGCTGTTCCCACCTGAAGATCCTCGAGGAATCCATCGGCGTTAAATGCGCGCTCAAGGGCAACACCATCGAGCTTTCGGGCGAGAGCTTCGACGTGGAGCTCGCAGAGCACGCCCTGAAAGATCTCTACAAACTCATAAAAGGCGGGTTCCCCATCTATCCGGATGACGTGTGGTATGCGGTGCGGATGATCGCCAAGGACCACAATGTCGACCTGGAGGACGTGTTCAAGGACAATATATACATTTCCTCCACCAAGAAGGTCATCTTCCCCAAGAGCCTCCAGCAGAAACGCTATATCGATGCCATGCGGTTCAAGGACATCCTCTTCGGCATAGGCCCTGCAGGCACAGGCAAAACCTACCTTGCCCTTGCCATGGGTGTACACTACCTGCTGAAAAAGAAGGTGGAACGCATCGTGCTGACCCGGCCTGCGGTGGAGGCCGGAGAAAGGCTCGGCTTTCTGCCCGGCGATCTGCAGGAAAAGGTAAACCCCTACTTAAGGCCGCTCTATGACGCGTTGTACGACATGCTGGAGCGCGACCATGTCCTGAGGCTCATGGCCAGGGATCATATCGAGGTCGCTCCGCTTGCCTTTATGCGCGGCAGGACGCTGAACGACGCCTTCATTATTTTAGATGAGGCCCAGAACACCACTTCAGAGCAGATGAAGATGTTCCTCACCCGGCTTGGTTACAACTCGAAGGCCGTGGTCACGGGAGATATCACCCAGATCGACCTGCCCCAGGGCTCGATATCGGGCCTTGTGGAGGCTTCTCAAATCCTCAAGGAAATCGATGAGCTGGGCTTCGTGTATTTCTCTGAAGATGATGTGGTTAGGCACAAGGTCGTGGCAAAGATTATTAGGGCCTATGATAAGAGCGGCAGATGAACCTCATTGACATCATCAAAGAGCAGGAGGCCTTCGAAGTCGATAGCGACCTCATCGGGCCCTGGGCGGTGAGAATCCTCGAAATCCTCGGCAGGCAGGACGTGGAGCTGTGTGTGGTGCTCACCGATAACAAGCACATAAAGGAATTGAACAAAGAATACTTGGGCAGGGACAAGCCCACCAACGTCATATCCTTTCCCCAGCAGGAGGGTGAAGGCCCTGAAGGCAGCCACCTTGGGGATATAATCATCTCGGTGGAGAAGGCTGCACAAGAGGCCCATGATGCCGGTATGGACTTGGTTGATCGCCTCAAACAGCTTCTCGTCCACGGGATATGCCACCTTTGCGGGTATGACCATGAAGGGGTCTCCGAAGAGATGGTACGCGAGATGGAGGCCGTTGAAGAGCAGGTGCTTTCCCTTCTCAATGGAGATTCTGTAGAGAGTTAGCCTGGCTTTATCATCACGGACGAAGCGAAATAACTTTAATAATTATAGTTGGTTATTTGCAATACAGGCTGCGGAAAAAGTGCTTGCCATGCCATGAGACCCTCTGCTATAAGGCTCCACTACGGGGCGTAGCGCAGTCTGGCTAGCGCACCTGCCTTGGGAGCAGGGGGTCGGAGGTTCAAATCCTCTCGCCCCGACCATAGCAGGGGCGAAGTGGGCGCCTGTAGCTCAGTTGGATAGAGCAACGGACTTCTAATCCGTAGGTCGGAGGTTCGAATCCTCTCAGGCGTGCCAGAGCATATATGGTGAGTGTAGCTCAGATGGTAGAGCGCAGGATTGTGGCTCCTGTGGCCGAGGGTTCGATCCCCTTCACTCACCCCATTATTGAAGGGAAGCGCCCGTAGCTCAGCAGGATAGAGCGTCGGACTTCGAATCCGCAGGTCGGGCGTTCGAGTCGCCCCGGGCGTACCAAAATGGTATGGGCCATTAGCTCAACTGGTAGAGCAACTGACTCTTAATCAGTAGGTCCCTGGTTCGAGCCCAGGATGGCCCACCAATTAAATTAAGGACTTAGCAGATATTGCTAGGTCCTTTTTCATTAAACTGTGCACTTTTTGTGCAGTTGATTTTTCATTCAAGACACCATCAAGTATATCCACTGCGTTCACCTTATGACTAGGGGCAAGATGTGCATATCTTAAAGTCATTGTGAGTGTCTTATGTCCTAGGAGCTCTTTCACTGTTGTGATGTCAACCCCTGCCATGACAAGGTGACTTGCAAAGGTGTGCCTGAGGTCGTGGAAGTGAAAGTCGTGGATCTTAGACCGCCGGAGTGCCCCCGCGAAACTGCGTTTTACATCCTGTAGGGCCTTCCCGGTTCTCGGATCATAGAATATATAGGGAACGTCAAGCCGTGGGATAATGCTCTGTAGTGCTGCTCTCAAGGTGCTATTAATGGGAAGCTCTCGCCGATCACCATTTTTAGTGATCTCAAGTAAGATGAAACCATGCTTCAGATCAACTTGATCCCACCTTAAGCCTAGGATCTCGCCTTTCCTCATACCCGTGTTAAGTGCAGTGATCACCACGGGCTTCAGATGTGCATCACAAGCATTAATCAGGTTCAGGCACTCATCCCGGTTAAGGTAACGCAATCGTCGGTTATTTTCTTGTAGTAGCCTTGCCCTTCTAATCCTCTTAAGTGTCTCTTCCTCAACCATGTCCCATTCAACCGCCTTGCTGAACATATGCTTAAGGGTTGCAAGTAGCCGGTTGACCGTGGAGGGTTTGTTCCCCTTTTGAAGTCTCTCGGTCTGTAACTGCTCCACAAGCATTGTATTAAACCGCCTAAGGGGTAGGGGACCATACTTCTCATTAAGCTGGTTCACAAAACCTTGTTTGCTTCTGAAACTTCGTTGCCGCTCTGCCCATACCAGATATTGCTCTGTGAGCTCCGAGAAGGTGCAATTCTTGATCTGTTTGATCTCAGGTGCTTTCCCTTCCTTGATTCCCTGCCTTCGCCTGATTAGTAGGGTCTCTGCCGCTCGGTACTTCTCAGAGCTAGAGCTTTCACGAATGATATGCCCATCCAGGCCCGCGTATCTTACCCAGTAAACATTGCCTCTTTTATAGATCCCTTTCATTGGTTATCCCCCTTATATCCGTGTTCTCCACGGTTTATTTGCACAGGGAACACACCGGAAGGGTAGAGGTATGGGGAGGGTATAGAAGGAAGATACAGATCTTGATTGAAGATTAAAAAATGATGTAAGTTCAATACCAGCCATATGCCTGCCATCCTCAGGTGTGTGGTTAGGTTCGGCGTGGTGTTATCAGCACTGCGCTGAACCGCTTTTAATAATACACCATCAAAAACAAAATTCAAGTAAAATCCGATGAAATCAACTGCACAATTTACTGCACATGGGTTAGTAACTAATTGCTTTATCATATGGTTTTTCTCTGTATGTTTGATTAGTAGTCAACGGGTCACCTTGCCAGTTTTATGGGAGAAGTGACTTGTATAGAGCTTCTTTCAAGATGCTTGTCTATTGCCGCTTTGGAAAACCTCAGATACTTGCCCAGCTTGGTATGAGGAAGTGCTCCATACTGAACCTGTTTATAGATCCATGATGTATCAACCCGGAGATAATCAGCAAGCCCATGGACATCAAAGATTGTATCTTCATACCTTTTCCCGTTGTTACTTAGAGCGGGCCTTAGAAGATCATAAACCCGTCGGGCTATCGCTTCAATGTCTTGGGCTTCAAGCTCTGTTCTCATGTTCTACCTACTAGAGAATCACCATACCCTTACCCCTGGGTTACCCTGCTAGATATGGTACATATATACTTGTCAGTCATTCTTGACTTACGGTGAAGGTTTCTATCTATCATCATGTCCCGTTTACTCTCATACGGCATCAATAAAGGTTTTTTAACCATTGCCTCTTCAATATCCCCACAGTCATTTTTGACACCCCTCCCCTCCATTATTGACTGTGGTCTCACAGTCATTTTTGACTATTAACCACAGTCATTATTGACTGGCATTTTTTGCTTTTTCTCATTTCTAGTCTTATTGAATTCATCAAATCCTGAACTATACCTTATCGTTTTCGGCCTCACACCCGGCTCAAATCCAGGCTTTCCATATTCCTTCCAATTCTCAATATACATGAACTGTGTATAGTCTTGCTTATCTCCGAGTGTTCCGCCTTGGTGTTCAACGGTAATAAACCCAAGATTGCAAAGCTGCTCAAGAGAACGGTCAAATGTCGATCCTGGAATGCCCATGATTTTGGCTTCACTATATGGGAATCTTAGTCCACCATTCTTATAATCATTGTAATCCCAATCCTTCTTCCTCCCCCTCCTATCAGTCCATGTCCGCTTCTGCATGAAGCGGTGAAGGATGTGAATAGATGATGCTGTTAAGGTTCTGTATGCATCTGAATACATCAGTTCGGAGGTAAGATTTACATGGCGTTTAAGTTCAAGATGCTTGTTCTTGAACTCTTTCACGTTAATGATATGTTTCATTTTCATTCCTGAGTCAGGATTTTGGGTGTTTTATTAACTTTACCCATAGTAGATGTCTTCAGCTGTCTCACATTCAAAACACCCTCGCCGGTGAGCGATTTTTGCAAAAGAGGCACATTCTTGGTAGTCTTCTCAACTGCTCCACGGTAAGGATAAAGTGGACATGAAGTAGTAGGACACAGACGAACCTCTCCAGGTTTATTACAACAGCACCATAAGCAATATCGACGTATAGATTTGTTCCGGTCTTTAGGGTCCTGTTTTCCTCGTCCCATTCTGAATGGGTAGAGAGGGCAATCCTTAAATATACATTCTTTAACTTCTTTCATGTTCCCTGCACTGCAATCTGTGCAGCGATAACGAATAGATCGCCGCCTGTTGATGCTAATAGTCTTTTTACCTGCTTGGGTTTGGATATGATTTTCATAGGATTTCCTACTCACTACTTGCTGGATCATCAGAGAAGGCCTCTTCTATGGTCATCCCAATGTAATCACAGAGTGCTTTTACTCGCGGATCATCAGGTCCTGGGTGGTCTATCCCAGCCGTAATCTTATAAAGTCGGTTCGGTGATAAACCACATGCCCAGGCAATTTCATGAAGAGGTTTTCCAGTAGTTCTTAATTTTTGAAAGAATTTCTGTGAAAGCATATATAACCCCCTTTTTGTTGTTGTTTCTCTAAATATGAAAAAGGGGAAAATAAGGGGGGATGCTTTTTTTATTCGGATCTATGATTCGTCTATTTGAGCTAATTCCGATAAATAGCCTTGGAGTGAATCTTTACGATATTCTTCATGCATTGACGTTCCTTGCCTCATGCCTATTTTATCTTGATTTACATATCCCAAAACATCAGGACATAGATCACGGCAATACAGTCTTACTTCACATGTGTTACAGTGACGTTTTAAGTATTCTTTTTTAATCTCAGGTTGCAGGTAGGTTGCTGAGTTATATTTTTCACCATAAATAAGTTCATAAGCACGGTAAAATTGCTTTCTTGCTGTGGCCGCTGCAATGCCTGTAATAGATTTAATCCCAGTATACGGTATCCTCTCTGCACGAAGATCCCATATGATTATGTGAGATTTCCATTTCTCAGGGGCTTGCTTTGAATCACCTCGGTTTGTTTTTGGCCTTACATGTCTTTTCAATAGTTTTTCAAAATTCGCTCTTAGATCATCACGTGTGGCAGTCAGAGAAATACCAATAAACAAAGTCTGTTGTTCTTTTTCCCTTGGTTCACTTGAACGAGGATCAGGTGCGAGAATGTCATGAACAAAGTCATACATTGCATATTCTGGATCATGAGAGTGCCAAATTTGATCATACAAAATTTTCTTTACTTTCCAAGTGTTTTTAATTGCTCGTTCAAGTTCAAAGCTAGTCAATGCCTTTATAGGTGAAACAGGCCTTCTAGTAGTTAAAGGTTTTGCTTGATCCGGAAATTTAATATATTTTAGTTTTGGGTCTGGAATGTTTAATCCATATTCTTTTGCTTTATAAAATGGCTTTATCTGAAATATTTCTTCAACATAGTAGCATTGACTCAGCGGACATTTCATTGGGCCTTGCGATTTGACTTTACATGAAAAGCAATCCAGGTTTTTACACGTATCCTCGGCATTTATTTGTAACTGTAACATTTCATCATATGCTTGTCGATAACCCTCATTTCTCCGTGTAATTTCCCAATGCCAACCATCAGCATCAAGGTTTTCCAAGTAGTCATAATCAGATAGGTTGATTTGGACTGATGGTTTATACTTCAATCCCTGCCCTCACAAGGTCCCCCAAAAGTATATCAGGGGAAGCGGTTGAGGGTTCCGTTTTCAACCCGGTTCATGACACCGAGTCTATCCCCTGCCATTACTTACCAATAATTATTATTTCATGGATAAATCCCTCTTGTGTGTGTGTTCATTGAACCCCCATATTTCTCATTTATCCTTACAAGTCCTCTTCAAGGTCGATAACCTTGATAGAATCTATGCCTAGATGCTTAAATGCCAGTTCTGCGGCTTGTTCTAGATAAACGTCATTATTTTGCTGATAGATGTTTTGAACAAATATACTCTGTGTATATGAGGCTAGAGCCCCGATGCTTTCCAGTATCTTGGCTGAGTATTTGAGCTTGAGCGGCCTGTCATCTTTCTCTTTTGAATTGATTATCTCCTTTATATTAACAAGGGCCTGCTCTGCACATTCGACAATAGTTCGTTCCCGGATTGTCTCTATAAGGACTTTTATATCAGGTTTTCTTGTGATCTGATCAACACGCTGTTGAGAAATGCCATATTCCTGTGCTACCTGTGTCTGTGAGCATCCAGAGGCAACCTTTACAGCGATATCTCTATTTCTTTCCCTGGATAGTTGCCTTTCCATGCTTTTAATATAGCATATATCACAAGGCTTTTACAAGACACCGCGCCATTCGTTTCTAACTGAATAATCCCTTTCTATGGCACATTGCATAGAGTTATTTTCAAGATCATCAGCTTATCCAAATCTTTTGAGAGCGACTATTTATCGCAGTAATCTCTGATTATGCCTGAGTGAGGTGAACCTATAGGAATCTATGCTGTGACTTTTTTTCCGCTAGTAATGATCTCCTTATCTCCTTAAACAGTTCTCAATTTCTAAATTATTTATGATTAAACCTTAAAATAAACTGATTTGAGCATCATCTCCCTTTTTTCTTTTCATTTTCATGGGATTTTTCTTTAAGAGTTCTTCAACTAGTTCATTAAGTTTATGGAGTTTTTCTACTACAATCTCCCTAGACTCTGTACGCATTTTGCCGGTTAACCCCTTCATTTTTGTTGAATATAGCGAGAGAAGATCGTGACACTCAATGGCGATGTTACTTATTTTTTTATGTACTATGTTTTCAGAATTGTAAGTGGGAATATTGCATGCTTCAAATGGGCGGCGATGAATATCACGTTCGCCTTTCAACCCATGTGTTTGTAGAGGCTTTATAGAATTATTTACTACATTAGAATTAAGTATACCTACTAGATAATGAGCTTCCTCCAGTGATTCAGTTGCATACCAATAGCATTTTGAATCAACTACAAAACCTTGTATAGGAATACCATTGATATCGTTTATTCTAGTTGTATCAAGAACAGCAGCTGATAAGTTTTTCCCAGATTGGTTATATAAAACATAATAATGTGTTTTAACAGGTTGTTTAGTCAATAGACTATCGTAGTTTAATCTTTGGTAAATCGTATAATCGTCTTTATTTCGATACTTATCCCATGTCTCTTCAGCAAGTTTGAACCAATCATATGCTTTTGTAAACCCAGTTGCTAAAGCTTCGTCTGAATCAATCATTTTCGTTTTTTCGTCTTGTGTTATTCTTATTGGCAGAACAACAAGACTATATTGCTTTATTGCAAAGGGCAAAACATCTTTCGCCAAAAGTGTACCAAAAAGAAAATCGTTTTCAATTTGGCCTTTAAACTTCATTGTCCATGGTTTTTTAGCATTAGCGTGAGCTTCCATTGAAGTGCATAAATATGGACTAGTTAGTGCCCATCCGGAAACCCTTGTTTACAAAGAGCCAACGCTCTGAAAACGGGTCGAATTATCCCCTTCTTTGCCTTTAATATGTCCGATATACGCTCAGAAGGGAAGATATCTCCATT